>JAABUL010000005.1_pt1 | contig 323262 bp, 351 predicted proteins | sample 5559151 | NCBI WGS metagenome assembly JAABUL01 (sample SAMN10711876, study PRJNA513368) | rock metagenome | isolation source: Antarctica rocks | place: Antarctica: Victoria Land, Pudding Butte sud
GCTTCGCATGCGCCGCCATCGCCGCCTCCATCGTCACCACACCCGGACGAAAAGGCAATTCCCCTGGACAACACCCGATTCCTCCAACCGGCAGACAACTTGCCGGAGCGAGCACTAGTTGATCGTCCCGCTGCTTGATCCGCACCAGTTCCCGTCAGGACATCCAGGAGCTCGCCGATGTTCTGCTCGCGGGGGATTGGATCGGGGAGCGGGAGGTTGTCGTTGTTTGGACATACACCGGCAAAGTACTCACAGCATGAGACAAACAACTAACCGGACGTACCACTACGTGGCGCTGCGCCCTCGGGTGGAGTTCGAACGCGACGTCGATGCCGAGACCGTGGCCCGGCTGCACCACGCGGCGCACGAGCGCTGCTACGTCGCGAACTCCGTGAGCTGTCCCGTGGAGGTTCAGCCGTGGGGGCCCTGAGCGACGTCAAGATCCTCGACCTCACCCGCCTCCTGCCCGGCGGCTTCTGCACGCTGCTGCCCACCAACTGCGGAACCCGAGGTGCTCAAGGTCGAGGACACGGGCATGGGCGACTACGTGCGCTGGGCGCCGCCCTACTGCGAGGGCGCCGAGGACTCGGCCAAGTCCGCGCTCTACCTGGCGCTGAACCGGGGCAAGCGCTCGATTCGCCTGAACCTCAAGGAGGCCGCCGGTCGCGAGGTGCTGCTGCGCCTGGTCGCAGCCTATGACGTGGTGGCGGAGGGGTTTCGCCCGGGTGTCATGGACCGCCTGCGTGGGGTACGAGGTGCCGAGCGAGCGCAACCCGAGGATCGTCTACTGCGCGATCACCGGCTACGGCCTCATCGTCTGCGGCGTCTGCGCCTGGGCTCCGGGCCCCGTTGGGCCATGGAGTACACGCGCACCGGTGCGGCGCGTCGGCGCAGGCGACGGGCCAGCGCCAGCCCGGCGCCGAAGCTCGAGGCCAGCAGCCCGACCGCGTAGAGCGCGGCGCCGGCTGGGTCGGGTCCGCCACGGGGACTGTCGGCGTACTCGTATTGCAGCGCCCCTTCTCGCTCTCTCTCTCGCTCTCTCATTGCCGCGGCCTGCGCCTGCGCCTGGTTTTGGGTTTGCGCCTGGCCTTGGGCCTGCGCCTGCTTCTGTCCCTGCGCCTGGGCCTGCGCCTGCGCCTGGGCTTGCGCCTGCGCTTGAACCTGCGGCTGGGCCTGCGCCTGGGCTTGGCCCTGGGCTTGGCCCTGGGCTTGCGCTTGGCTCTGGAGCTGGCTTTGGGGCTGGGCCTGGGGGATCGGGCTGGGCGGCGGCGGGGTCTGGCCCACCGGGCTGGGCGGCGGCGGGGTCTGGCCCACCGGGCTGGGCGGCGGCGGGGTCTGGCCCACCGGGCTGGGCGGCGGCGGGGTCTGGCTGGGCGGCGGCGGGGTCTGGCCCACCGGAGCGGGACTCGAGGAGCCAGGCTGGGGGACGGTGGGGCCCACAGCTCCGGGCTGCTGGGTGCCTGCGCCCGGGAGCGCCCCAAAGGGGCCGCCAGGACCAAGCGGCGAGGGCTGGGGCTTTGCCGGGCTCACCGGCGGCGGCGAACCGCCGCCGTGCGGCGAACCGCCGCCGTGCGGCGGCGAACCGCCGCCGTGCGGCGGAGCCTGTGGCAGCTTGCCACCACCGCCCGGTGGAGAGCCGTCCCCGTTCTGACTTGTGGCTTCCTTGATCGTCCCCGTCCCCTCACCCCGCCCGATCGACGTGTTCGTTGGGTTCGAGAGCCTGAGCGTGAAATGCTCGGTCCCGTCGGCGTGCTTGTCCGCCAGCACCGGCACCGTGACCGTCTTGCTCGTCTCCCCCGGCGCGAACACCAGCGTCCCCGAGGTCGCCTGGTAGTCCTTACCCGCCCTCGCCGACCCGTCCACGGTGGCGTAGTCGACGCGCACCGGCGTTGAAACGGAGGCCGAAGGCCCGGAGACCGCCGTGTTGCCAACGCCATCCCCGATCCCGACGACGGCGTCAGGCGGCTGGTTTAGGGTCACGGTGAACGTCGCCTGGGTGCTCCCCGAGGCTGGCTCAGTGACGGGCGGGGCGTCGTCGACGTTGGCCCCGTGGCACGGTCCAGGGCCGGGGCCGCCGCGGTAGCGGACGACCGCCGTGCCGGGTCCGGAGTTACTGCCCTTGAAGCTAAACCCGCTCGCCACGATCTTGCCATCAGGCTGGATCGCTACGGCACTTGCGCGGGAATGGAAGGCCACGCGGGTGCGCACGCCAAAGGGTGAGCCACAGTCCTCCAAGGTCCCGTCGGGGTTATAGCGCGCCACCAGGAAGTCCCCCGGCTGGTACGGCCCAGAGCCGGTGACCACGATGCGCCCGTCTGCTGGCTGCACGGCCACGGCGAAGACCAACGCGCCCTCCGGAGGCAGCACGTTGCCCCGTCTCACATAGCCCGGGAAGTCCGCCGGCCCGACGATCTTGCCGCCACACGGCTGCTTAGAGGCCTGGCCGCAAGGGTTAAATGTGGCGTCGGCCGTGCCGTCGGGGTGGCCGGGGACGTCCACGTTGTAGCGCGCAACGAAGAAGGCATTATCAGCGGTGTCGGCCTGCACGATCTTGCCGTCGCCCTGGATGGCCAGCCTCGAGGCGAACGGCGACCCGCTGGGGCCCGCCGGCGCCGCGTCGGTGGTGGCGATGCCGTCGCAGGGCGCCGGCGACTGAGAGCAGGGATTAAACTTGTCGTCCAGCCTGCCATCCTCGGACCGGTACCGCGCCACCGTGAACTGCGACCTGGCAGACGGGACGGTGGAGAGCCCGGCCACCACGATCTTGCCGTCGCGCTGGATGGCGACGTCCCCGGTCTGGACGGACCGGGTCGCCCCAACACTGGTCGAGAGCGTGCCATCGCCGTTGGGCCCAAAGCTCGTGTCGGGGCTGCCATCGGCGTGGAAGCGCGCCACGCCAAAGCCGTTGTTGCCGAACGGATCAAGCAGATTGCCGGTGGGGTCGCCGACACCGACGATCTTGTCCTCACCGCCGATGCGCTCGATCGCGATGCGATACGCGTACTTGGCCGGCGCGCTCCCGGACTGCCCGAAGCTGGTGTCGGGCGTGCCGTCGGCGTTGTAGCGCGCCAGGGAATCCCCACTGCCAACCACGATCCTGCCGTCGGGCTCACGCGCCATCGCGTAGCCGGGGTGGGTGAGCCTCGCGACTCCGCCCGTCCCGAAGCTGGGGTCAAGCGAGCCGTCGGGCAGGTAGCGCACCAAGGAGGAGAGCCCGGCCACCACGATCTTGCCGTCGGGCTGAAGCGCCATCCCCCCACCGCGGCCGTCGGGCCCGTCAGTACGCACCTTGCCGTGGCAGCCGAAGCTCTCGTCCAGGTCGGTCCACTTCGGCGCGCCCGAGGGGGGTGCCCGCGGCGGGCAACCGTTGGCAGCCGCTGTCTCGGTGAGCGTGGCATGGGCGCTGGCCCCAACCGCTCCAGCGAAGAGCCCTGTGGCGGTGATGTGCTCTTGATCCGCGGTCTCAGAGGCGGTGATGGTTGCGGTGTACGTGCCATCGCGGTGGTCGGTGGTCGGCCCAATCGTGACGTCGCCATCGGAGCTAAAGCCCACGTTTGAACCCGGATAGCCCTGGCTCCCGACCGTCATCCTCACGGTGGCCGTCGAGGTCGAGACGCCATCAGCCGATATTGACTGCGGGTCGAGCGTGAGCGTCATCCTCTGCCTGGTATCAAGCCCGCTGGTGTCCTTCTTGCCATCCCACGTCCAGGTGTCATCGTTGACATTTCCAGACGGGGTCGACGGCGCCTGTCTCCCCTGCCCGGAGTCGCCGCCAAACAGGACCACGCGCTGTCGGGGGGCGTCGTATGCCATCGAGCCAAACGCGCGGATTCCAGGATCGTCGGAGGGAAACCGCTGCGTCCACTCAGTCCCATCCCACGTCCAGGTGTCCGCCGGGGAGCATTGAACCGCCTGCTCCGGCGGACAGTCACCCTCGTTACCTGTTTGAAACGGCTTTTGTCCGTCGTAGAGGACAACCACTCCCGCCGCGGGCAGTGAGGCCATCTGCGCTCCAAAGCGCGGTCGTGGTGCCTGCGGTGGGCTGCGCTGGCTCCAGTTGGAGCCGTCCCAGGTCCACGTGTCGCCCAAGAGTGGCGAGCTGTTGGTTGCAGCCGGCCAGGTACCGCCAAAGAGGACGTCGGTCTGAGTGCGCTGGTGATATGCCATGCTTGCCGAGCGCCGGGCCGGTGGACTCATGCGTGGATGCTGCTGTACCCAGTCTGAGCCATTCCACGTCCACGTGTCGCAAAGCATCTGCTCGTTGGGATCGCCCTCCGCTTCCCCAAAGGAATCCGAAGCGGTCTGCGAGCCACCGAACAACACCAGACCGGACCCCGGGTTTTCGGTCATGACCGCGGCCCAGCGAGCTGGCGGCGAGTGGGCGGGGTGCTCCTGGGTCCACTTGGTCCCGTCCCAGCTCCAGGTGTCATTGAGCAGCGCTCCGTTGATTTCCTGGCCCCCAAAGAGCACGAGCTTGCCAGGGTGCTCTGCGTCGGGGCCCGCCGCGTAGGCCATCACCGCTCCCATGCGGGCCGGCGGGCTGGTGGCAGGCTGGCCCGGCGCCGCCGCCGGCGGGGTCGCGTTCGTCCACGTCGCGTTAGCGCCGTCCCACACCCACGTCTCTGCCAACGGCGTGTACGTGTAAAGGCCGGGGCCAAACGAAAAGTCGGTGCGCCCACCGAAGAGGACGACTCGCCCGGTCGGCGGATCATAGGCCATTGCGGTAGAGACCCGTGCCGCGGGCGAGAACAGGGAGTGCTGCTGCACCCAGGGATGATCCTGCCCATTACTCTGAGCTGCCGCTGCGGCCGAGCTCTTACCTCCCCCTACCCGCGACGAGCTGCGCACAGTCGAGGCGCTCGAGGCAGAAGAAGAGGTAGAGCGCGACAGGCTCGCCGCTGACGAGTCCTGGCACACCGGGGGCGTATTCCCTGCCGAAGCCACCACGTCTGAGAGAGCGGATTCCGCCGTAGCGCTTCCCTTGGTGTTGCTGGCGGTCACTACGAGCTTGACACGCCTACTTACGTCGAAGGACTGAAGCGTGTAGTCCAGGCTCGTTGCACCAGCGATGTCCTGACAGGCGGATCCGTCCGCCTGACAGCGCTTCCACTGATAGCTGTAGCTCAAATTTCCTCCGGCCCACACGCCGCGATCACCTTTGAGAGTCTGTCCCTCCTTGGCTTGGCCGGTGAAGCTCGGCCTGGTGGAGTTCGAGGGGCCCGCGGTGTCGGTCGTACCACCGACCACAGCCAAGCTGTGATGGCCGCCAGCGGCGATGCTCGCCACCGGTCCCGCGAAGCCAGTCACCTCCACCGGGGTAGGCGAGGGCGTGGGTCCCGCTTGGCCGCGATCATCCCCGCCCACGGCCCCCCACGCCCACACTTTGCCGTTGGTCCCTACGGCTAGGGTGTGATACGCGCCCCCCGCGACCTGCTCGATCCCCCCAAGGCCGCTGACCTGCGTCGGCGTGGAGGACTGAGCGCCGGTGGTGCTATAGCCGAGCTGGCCGTGATCGTTATTCCCCCACGCATACACCTTGCCGGCGCTCAGGGCCAGACTGTGCTCGCCGCCCGCCGCTATCGCCGACACCGACGTACCCGAAAGCCCCTCCACCGGGACGGGGACAGGCGACTCCCCGCCGGGGGCGCTGCCCAACTGCCCAAAGTAGTTATCCCCCCAGGCATAGACCTTCCCGTCCTCGGTCAACGCCAAGACATGACCGCCCCCCACCGCGCCCGGACCACCGGCGGCGATCGCCTTGACCTTGGGATTGCCACCGGGAAAGGACACCCCAGCAGGGGTGTCATGGCGTTTGCAGTTGCCGAAGCTGCTGGCGGGGTCTGCGCTACCGTTGCCCAGCTCGCCGGTGGCGTTATTACCCCAGGCAAAGACCGTCCCGTCCTCAGTGAGCGCCAAGCTAAAGGCCTGCTGGTCGCCGGCGCTGGCGGCGGCGATCGCCGTGACCCGCACGTTGTGAGGCAGACCGCTGACCTGCACCGGAGTCGACACTGGGTCCGAAGAGCTTCCCCCCGCAGGTCCCAGCTCGCCGCAGTTGTTGCGCCCCCACGCCCACACCGTCCCGTCGCCCTTCAGCGCCAGGCTGTGAAACGCACTGCCAGCCACCGCGGTGTACGCGCCGTTCGGCAGCTTGACCTTCACCGGCGTGTGGCGGTCGGTCGTGGTGCCATCCCCCAGCTCGCCATTTGTGTTGTCACCCCACGCATACACCGACCCGTCGGCGGTCACCGCCAAGCTGTGATCGCCGAATTGCACGCTTCCCCCCGCCGCTACCGAGCTCACGTCGTGGAGCCCATCCACGGTCGTCGGCCGCGAGCGGTCAGTGGTGGTGCCGTCTCCGAGCTCGCCGTTGGAATTCGAGCCAAAGGCGGCCACGGTGCTGCCCTGGTCGCTGGCGGCGGGGCTGGCATCAGCGGCGAGCAGCGCTCGAGCGACGAGGAGAGCCGCGACGATCGTCGCGGTCGACCGTCGCCGTATCACATGACGGCGGAAGCGCGCTGTAGTTTTCAAAGCGCTGAGCGCCTGCGCTCGTTGGTCACGAACACCGCATGCAAGCGTAATGGCAAACGGCCTAAGCATCTTCCGCCGGGAAGGCGAAGCACAGGAGGACCGTCACGGACGAATCCATGATGGTCCTCCTGAAACTTGGTGAGAGGAGCAGTTGGGCTAGTCTCAGAAGTCCGCATTGCCGAGCACGCAGCTCTGCGGAGCGATCGGCGAGTCACAGGCGGAGATGTAGCCAGTCGGGTCGGTTGGATCGGTCGTGTGAACGATCGTCGTGTTGAACGTCACCGGAGCCGTGATGCCACAGGTGCCCGCAACTGTGTTGAAGACGAACTGGATGTCGAGCGCGGGGAACTTGCCCGCCAACGCGCCCCCTCGTTGGTAGGTGCCTGAGCCCAGAGTGCAGGTGCCCGCGCTGTTTGTGAGCGTTCCCGTGAACCCGGCTTCTGGCTGACCTGGACTGTCAGTGCAAGACGTCGATCCGGTCGCGCTGGTCTGGGGGTGGTGCGTCCCGTCGGAGAACTCGCCCCACTGGTAGTTTAAGCTAAGTGGGTTCGGGTCACTCGACAGGGTCACAGTCGTGGGAGGATTCGGGCCGTCGCTGTACGACAGTTGGGCGTGGTAGTTCGAGTACGTCGCGCACGTTTGGGGTGGCGGATTGAGGTGGGAAACCGCCTGGAAGCTGCCCGTGCCGATGCGGTAGGGGGTCGTCGCCGCGCCAGCCGATGCCACGGACGTTCCCAGAAGGCCCGCTGCCAGCGCAGCAATGAGTACCGGTTTTGAGGCCACCTTGTGACCAGAATGTAGGCCCTTGGCAAACTGCATTAGATCTTCCGCTCCTTTGATCGGGTACGGGCGAGCGCACCTGTATTGTTGATTTACCGCACGAACGTATAGCAGCCGGGCCGCAGAAACATCGGTAAGAAGTACTGAACTTTCGCTTCGGGCACGCACCGTGTCAAAGCCCTCGAGAGCGGGCCCTCCGAGCCGGCCTCCGGTGCCGGCAGAGGACGCGCGGCGTGGCGGCTGCCCGACAGCTAGCCACGAGCGGGCACGGGGGCGTGTGCTCGGCCCTCATCCGTGGGGCCCCAGCTCGGGCAGCTGCTGGGCGAGCTGGCGCAGCTGTCTGCGCGAGTTGATGCCGAGCTTGCGGTAGACGCTGGCCAGGTGGGCCTCGACGGTCCGGCGCGAGCAGATCAGCTGCTCGGCCGCCTCCGGGCTGCTCAGCCCGCGCGCCACCAGGCGCGCCACGTCGAGCTCTGAGCCAGTCAGGCCCGCCGGGCGCATGGCGTGCCCGCGCCGCTCGCCGCAACCCCGCAGCGCGTAGGAGACGACGTCCTGCAGCGGCCGCGCGGCACCCTCCTCCCACCCCTCACGCAGCGCCTGTTGCCCGAGCGCCTTTTCCAGTTGCGCGATGTCTCGCTGGTGGCGCTCCTGCTCCCAGGACCAGCGGGCGAGGTAGCGTCCGGTCCGCCGCCAGCACGCGTCGGCGGCGCCGAGCAGCCGGACGGCGAAGGCAAACCGCTGCTGATCGAGCGCGGTGCCCGCTATCCCCTCCAGCGACCGGGCGATCGCCTCCGGGTCGCCGGTCTCGGCGTGCAGGCGCAACGCTTCGGCGTGCATCTGCCCCGCCCGCTCGTTGGCGCCGCGCTCACGCGCCAGCGTCGCCAGCGCGTAGAGGGCGATCGAGGTGCCCTGACGGTCGCCCTGGTGGCGGGCGCTCGTGAGCGCCTCCCGCAGCGCCGTCTCCGCCGAGCCCCGGTCGCCGATCGCCGTCGCGCACGAGGAGAAGCCCAGCAGCGACTGCCTGAGCACGTGCGGAAGCCCCACCACCCTGGCGATCGAGATCGACTGCGCAAACAGCTCACGGGCGGATTGGTAGCGCTGGCAGGCCATCTCCACCGCCGCCAGGCCCGCGAGCGAGCGCACCTCCAGCAGCGGGGCGTGCATCGCCTGGGCGAGCTGCTGGCATTCACGCAGCAGCTCAGCGGCCTCATCGAGATCGCCTCGTAGGCGGGCGAGCTGTGCGCGGAAGAACACGCTCTCCCCGGTGCCCAGTCGGTCGCCCAGCGAGCGGGTGAGGTCCTCGGCCAGCCTGATCCGTGCCTCCCCGACCTCGTACTCGCCGGAATCGATCGCCGCCCACCCCTGGCCGAGCAGAGCCTTGGCCTGCGCCTGGCGATCGCCCGCGGCGCGCGCCAGCTCAAAGCACTCGTCAAGCAGCGCCAGCGCGCCACGAGGATCGCCCTGGAGCAGATGCGCCTCCGCCCGGCGGCGAAGCGCGGCGGCCAGGCACCCTGTGTCGCCCGCCCGCCTGGCGACCGCCACGCTGCGCTCCAGCGGCCCCACCGCCGCGGCGGGATCACCCTGGTACATGATCGCTGACCCCAGCAGCTCGAGCGACCGGGCGATCGCCGCGGGCTCGCGCGACTGCTCGGCCAGGCGCAGGCTCTCCTCGCCGCGCGCTCGGGCGGCGGGGAGATCGCCGAGCTCGGCGGCCAGCGCCCCCAACGCACAGCACGCCTTGGCTCGGGCCGGCGCGGGGGCGTCGGTGGCGGCGGCCAGGCAGCGCTCGAGCAACGACGCGCCCTCGCGCAGATAGCCACGCAGCCGCCAGAAGCCCGCCATCGCGCCGGCGGTGCGCAGCGCCAGCTCGGCGCGCCCGCCGCCCAGGCCATGCTCGATCGCCGCCCGGATGTTGTCCCGCTCGGCCGCGAGACGCTCGAGCCACTCGTGCTGGGAAGGGCCAGCCAGCGCAGGCTCGGCCCGCTCGCACAGCGCCAGGCACCACGCGGCGAAACGCGCCCATGCGACATCCTCCCCGCCGGCCTCCGCCAGCCGCTCGCTCGCCAGCTCGCTGACGGCCTCGGGCAGGCGGTAGCGAGCATCCCCGCCCGTGGCCTCGACGGCAACCAGCGACCTGTCGAGCAGACCCGCCAGAAGGTCGAAGACATTGCTCGCCGCCACGCCCCCGCCGCCGCACACCGCTCGTGCCGCCTCAAGGGTGATGCCACCGGGCAACGCCGACAGCCTGCCCAGCACCAGCTTCTGCGGCTCGCTGAGCAGCTCAAAGCTCCACAAGATCGCCGACTCCGGAGAGCGGAGCCCGCGCTTCGCCCGCGCCCCACAGTCCGCGCGGCCCAGGCGGATACGCTCCTGGAGCCCCTCCAGGATCCGCGCCGGTGTCAACTCCCCGACCCACGCCGCGGCCAACTCGGTCGCCAGCGGATTGCCCTCCAGTGAACGACAGGCCCCGGCGACGTCCGAGGCGGTCTCGGAGGTGAGCGATAAATCCCGCGCCCGCGCCCGCGCCCGCGCCCGTAGCCGCGGCCGCCCGATCGCAGAACAGCGCGACGGCGTCCGAGCCCTCAAGCGCCTCCAACCGGTCCTCTCCGGGCGCCGGTATGGCGAGCGGCGGCACCCGCCAGAGCCGCTCCCCCGGAACCGCCAGCGGCTGGCGGCTCGTCGCCAGGACGGTGAGCTTCGCGCAAGCGGCGAGCAGCGACCTCGCCAGCCCGGCACAGCCATCCCGGACCCGTTCGCAGTCGTCGAGCACCAGCAGCAGCGGACGGTCGCGCATCTGCGCCCGGACGCTGGTGGCCGCCCCGCGACCGCGATCCTCGCCGATCGCCAGAGCCAAGACGATCGCCTGGGTGACGGGGCGCTCGTCCTCGACCCGGGCAAGCCGGACCAGGTAGGCGCCGCCGTTGCCGGGCAACCCGCGGGCGGCGAGCTCCCGCGCGAGTCGACTCTTGCCGACCCCCGGGTCCCCGATCAGCGTGACCAGCCGCGACCCCATCAGCAGGCGCTCCAGCTCCGCCAGCTCTCGCCAGCGTCCCACCAAGGCGCCCGAGGGACGCTGCCCCCCGGTGGCTTCGGATCTTGCTATGTGCACGGCGGACATATGTGCGCGCCGAACCACGCCCGGGAGTCTGACCCCTGCGATCGACCTCGGCTCGCTGGATGCTACGGCGCCACATGCGCCCGTGTAAGTGCTTACGACACCTACCAGGCGGCGAACGGCGCGCCGCCGCGATCGCTGTCGCCGCGTTCCGAGAGTCCGGTTCCTCGTCACGTCCTCCGCGGCGACGGGGATGCTCGCCTCGCGCGCGCGCCGATGAAGCTGAACGCCTGCCAGTAGTTGGCCTCCGGTCCGAGCCCGTTCGCCTTCGGCCCCAGCGGCCCCAGGCCCAGCTCGTCCGCCCACACCGCGCGCAGCAGGCGGCGGCAAGTTGCGTCGCCTGGGGATCGCGACGGTCCGCGACCGGGTTGTGCAGGCCGCGCTCAAGCTGGTGCTGGAGCCGATCTTCGAGGTCGACTTTCAGCCGTGCTCGTATGGGTTCCGGCCGGGACGCCGAGCGCAGGACGCGATCGCCGAGGTGCATCTCTTCACCAGCCACTCCTACGAGTGGGTCGTGGAGGCAGACATCGAGGCGTGCTTCGACCGACTCTCGCATGTCGCCATCGATGATGGCGTGAGAGCCCGGATCGCGGACAAGCGCGTCCTTGGGCTCGTCAAGGCGTTCCTCAATTCGGCTGGAGGTGCTGGCGCGACGCGCGGCGGTGGGTGCCGTGCAGCCACGCCTTGAGGTTGGAGATCGCCCGGTGCGCGCGTGGCAGGTACGGCGGGTCGCCGACCGGGTTGGAGCCCTGGCTCAGCGGAGCGTGGTCGTAGCCGAGCTCGGCGAGGCCGTTGTAGCCCTTCCAGCCGTCGGTGCGAACGATCGCGCCAGGCTCGGTGGTGGCGGTCACGAACGGGAAACATCGGCCTCCCAGGCCGATGACTCACCCCCAAACGAAGAGGAGAGCCCACAAAGGCGGCGAGCGCCAGGGTCAGCCGGGTCGAGTGACCACAAGAGGCGCGCAATGCGGTCTCGGTCCGTCGAGGGGGCTTGAGTCCGCGATGTGACGGTGCGTACACCCGTTCATGAGGCCGAGTTGTGGTGTACCGTTCATGGTTACTCGTGGTTCGCTGGCGGCGGGTGCAATGGTGTCGAGGAGCTTCTCGAGGGCTGGCCCTTCGAGGTTTTCTTCTTGCTCGAGGGCGGCGACCATCGCTTCGAGCGCGGGTCGGCGGTCTGCGAGGAGTTGGCCGGCTTGCTCTTTGGCGGTTTCGATCAAGCGGCGGACTTCTGAGTCGAAGTGGGTGATCGTCTGTTCGGCGATCGCTTCCATGCTCGATCCGTTGCCGAGGTAGCCGCCGCCGCGGTGCAGCACGCTGACGGGGCCGATCCCGGGCGACATGCCATAAAGGCCGACCATCTCCTTGGCGAGGCTGGTGGCTTGGAAGATGTCGTCTTCGGCGATCGTGCTGGTGTTTCCGCACAGTTGGGCTTCGGCGGCGGTGCCGGCCATCGCGATCGCCAAACGGTCCTGGATATCTGTATCGGTGAGCAGTACGCGGTCGCCGTCGCCGCCCATCGAGGTCGTCGCCAGCCCCGGGCCCCGGGCGAGGATCGAGACGCGGTGCAGGTCGGCGCGCTGTCCCAAGGCGGTCACGACCACCGCATGACCGCACTCATGCGCGGCGAGGCGGTAGCGCTCGGGGGCGCTGACGAGCTTGCCGCGGTGCGGTCCGTGCAGCACCCGTTGGATCGCTTCCGAGAAGTGCTCCGCCCCGATCTGGCCGCCCTCGCGTCCCTCCCTGACGGCCAGCAGCGCCGCCTCATTGACGACGTTGGCCAGATCGGCGCCGGTAAAGCCCGGGGTGCGACGCGCCACCTCGTGAAGATCGACATCAGCCATCGGGCGGTTGCGGGCGTGGACGGCCAGCACCTGCGCGCGGCCGTCGGCGTCGGGGGCCTCCATCACGATGTGGCGGTCAAAGCGCCCCGGGCGAAGCAGCGCCGGATCCAAAATGTCGGGGCGGTTGGTGGCGCCCATCAGCACCACGCCTGAGCTGACGTCAAAGCCGTCCATCTCAACGAGCAACTGGTTAAGCGTCTGCTCGCGCTCGCCGCCGGAGACGCCGCCGCCCTCACGGCGCCGACCGACCCCATCGATCTCATCGATAAACACGATCGCCGGCGCAAGCTCCCGAACCTGGGCAAAGAGATCCCTGACGCGCGCCGCGCCAACCCCGACCAGCGACTCCACGAAGTCCGTCCCAGACGCCGACACGAACGGCACCCCCGACTCGCCCGCGACCGCCCTGGCCATCAGCGTCTTGCCACACCCCGGCGGGCCGAACAGCAAAACTCCCTTCGGGGCCACCGCCCCAAACGCCTGAAACTTCGTTGGGTCCTTGAGGTAGTCGATCACCTCCTGGAGCTCAGTCACCGAGGTGTCCACCCCCGCCACGTCGGCGAAGGTCACCTGCGACTCAGCCGCCTTCTCGCGCTTGCCCTTTCGCCCAAAGCGACCGAAGCCAGCCACCCCCGACATGCCCGACTCGCCACCCTTGGAGGCGACCACGGCGATGATCCCAAACAGATCAGCCAAGATCATCAGAGGCAACACGAACGTGATCACCAGCCTGGCGACCTCCTTGCCCGTCTGATGCTTGACCACCACCCGAGCACTTGACCCAAGCCGCGTGATCAGCTGCGCGGTGCCGACATCGCTACGCGGATAGGCCGTATGAAACGCGGTCAACGACCCCCGACACCTGGACGCCGACCCCCGCGGGCAATAGAGCCCCACCACCTGCGCGTCCTGATCCAACAACGTCGCCGACGCGATCTGGCTCGAGCCCGCCAACGCGTTCAGGCGACTGAGCGTCAACTGCTCACCAGGCGAAGAAACCGAGAACGTCGCTCGCGTCAAGAGCACAAACGCCAGCACCAGCACCACAAGGATGCCCAACAGCGCCCGCACCACAAGCGCCGAACCCGAACCCTCAGAAGCACCCTCGCCCGCACCCGCCATACCCGACCTCCCCGGCGGACCCTCGCAAGGACCCGCCTATCACCCGCCGCCAGCCCGCAAACATACGGCCCCGCCCGGAGCCCTGTCAAGTCGAGTGAGACACTTGGCAGTCGAATCTAGTGAGCGACCTCCTCGACGTCAGGCTTGTTGATCCATGCCACCGCCGGTGCCGGCGGCGGCGTCGGCGCCCGGCGGACGAACCGTTCGGGGATGGCGGCATACGCGGCGTTGAGCACCCGCTGGCGGTCGTTGTGTGGAACTCCCCCGGTTCGGTGGACAGGGGTTGAGTGGGTAGATCGGACCGGCTGTTTACCCCGTCTCGGCTCCAGCGTTCGTAGCTTCGGCGCCTTTCCGTGTCTTTCGTTCCCCTACCGGGAACATTCAGTGCCAGCTTGAGTTTCACGACTCGGGTAGCACCGGTGCTCGTCTTCACAAAGCGGCATCCGGTGCATCGTCCGCTTCGGGCGCGGGTTCTTGATCAGTCGCCAGCACATAAAGCGCCTTTGAGCGCTCCCGGCTGGGCATGCCCGATGGGTCGTGCGATCGTGCCGTTCGGCCAGCGGCCCGTCGCGAAGGTCCTCGCGATCGAGGTGAAGCGAGTTCGAAGAACAGCGGCGTGAGCGGCGTGCCTCCTCCAACCACGATTCAGACGATCAGGCCTCGAATTCTCTGTCTTCGAGGTCCCCGTTCCCGCCGCGAAGGCCGCCCTGGTCCGGGTGCGCTCGCCTTCCGGGAGGACACTCCGAGCGGGTGCTACGTTCTGACGCACAAATGGCCGACACCGTGGGGGTGCGTGCACTTCGCCAGAACCTGAGCCGCTACCTCGATCGGGTCAAGGAGGGTGAGAACCTCGTGGTGACCGAGCGGGGACGGGTGGTGGCGCGCCTCATCCCCGCCGGAGGTGCAGCGGACGGGTACGCCGAGCTCGCGACCCGGCTCGGCGCGACCGTGCCGACGGAGCGGCTGGAGGACGTCGCGGCGCGACTCTCCCCACCCGGCGCACCGGCGGGGACCACCGATGCCTTCCTGGCGGAGAGCCGCGAAGGCCGGTATCGCTGACCTTGGCGACCGTCTACCTCGACACGAGCGCGCTCGGGCGGGTGCTGCTCCGCGAGCGCGACGCCCCGGCGGTCCTGCGGGAGCTGGGAAGGTTCGAGCACCAGGTCGCCAGCCGGCTGCTGCGCGTCGAGCTGCGGCGGCTCGGGCTACGTGAGGGAGTTCTCCCCGCGGCGGACCAACTTCTCGCCGGCGTGGCCCTCTGCCGCTCGACGAGACCGTCCTCTCGGCCGCTGAGCTGCTGCCACCGACCACGGTGGCGACGCTCGACGCCATCCACCTCGCGACCGCGCTGCACGCGGCGCAGGTGTCCGGCCTCGACGCGCTGATGACCTACGACGCCCGGCTCGCCGCCGGAGCGCGCGAGCACGGGCTGACCGCGCTCGCTCCCACCTGAGCGGGCGCGCCCTTCAGGGCGTGGCGGGCACCGCCTCGCCGCGCGCCGCGTGCTCCGCGCGGCGGATCGCGTTGGACAGCGCGCGCACGTAGGCCCGGCCCGCGGCCTCGAGGATATCGGTCGACACCCCCTGGCCGGCGCCGGTGAAGCCTGCGTGCTCGACGACCACCGAGGTCTCCCCCAGCGCGTCCTGGCCGCCCGTCACCGCGTCGACCCGGAACTCCCGGAGCTTGGCCTCGCGGCCGCTCGCGGCGTTGATCGCGCGGAAGATCGCGTCGACCGGTCCGTCGCCGGTGAAGGACCCCGTGACCTCGTCTCCGTCGGGGGTGCGCAGGCCGACCGTAGCGTGCGGCGGCCGCCGCGAGGATGCCTCCACGTCGAACCACGCGAGGTGGAAGCCCGGCACCTCCTCGCGGAGCTCGTCGGTGACCAGCGCCTCGAGGTCCATCGCCGTGACCTGCTTCTTCTTGTCGGCGAGCTCCTTGAAGCGCACGAAGGCGGTGTTGAGCGCCGCGCCGTCGAGCGGGTAGCCGAGCTCCTCGAGTGCCTCGTGCAGTGCGTGCCGGCCCGAGTGCTTGCCGAGGACGATGGCGTTGGCCTCGAGCCCCACCGTCGTGGCGTCCATGATCTCGTAGGTGGTGCGCTCCTTGAGCACGCCGTCCTGGTGGATCCCGGACTCGTGCGCGAACGCGTTGCGCCCGACGATCGCCTTGTTGGGCTGCACGGGGTAGCCCGTCAGCCGCGAGACGAGCCGCGAGGTGCGCGCGATCTCCCGCGTGTTCGCGCCCGTGTACAGGCCGACCGCGTCGCCCCGGGTGTGCAGCAGCATCACGAGCTCCTCGAGCGACGCGTTGCCCGCGCGCTCGCCGATGCCGTTGATCGCGCACTCCACCTGGCGGGCACCCGCGAGCAAACCGGCGAACGAGTTGGCCACCGCGAGCCCGAGGTCGTCGTGGCAGTGGACGGAGAGGACGACGTCACGGAGCTCGGGTACGAGCGCGTAGAGGCGCCCGAGGTAGCCCGTGAACTCCTCGGGCATCGTGTAGCCGACCGTGTCGGGGATGTTGATCGTCGTCGCGCCCTCGGCGATCGCGGCGGCCACGACCTCGGCCGTGAACTCGAGGTCCGCCCGCGTGGCGTCCATCGGCGAGAACTCGACGTCCTCGACGCGCTCGCGCGCGTGGGCCACCCCGGCGCGGGCCTGGCCGAGCACGTCCGCCCGCGTGGAGCGCAGCTGGTGCTCGATGTGGATGTCCGACGTCGAGATGAAGACGTGGACGCGCGGGCGCACGGCTTCGCGGACCGCGTCGGCGGCGGACTCCACGTCCGCGGCGAAGCAGCGGGCCAGGCCGGCGATGATCGGGCCTTCGACCTCTCGGGAGATCGCCTGCACCGCCTCGAAGTCCCCCGGTGAGGTGACGGGGAAGCCCGCCTCGATGACGTCGACCCCCAGCCGCGCGAGCTGGTGGGCGATCTCGAGCTTCTCCGAGGTGTTGAGCGAGATCCCGGGCGACTGCTCGCCGTCCCGCAGGGTGGTGTCGAAGATGACGACTCGGTTGTGCGCTGCTGCGTCCATCGGGCTTCCTCTCGGTCTCGCGCTTCTCTTCTCCGTCGGGTTGCGGCTTCAGCGGCCGCCACGCATTACTCCCCCCGAGGGGGGAGGAGGAGAAGTCGAAGGGAGAGCGCCCGGGACATGGACTGCCGCAAGCCTACAGGGCTCCGAGTTGCCCGGCGTGGCTACGCCGCCGAGCCGCTGCGGGTCGCGGGAGACCTGTGCGCCGAGGCGGTCCGCGGCGCCCTGCCCTGATGCCCTCCTTCTCCGGTTCGCCGCGATGCTCCGCGAGGGGGTCAAGCACCCCGGAACCGGGGAACGCTCCCCTCGTGCCCCATATCGAAAGCATCGACCAGTGGGTGGGACAGGAGGTCGTCGACCGCGACGGCGAGAAGCTCGGCAAGCTCGCGGACGTCTTCTTCCGGACGGAGACCGACGAGGCCGTCTTCGGCGCCGTGAAGCACGGGCTGCTCGGCCGGAAGGCCGCGCTCGTGCCCCTCGCGGGGGCGAGCCTGTCGCGCGACCACATCCGGATCGCTCACGTCCAGGCGGAGCTCGACGCCGCCCCGGCGCCCGCCGACGCGGGCGCGCTCTCTCCGCACGAAGCCGCCGCCCTGGGCAGCCATTACGGGATCGAGGTGCCACCGGGAGTGTCGTACGGGTTCGAGAGTGCATCGGCCCGTGACGCCCGACGGGAGGCGGCGGCCGCCGAGCGGGCCCGGGCCGAGAAGCTCCGCGCCGAGGAGGAGTCTCGCCGCACGGACGCCGATGCCGCTCGCCGCCGGGCCGAGGAAGCCGCCCGCGACGCCGAACGTGCCGAGCAGGACGCCAGCGACGCCCAGACCGCCGCCGCCGAGGCGGACACCGCGGCGGGCGAGGCCGAGCGCGGCCCCGGCTGACGCCGGTGGCGTCCGATCATCCACCGGGGCTCACGAAGCCCACGCGCTTCCGCCCCCGCTTCCACTACGAGCTGCTCGTGTGCGGGGTGCGCGGCCACGAGCTGCTGGGGCAGGACGTGGCGCAGCTTCGCGCCGAGGACGCCGTGGTCGTGCGCGAGGCCGAGGAGGGGCTGCGCTGGCACCGCTGCCTACGTTGCGACTCGTGGCTGCCGCTGCCCGCGCGCGGGAGGCCCGCGCGGGACACCCTCCCGCCGCGCGAGGACATCGAGGTCCCCCGGCGCGGGCGCGCGCTGCGCGACCTCGTCGTCCTGCGCATCATCGCCGTCGACCGGGCCCTGCACTTCGTCGTGCTCGCGGCGATCGCCGTTGCGATCCTGCTCTTCACCTCCAAGCGGGCGGACCTCCGGGGACCCGTGTTCCGGGCGCTCGCCGACCTCCAGGGCGGAGTCGGCTCGAGCGGGGACCCGGGCCACGGGATCGGCCACGAGCTCCACCGCCTGTTCTCGGTGCGCGCCGGGACCCTGACGAAGGTCGGCGTCGTCGTCGCGGTCTACGCCGCGGTGGAGGGCGCCGAGGCGGTCGGCCTGTGGTACCAGAAGCGCTGGGCGGAGTACCTGACGTTCCTCGCGACGGCGGCGCTGCTGCCGCTGGAGGTGTACGAGCTGATCCACAAGGGCTCGCCGCTGAAGGTCGTCACGATCGCGATCAACCTCGCCGTCGTCGTCTACCTGCTCTTCGCCAAGCGCCTCTTCGGCCTGCGCGGCGGCGCGGCGGCCGAGCACGCGGAACGCCAGGCCGATGCGGGGTGGCCGAGCCTGGAGCGCACGGCGCCCGGGGCCCTGCCGGCTCCTCCGGTCACCGCCGCCGGCTGACCACGCGGACCTCGACCCGGGCGGGACGTGTCGGCGAGGCGAGCGAGAGGAAGTCGCGCGCGGCTCCGGTGTGACGGCAGAAGGGACAGGTCATCCGGTCTGTCGGTCTCATCCCGTCGGCGGCGAGAGCGACCGGGATATCGCAGGCCGGGCACGCGAGGGTGCCGGTACCGAGATGCGAGGAGCGCGCGGGGCGGTGCTCGTGCTGCCCGGGCGTCGGAGCGGTGCGCGGTGGACCGCCCAACTCTCTGTCACCGAGCCACCGCGGGAGCGCCATGCGCGAAGTCTAGATCTGCCCGGGCGGTCCGAGACAATGGCGCGATGGACACGCATGAGCTCTACGGCCTCCCGCTCGACCGCTTCGTGCCCGAGCGCGGCGGGCTGGCCAAGGCCCTACGGGGCGACGGTCGGCGCGAGGAGGCCGCGGAGGTCGCGGGTCTGCGCAACCCGTCGGTCGCCGCCTGGGCGGTCAAACGGGTCGCCGAGACCCTTCACGCCGCCGCGCTCGACGAGGGCGCGCGGGAACAGGTCCGAGCCGGACGCGTCGAGCGCGAGCTGCGCCACGTGGGCATCGGGGGCATCGGGGGCATCGGGGGCGCAGCCGTCGTGGCCGAGGCCGCCCGCATCCACGCGAGCGGGCAAAGGCCCGCAACGCCGCGAGCCGGGCCGAAGTGAAGGCGCGGCGCGAGTCCGAACGCGCGGCCCGGCCCTCGAGGCTGCCCAAGAGCGCCGGGACCGCGCCGCGCAGTCATTGCGCGAGACCCGAAGAGACGCTCGCAACCGCCCGCGAGGAGGCCGACGCCGCCGCCGAGGCGCACCGCCGCGCGCAGGAGGCGCTCAGGGAGGTCTGAGTAAAGCCGGTCTAGCAGCCCGCTTCCGATCGCGCAAGCCGCAACGACGCGCGTAGCTTTCCGCCGGATCGGAGCCTACGAGGCTGCGCGTGTGGCGTCTTGGCCGCTCGGCGCGAGGGCGTCGTGGGGGACACTGACGTAGTCGACCGCGTGGCCGTGGTCATCGTCGATCTCGACGAGCGCCGCGGCGTCGCTGACCTCGATGACCGTGCCGATCGTGCCGGCCGCCCAGCGCCCTGAATCGGTGAGCAGCTTGACGACGTCGAGCTCGTCGTGTCGCGTTGTGGTCATCGCCGAAGTTTGTCGCAGTTGGTCACGGGATGTCCACCCAGCAGGTGACCAGCCGCGGGGGCCGATCGCGGCCCACAAGCCACACTGTGGCGACGGGGCAGGTAGCGCCATTGAGCCCGTGAACGAGAACGACGACCTCGTAGAGCACGCCAAACGGCGTGATCCGGGTCCCTCTCACCGGTGCGTCGACAACGCCGGTCAGCAGCTGGTCGTGCAGGTAGCGCCAGTCGGAATCGTGGATCCCGAGAGCCGAGGCGAACACTCGCGCCTTGTGGCGCCCGCGCGAATGGTCAGGGCTCAGTGCGTAGCCGACGAGCTTGTCGGTCGGGATCACCGCCTCGCGCGCCCGCGGAAGACCTGGAGCGCTCGACACGATGCGAGATTATGGACCCGGCTAGAGCCGGGCGCCACGCGTCGCGAGGCGCCGCTCCACCCCCCGCCTACCTCGGCATGCGCTCCGGGAACCGCGGCAGGCCGTCGTCGGGGATCGGCTCCCAGGGGGCGGCGTAGGCGGTGAACTGGTGGGCGCTCGGGCGCACGCCGGGGTCGCCCTCGAGCGCGCCGAGGCGGACCGCCGCGATGTCGCGGGACTCGGGATTCCGGACGAAGAGGGCGGAGCCGCACTCGCGGCAGAAGACCTTCTCGTGGCCCCCGGGAGGTGACCAGCCGGCGAGGTGCTCCTCGCCCTGGATGACCTCGAGGGAGCCGGGCTCGATCCTCGCCGAGGCCTGGGAGGCCGTGCCCGTCCGGTGCTGACAGCGGGTGCAGTGGCAGTAGGCAGCGGCCACGAGGGGTGCGGTGATGTCGAAGCGCACCGCCCCACACCCGCACCCACCCGTCAGCATTCCCGCACCCTACCGGCCGATATACGGTGAACGCGGCCGCTGGCGCTACAGCGCGACCGCCCGGGCGTCCGTGAACCCCTCACCGGCCAGGATCTCCGCCAGCGCGTCGGGCGGGACGGACGCGTCCGTGGTCACCGCCATGACCGCCTCGCCCGCCTCGTGCGCCTCCCGGCCGACGGCCATCGAGCTCACGTTCACCCCGCGGTCGCCGAGCACGGTGCCGACGCGGCCGATCATGCCCGGCTGGTCGCGGTAGCGGAGGATCGTGAGGTGGGGCTCGATCTGGAGGTTGAAGCGCTGGCCCCAGACCTCGAGCAGGTGCGGCCGGTCGCGCCGGCCGAGGTTGGTGCCCACCACCCGGGCGCGCACGCCGCCCGCGGTCACCGTCACGCGGACGAGATCGGTGAAGTCGCGCGCCGCGGGCTGGCGCGTCTCGGCGACCTCGATCCCCCGCTCCTGCGCCAGCGAGGGGGCGTTGACGAGGTTGACCTCCTCCTCGACGTGTCCGCCGAGCAGCCCGCGGAGGACCGAGGTGGTGAGCAGGCGCGTGTCGCGCTCGGCGATCCGGCCCCGGAGCTCGACCTCCACCCGGTCGATCGACGGCCTTAGCGCGGTCTCCACGGCGATGCGCCCGAGCTGCTCGCAGAGGGGCAGGAAGGGGCGCAGGATCTCCATGTCCTCCCCACCCACCGCGGGGATGTTCACGGCGCTCGACACCGTGCCGCCGGTCAGGGCGGCGACGACCTGCTCGGCGGTCTGGAGGCCGGCCCGGTCCTGGGCCTCGGTCGTCGAGGCGCCGAGGTGTGGGGTGACGACGACGTCGGGGCGGCCGAACAGCGGGTGCTCGGTGATCGGCTCGGTCCGGAAGACGTCGAGCGCCGCCCCCGCGACCTTGCCCGAATCCAGCGCGCGCTCGAGCGCCGCGTCGACGAGCAGCTCGCCGCGAGCGACGTTGAGGACCCGGACCCCGTCCTTCATCTGCGCGAACGCCGCATCATCCAGCCAGTTCTCGGTCTCCGGCGTGACCGGCAGGTGCATCGTCAGGAAGTCGGCGCGGGAGTACACGCCGGCCGAGTCCTCCGCCTTCTCGACCCCCAGCTCCCGGTAGCGCTCGGCCGCCACGTAGGGGTCGTAGGCCACGACGCGCATCCCCAGCCCCTGCGCGCGGGCCGCGACGAGCTGGCCGATCCGTCCGAACCCGAGGACGCCGAGCACCTTGCCCTCGACCTCGATCCCGTTGAGCTCCGAGCGCTCCCAGCGCCCGGCCACGAGCGAGGAGTGGGCCCGGGGCACGTTCCGGGCGAGCGCGAGGAGCAGCGCGATCGTGTGCTCGGCGGCGGAGACCACGTTGGACTGCGGGGCGTTGGCCACCACGATCCCGCGCTTGGTGGCGGCGGGGACGTCGACGTTGTTGACCCCCACTCCGGCACGGCCGATCACCTTCAGCCGCTCGGCGCGCTCGATCAGCTCGGCGGTCATCTTCGTGGCCGAGCGGATGAGGATCGCGTCGTAGTCGCCGATCCGCTCCGCGAGCTGACCGTCCGCCCAGCCGTCGGCGACGTCGACGTCGAAGTGCTCGCGCAGGAGCTCGATCCCGGGCTCGGCGATGCGCTCGGCGACGAGGACCCGCGTCACTCAGATCCGCTCCACGACGTAGTCGATGCAGGCCGTCAGGGCCTCGATGTCCGCGGGCTCGATCGCCGGGAACATCGCGATCCGGAGCTGGTTGCGCCCGAGCTTGCGGTAGGGGTCGACGTCCCAGATGCCGTTCGCCGCCAGCGCGGCGACGATCGCCTCGGCGTCGACCGCTTCGGGGAAGTCGATCGTCGCGACCACGAGCGAGCGCTTGGCCGGGTCGGCCACGAACGGGGAGGCCAGCGCGTGGGCGTTGGCCCACCCGTAGAGGTGGGTGGAGGAGGCCGTCGTCCGCTCCACGCACCAGGGCAGCCCGCCGCGCTCGAGCATCCAGTCGAGCTGGTCGGCGAGCATGAGCAGCGTGGCGATCGCCGGGGTGTTGTAGGTCGTGTTCTTCCGGGAGTTCTCGAGCGCGAGCCGCAGCGACAGGAACGCCGGCGTCCAGCGCTCGATCGCCTCGATCCGCTCCAGCGCGGCGGGCGAGAGCAGCGCGAGCCAGAGCCCCCCGTCGGAGCCCAGGCCCTTCTGGGGGGCGAAGTAGTAGGCGTCGGCCTGGGCGGCGTCGAGGGGCAGGCCGGCCACCCCGGAGGTCGCGTCGATGAGCACGAGGGCCTCGCCCTCGGGCCGGACGACCGGGACCATCACGCCCGTCGAGGTCTCGTTGTGCGCCCAGGCGATGGCGTCGGCGTCGGGGTCGGCGAGGGCCGGCACCGGGGCATCGCCGGCGGGGGCGCGCAGGACGACGGGATCCTCGAGGAAGGGGGCGCCCTGGGTGACCTTGGCGAACTTCTCGGAGAACTCCCCGTAGACGAGGTGGAGCGCCCGGCGCTCGATCAGCCCGAAGGCGGCGGCGTCCCAGAAGGCGGTAGTGCCCCCGTTGCCGAGGGCGACCTCGTAGCCCTCGGGGAGCGCGAAGAGGTCGCGCAGACCACGGCGGACGCGCCCGATGACGTCGGTCACCGGCGCCCGGCGATGCGAGCGGCCCATGATCGTCTCAGCAGCCGCGAGGTGGGCGAGCTGCTCGGAGCGGACCTTCGCGGGCCCCGAGCCGAAGCGGCCGTCGGAGGGCTTCAGGTCCGCGGGGATCTCGAGCGAGGTGGCGGTCTCGGGCGTCATGGCGTGCTCCGGGGTCGGGGTCGAGCGCCGCGCGGGCTGCCTAGAAGTCGGGCTTGATCCAGTCCATGTGCGAGCGCAGCTCGCCGCCCACGGACTCGACCTGCGTGTTGGCCTGCTCCTCGCGCATCCGCGAGAAGTTCTCCTGGCCGGCGCGGTTCTCGGCGATCCACTCGCGGGCGAAGTCGCCCGACTGGATCTCGCTCAGGATCTTCTTCATCTCCGCCCGCACGCGCTCGTCGACCACGCGGCTCCCGCGGGTGTAGTCGCCGTACTCGGCGGTGTTCGAGATCGAGTAGCGCATCCCCGCCAGGCCCTTCTCGTACATGAGGTCGACGATGAGCTTGAGCTCGTGGAGGCACTCGAAGTAGGCCATCTGCGGGTCGTAGCCCGCCTCGACGAGGGTGTCGAAGCCGGCCTGGACGAGTGCGGAGGCCCCGCCGCAGAGGACGGCCTGCTCACCGAAGAGGTCGGTCTCCGTCTCGTCCTTGAACGTCGTCTCGATGACGCCGCCGCGCGTGCAGCCGATGCCGCGGGCGTAGGCGAGCGCGAGCGCCTTGGCGTTGCCCGTCGCGTCCTGCTCGATCGCGATGAGCCCGGGGACGCCGGAGCCCTCGAGGTACTGGCGGCGGACGAGGTGGCCCGGGCCCTTGGGGGCGACGAGGGCGACGTCGACCTCGGCAGGCGCGTCGACCTCGCCGTAGTGGACCGAGAAGCCGTGGCCGAACAGCAGGAGGTTGCCGGGGGCGACGCCGTCGCGGACCGAGCTCGTCCAGATCTCGCGGTGCTTCTCGTCGGGGACGAGCATCATCACGATGTCCCCGCGCGACGCCGCGTCGGCGGGGTCGAGGACCTCGAGGCCGGCGGCCCCGGCCTCCTCCACGCTCTTCGAGTCTGCGCGCAGCCCCACGACGACGTCGGCCCCCGAATCCTTCAGGTTCTGCGCGTGGGCGTGGCCCTGGGAGCCGAAGCCGATGATGGCGACGGTCTTGCCGTCGAGGAGGGAGAGATCCGCGTCGTCGTCGTAGTACACGGCGAGAGAAGTTACGCGGTGGCGGAGCCCAGGAGGGCGACGAGGGGGACCTCGTAGCCGCCGTCGCCGGTCTGGTAGGGCGCGTAGCCGCGCTCGATCCCGGCGCGCAGGGCGCGGGCCCCCTCTTCGTGGGTCAGCGCGAGGGCGTCGCGGAGGCCGTTCGAGAGCGAGAGCTTGAGCTCCCAGATCTCGTCGAAGTTCCTGAACCGGGCCGAGAACGGCAGGGGGGCGACCTCGACCTCGTCGAAGCCCGCGCCGGCGAGGAGGCCCCGGAGGCGGCCGGGCGCGGCGAAGCGGAACGGGCCGGGGTTGTCGCCGGGGGGCGGGGGCTCGGTCAGGCCCTGCTCGAGCAGCTCCCGTCCGGGCACGGAGAACCAGGGGTTCTCTGCAGGAGGCGCCCAGACGGCGAGGGCGAGGCGGCCGCCGGGCCGGAGCACGCGCCGGCACTCGCGGAACGGGGCCTCGGGGTCGACGGTGAACATGAGCCCCCAGCGCGAGAGGACCGCGTCGAAGCTCGCGGCGGGCTGGTCGATCGCCTCGGCGTCCTCGCGGCGCACCTCCACGCCGGCCGTGCCGGCGGTCCGCTCCCGGGCCAGGGCGACCATGCCCTCGACGGCGTCGGTGACGAGAACCTCGCCGTCAGGGGCGACCCGCTCGGCGGCCTGGATCCCCACCTCCCCCGGTCCGGCCCCGAGCTCGAGCACCCGCTGGCCCGGATTGAGCCGTGCTGCCGCGAGCAGGCCCTCGGTCACCGGCCGCGCGAGGCGCCCGAAGGCCTCGGCCCCTTCCCCCCACGGCTGGGATGATGCCTCCCAGTAGCGCTGCTGGTCGGCGCGGACGTCCTCGCTCATGCGCGGACCCTATTCCGGTCGAGCTTGCCCGCGGCGTTGCGCGGGAGCTCGTCCACATGCTCCACGCGCTTGGGGACCTGGTAGGCGGCGAGGCGCTCGCGCGCCCAGGCGCGGAGGTCCTCCTCCCCCACGCCGCCGACCACGAGCGCGACGACCGCCTCGCCCCACTCGGGGTCGGGCCGGCCGACCACTGCGGCGTCCTCGACCTCCGGGTGCGCGAGCAGGACCTGCTCGACCTCCTGGGGCGTGACGTTCTCCCCGCCGGTGATGATCGTGTCGGCCCTGCGGCCGAGGACGCGGAGGCGGCCCTGTGCGTCCCAGGCGCCGAGATCGCCGGTGGGGAGGGGACCACCGCCGGCGATCGTGGGACCGGCGAGGACGATCTCGCCGTCTTCGCCGAGCTCCACCCGGACCCCGGGCAGGGGCACGCCCTCGGTCACCGCCTGGGAGGCCGCCTCGGTCATCCCGTAGCTCTCGGCGACGGGGATTCCCGCGTCCTCGGCCCGGGCGCGCAGGGAGGGCGCGAGCGGCGCGCCGCCCACGAGCGCCCAGCGCAGGGCGGGCGGCTCGCGCAGGCCGGCGTCGAGCATCCGCGCGAGCATCGTGGGGACGACGGAGACGAGCGTGACGCCCTCCTCCATGACCGCGGTCACCGCACGCCGCGCGTCGAAGCGCTCGTGGAGGAGCACCGAGGTCCCGTAGACGACCGACCGGGTGAGGATGGACAGCCCGCCGACGTGCGCGAGCGGCAGGGCACAGAGCCAGCGCTCCTGCACGTCGAGCCCGAGCGCCGCCGCCGAGCCCAGGGCGGCCCAGAAGAGGTTCCCGTAGGTGAGCACGACGGGCCTGGGGGCCGCCGTCGTGCCCGAGGTCAGGAGCCGCAGCGCGGGCGCGTCGAGGTCGACGAGGCCGTCGGTCCGGGCCGGGCTCTCCGCCGGGAGCTCCCTCTCCTCGCGGACGACGCGGGGGTCGCGCGGCACCGTGTTCTGCCCGCGCAGGAGTCGCGCGTGCAGGGCCACCGCGAAGTCGTCCGTCCCTTCGGCCCGGAGCGCGAGCTCGGGCGCCTGTGGGCGCGCGCGCGCCAGCAGCTCCGCGTACGTGATCGCGTTGATCGCCGGGCGGTCGGGGTGCGCGGCGGCGGCGCGGGGGAGCCAGGCGGGGACGAGCACGCGCCTAGCTTCGCAGCGCGCCGCCCAGGCGGTCCTCGTACTCGGCGCGCGGGATCAGGCTGGCGCCCAGGCGCAGCGTGTGCTCCGTGGGGAGCTGGATGTCGCAGAGCTCGACACCCGCCTCGCCGAGGAGGTCGAGCGTGCGCGAGAGCAGCGCGTTGCCGGAGTCGGGGACCCGGTGGAACATCGACTCGAGCATCGCCGCCCGGCCGATGGCCACGCCGAGGATCCCCGCGGCGAGCTCCTCCCCGCGCCACAGCTCCCACGAGTGCGCCCACCCCTCGGCGTGCAGCTCCCGGTACAGGCCCCGCAGGCGCGGGGTCATCCACTGCCCGTCCTCGGGGCCGCGCGGCGCCGCGCAGGCCTCCAGCACCGCCGCGAAGGAGCCGTCCATCCGCAGCCCGAGCTCCCGCGTCCGGGCCAGGGAGCGTCGCACGCGGCGGCGCACCGCGGCCCGGCTCGCGGGGTCGAGCCCGAACACCGCCCGCTCCTCGGGGGCGTACCACGGGAGCACGGGCTCGAGGGGGTGGTCCATGGGAAACCACCCCTGCGCGTAGAGCTCGATCGCGGCACGAACGTCCCACATGACCCCGGCTAGTGTCACCGCCATGGCCGTGGACTGGCTCCCGCAGGGCGAATGGACCGACATCCGCTACGAGCTCAGCGGTGACGGGATCGCGAAGATCACCATCGACCGCCCCGAGGTCCGCAACGCCTTCCGGCCCCAGACCGTGATCGAGCTCTCGCACGCCTTCGAGCGGGCCCGCGAGGACTCCTCCGTCGGCGTCATCGTCCTCACGGGCGCGGGCGAGGACGCCTTCTGCTCGGGCGGCGACCAGCGCGTCCGCGGCGATGCGGGGTACGAGTCCGAGCCGGGCAGCGGGGTCGGCCGCTTCCACGTCACCGACCTCCACGTCCAGATCCGCCGGCTCCCCAAGCCCGTCGTGGCCATGGTGGCGGGCTACGCGGTGGGCGGGGGCCATGTGCTCCACATCGTCTGCGACCTCACGATCGCCGCCGACAACGCCCGCTTCGGCCAGACCGGCCCGCGCGTCGGCTCCTTCGACGGTGGCTTCGGCGCAAGCCTCCTGGCCCAGCAGATCGGGCAGAAGCGCGCGAAGGAGATCTGGTTTCTCTGCCGCCAGTACGACGCGCGCCAGGCGCTGGAGATGGGCCTCGTCAACACGGTGGTCCCGCTCGGGCGACTCGAGCAGGAGACCGTCGCCTGGTGTCATGAGATGCTCGCCCTCTCCCCCTTCGCCCTGCGCCTGCTCAAGGCGAGCTTCCACGCCGCCGAGGACGGTCTCGCCGGCCTCCAGCAGCTCGCCCACGACACGAACCTCCTGTTCTACGCCTCCGACGAGGCCCGGGAGGGGCGCGAGGCCTACCGCGAGAAGCGCGTCCCCGACTTCAGCACGTTCCCCCGCCGGGCGTGAACACCTGGCTGCTCGCCGCGCGGCCGCGCACGCTGCCGGCCGCCGTGGCGCCGGTGCTCGTGGGAACCGCGCTGGCGCAGACCCTCGCCGGGCAGTTCCACGTCCTCGCCTTCGTCTTCACCCTGCTCGGGGCGATCGCCATCCAGGTCGGGACGAACCTGTCCAACGACTACTCCGACGCGCGGCGCGGAACCGATGCCGAGGACCGGCTCGGCCCCGTGCGCGTCACCGCGGGCGGGCTCGTACCGCCGCGTCAGGTACTCATCGCCACCTACGCCGCGTTCGGGGTCGCCGTGCTGAGCGGGACCTACCTCGTCGCCGTGGCCGGCTGGGAGCTCCTGCTCGTGGGCGCTGCCTCCATCCTCGCCGGGGTGCTCTACACGGGCGGGCCGCGGCCCTACGGCTACGAGGGGCTCGGCGAGCTCTTCGTCTTCCTGTTCTTCGGGATCGTCGCGGTGGCCGGGACCTACTACGTGCAGGTCGAGGGCCGCGGTCTGCCGTGGGAGGCCTTCGCGCTCGCCGTGCCCGTCGGGCTGCTCGCGGCGGCGATCCTCGTGGTCAACAACGTCCGTGACCTCGACACGGACCGGCGCGCGGGCAAGAGGACGCTCGCGGTGCGGCTCGGGCGCCCGCCGACCCGCACCCTGTTCGCGGGGATCGTGTACGGCGCCTTTCTCACGGCGCCGGTCACCTGGGTCTTCGGGCCCTTCTCACCCTGGATGCTCCTGCCGTGGCTCGTGCTGCCCCTCGCCGCCGGGCTGGTGCGGGCGGTGCGCAACCGCGTCGACGGTCCGGCGCTCAACGGCGCGCTGGCGGGCACGGGGCAGCTCCAGCTCGCGTTCTGCGTGCTGCTCGCCGTCGGGCTGCTGCTGTCGTGAACGGGCGGCTCGAAGCAAGCGTGGAACGGGTCGTGCTCCCGCTCCGGAAGCCGCTGCGGACCGCGTGGGGTGAGCTCGGAGAGCGCGAGCTGCTGCTGCTGCGCGTCCGTGGGGAGGACGGCGTGGAGGGCGTGGGCGAGGCGGCCCCACTCGAGGCCTACGACGGGGTCTCGTTCGCGGGCTGCCGCGCGGGGCTCGAGCGGGCGGCGGTCGCGCTCGAGCAGGGGATGGGCAGCGCCGCGGCCCGCGAGGCGGGAACCGGGCCCGGGATGGCGGCGGTGGACGTCGCCCTGCTCGACCTGCGCGCACGACGGGAGGGCGTGCCGGCCTGGAACCTGTTCGCCGACCGGGCGCTCGCGGAGATCGAGGTCAACGCGACGATCGGCGCCGAGGACCGGGCGAGTGCCGCCGCGGCGGCGGTCGACGCCCGGGACGCGGGCTTCTCCTGCGTGAAGGTGAAGGCCGGCACGGGCGACGATCCGGGGCGGGTCGCCGCCGTGCGCGCCGCGGCGGGCCCGGACATGCGGATCCGCCTGGACGCCAACGGCGCGTGGACCGTGGGCGAGGCGGTGACCACCCTCCGGGTCCTCGGGCCGGCCGCGATTGAGCTCTGCGAGGAGCCCGTCTCCGGCCTCGAGGCCTTCCGGGCGCTACGCGGGCAGACCGACATCCCCGTGGCCATGGACGAGACCGCCGCGGACCCGGGCGCGGTGCGGGCGGGCGCCGCGGACGCGGTGTGCCTGAAGATCGCGCGCTGCGGGGGGATCTCCGGCCTGCTCGCCGCCGCGGCGGAGGCCCGGGCCGCGGGCCAGGAGGTGTACCTCGCCTCGAGCCTGGACGGCCCGGTCGGGATCGCCGCCGCGCTGCACGCCGCGGCCCTCGTGGTGCCCGACCGCCCGAGCGGCCTGGCCACCCTCTCGCTCTTCGCCGACCTCGAGGACCCCTTCCCGCCGGAGGCGGGGTGGATCGCCGTGCCCGGCGGACCGGGTATCGGTGTCGCCTGTCCGGCCTAGATGTCCGTGTGGAACACCAGGGCCGGACGGTCGAGGAGGTCGGCCACCGCCGCGGGGGCCTCGAGGTGCGCGGCGTGGCCGGCGCCGGCGACGAGGGCGACCTCGGCGTGCGGGATCCGGGCCGCCATCTCCTCGGCGAGCGCCCGGAACTTCGCGTCGCGCTCCCCGGCGGCGAGGACCACGGGCATCGGCAGCTCGCCGAGGCGCTCCCACAGCGGCTCCATCACTCCCGTCCCGAGGCCGCGCAGCGCGGCGGCGAGGGCCGCCGGGTCCTGAGCGAGGCGCTCGGCGCGGGCACGCGCACGGACCTCGGGCGGCTGGCCGTGCCATAGGGGCAGGCGCTCCCACGCGTCGGCGAAGGGCTCGATGCCGCGCTCCTCGAGGGCGACGGAGCGAGCCTCGTCCTCCTCACGGCGGGCGGCGCGCTCGGCCGGGTCGGCGAGCCCCGCCGACGCGCCGAGGAGGACGAGCCGGGCGACGCGATCGGGGTGCGCCAGCGCGAAGAGCAGCGCGACCCGTCCCCCCATGGAGTATCCGGCGAGGGTCGCGCCCGGCCCGACGAGGCCGTCCAGGTCGTCGAGCAGCGCGGCGAAGGTGACCGGACGGACGTCCCGCGCGGCGCCGTGCCCGCGCAGGTCGGGCGCGAGGACCGGGGAGTAGCGTTCGCCGCCGAGCGCCGCCCGGACGCCGTCCCAGCTCCGTCCGATCTGGGTGAAGCCGTGCAGGAGCACGAGGGGCTCGCCCACGGCCATGAGCATGACGCCCCGCGACGTCCACCTCCTCCTCCGCGCCCTGGCGCAGGAGCTCGTGCGCTGCGGCGTACGCCACGCCGTCACCTCCCCGGGTTCGCGGAACTCGCCCCTGCTCCTTGCGCTGGCGGCCGAGCCCGGGCTGCGCTCGTGGTCGCACATCGACGAGCGGGCGGCCGGCTTCTTCGCGCTCGGGGTGGCCAAGGCGACGGGCATGCCGGCGGTGCTCTGCTGCACCTCGGGGACGGCGGCGGCGAACTACGCGCCCGCCGTGCACGAGGCGCGCGAGGCGCGGGTGCCGCTGCTCGTCCTCTCCGCCGACCGGCCGCCCGAGCTGCGCGACACGGGCGCGGGGCAGACCATCGACCAGCTCGACCTCTACGGCCGGGCGGCGAAGTGGTTCGTGGAGGTGGGACTGCCCGGAGCCGATGCGGCTGGAACCCGCTGGGTCCGGCGCCTGGCGTGTCGGGCCGTGTGGACCGCACTCGACGGGCGGCCGGGCGCCGTGCACCTCAACGTCCCCCTGCGCGAGCCGCTGCTCCTCGACGAGCCCCTGCCTCCCGAGGAGCCGTTTCCCGGCCGGCCGGACGGCGCGCCGTGGGTCGCCCGCGTCCCGCTGCGCCCGGCGGGCCCCCCGCTCGGGTTGCCCGGCCGCCGCGGGGTGGTCGTCGCCGGGCGCTCGGAGCGCGACCCCGCGGGCGAGGAGGTAGCCGCGTGGGCGCTGGCGGCAGGGTGGCCGCTGCTCGCCGACCCCCTCAGTGGCGCCCGGCGCGGCGAGGCCGCGATCGGCCACTACGACGCCCTGCTGCGCGCCGAGGGGTGGATCGGCGCCCACCCACCCGACTGCGTCCTGCGCACCGGCGACGTCCCGACCTCCAAGCCCCTGCGCGCCTGGCTCGCCGCGCTGACGTGCCCGCAGATCGGCCTCGACGCCGAGGTCGCGTGGCACGACCCCGCCGCGGTGGTGGGCACCCTTCACCCCGGCCCGCTCGCGGCGCTGGCGCCGAGCGAGACCGCCGAGGCCGGCTGGCTCGGGGCATGGCGCGGCGGGGACGAGCGCGCGGGGGCCGCGCTGCGCGAGGCGCTCGCCGAGCACGAGCTCTCCGAGCCGTCCGTCGCCGCCCACCTCCTCGCGGCCCTGCCGCCCGACGAGGTGCTCGTGGTCGCCTCCTCGATGCCCGTCCGCGACGTGGAGACGTTCGGCGCGGTGCGCGACGAGCCGCCGCGGGTGCTGTCCAACCGCGGGGCCAACGGGATCGACGGGACGATCTCCACCGCGTTCGGCGTCGCCGCCACCGGCGTCGGAACCACCGTCCTCCTCGGCGACGTGGCCCTGCTCCACGACCTCGGCGGCCTGCTCGCCCACCGTCGCCTCCGCCTCCCCCTCCGGATCGTCGTCCTCGACAACGACGGCGGCGGGATCTTCTCCTTCCTCCCCGGCGCGGGAGGCTCCGAGGTCTGGGAGGAGCAGGTCGCGACTCCGCACGGGATCGACCTCGAGCGCGTCGCCGCGCTGTTCGACCTCCCCTACCGGCGCGCCGCATCCCGGACGGACCTGCTCGCGGGCGGCCTCGTCCACGTGCGCACCGACCGCGCGGAGAACCTCGCGCTGCACCGGCGGGCGTGGGCCGCCGCTGCCGCCGCCGTCTGAGCTACCGTCCGCCCCGTGACCGAGCCGGCCATCGCCGTCGAGGGCCTGACGAAGCGCTACGGCGGCCAGGCGGCGGTCGACGATCTCTCCTTCGCGGTGCGGCGGGCGCGGTCACCGGCTCCTCGGTCCCAACGGCGCGGGCAAGACGACGGCGCTGCGCATGGTCCTCGGGCTCGCCCGTCCTTCGGAGGGGCGAGCGCTCATCCTCGGCCGCCCCTGCGGCGAGCTCGACGACCCGGCCCGAACCGTGGGGGCCTCGCTCGAGGTCTCGGGCTTCCACCCCGATCGCTCCGGCCGCGACCACCTCCGGGCGCTCGCCGCGATGGCGGGGTTTCCCACCCGCCGGGTGGACGAGGTGCTCGAGCTCGTAGACCTCTCGGATCCTGCCGGGCGCCGCGCGGGGAAGTACTCCCTGGGGATGCGCTGCACGAGCTCGCACCCCAGGGGGCTTCGCTCGAGGAGGTCTTCCTCGAGCTCACGGCGGAGACGCACGAGGAGGTGGCGGCCCGGTGACCGCGCTCGTGCGCGGCGAGCTCGTCACGGTGCGCACGACGCGCACGGCGCTCGGGTTCGCTGCCGCAGCGGTTCTGCTCGTGCTCGCACCGTGGTCATCTCGGCGCTGGCCTCGGATAACACCTCCCTCGAGGACAAGCGCCGCGTGATGAACTTCGGCGGGACGCTCTCCGCGGTGCTGCTCATCTTCGGCGTGGTGGGCGCGTCCTCGGAGTACCGCCATCGCACGCTGGCGCCCGCGCTGCTCATCGCCCCGGACCGGACCCGGGTCGACCTGGCCCGGACGTCGGCCTACGCGCTCGCCGCGCTGCTCATCGGGCTGCCGATGCTGCTCGTCGCCTTCGGTCTCGGGATCCCGCTGCTCGGGGGGACGAGGGTTCCTGATCTCGCCGGGAGCGACTTCCTCCGCGCGGCGGGCGGCGGCCTGCTCGCGAGCGTGCTCGCTGCCGTGCTCGGGGTGGGAGTCGGCATCCTCGTGCGCAATCAGGTGGCCGGCGTGGTCGGGTCACTCGTGTGGTTCTTCATCGTCGAGCCCCTGCTCACCGCGCTCAGCCCCGACCTCGGGCACTACAGCGTCGGGCAGGCCGCGACCGCGGTCGGGGGCACGACGGGTGAGATGTACCTGAGCTTCGGGTCCGCCCTCGCCGTGCTGGCGGCCTGGGCGGCGGTGTTCGTGGCGGTCGGGGTGGCGGTGGACCGGCGGCGCGACGTGGAGTGACGTTCAGGTCGCGAGGACCGGCAGCACCGCGTCGAGCTTGACCTCGGTCTCGGCGAGCTCGGCGGCGGGATCGGAGTCGCGCACCACGCCGACCCCCGCGTAGCAGCGGGCCAGCGCGCCCTCGAGCAGGGCGCAGCGCAGCGCGACGGAGAACTCCCCGTCCTCCGAGGCGTCCGTCCAGCCGACCGCCCCGGCGTACCAGCCGCGGTCGAGACCCTCGAGCGCGGGGATGAGCGGCGCCGCGTCGGCCCACGGCTCCCCGCCCACCGCCGGTGTGGGATGCAGAAGGCCTGCGAGGTCGACCGCCCCCACCGCCTTGGCGAGCTGGGCGCGGATCGGCGTGGCGAGGTGCTGGATGTTCGCCACCTTCACGACCCGGGGCTCGGGCGCCTCGGCGATCCAGAGGGTATGCGGCTTGAGCGCCGCCGCGATGCGCCGGGCCACGATCGCGTGCTCCTCGCGGTCCTTGTCCGAGCGCAGGAGCCGCTCGCCGAGGTGGTCGTCGACGGCGGGGTCGGCGGAGCGGCGCGTGGAGCCCGCGAGCGCGACGGTCGACGCGCGGTGCCCCTCGCGACGGGCGAGCAGCTCCGGCGAGGCGCCGAGGAACGTCGCGGGCCCGCGCGCGACCGCGAAGACGTAGCAGGCGGGAAAGGCATCGCGCAGCACGCCGAGCGCCGCCGCGGGATCGTGGGCGCGCGGGGCGTGGACATCGACCTCCCGCGCGAGCACGACCTTCTCCAGGTCGCCCGCCCGGATGCGTTCCACCGCGCCGGCGACGGCCTGCTCGTAGTGCTCGGGCGGCAGTGCGGAGGCCACGCGGGCGCGGCCCGCCGGCGCGGGGTCGAGCAGCGGCAGGCGGGCGGCGGGGTGAAGCTCGGCGAGCCGGTGCTCGAGCCGCGCGACGACGTCCTCCTCGACGTCGTCGGGCCGCACGCAGGCCGTGAGCGTGAGGGCGACCTCCCCGTCGCGACGGGCGAGGGCGAGCTCCGGGACCGAGAGCGAGGCGGCGGAGAACGTGGCCCACGGAGAGCCGGCCGGGGCGGGCTGGGGCGAGAAGGCGAAGCCGCCCACCGCGACGAGGCCGGAGCCCGGCGGCCCGGCGGCGGTGCCGCCCACCGCGCTCCCGGCCAGCCGCCGCCAGGCGGCGGCGACACGGCCGAAGCGGTCCTCGCCCCCCGCGGTGAGGTGGGCGACCTCCCCGAGGCCGGCGAGGGCGAAGCCGCCGCGGTCGGGCTCCTCGAGGCAGAACAGCGGCTCGGCGCCCCGGCGCGAGGCCCACACGACCGCGGAGGGGTCGAGCCGCGGATCGGCGGGCAGCGTGAGCGCCGCAAGCACCTCTCCCCCGCTCCGGCGCGACGCCTTGAGCGCCGCCCGGACGCGGGTCCGCAGGGCGGTGTCGCGCAGGGCGGGAGCGACGACGCTCATGTCCTTGAGCTAGGGGTGCTGGAGGCGGCCAGATGGCCGCCGGAGGCGGGTCCCCAGTCGCGAACAGCGACACATACTCCTACGTCTCCCCGCGCCCCCGCGAGATCGCGATCTCGCCCGTCCGGGCCATCTCGACCAGTCCGAAGGGCCGGATGAGCTTCTCGAAGGCCTCGATCTTGTCGTGGGTGCCCGTCATCTCGATCACCACCGAGCGGCGCGTCACGTCGACGACCTTGCCGCGGTAGATCTCGACGACTCCGAGCACCTCGGCGCGCGCCGCCCCGTCCGCGGAGATCTTGAACAGCGCGAGCTCCCGGGTCACCGTGTCCCTGGGCTCGAGGTCGCGGATCTTCAGGACGTTGACGAGCTTGTGGAGCTGCTTGGTGACCTGGTCGATCGGATGCAGCGCGCCGTCGAGGGTCAGCGTCATGCGCGAGATCGCGTCGTCGTCGGTCGGCCCCACCGCGAGGGTGTCGATGTTGAAGCCGCGGCGGGCGAACAGCCCGGCGATACGGGTGAGCACGCCCGGCTTGTTCTCCACGAGGATGGAGAGCACGTGCTTGCGGCCCGTGCGGCCGATCCCCGCCGCCTCGAGCTCCTCGAGCGACAGGACCTCGTTGGTCGCCGGCTCGCCCATCAGCCGACCATGTCGCGTGCGGCCTTACCCGCCGCGATCATCGGATAGACGTTCTCCTCCCGGCTCACGCGCACGTCGACCATCACCGGGCCGGGGGTGGCCAGCGCCGCACGCATGTCGTCCACGAGGGTCGTCTTGTCGGTCAGGCGCATCCCCGTCGCCCCGTAGGCCTCGGCGAGCTTGACGAAGTCGGGGTAGGAGCCCATGTCCACCTGGGAGTAGCGGCCCTCCCAGAAGAGCTCCTGCCACTGGCGGACCATCCCCAGGTAGCCGTTGTTCATGATGAACACTTTGACCGGGATGCTCTCCTGGGCGCAGGTCGCGAGCTCCTGCATGTTCATCTGGATGGATCCGTCGCCCGTGATGCAGACCACGGTCTCCTCCGGGCAGCCGACGGCGGCGCCCATCGCGGCGGGCAGGCCGAAGCCCATCGTCCCCAGCCCGCCCGAGTTGATCCACGTCCGCGGGCGGTTGTAGTGGTAGTACTGCGTGGCCCACATCTGGTGCTGGCCCACGTCGGAGGTGACGACCGCGTTGCCGCCCGTGGCCTCATACAGCGCCTCGATCATGCGCTGCGGACGGATCTCCGTGTCCTCGGTGTCCGAGTACTGGAGGGGATGGCGCCGGCGCCAGTCCTCGATGCGCGCCCACCAGTCCTCGAGGCGTGCGGGATCCGCGGCGAGCGCGCGGTACTCCGCGGTCAGCCGGGGGAGGATGTTCTTCGCGTCCCCGACGATGGGGATGTGCGCGGGGACGTTCTTGGAGATCTCGGCCGGGTCGATGTCGATGTGGATGAACTTCGCCCGGGGCGCGAACTCCGAGAGCTTGCCGGTGATGCGGTCGTCGAAGCGGGCCCCGATGGCCACGATGAGGTCGGCCTCGTCCATCGCGTAGTTCGCGGCCCGGGTGCCGTGCATCCCGAGCATCCCGAGCCACTGCGGGTGGGGCGCGGGGAACGAGCCCAGCGCGTTCAGCGTGCAGGTGACGGGGAGGCGGTCTGACTCGGCGAGCTCGATCACCTCGGCGCTGGCGTTGCCGAGGATCGTCCCGCCGCCGACGTAGAGCACGGGCCGCCGGGCGTTGGCGATCGCCTTGGCCGCCAGGCGGATCTGCTTGGAGTTCCCCTCGGTGGTGGGCTGGTAGCCCGGCAGGCGCACGTCGGAGACCGGCTCGTAGGGGATGTCGGCTCTCGAGAGATCCTGAGGCACGTCCACCACCACGGGACCTGGCCGGCCGGTACGCGCGATGTGGAAGGCCTCGTGGATCGTCCGCGGCAGCTCCAGCGGATGCTGGATCATGAACGAGTGCTTGGAGATCGGCATGGTCATGCCGATCGTGTCCGCCTCCTGGAAGCCGTCCGTGCCCAGGAGCTCGGTGCGGACCTGCCCCGTGATGAACACGACGGGGACCGAGTCCATCATCGCGTCGGCGATCGGTGTGACGAGGTTCGTCGCGCCCGGCCCGCTCGTGCCGACGGAGACGCCCACCTTCCCCGTGGCCTTCGCGTAGCCCTCGGCCGCGTGGCCGCCGCCCGCCTCGTGGCGCACGAGGATGTGGCGGATGCCCGCGTCGTAGAACGCGTCGTAGGTGGGGAGGTTCGCCCCGCCGGGCAGGCCGAATACGACCTCGACGCCCTCGGCCTTGAGGCACTCCATCAGGGCGTCGACGGCTCGCATGCGGTTCGGGGCTCCTTCGGTGGGGGTGGGATCCGGACCCCCGAGTCTAGAAGGGCTAGGGGTGCCGGAGGCGGAGGGCACCGCTCGGCGAAAGCCGAGTGGTCTCATGGCCGCCGGAGGCGGGTCCCCAGTCGCGAATAGCGACACATACTCCTACGCCACGCGGCTCGGGGCTTCCGCCGCCAGCGCGACGTCCGGGAACTCCAGCTCGGTCCCGCACCGCGTGCACAGCGCGTCGTGGAGCTTGACCACGCGCCCGCAGCCGGGGCACTGGCGGCGCAGCTCCTCACGCTCGGGGCGGTGCAGCGCCGCCGCCGCGAGCCCTACGAACGGGGCGAAGAAGCCCACGAAGAACCACAACCAGAACGACGCGCCCTTCCAGCGCCCGACCATCCCCGCGGCCAGGCCGAAGCCGAGCAGGATCGGGATGAGGGCGAAGCCCCCGCCGCTCACAGCTGGCGCAGCGCCCAGACCACGGCCACGATCGCCACCACCGCCGCGATCGCCCACGCGACGGCGGTGACCACGCCGATCACGAGCTTGAACAGCAACCAGACGGCGACGGCGAGGACGACGATCGCGAGGAGCCGGCGGAGGAGCGACCTCATGCGTGCCTGCATGTCTTCAGAGGATAGGACGCGCCAGCTCTGTGCGCGAGCCCGCGGAGCGATCGTCCGACCCTCCTCAGTCGTGGACGCGCTTCAGGTGCTCCCCCCTCGGCGGGGGCGCGTGGGGCGGCGGGCAGCTCGACAGGCGGGCGATGCCGAAACGGCGACGACCCTGGGCGGTCGGCGCGGGGCGGGGTACGAGGACGACCCTGTGGGAGGCGGGGAGTGCGGACATGGCGAGGATGATCCGCGCTGCGGGACCGGGTGCCTATGGCCCGGCGGTCACAAGCTGCCTGGCCAGGCGGGCGCCCTCGTCGAGCGCGGGGCGCTGGCGCGGCGCGACGCGCCGGCGCACCCGCCAGCGCGCACCGGAGAAGGCCATGTTCGCGACGGTGGCGAACCCGGTCTCGTCCTCGCGCAGGGCGAGCAGGAGGTGGGCGATCCGGTCCCCACCCGGCAGGGCGGGATCGGTGGCGCGGACGCAGAAGCACTGCACCTGGCGACCGCCCGGGCGCACCAGCAGCGCGCCCTGCTCGCCCACGAGCCAGACCCCGAGCTCGCCGCGCTCGGGCACGAGCCCCGTCTCGGCGTGCGTCTCCCGGGCCGCGTGGCCGACCAGGTCACCGAGCAGCCCGACCGCCGCCGCCTCCGCTCCGGCCTCCTTCGCCGCCTTGGGACGCACGACGTTCGCCCCCCGGGCGGCGTAGAGCTCGGGCAGGATCCACGCCTGGACGAGCGCGAGCGCCGACACCGGGGCGGCGACGGGGTTCAGCGCGATCATCAGGCCCGCGACGCCCACGAACGGCACGGTGTGCGCGACCGTCGACGCGGTCCAGCCCCGGCCCCGCGCGCGCAGCGAGGCATCGCTGGCGCGCTTGCGCCAGTAGACGCCCTGGAGCTCGGGGAGGGCGCTCAACCGCCGGCGATCGGCCGGCGCAGGATCACGGTGCCCGCGTCCACGGGCAGCTCGCGCACCTGCTCGGCGTGACCCTCGCCCCGCGTGACCACCGCGTAGTAGCCCGCGTCGAGCTCGCGCCGGAAGGCCTCCACCGCGGCCTCGACGGCGGCGGGGTCGTCGGCGCGCCACTCGGCCAGGGTGGTGTGGCCGGTCTGGTCCATGCGGATGAGTCGTGACATGGAGGAGAGGTTATCTCCGGCCGATCAGTTGTCGAAGCGGTCAGTCGGAGTCACAAGCCGGTGACAACGCGCGCCCTCAACCCGCATAGCGTCACGGCGAAATTCATCGTCGACCCCAGGAGGGACGATGCAGAGCAGGGGCAGAATCGCGAGCGTGCTCGCGGCGGTGGCATGCACCATCACGGCGGCGAGCGCCGCACAGGCCGAGCCCGAGCCGGCGGCGCCCATCGTCACGCCCACGGGGTGGCAGGTCCGCCCGGCGGGCGACGCGTTCGGCGTGGCCAGGACCGCGCCGGGCTTCCAGGGTCCGCTCGGTTCCGCCCTCTCCCCCGACGGGCGACGCCTGCTCACGGTCAGCAGCGGCGCCGCCCGCATCGACTCCACCGATCTCTGGGACCTGCGCAACCAGACCCGCCAGGGCTACGTCCGCTACGACGCCGACCTCGGGCAGGCGGCGTTCTACGGCGTCGTCTTCTCCCCCGACGGCACGCATGCCTGGGCGGCCGGTGGCGGGCAGGACGTCGTGCACGCCTACCGGGTGACTTCGAGCGGGCTCACGGAGACCGGCACGATCGCCACGCCCCACTTCCCCGCCGGTCTGGCCTACGGCCACACGCCCAAGGGCGACCGGATCTACGTGGCGAACAACCTCTCGGCCGCCGCCTCGAGTGCCGCGGGCAACCCGCCCGGCCGTCAGGTGACGGTGATCGATCCGGCGACGAACACCGTCACGGGCACGATCGACCTCGGCGCCGCACTGCAGCCCCTCGGCGTCGCGTTCGCCCGGCGCGGCGACAAGGCCTACGTCACGAACTGGATGGGCCGCTCGGTGTCCGTGCTGGACACGGCGACGGAGCGCAAGGTCGGCGACGTTGAGCTCTCCCCGATCGAAAACCCGCTGCAGGCCGATCACCCGAGCGCGATCGCCGCTAACCCGCGCCGCGACGAGGTGTACACCGCCAACGCGAACTCCGACACGGTCTCGGTCATCGACGCGCGGACGGACACGCTCGACGAGACCATCGACGTCTCGCTCGTGCCCGGCCCTCAGAAGGGCGCGCTCCCCGACGGCCTGGCCGTCAGCCCCGACGGCGCGCGACTCTACGTCGCCGAGGCGGGGGAGAACGCCGTGGCGGTCGTCGACCTCAACACCCGCGAGGTCCTCGGCTTCATCCCCACCGACTGGTATCCCGCCGACGTGAAGGTCACCCCCGACGGACGCAGGCTCGTCGTGACGAACACCAACGACTCGGGCGCCGGACCCAACCCCTGCGGCGCCCTCTCCCCGCGCACGGACTGCCCGCCCAAGGACCCGGACCGCGACGAGGCCCGGCGGGCCTCGACCGACCCGCAGTACTCGGGTTCGATGATCAAGGGCTCGATCACCGAGGTCAAGGCGCCGAGGAACGCGCGCACGCTGCGCAAGCTGACCCGTCGGGTCGAGCGCAACAACCGCGCCCACGACCGCCGGCCCAAGGAGCCGGCGTCCGCCCACCGCATCAAGCACGTCATCTACGTCGTCAAGGAGAACCGCACCTACGACCAGGTCTTCGGGGACCTCGGCAAGGGCAACGGCGATCCGTCGCTCACCCTGTTCAAGGACGATGTGGCGCCGAACCACCACCGGCTCGCGCGCCGCTTCAGCACCATCGACAACTTCTACGCCGACGCGGAGGTGTCGCCTGACGGCCACAACTGGATCACGCAGGCCAGCTCGTCGGACTACGTAGACAAGACCTGGCCGATTACCTACTCACCCTTCCCGCGGGGCCAGCGGTCCTACGACTTCGAGGACGTCCCCCTAGCCCAGCAGTTCCCCTCAGAGCCGCTGGCCTCCGACCCGGCCGTGCCCCGCGCGGCGGCGGCGCAGACCCGCGGCTACCTGTGGGACAACGCCTATGACCACCGGGTGTCGTTCCGCGACTACGGGGAGTACACGCAGTTCCCCGGCACGTGCACGGGCGGCGGCAACGTCTCCCACACCACGCGGCTCGACGACACCCGCTTCGGCGATCACGTCGACGAGGGGTTCGCGGGCTACAACCTCGCGTGCTCGGACCACACCCAGCGTGAGCCCGAGTGGGAGCGCGAGTTCCGGGGCTACGTCCGCGGCGGGAACCTCCCGGCGCTCTCGATCATGCGCCTTCCCAACGACCACACGCGGGGAACGTCGCCCGGGGCGGCCACGCCGGCGTCCTACGTCGCCGACAACGACCTCGCCCTCGGGCGGCTCGTCCAGACGGTCTCCCACAGCCCCTACTGGCGCGACACGCTCATCCTCGTGACCGAGGACGACGCGCAGAACGGGCCCGACCACGTCGACGCCCACCGGACCATCGCGCTGGCCATCTCCCCCTACACCCAGACCGGGAAGGTCGATTCGACGCGCTACGACACGGCCTCGATGATCGCGACGCTCGAGTCGCTGCTGGGCATGCCGGCGATGGGCATCGTCGACAAGCGTGCCAACCGGATGTGGGGCTCGTTCACGAACGAGCCGGACTTCCGGGCCTACCGCGCGCGCCAGCCGAGCGTCGTGCCCTACGGCGAGCCGGGGGCTCCGACGAACACGGTGGCGTCGCCCATGGCCCGCCAGTCCCGGGGCTGGGACTTCTCGAAGGAGGACCGCACGCCGGAGGTGGGGCTCAACCGCGCCATCTGGAAGTCGGTCAAGGGCCGGCGCTCACGCATGCCCGCCCCTCGCCACACCAAGATCGTGGGGACGCGCCCCAACGATCAGGCGGACGGCTGAGGCGGACGGGAGTCGACGGCGGCCGCGCCCGGCGCGGCCGCCGTCACACCCCCCGCGCCTCCAGCCAGCGGACCACGACGGCCCAGGCCTCCCCGCCCGGATCGAGGTGGCGGATGTGGCCTTACCTCGTCGAGCCCAGGTCACGGCCCAGCGCCGCCGCCAGGATCACCAGCACCGGGACGACGCGCTCGGCCGGGATCGCGTAGTCGTTGCGCCGCCGGGAGACGACCAGGCCGGCACCGCGGAGCTCGCGCAGGTGGTGGTGGAGCTGGCCGCTCGTGCCCGAGCCGGGGATCTCCTGCAGACCGGCGAGCGTGCGCGCGCCGAGCAGGAGACGGCGCAGGATCTCCAGCCGCAGCGGGTGTCCCAGGGCGCCGAGCACGTCCGCGGCAACGCCGAGGTCCGCGTCCAGGACGTCTGGCAGCGGGTGCTCGATCTGCCACACCACGCTGCCGGTGCCGGGAGCGGTGACGCGGCCGCCGTAGGCGAGGCTGCCGCTCGTGTCGTCGCGCGCGAAGCCCGGCCCGGTGTGCTGCGCGAGTTGGTCCAGGAGCCACCAGGTGCCGCCGTCGGGCGACCACACCATCGGCCGGTCGGACGCCGCCGGCGAGCGTCGCGACGCCTGGCGGCCTCCTGCGCTGGATCGCCGCGCACCCGGATCACGCCGGGCTGGTGATCCTGCCCGACGAGGGCCGGCCCACAGTCTCGTTCAACGCGGGCGGGAGGTTCCCGCTGGCCAGCACCCGCAAGGTGCTCATCGCGGGCGCGGCGGTGGCACATGGCGCGCTGCGGGGATCTGTCTCCCGGGCGACCGTCGAGCACTTCTACGCCCCGGGGACCGATGGCGGCGCGCACGCCGCGGCGCACCTCGACGGGGAGCGGCTCCCTCTCCATGAGGTCGCGCAGGCGGCGATCGAGCAATCCGACAACGCGGTCGCGGACACGGTTCTCAGCCGGGTCGGGGCGCGGCGCGTCGATGCCTGGGCGCGTGCGCAGGGCATGACCGAGCAGGACCCGATCTACCCGCTGCTCGGCGAGTACGCCGCGTGGGCGCGCGACAAGCAGTGGACACAGCAGTCACCGCGGACGCGGGCCGTGCAGGCCCTGTCGCTCGCGCGCAGCGTCTCCGCCAAGCAGGTCCGAGTGCCGGGGCTCGGCGACCAGCAGCGGCTCGCGCGCGTGAGCGTCGCCGGCACGCCCGCGGAGTGGGCCCAGCTCATGCGACGGATCGCCAGGCACGGTGCGCCGGAGCTCCGCGAGCTGCTCGACTGGCCCAAGCGCAGGTCCCCGAAGGCGTTCCGGAGCTTCAGCGCCGTGCTGGCCAAAGGCGGCACACAGGTCGGGACGATGACGGAGGCCGACTACCTCAAGCCCAAGGGGAAGCCGGGCACGGCAATGGTCCTCTTCCTGCGTGACCTCCCGACCGGCGTCCAGCAGTCGCTGCAGCAGAGCTTCGCCAATCAGAAGCTGCTCCTGCAGCTGGTGCTGGACCCGAAGCTCACCGCGCGCGCGAGGCAGCTGTTGCGGCGGTGACGTGCCCGCGCGGGAGCGCGTCGCCGTCACACCCCCAGCGTCTCCAGCCACCGGACGACCACTCCCCACGCCTCGCCGCCGGGATCGAGCTGTCGGGAGTGGCCGCCGCGCGGGCCGGCGATCTCGGCGAGGTCCACCTCGTCGCCCGCCTCGCGCGCGGCGGCCGTGAACGTGCGCGAGCGCTGGATCGACACCGTCGTGTCCCCGACGCCGTGGACGAGCAGGATCGGGGCGCCGAGCGGCACCTGCCCGACGGGGTCGACCGCGTCGTAGCGTTCGGGCACCTCGTCGGGCGCCCCGCCCATCACCGCGTGGACGGACCCGTCGCGGTCGCCGGCGTGCGCCTGGGCCATCGCCGCGACCCCGGCCTGGGAGACCACTCCCCGGAAGCGCAACCGCTGCGGGGGCCCCGGACCGAGCCGCCGCGCACCGGCAACCCACAGCGCGAGCTGCCCGCCCGCGGAGTGTCCGATCATCACCACGCGCTCGAGGTCCACCCGCGGGCCGGCCTCGGCCAGAAGCTCGACGCCGGCGGCCACGTCGGCGAACGTGGCCGGCCACCCGCCGCCGCCTCCGCGGCCCGCGCCCACCTGGCGGTACTCCACGTTCCACACGCCCCAGCCCCGGCGCAGGAGGTCGACGGCGAGGCCACGCATGAGCCACTTGCCGTAGCGGGCCCGCCATGAGCCACCGTGGATGAGCACCGCCACCCGATGGGGACCGAAACCCCGGGGCAGGTAGAGGTCGGCGCGCTGAGCGGATGCAGGACCGTAGGAGAACCGGCGCGGCCGCCGCAGCAGCCAGGGAAAGAGACGGAGGCGGCTCAGAGCCCGAGCTCGGCACGGACGAGCCGGGTGACCTCGCCGCCATCGGCGCGGCCCTTCGTCTCGCGCATGACGTGGCCGATGATCGCCCCGATCGCCTTGGTCTGGCCCGCCCGGATCTTCTCGGCCACGTCGGGCTGGGCCGCGAGCGCCGCCCGCACCACGGGTAGCAGTGCGTCCTCGCCGCCGACGGCGCCGAGGCCCTCGGCCTCCACCACCGCGCGCGGGTCGCCGCCCTCGGCCACGAGCCGTCCGAGCACCTGCCGCGCGCCGTCGCGGGAGACCTGCCGCTCCTGGACCATCCCCACGAGCGCCCGCAGCGCCTCGGGTGCCAGCGGGGTGGCGGCCGGGTCGCGGTCGCCGATCTCGCGGACGAGGTCGTCGCCCACCCAGTTAGCGAGCACGCGGGCGTCCCCGCCATCGAGCGCCCGCTCGTAGAAGTCCCCGAGCTCCACCCGGAAGGCGAGCTGCCGCGCGCGGTCGGGATCGAGCCCGAGCTCGGTCTCGTAGCGCTCGGCCCGCGCCGCGGGTAGCTCGGGCAGCTCGGCCTCGGCCCGCGCGCGCATCTCGTCCGTGACCACGAGCGGCACGAGGTCCGGCTCGGGGAAGTAGCGGTAGTCGTGCGCCTCCTCCTTGGACCGCAGGGAGGAGATCCGCCCGCTCGCGGGGTCGAAGTGCAGAGTCTCCTGCACGATCGGCTCGCCGGCCGCGAGCAGCGCCTCCTGCCGGGCGATCTCCGCGTCGATCCCGCGCTCGATGAAGCGGAAGGAGTTCATGTTCTTCAGCTCGGTCTTCGTACCGAACGTCGCGCTCCCCGCCGGCCGCAGGGAGACGTTGGCGTCGCAGCGCAGCGAGCCCTCCTCCATGTTCACGTCGCTCACCCCGAGCTGGCGCAGCGTCGTGCGCAGCAGGGTCAGCCACTCCCGGGCCGCCGCAGCCGACCTGATGTCCGGCTCGGAGACGATCTCCACGAGCGGGGTGCCGCCGCGGTTGAAGTCCACCACCGAGGAGTCCGAGCCGTGGATGCGCCCGCTCTCCCCCACGTGGACGAGCTTGGCGGCGTCCTCCTCGAGGTGCACGCGGTGCACGCGCACGTCACCCAGGTGCCCGCCGCGGCACAGGGGCACGTCGTACTGGGAGATCTGGTAGCCCTTGGGGAGGTCGGGATAGAAGTAGTTCTTGCGGTGGAAGAGCGAGCGCGGGGCGATCTCGCAGCCCAGCGCGAGCCCGATGGTGATCCCGAAGTCGATCGCCCGGGCGTTGACCACGGGCAGCGTCCCCGGCAGGCCCAGGCACACCGGGCACGTGTGCTCGTTGGGCGGGTCTCCGAAGGAGAGCGCGCAGGAGCAGAACATCTTCGTCCTCGTCGAGAGCTGGACGTGTATCTCCAGCCCGATCACGGGCTCGTACTCGTGGGCGGTGGCGCTCATGCCTCGAGCCCCGCGAAGCCGAGCGCGCCCTCGAGCGCCTTCGCCGCGGAGAGGATGCGATTCTCCGAGAACGCCGGACCGGCGAGCTGGAAGCCGGTGGGCAGCCCCTCGGAGAGTCCGTTGGGGATCGAGATCGCCGGGATCCCGGCGAGGGGCATCGGCACCGTGAAGTAGTCGTTGAGGTACATCGCGAGCGGGTCGTCGGTCTTGGCGCCAAGGGGGAAGGCGACGGTCGGGCTCGAGGGGGTGACGACGAAGTCAAAGGAGGCGAACGCCGTCCGGAAGTCGTCGGCGATCTTCGTCCGGACCTTCTGGGCGCGGCCGTAGTAGGCGTCGTAGTAGCCCGAGGAGAGCGCGTAGGTGCCGAGCATGATGCGGCGCTTGACCTCGGGCCCGAAGCCGGCCGCGCGGGTCTTCGTGTACATGCCGAGCAGGCCGCCTCCGTCGTCGCCGGCCCGCAGGCCGTACCGCACCCCGTCGAACCGGGCGAGGTTGCTCGACGCCTCCGCGGGCGCGATGATGTAATAGGCGGCGATCCCGTACGGCGCGTGGGGCAGGTGGCAGGTCTCGACGCTCGCGCCGAGGTCGCGGGCGGTCTGGAGGGTCTCCGTGAAGCGTGCTCGGACCCCCTCCTCCAGGCCACCGCCCTCGGAGAGCTCGGCGGGCACCCCGAGGCGGATGCCGCGCAGGTCGCCGTCCTCGGGCAGGACGACCGGCTCCGGGAACGCGAGCGAGGTCGAGTCGCAGGGGTCCTGGCCGACCATCTGCGAGAAGAGCAGGGCGGCGTCGGTGACGTCCCGGGTGAGCGGGCCGGCCTGGTCGAGAGAGGACGCGAAGGCGATCATCCCGTAGCGCGACACCGCGCCGTAGGTGGGCTTGAGGCCGACGATCCCGCACAGGGCCGCGGGCTGGCGGATGGAGCCACCGGTGTCCGTGCCGATCGCCCACGGGGCGAGGCGGGCGGCGACCGCGGCGGCGCTTCCGCCGCTCGAGCCTCCCGGCACCCGCTCGCGGTCCCACGGGTTGCGCACCGGGCCGAAGCCCGAGTTCTCGTTCGACGAGCCCATGGCGAACTCGTCCTGGTTGGTCTTGCCGAGCAGGGGCGCACCGGCGGCCCGGAGCTTCTCCACCACGGTCGCCGAGTAGGGCGGCCGGTAGCCCTCGAGGATCCGGGACCCCGCCTGGCTGGGCACGCCCTCCGTGCAGAAGAGGTCCTTGACCGCCAGGGGGACGCCGCCGAGCGGACCCTCGAGCGTGCCCGGCCGCTCCTCGGCGACCCAGGTGAAGGCGTTCAGGTCCTCGTCGGCGGTCGCGCGGGCGCGATAGACGTCCCACAGCTCGCCGGCATCGAGGTCCCCCGCACGGACCGCCGCCGCGGCGCGGGCGGCCGTGAGGTCGAGCACCCCGGCGCTCATCCCGAGCCGCCGGACGCCGCTCCGCCGCCGGGCGGAGTGGTCGGCGGGACGCGGAAGCCGCCCGCGACGGCGTCGGGCGCCTGGGCGAGTGCGACCTCGCGGGGGAGGGACGGGCGCGGCTCGTCCTCGCGCAGGGCATTGGTGACGTCGACGACATGGGACGTTCCCTCCACCCCGTCGAGGTCGAGCTCTCCGATCGTCTCGATGTGCCCGAGCACATGGGAGAGCTCGGCGGCCAGGCGGTCGACCTCGTCCTCGGAGCCGAGCTCGAGGCGCGCAAGCCGCGCGACGTGGAGAACCTGCTCGCGGTCTAGCACCCCGGAAGCTTAGGCAGCGACGCGCCGGGCTCCGGACCCAGCGGCAGGCTCCGGAGGGCCCTTGGACTCAGGGGTTGGCGGGGCCGCTGGGCGGGGGCGGCTCTCCGGGCGGCGGAGTGGTCGCCGACGGCGGCGCCGTGGCCTCGGGAGGCGGCGCGGTGCCGACCGGGGGTGAGGCGGTCGAGCCGGTGGTCGTCCGCGCTCCCCCGCCTGCGGTCCGTCGCTGGGCGATCATCGACTCCGCCCGGGCGCGCGCGCCACCGAGGCTCGTCCCCTCGTCGCGCATGGAGAGAAAGCCGCCGGCGGCGATCCCGGCCACGAGGAGGAAGCCGATGTAGGCGCCGAGCTCGACGCTGACGTAGTTGTTCGGCCCCGGCTGATTGACGATGCGGTACAGCACAAGGAGCGCAATGAGCGCCGCAAGCAATGTGACGATCACGCTGCCGGCCACGGGCAGGGCGGGGGAGCGCTGGGTCGCGGTGAGCGCGATGACGCCGAGCGTCACGAGGATGAGCAGGAGCATCCAGAGATGCGTGTACGCGAAAACCTCCCACGCGTCGCCGCTACCGCTGCGGGTAATCCCGAACAGGGTGATCTGCGCGCTGTACCACGGCAGGAACATGTCTATGAACAGCAGGACAGCGCACGCACCGGCCACACGCTCACCGAGGCGCAGCCGCTGATAGTCGAACCCCATGGGGGCCTCCCAAGGTCTAGGGGGTGGGTGTCTGGCCCATCAGACCAGGCCGGCCGGACGCATGCAAGCGCGCCGCCTGGAGCGTGTTGCGCATGAGCATCGCAGGGGTCATCGGGCCGACCCCCCGCGGGACGGGCGTGATGAACGCCGCGCGTTCGGCGGCGGGGACGAAGTCGACGTCGCCGACCAGGCCCTCGCCGAGACGGCTGATGCCCACGTCGAGCACCGCGGCGCCCGGCTTGACCCAATCCCCCTGGACGAAGCGGGGCCGGCCGGCGGCGGCGACGAGGACGTCGGCGCGCGCGGCTACGGCCGGCAGATCCCGTGTGCGGGAGTGGCAGATCGTCACCGTGGCGTTGCGCCCGAGCAGCAGGTGGGCAACGGGCTTGCCCACGAGGTCCGAGCGGCCCACGACGACCGCCTCGGCGCCCTCCAGCTCGACCCCGTGGCGGTCGAGGAGCTCGAGGCAGCCGAGCGCAGTGCACGGGCGCAGGCCCGGGAGGCCCTGGACGAGCCGGCCCGCCGAGACCGGGGTGAGGCCGTCGACGTCCTTGTCGGGGTCGATGAGCACCGAGAGCGCGGCGCCGCCGTCGGGCAGGCCGGGGACGGGACGCTGCAGGAGGATGCCGGAGCAGGCAGGATCAGCGTTGAGCTCGGCGATCGTTCGTGCGATCTCCTCGGCCGGGGTGCCCTCGGGCAGTGGCCGGTGCAGGGAGACGATCCCGGTCTCCTCGCACGCGCGGATCTTCGCGCGGACATAGACGTGCGAGCCGGGGTCATCCCCCACGAGGATCGTCGCGAGGCCGGGCGGCGGCCCCGCGAGCGTTGCGACCTCCCGCGCCACCTCCGCCCGCACCGCGGCGGCGATCGCGGTCCCGTCGATGACGGTGGCGCTCACGGCCCGTCCCGTCTCACGCCGGCGACAGCGGCGCGAGCTCGGCCACGAACTTCCGGTCTCCGTGATCGCGGAAGTGCAGGACGACGATGCCGCCGGGTTCGTGGCCGATGACCTTTCCGATCCCGAACGCGGCGTGGCGGACGTCCTGGCCCACCCGGTAGGCGACGGGCTCGGCGTCGGTGGTGGAGTCCCAGCTCGTGGCTCGGGCGCGCGGACCGGCGAGGGGCACGTGCTGCTCGTTGTCGGTCAGGTCCCCCGGGATCTCGGCCAGGAAGCGCGAGGGGAGGCCGTAGGTGCGTGCGCCGAAGACGTTGCGGGTGCGCGCGGAGGTGAGGTAGAGGGAGCGCATCGCGCGCGTGATTCCCACGTAGGCCAAGCGCCGCTCCTCCTCCAGGCCGCCCTCGTCGAGCGCGCGCGAGTGCGGGAAGACGCCCTCCTCGCAGCCGATGATGAGCACCACGGGGTACTCCAGACCCTTCGCGGAGTGCAGCGACATGAGGGTCACGACGCCGGAGTCGTCGCGGATCTGGTCCGTGTCGGCCACGAGCGCGACCTGCTCGAGGAAGCCGCCGAGCGACGGCTCCTCCGCGGTCCCGTCGTATTCGCGCGCGACCTCGACGAGCTCGGCGAGGTTCTCGAGGCGGCCCTGGGCCTCGATGGTGCGCTCGGCCTCCAGCGCATCGGTGAATCCCGTCTCGCGCAGCATCTCCTCGAGTAGCTCGGCGACGGGCACGTTCTGCTCGGCGCGCTCGCGCAGCACGCGCATGGTCCCCATGAAGCGTCCGAGCGCCTTGCGGGCCGCCGTGCCCAGGCCGGGGACCTGCTCGGGCTCGGCCGCGGCGTCCCAGACCGAGAGCCCGGCGGTGTTGCCCCAGCCCGTCACGCGCCCGAGCGACGTGGCGCCGAGCCCGCGCCGCGGGAAGTTCGCGATACGGGTGAACGCGCCGGCGTCCTGCGGGTTGACGAGCAGGACGAGGTAGGCCAGCGCGTCCTTGATCTCCGCCCGGTCGTAGAACTTCGTCCCGCCGATGACCTGGTAGGCGATCTCGCGCCGCACGAGCGTGTCCTCGAGCACCCGCGACTGCGCGTTGGTCCGGTAGAAGACCGCGATCTCGGAGCGGGCGCACCCCTCGTCCACGAGGCGCTCGACCTCGCCGGCCACGTACCGCGCCTCGGCATGCTCGTCCTCGAGCTCGCGGACGTGGATCGAATCGCCCTGGCCCGAGTCGGTCCACAGCGCCTTGGACATCCGCCCCCGGTTGTTCGCCACCACGGCGTTGGCCGCGGAGAGGATGGTCTGCGTCGAGCGATAGTTCTGCTCGAGCTTGACGGTGTGGGCCTCGGGGAACGAGTCCTGGAAATTGAGAATATTGGTGATGTCCGCTCCTCTGAAGGAGTAGACCGAGTTGTGGGTGACGAGGCCGCCCGCGACGAAGTTGTGGGTGTGCTCGATGTCGAGGTCGTGGACGGGCGCTTCGAGGCGGATCCACTCGACGCGCTCGACGAGATCGAGCTCGCCGTCCTCGGCGAACATCGCCATGCCGGGCCGGACGAGGATGGCGGGGGTGAAGGGCAGGACCGTTTCTGACCCGAGGCGGGCCTGCCAGCGCACGGGCGCGGTGCGGGGGAGGTCCTCGATCAGGGAGGGGAGGTGGGAGAAGCCGCGTGTCCGGCGGCCGTGCTCGATGACGTGCATGGGGGCGCTCCCTCGGTGGTCTCCACACAGCGTCACCGTCGGCTGTCCTGACTTATGGGCGTCCTGCGACCACAAGTCAGGACAGTGGCCCGCGAAGTGCGTGTGCTCGGGGGTGGAGACGAGGCGTCGGCCGTTCGTGGTGGTGATCGCGACGCCCCACTCCGCCCCGGCTCGATGCGTGCGCGTCACCCGGGCCGGGCGAAAGTCGCCGTCCCCGTAGGAGGACAGCACCCACTCTCCCTCCTTGATCGTCTCGATGCATTGCTCCGACCCGTCGGCCATCCGCACCCGCGTGCCGGCCACCAGGCACTGGTCGTCGTCTCCGACGACCATGAGGTTGCGGTGCTCGCCGGCCAGCAGCTGGAGCCAGCGGTACTGGGCGTGGTTCGTGTCCTGGTACTCGTCGACGAGGACGTGGCGGAAGGCCGTGGCGTAGCGCTCGCGCACCTCGCCGAAGAGCTCGAGGACGTTCACCGCGCGCACGAGGAGGTCGTCGAAGTCCATCGCGTTCATGCGGTGCAGCTCGGACTCGTAGAGCCGGTAGGCGTCGGCGACCGTCTGCTCGAAGTAGGAGCTCACGAGCTTGCCGTAGGCGTCCGCGTCGCGCAGCTTGTTCTTCGCGTCGGAGATCTGGTTGTGGATCGCCGCCGGGGTGAAGCGCTTGGGGTCGATCCCGAGCTCGTCGAGGCAGCGCTTGGTCAGCCGGCGCGCGTCGGCCTGGTCGTAGATCGTGAACTGGCGTGTGTAGCCCAGCCGGGCGGCCTCGACCCGGAGCATCCGCACGCAGGCGGCGTGGAACGTCATGACCCACATCGCGCGCGTGCGCCGGCCGACGAGCCGCTCCACGCGCTCGCGCATCTCCCCCGCCGCCTTGTTCGTGAACGTGATGGCGAGGATCTCGTTGGCGCGCGCGCGCTCCGTGGCCATGAGGTAGGCGATCCGGTGGGTGAGCACCCGGGTCTTGCCCGATCCCGCGCCCGCGAGGACGAGCAGCGGCCCGTCGCCGTGAGTGACCGCCTCGCGCTGCGGAGGGTTCAGGCCGGCGAGGAGCCCTTCGAGCTGCTCGGCGGCGGCGGGAGCGGGCATCGTCCTCGACGGTAGCGGGCAGACCGGCGGCGGATGGGGCTCCTCGACGACATCCGCGCGCACGCCGCCGAGGTGGCCCGGACGGCCCGCTTCGTGCGGCTCGATCCCGGCGCTCTGGACGCCATCGCGCCGGCCCCGCCGCCGGTCCTCGACCCCGCGTTGCACCCCGTCGAGCTGCCCGAGGAGGAGCGGGTCCGCTTCGTCTTCGTGTGGGACGCGATCAACTTCGGCTCGGGCTGGTTTCCCACGTTGCGCAAGCGCCCGGGGCGCTCGGGGTCGCTGACGATCCTGTCGGCCCTGAGCGACCACGCCCGGGCGCACGGGGTGTGGTCCACCGCGGAGCTCGAAGCCCTCGATGCCACCGCGGTCGCCGCCGCCCTCGGGCAGGATCCCGACCACGAGCTCATGGGCCTCCACGCCCGCGCGCTCAACGACCTCGGGCCGTGGCTCGAGGCCCACCCCGAGCTCCCGCCCACCGCCGAGGCGCTCGCCACGGAGCTCGCGGGGGGCCTGCCCTTCTTCGCCGACCGCGGCTTCTACAAGCGCGCCCAGATCCTCCCCCACGACCTGGCCCAGGCCGGGCTCGCCACCTTCCCCGACGTCGATCGGCTCACGATCTTCGCCGACAACCTCGTCCCCCACGTCCTGCGGGTCGACGGGGTCCTGCGCTACGACGACGGCCTCGCCGCGCGCATCGACGCCGGACGGCTCATCGCACCCGGGTCCCGCGAGGAGGTCGAGATCCGCGCCTGCGCCCTGCATGCCGTGGAGCTCCTGAGCCGGCGCACCGGCACCCCACCCCGCCTCCTCGACGAGGGGCTCTGGCACCGCGGTCAGTCACCCGGGTACAAGGCCCGGCCGCGCCATCGCACGCGGACCGTCTTCTACTGAGGGTCGGGTAGCGGCCGGGCCCGCACGGTTCCCATCGTCCGGCGCTCCAGGCCTCCGATCAGCTCCCGCAGCGCCGCCACCTCGGCGTCGAGCGCGGTCCGGCCCGCCCGGGTCACGCTGAGCCACGTCCGCGGTCGACGTCCCTCGTGCACCTTCTCCACGCGCACATAGCCCGCCGCCTCCAGGCGGGTCAGGTTGCGCGACAGGTTCCCGTCCGACAGCTCGAGCGTGTTCCGCAGGTAGGTGAAGTCGGCCCGTCCCGCCTCGGCCAGGACCGCGAGGATCCCGAGTCGGGTGCGCTGGTGCACCGCGTCGTCGAGGCGGCGGCTGGGATGGCTCACGCGGTCACCGCCTCGCGGCGGCGGAACGCGGCGCCGGCCGCGAGCTGCCCCGTACCGAACGCGAGCGCCATCCCCCAAACCGGCACCGAAATCCAACCGAGCGCGAGAACGACCGCAGCCACCGCCACCATCGTCGTCCCCAGGACGGGCCGCCCGGTGAGACGCGCCAGGACCAGGTAGCCGACGGTCACCCAGACCACGGCCGCCGCCAGCGCCCCCCGCTCCCCGCCCGCCCAACCGCCGACCAGCCCGAGGAGGAAGCAGCCGACGCAGATACCCGCGCCGAGAAGGCCGCCCGCGCGGGGACGGCCCGTCATCCCCCGGAGGCGACCCTCCCGCCGCAGGTGATGGCCGACGAGAACGCACCCGACCGGCCCGGCCACGAGCCAGAAGACCGCGATCACCGGCGGCCCCACGGCCAGCTCGAAGGGGATCTCGAGCAGGGTCAGCGACCCGAAGAGGACGAGCGGGAACCAGAGCGTCCCCACGGCGCGCCGCGTCCGCCGGCGGAGCCCGCCGAGCTCGGCGAGGGTCTCGTCGGCCTGCCGGGGCGAGAGCTCGGAGGCAAGGGTCACGGGCTTGACTTTACGATGCAAAGCACTTTCCGCTAGCGTGTCGCGGACTGCTCCCGTCCTGGAGGCGCGTCCCGTGCATGTCGACGACAAGGATCTGGTACCGACCCTCTCCGCGCAAGTGGACGGCACGCCGCTCGAGGCGGCGGTCTACGCCCGGGTGAATACGCCGCTCGGACCGGCCCGCTGGCTCGGGCCGCTGGGCAACTACCTCGTCGCCCGCCCCGCCGCCCGCGTGGCCGCCCACCGCGCCGAGGAGCGCACCGAGCTCCCGCTCGACGCGGCCGTGGTGCTCGGGATCACCGCGGACGCGCTCCACGTGTGGCAGGCCGACCCGATGCTCTCCCAGGTCCACGACCACCTGGGCAGCGTGCCGCGCGCCGAGATCGCGGGCGTGACGACCGACGGCCCGGCCAAGAGCTGGTGGCCGATCCGGATCGCGATGCGCGACGGGGAGGCCGTGGAGCTCCAGGCCCGCGGCGACGTGTCCGGGTTCGTCACCGCCGCGGGCACCTAGGCCGGCGCCGGCGCGACCTCGGCCGTGCAGAACGCGCACCGCCGCGCCTCGGCGGGGATGGCGCTCAGGCACTCCGGGCACTCGCGCGTGACCTTGTCCACGCTCGGCTCGGGCTTCAGGCGCGCGAGCAGCACGTTGACCGGCTTGATCACGAGGAAGAACACCACGGCGGCGATGATCAGGAACGTCAGCAGGGCGTTCAGGAAGGCGCCGTAGCGAAAGACGCCCTTGCCGATCGTGAAGGTGAGCGCGCTGAAGTCCGGCTTGCCACCGATCGCCGCGATGATCGGCGTGATGATGTTCGACACGAGCGAGGACACCACGGCGCCGAACGCGGCGCCGATGACCACGGCGACGGCCAGGTCGACGAGGTTCCCCCGCAGGATGAATTCACGGAACTCCTTGACGAGCCTGGTCATGGCCGGAGTTCTACACCCTCGCAGGCCGGGCAGTCCGCCCGCCGCGCGGTGCGCACCTCGGTCACCTGCGCCGAGAGGCCGTCCCACTCCAGGAAGCGATCGAGCAGCGGCTCCCCCACGCGCGCGAGGAGCTTGAGCGCCTCGAGCGCCTGCCAGGAGCCCACCACCCCCGCGACCGGACCGAGCACCCCGGCCTCCGCGCAGCTCGGTAGCGCCCCGGGCGCCGGCGGATCCGGGAAGGCGCAGCGGTAGCAGGCGCTCTCCCCCGGCCGGATCGCCATGACGAGCCCCCGGAAGCCGAGCACCCCCGCCTCCACGAGCGGCGTCCCCTCCGCGCAGCAGGCGTCGTTGACGGCGTAGCGGGTTGCGAAGGAGTCCGAGCAGTCAAGGACACAGTCGTGGCCGGCCACGAGCGCGCGGGCGTTGTCGGGCTCGAGGCGGACCTGGTAGGGCTCGACGACGATGGCCGGGTTCAGGAAGCGGAGCTTGGCGGCGGCCGACAGCACCTTGGGCACGCCGGCGTCCGGCGTGAAGTGGATGACCTGCCGGGCCAGGTTCGAGGTCTCGACCACGTCGGGATCGGCGATCCCGAGACGGCCGACCCCGGCCGCGGCGAGGTAGAGCGCGGCGGGAGACCCGAGCGCGCCCGCCCCGAGCACGAGCACCGAGGCGCGCTTGACTCGCAGCTGGGCGGCCTCGCTCCACTCGGGCAGGACGAGCTGGCGGGAGTAGCGCTCGAGCTCGTCGCCCGAGAGCGCGCTCACGCCCCGCGGACGATCGTCACGAGCGGCCCGTCGACGGAGACCCGGTGGCCTGCTTCGCGCGCCGAGCGCGGCACGTTCTCCAGCGCCTCGGAGCCCGGCGCGCAGAGCACCTCGACGGTCTCCCCCGGCTCAGCGCGCTCCAGGGCGAGCTTCGCCGTCAGCCAGGTCATGGGGCAGAGCCGGTCGGTGACGTCGACGCGCACCCCGTCAGCCGCGCCGATGCGCTCGCCAGGGAAGCCCGCCGACGCAGCCGGCCGCCTGCTCCTCCAGGTATCCCGTCAGCCGGCCAGTGCTCGTGAAGCGGCCCCGGGCGATGAACTTCGAGCGCCGGGGCTGGTAGCAGAACACCGGGAACACCCGGGCGACCAGCCGGAGGATGTGGGTGCGGCTGCGGTCGACCCGGAAGGAGAGCGTGGCGGTGGAGCGCGCCACGGTGCCGGTCCAGGCCCCGCTCGCGGGCCGCGCCGCGCGGGCCGGCGCGCCCGACGCGAGGAGGGCGAGGAGCGCGAGGAGCGCGAAGGACGAGACAATGCGGCGCACCCACCCAATGCTAACCCCGCTCATGCCGACGGGGCGAAGAACGGGGTGGAGACGTAGCGCTCGCCGGAGTCCGGCAGGACGACACCGATGTTCTTGTCCGCGAAGTCGTCGACGAGGACGGTGGTGTTCTCGTCGGCTGGCCTGGGAGACTCCCGGGGATGTGCCCCGAGGAGGGTTCGCCCGCGGAGATCCACACCGACGCGTAGCAGAGCGCGGCGGGGCGTCGCGCCCTGGAGCGGGCGCAGGCGCGGGCGTCTGAGCCACCACCGGCGCCGCGGGGCCCCCGGAGTCCGCTCGGCGGGCGGGGGTGGGAAGCCGCGCGGGGAGCATCGCGTGCGCCTGCCGCCCGGTCGCGCTGCTCCTGGATGTAGTACCTATGAGCGAACGTGCTCGTTTACAGGCGCTTCGCCGGGTGCGCTGCACTTCGTGCTGCACTCGGGGTCCGGATCGGCGCCCCGAGCGGGCCCGGAGGAAGCGGTCGAGCATCCCCGTCGCCTCGGCCTCGGAGCCCGGCATGAGGTGCCCGTACAGATCGAGCGTGATCGCGATGTTCGCATGACCCATGAACGTCGAGAGCACCTTCGCGTTCACCCCCGCGGCGATCATCAGCGACGCATAGGTGTGCCGCGCGGCGTGGAGGGTGATCGGCACGAGCCCGCCGGTCTCCCAGCGGTCCCGGGCCCGCTCGGCGGCGCGCCGCACCTCCGGCAGGGTGCCGAACACCTTGCCCTGGCCGGGGGCGCTCATGCGGTACTCCACGAGGTGGTCGCGCAGCACGGCGGGTACCGGCACGGTCCGCTTGCCCTTCGCGGTCTTCGGGGCGATCTCACCCTCGACGGAGTCCCAGCCTCGCCGCACGCGGATGACGCCCTCGGCGAGGTTCACGTCCTCCCAGCGCAACGCGACGAGCTCCCCGCGGCGCAGGCCGGCGTAGAGCGCCGTCGCTCACAGTGCCCGATCGGCGGGCTCCACGGCGTCGAGGAGCGCGGCGGCCTCGTGCGGGCCGGCGATGTGGTCGCGGCGTGACCGCACGGCGGGCAGGGAGAGCCCGCGTGTCGGGTTCGTGGCGACCACGCCGAGCTGCGCGGCGCGACGGAAGATCGCGCGCAGCGGCGTGATCGTGGTGGTGATCAGCGCCGGCTCGTGGCCGTGGACGGCGAGCCGGTCGATGAAGCGTTGCAGGTCGGCGAGGCGAAGCTGCCCGAGGCGTTGCGCGCCGAGCTCGGGCAGGACCCGGAGGCGCAGGTTCGCTTCGTAGCCGCGGACCGCGCTGGGCTTGTACGGATCACCGGAGCGGTTGCGGACCACGCCGGCGCGCGCCGCCTGGAGCCACTCCTCCGCGGCTTCGGTGAGCGTGGGGCCAAGGTCGGCGGTCATGCGGCCCTGGCGGAGCGCGCTGGCCGCGTCGGTCTTCCAGCGCCTGGCAACAACATCCAAGCCACCCAGCGCCTGCTGGAGGAAGCCTCACGTCGACGGTCCCGGCGGGGCCGTGCGCGATGTCTCCTCCGCCGCGGGACCCGGACCCGAAGTTGCGGTGCGCCGCCGGCCAGCCATGGGCATGGAGAAGCGCGAGGACTTCGAGTCGCGCACCGCGACGCACTCGCCGAGCAAGACGCCGACGGGGCGAGCGCAGCGGCACCGTGGGCGGGCGTGCGGGACGCCCGGCACGCCGCCCCAACCCTCAGCGCCGATCGGGGTAGGATCAGCCGCGAGAAGAGACCCCCGGCGGGCGCAACCGCCGAGGGCAGGACGTCTTTGACGCCCTGCGCACGCTGATGGTCGGACGCACGACGATCCTGGTCACGCACGACCTGCGTCTCGCGTCCTCATAACCCGTACGGTCGGAGGTTCGAGTCCTCCCCGGGCCATGAAGAATCCACCGAAGCTCGCCTTCTCCGGGGCGAGCTGGATCGCGCATCCGGGTGACCCCTCCCGACCGGACCCCGTCGTCGCGGCGGGCAGCGGAGCCCCGCGGCACAGCCTCTCCCGGGCGACCCGTCGGGGCAGCCCGGGAGGACCAGTGGTGGTCGCCGCGGTCAGTGCACGATCAGTCGCCGCTTGGCGCTGATCCCGGCGAGGTGGTCGGGGTCGCCGACGACGCGGACGCGGAAGTTCCCGGTCCGGTTGATGCGAACGCGGACCGAGTATTGGGAGCTGGCGCTCGTCGTCCCGGCTCGCAGCGCGGTTCGCTTGATCGTTCGCCACCCTCCGGTCCCGTTGGGGCGCTGGATCGCCGCCACGAGCCCGTTGTGGGCGGGAGAGACCACGCCGTAGAAGCGCACCAGCGCACCGCGGCGGGGCCTGGTCGTGCTCACGCGCATCGAAACGCGCTTGGCTACGAGCACGGTGACGCGCGGGCTCGTCGCCTTGGCCTTGTGGTCGACGACGCGGTAGTGCGTGTGGAGCCCCGGGCGGACTCCGGTGAAGACGTAGCTGCCGGCCGGGGTTGCGAGGGTCGTCGTCGTGGCGAGCGCCCTGAACGGTCCCGTATACGGATAGGGCTGCTGTTCGAGCGTGACCTTGGCCCCAACGCTCATGTTCCCGGTGACCACGCCCGAGATCGTCGACGCGCGACCGAACACGACAGTGGTCGGCGCGGCGACCGCGGTCAGCGAGGAGCCGCCCACCTGGGGCGGGGGCTTCGCCGCCGCGATGGCCGAAAACGAGCCGGCCGCGAGCACGCTGAGCGCCACGGCTAGAGAACGAGTCAAGAGGACCCCCTGGGTTCGAGTTTGCCTTCTCCTAGGACGCTCCGCGGCGACCGGAGTTGCGGTCCTACCCGCGGAGATCTTGACATGTGACAATACGGTCACGTATGCTCTGAGCCGTGGACGCGGTGTTCAGAGCCCTGGCCGACCCGACCCGGCGCAGCCTGCTCGATGAGCTGTTCAGGCAGGACGGGCAGACGCTCCGCGCGCTCGAGGAGCGGTTGCCGATGACGCGCTTCGGCGTGATGAAGCACCTGAAGGTCCTCGAGGAGGCGGGCCTCGTGACCACGAGGAGACGTGGCCGCGAGAAGCTGCACTTCCTGAACCCCGTCCCGATCCGGCTCGTCCACGACCGGTGGGTGAGCAAATACGCCGAGCCCTGGGCCGCCACGCTCAGCGGCCTCAAGCAGAGAATCGAGGAGCAAGTCATGCAGAAGGTGTTCGAGATCTACATCAAGACGACCCCGGAGCGCCTCTGGGAGGCGATCACCGACCGCGAGATGAGGCGGCAGTACACCTTCGGGGTGGGCGTCGACTCGGACTGGACGCCCGGCTCGCGCTACGAGGGGATCCACCCGCAGTCGCCCGTCGCGATCAACGAGGGCGAGAACCTGGAGGTCGATCCGCCCCGGCGGCTCGTCCAGAGCATGGTGGCGCTGTGGAGCGAGGAGGTGAAGCGCGAGGGGACCTCGAGGGTCACCTGGCAGATCGAGCCGGTCGGCGATTCATGCCGGCTGACCGTCACCCACGACGAGCTGCGCGAGGGCGCCAACGCCGAGCTGTACGGCGGCTGGCCGATGATCCTCTCCGGCCTGAAGACTCTGCTGGAGACCGGGGAGACGCTCACGACGCCCGGCTCGCTGCGCTATGCGGACGGCCCGGTGGCGACTGCCGGAGATCGCTGACGGACCTGATCGGGGCGCCGCTGCATCCCGGCGGCGCCCCGATCAGGCGGTCGGCATGGAGAGAGACGCGCGGCCGATCGCATCCGCGATCCTGCCGGTCGGCCAGACCCGCACGCCGATGCCCTCGAGCTCGACGATCGCCTCGGGCGAGAGCCGCGAGACGGCGTCGCGGGCGAGGACGAGGCGGTAGTCGCGTTCGCTCGCCTCGTAGATCGACGTGCGCCTCTAGGCGGCGGCGCAATGTCACGCGACGGACCGTAGACGAGCGTCCGGCCGGCGCGCCTCCAGCGCGTCGATGCGCTCGACCAGCTCGGCTTGCTCGCGGAGCTTCGCGCCAGAGTCGAGGATGGTGCGCGCCGCCGCGTGGGCGTCGGGGCGGGCTCGGCGGGGGAGAGAAGATCGCCGAGCGTGTCGCACGCCCGATCCGCGAGTTCGCCGAGACGCCGGGCGACCCTGCGCGCCACGTCGCGGCGCAGCCCGTCCACGTAGGCGGCGAAGTCGGGATCGGCGCCGCGGCGCTTCGCGGTCCTGAGCGAGTGGCCGGAGCGCGCGGCCGCGTCGTGGTAGGTCGCGCCGGCCGCGAGCGCCGCGGCGAGGCGCTCATCGCGGAGGTCCCGAGGGTGCCAATTCGTGCCGTCTGGGCCCACTGCCGGAACGGTACGCGGTGCCACGGCGCCTGAGGCCGAGGCGCGGGAGGACCACGTTCGGGCGGGCGCTTCGAGGCGTTGCACCCCGGTGCGCTGCACTCTGCGCTGCACTCGGGGCCCCGTTCCCGGCGGTTCCGAGCGGTCGCCCGGCGGTCAAAGCCCGTGCCCACAGCGCATTTTGGCCATGGCCGCAACCCGTCTTCTATATGTAGTACATCGGCGCGGTGGCCCGCGCGGCCTCGGCGGGCGAGCTCGCCGATCGGCACCGGTCTCTCCCCCGCGCGGCCGAGCTCGGCCAGCGCGCGCAGGGCGTACGGTCCCTTCGCGGTGATGGACAGCACGGCTCCGAACCCTATGGCCGCCCTCGGCCGCTACGCGCCACCGCTCGCGCTCATGGCGCTGATCTTCTTCCTCTCGGCGCAGTCCGATCTCTCGACCGGGCTCGGCGTGTGGGACCTCATCGGGCGGAAGATCGTCCACGCGACGGAGTACGGCGTCCTCTTCGTCCTGTGGTGGCGGGCGCTCGGGTACCGGAACCCGGTCGCGGCCGCGGCGATCACCGTTGGCTACGCGGCAACGGACGAGCTCCACCAGACCTTCGTCCACGGCCGCCACGGGACGCCCGTCGACGTGCTCATCGACGCGGCGGGAGTCGCGATCGCCGCGCGCATCGCCCGGGGGCGACGCCGCCCCGCCTAGAGCCAGCCGCGCTCGGTGGCCTGCAGCACGGCCTGGGCCCGGTCCATCGCGCCGAGCTTGCCGTAGATGTTGTGCAGGTGCGTGCGCACCGTGCTCGTCGACAGCCCGAGATCCTGGGCGATCTGCTTGTAGACCTTCCCCTCGGAGAGCTGGCGCAGTACGTCCATCTCGCGCCCGGAGAGCGGGCACGGCTCGACCACGCGGTTCCGCCCCCCGCTCGGGGGATACGGCAGGTCGTACATCACCGAGCGCAGCTCCGCCGGCCCCATCCCCACGCGGCGCGCGACCTTCAGGAGCTCCTGGGGCGCGATCGCCGTCCCCTGGGCGTAGTGGGCGAGCATGTCGGCGAGGCGCACGAGCGCCTGCTCGCCCTCGGCGTCCTCGGCGTGGTGGCGCTCGATCGTCGCCGCCACGGCGCGCGGCAGACCCCAGCGGCGCGCGAGCACGCCGCCGACCAGAGCGTGATCGACCCCGAGCTCCCGGCGCTCCTTCTGGAGGCGCTCCTCGGGGGTGCGCGCCTCCCCGTGGATCTGCCGGGGGTAGCCGGGATAGGCGTGGACGAGGACGAGCTTGCCGATGTCGTGCAGCAGCGCGGTGACCATGAGCCGGTTGCGGTCCTCGAAGCCGATCTCGGCGGCGATCCGGTCGGCCGCCCGCTGCGTCGCCACGCCGTGGAGGCGGAAGCGCTCCGGCGTGCCCTCCCAGATCCCGGCGCGCTCGAAGAAGTCGAAGGTGCGGGCGCGACCCGCGAGGGCCTGGACGGCCGCGGGCAAGAGCACCTCCACCGCGGTGACGACGGACTCGACCTTCCCGCGCGAGCGGCCCTCGACCCGGTTGGCCAGCCGCAGGACGGCGATGGCCAGGGCGACGTCGGACTCGACCGCGGCGACGAGCTCGGCCACCGGCGGGCGCTCCTGGGCGAACAGCTTCAGGACCCGGTCGCGCGACTCGGCGAGGACGGGGAAGCCCTCGAGCGCCTCGAAGGCGGCCGTGAGGCGGCGGCCGTGGCCCTCGTTGTGATGGCGCTGGGTCAGCCCCGGGTGCTCGCCCGTGGAGGTACGCGGATTGATGGGCAGCGACGTAACGCTCACGCGCTCGTTCATCGGCAGGCGGAGCCCGCCGCTTTACGACAGCCGGCTATCCCGGCGCGAGGGCGCGGTCGATCCGGGCGAGGGCCTCGTCGCGGCCGAGCAGGGCGACGCTCTCGAAGATGCCCGGGGACACCGTCGTCCCCGCGATGGCGACGCGGACGGGCTGGAAGACGTCGCGGGGCCGGACCCCGGCGCGCTCGACGAGCTCCCGGAGGGCGGACTCGATCCCCCCGGTGCCCCAGGGCTCGAGCTCCGCCAACACGCCGCGGGCCTCCGCGAGGCGCTCGCGCCCGCCGGGCGCTTCTAGCACCTTCGCCCGCGCCTTGGCGTCCTCGACCGGCCCGTCGAAGAAGAAGCCGGCCAGCGGCCAGAAGTCCTCGAGGGTCTGGATCTTCTCCTGGGAGATCTCCGCGGCGCCCGCCAGGCCGCGGCGCCCCGTGTGCTCCTCCAGGCGCCGTGCGAGCTCCTCCGCGGGCAGCGAGCGCAGCCAGATCCCGTTGAGGTGGCGGAGCTTCTGCTCGTCGAACACCGCCGGGTTGCGCGTGACGTTCTCCAGGGCGAAGCGCTCGGCGAGCTCGGCGAAGGAGAAGACCTCGCGCTCGGGGTCGAAGCCGGCGCCGAGGAGAGCGAGGTAGTTCACCACCGCCTCGGGCAGGAAGCCCTGGGCGCGGAGCTCCTGCACCGACGCGGCGCCGTGGCGCTTGGAGAGCTTCTTGCCGTCCGGGCCGTGGATGAGCGGCAGGTGCGCGTAGACCGGCGCGGGCGCCCCCATCGCCTCGAGGACGAGGAGCTGCTTCGGTGTGTTGGAGAGGTGGTCCTCGCCGCGGACGACGTGGGTGATCCCCGCGTCGGAGTCGTCGACGGCGACCGCGAAGTTGTAGAGGACCGAGCCGTCCGCGCGGGCGATGACGGGGTCGTCGAGGTGGACGTGGGCGAAGCGGGCCTCGCCGCGGACGGCGTCGTGGACCACGGTCTCCTCCGCGTCGGGAACGCGCAGGCGCACGGCGCCCCGGTCCTCGGGATCGCCGCGGAACCCGTGGCCGGAGCCGTGGGTCGCCTTGAACGCCTTGACATCGTCGGCGGTGGCGTTGGAGCGGTAGGCATGCCCGTCCGCGAGCAGGCGCTCGAGGACCTCGGCGTGGCGCGGCGCGCTCGCGGCCTGGGAGATCGGCCCCTCGTCGTAGGAGATGTCCAGCCAGCGCAGCGCGTCGAGGATCTGTTCGACGTTCGCGGGAGTCGAGCGCTCGCGATCCGTGTCCTCGATCCGCAGGACGAGCGTCCCGCCGTGGCGGCGGGCCAGCAGGGCGTTGTAGAGCGCCGCGCGGGCGCCCCCGAGGTGGAGCGCACCCGTCGGCGAGGGGGCGAAGCGGAGGCGCATATCGTCTCGGTGAGCGATGCTAGTCGGCGCCCATGTGTCCCCCGCCGGCGGCCTCGTCCAGGCCCTGGAGCGGGGGCGCGAACGCGGCTGCGAGGCCATCCAGATCTTCAACCAGAACCCCCGCGCGTGGAAGCCGCGGGAGTACCCGCCGTCCGAGATCGCGGCCTGGCACGAGGCGCGGCAGGACGCCGGCGTGCGGGCGCTGCTCATCCACGCCGTGTATCTGCTCAACCCCGCGTCCGAGAAGGCGGAGTTCCGGTCCAAGACGCTGGCCTCGCTCGTGAGCTCGCTGCGGGCGGGAGCGGCGCTGGGGGCGGCCGCGGTCGTGCTGCACCCGGGCTCGGCGCTGAAGGGCGGGGACACGGAGGCGGCGATCCCCCGGGCCGGGACAGTGATCGCCGAGGCGCTCGCGGAGTCCGAGGACTGCCCACTGCACCTCGAGAACACCGCGGGCGCCGGCGGGACGCTCGGGCGCTCGTTCGGGGAGCTGCGCGCGTTGCTCGAGGCCGCGGAAGGGGACTCGCGGCTGGGCGTCTGCCTGGACTCCTGCCACCTCTACGCCTCGGGGTACGACGTGCGTACGGCGGAGGGCCTCGGCGCCGTGCTCGAGGACTTCGACGCCCGCGTGGGCCTCGACCGGCTCGGCTCCCTGCACTTCAACGACTCCCAGACCGGCCTGGGCTCCAACCGCGACCGCCCCGCCGACGTCGGGGAGGGCGAGCTCGGCGAGGCGGGCGCGCGGGCGTGGGTGCGCGAGGCGCGCTTCGCCGGGCTGCCGTGCGTGATCGAGACCGCGGGGAAGGACCGGGCCGGGCCCGACGCCGCGCAGGTTGGACGGCTCAAGGCGCTGCGCGCGTGAGCGACATGGCGCTGGCCGTCGTCGGCCTCGAGAAGCGCTACGGCGCGAGCACGGCGCTGGGGGGCGTGGACCTGTCGGTGGCGGCGGGCGAGCTCGTCGGGCTGCTGGGCCCGAACGGGGCGGGGAAGTCGACGCTCGTGAAGTCGGCATGTGGGCTCGTGCGCCCGAGCGCCGGAGAGGTCTCCGTGTGCGGACACGCCGCGGGGTCGCCGGCCGCCCGGGGGGTCCTCGGCTACCTCGCCGAGCTCTTCCGCTTCCCGGGCTGGTGCTCGGCCGACGAGGTGCTCGCGCTGCACCAGCGCCTCGCGGGAAGCGAGGGCGGCGGGACGGAGCGGGGCGAGCTGCTCGCGCTTGTGGGGCTCGACGACGTGGCCGACCGGCGCGTCGAGAAGATGTCCAAGGGAATGCAGCAGCGGCTGGGGATCGCCCAGGCGCTCGTGGGGGCGCCGCGGATCCTGTTCCTCGACGAGCCCACGAGCGCCCTCGATCCCGCGGGGCGGCGCGTGGTGCGCGGGTTGCTCGAGGAGCTGCGGGGGCGTGGGATCGCGGTGCTGCTCAATTCGCACCTCCTGTCCGAGGTCGAGCTCGTCTGCGACCGGGTGGTGATCATCGACCGGGGCCGGGTGGTCGCGTCCGGCAGCCCGGCCGAGCTCTCCCACGCCGGTGGGGTGGAGGTCGAGACCGCGACCGGGGTGCGGCGGTTCGGCGACGCGCGGCGCGAGGACGTCCCGCGGATCGTCTCGGAGCTCGTGGCCGCCGGGGAGGAGATCTACGGGGTGCGGGTGGTCCGCTCCTCGCTCGAGGAGGTCTATCTCGAGGTCGTGGGCGACGTGGGAGCGGCGTCGTGAGCGGAGTCGCCGGGGTCCGGGTCGTCGCCGGCTACGCGCTGCGCGAGAGCCTGCGCCGGCGCGTGTTCCTCGTCGTGCTGGTGCTCACGCTCGCCTTCCTCGCGCTGTTCGGGCTCGCCTGCGCGGAGGTGTTCGGCAACCTCGAGTCCGTGGCCGGCGGGGGTGGCGACGACGCCGGCTCGCTCGCCACGCTGACCCTCCTCGGCCTCGGGATGTTCGCGACGCTGTTCCTGGGCACCGTGCTCGCCGTGTTCCTCACGCTGGGAGCCATCCGCGGCGACGCCGAGCGCGGGCTGCTGCAGCCGCTCGTGGTGCGGCCGATCGGGCGGCCGGCGTTCCTCCTCGGGCGCTTTCTCGCCGCCGCGACGGTGTGCGTGGCGTACGTCGTGGTCGTGTGGGGGTCCTGCCTGGGGCTGGTCCAGCTCGCGGGCGGTCGCGGGCCCGGCGACGGCCTCGTGCCCGGCCTAACCCTCGCCGGCGGGGTCGTCGTCATGGCCGCCCTGTCGCTGCTGGGCTCGGTGTTTCTCTCGAGCACCGCGAACGGGATCGCGGTCTTCATGGCCTTCGGCGCCGGTCTCGTGGGCGGGCTCCTCGGTTCGATCGCCGACGCGCTCTCCTCGAGCACCCTGTCGGACATCTCGCGGGTGGTCGCGCTCGCGCTGCCCTTCGAGGCGCTCTACCAGGGCGGGCTCCATGCCCTCACGACCGGCGCCTCGGGCTTCACGAGCACGATCCTCCAGCTCGGCCCCTTCGGCTCGTCGCGGAGCCTGGGAACGTGGATGGTGCCGTTCCTGGCCGCGTGGCTCGCCGTGGTGGGCGGCCTCGCGCTGCGAGGGTTCGTGCGCCGGGATCTGTGATGGCGGACGTCGCCACGATGAGCGCCGTGCCCGACGCGGAGCGCCTCCGTCGATTGCGGCTGGCTGCTCAAGCCCTCGCCCCCGGAACGCAGGCCGCCGACGTCCGGGCCGCGGCCCGTCGCGTGGTCGGTGTCCAGGCGCAGGACGTGCGCGCGGCGCGTCTCGCGCTGCGCTCCCGGGTCGTTGGCCTCGACCGCGCCGCCGTCGACGCGCCCGGCCTCGTGCGCACCTGGACCGTGCGGGGGACCGTCCACCTCCTCGACGTGGACGACCTTCCGTGGCTGCACGCGCTGACCGGGCCGCGCAACCGCCGGTACTTCGACGGGCTGATCGCCAAGCGCGGCAACCTCGAGCTCGCGCGGGCGATGCGCGGGGCCATCGTCGCGGTCCTCGAGGAGCGGGGACCGGCGACCCGGGCGGAGGTACTCGCCGAGCTCGCCGCCCGGGGCCGCCACGAGGAGCTCGGGCCGCGCTCGGTGAACGTCATCATCCCGTGGGTCGCCGCGCACGGCCTCGTGGTCGGGCTCGCCGACGGGCGCTTCCGGGCCGCCGAGTCGCCCGCACCGGTCGGCGAGGAGGAGGCGCTCGTGACGCTGGCGGCGCGTTACCTGGCCGGCTATGGCCCGGCGACGGCGGCCGATCTCGCCTCGTGGTCGGGGCTGGGAGTGACCACCGCGCGGCGGGCCCTGGACGCGCTCGGAGAGGTGGAGGTCGCGGGGGACCTCGTCGCTCTGCCGGGGACGTTCGACGCCGAGCCCCCGCCCGCGCCCACCGCTTCGCTGCTCGCCGCCTTCGACACGACCATGCTCGGCCACCGGACGCGCGAGCCCTACGTCCGGGCCACCGACGACCACCATGTCCTGCCCGGCGGCGGGATGCTCCGACCCGTGGTCCTCGCTCGCGGCCAGGCCGCGGGCACCTGGCGGACCGCGGGGTCCGGCCCCCGCCGCACCCTGGCCGTCTCCTGGTTCGGCCGCCCGGCCGCCGCCCGGGCGCTGGCCGCCGAGGCCCGTGACGTCGGGCGCTTCCTCGGCCTCGAGCTCCGTCTCACCGGCTGACCGCCCGTCATGCATCGGGGACGCGGTGGCGACGGAAGCCGCCCTCGGCGTCGATGACCTGCCCGGTGACCCAGCGGCTCTCGGGAGAGGCGAGCCAGGCCACCACCTCGGCGATGTCCTCGGGGCGCCCCCACCGCCCGGCGGGGAAGGCGGGGCGCACGCTCTCGCGCACCGCGGCGGACGGCCAGCCCGTGTCGACCGGTCCGGGGTTGATCGCGTTGACGGTGATGCCCTGGTCGGCGACGGCGTCGGCGAGGGTGCTGGTCATCTGGTGGACCGCGCCCTTCGAGATCGCGTAGGGGACCTCGTCGGCCATCGGACCCAGGTGCTGCCCGCTCGTGAAGAGGACCACGCGGCCACCGGGTCGGGCGCGATCGCGGCGTGCGGCGAACGCCTGGACGAGGAGGACGACGGCGCGGGCGTTCACCGCCCAGGCGCGGTCGAGCTCCTCCGCGGTGATCTCGGCCAGCGCGCCGGGTGCGGATCGCGCGTGGTTGGCCACGAGGACGTCGGCCGCCCCGAACGCCGTGATGGTGTGGCCGAGGACTCGCTGCGGCGTGGTGGGATCGGCGAGGTCCGCCTCGAGGTGCCGCAGTCGCGGGCCCGCGCCGCCGAGCTCGGCGAGCACCGCCTCCATCCCACCGGGGTCCGCGCCCCACGGTTGCTCGGCGTCGTGCGCCGACCACGAGTGCACGAGCACGCTCGCACCGTCGGTGAGGAGCCGGCGGGCGATCGCGAACCCGATGCCGGCCCGGCGGCTCACGCCCGTGACGACGGCGACGCGCGGCAGGGCGGTCAGGCCGCGAGCTCGCCCATGGCCGGCCCGAGGAGCTGCTCGAGCTCGGCGCGCAGGCCGGGTGAGGGGGCGACGCGGTAGGAGGAGCCGAGGCGCAGACGGCGGGGGCCGGAGCTCGTGCGGACGTCGAGGACGACCTCGGCCTCTCCCGGGAAGCCGGACAGCAGGCCCTTCAGCTCGTCGACGACCGAGGCGGGGAGCTTGGCGGCGTCGAAGGCGACCCGGAAGGGCTTGGGAGGTTCGGCGGCGGCGATCGCCTTGGCCTTCGCGGCGGCGATCTCGTCCTCGGTGGGCGCGAAGGGCTCGATCTTGTCGACGACCACGCACGTCTTGCCGGGCTCCTTGTGATCGACCCGGCCGCGGACCATCACCACGCAGTCGACCCCGAGCTCGCCCTCCGTCCACGCGGTGAGGCATTTCTCGAAGACGAGGATCTCCACCGCGCCCTCGAGGTCGTCGAGGGTGGCGAACATCATCTTGCCCCCCTTCTTCGTGGGGATGCGCTTCGCCTGGGTGATGATCCCGCCCACCGTCACCCACTCGCCGTCCTTGCGTTCGGGCACGGCGGCGAGGCCGCAGTCCGAGCGCACCCGCAGGGCCTCGCGGATCGGCTTGAGGGGGTGGGCGGAGACGAAGAGCCCGATGGACTCCTTCTCCACGGCGAGCAGCTCGGCCTGGTCGAACTCGTCGGAGGGGATCGGCGGGTGCGTGGGGCGCGCCAGCGCGGGGGATGAAGCCCCACCTGCCCCCCCGAGGTCGAAGATCGAGCCCTGGCCGATCTGCGCGTCGAGCTGGGACTTGTTGCCCGCGCCCTGCGCGGCCTCGAGGACGATGAGCATCCCCTTGCGCGACGCACCCGTCGACCCGAAGGCCCCGCACTTCACGAGCGCCTCGATCGCCTTCTTGTTCACCGCCCGGCAGTCCACCCGGGCACAGAAGTCCCAGATCGACGTGAAGGGCCCGCCCTCGGCCCGCGCCGCCTTGATCGCCTCCACGGCCGCGAAGCCCACGCCCTTCACCGCGTCGAGCCCGAACCGGACCCGCCCGTCGACGACCACGAACGCGTGGTCGGACTCGTTCACGTCCGGCGGCAGGATCTCGATCCCCATCTGCTCGGCCTGGGCGACGAAGAACGGCACCTTGTCCTTCGTGTCCATCACGGAGGAGATAAGCGCCGCCATGTACTCGGCGGGGTAGCTGGCCTTGAGCCACGCGGTCTGGTAGGAGATCAGCGCGTAGCAGGCGGCGTGCGATTTGTTAAACGAGTAATCCTGGGCTCGCTCGTTCGCGGCCCAGAGCCAGCTGATCGTGTCCTCGGAGGTCTCCGAGCGGCGGCAGCCCTCGACGTACTCCGGCTTCAGCGCGGCCATGGCCGCGTGGTTCTTCTTCGAGATCGCCTTCCGGAGGTCGTCGGCGCGCGCACCCGAGAAGCTCGCGAGGTCCTTGGCGATCCGCATCGCCTGCTCCTGGTAGAGGATCACGCCGTGGGTCGTCTCGAGAATGGGCCGGAGACGGTCGTCTGAGTAGACCACGGTCTGCGCGTCGCGCTTGCCGCGCGCGTAGTTCGGGATCTGGTCCATCGCCCCCGGGCGGTAGAGGGCGCCGATCGCGATGAGGTCGTCGAACTCCGTCGGCTTGACCTTCTTGAGGGCCTCGCGCATCCCCTCGGACTCGAACTGGAACACCCCGACCGAGTCGCCGCGGGCGAGCATCGCGTACGTCGCGGGATCGTCGAGGGGGAGGGTCGCCATGTCCGGGCGCTCGCCCGTCGAGCGCTCGACGATGTCCAGCGCGTCCTCGATGACGTCGAGGTTCCGCAGCCCCAGGAAGTCCATCTTGAGCAGCCCGAGCTTCTCCACGGGACCCATCGCGAACTGGGTGACGGTGCGGTAGACCTTCTGGCCGTCGGCGCCGACCCCCGCGTCGGCGAGCTGGAGGGGGACGATGTCGGTCAGCGGCCGGTCGGCGATGACCACGGCGGCCGCATGGATGGACGCGTTGCGCACGATGCCCTCGAGCCCCCGCGCCGTGTCGACGACCTGGCGGACGGCCGGATCCTCGTCGTACGCGCGCCGCAGATCGGACCCGGGCTCGAGGCACTTCTCGAAGGACGGGGACTTGCCCATGATCGGTTCGGGGATGAGCTTCGCCACGCGGTCGCCCACGCCGTAGTCGTGGCCGAGCACGCGCGCAGCGTCCCGCGAGGCGGCGCGCGGGGCCATCTGGCCGAAGGTGATGATCTGCGCCACGCGGTCGCGGCCGTACTTCTCGGCGACGTAGCGCAAGACGACCTCCCGCCCACGCGGCGAGAAGTCGATGTCGATATCCGGCATGGACACCCGCTCGGGGTTCAGGAAGCGCTCGAAGAGCAGGTCGTAGCGCAGCGGGTCGACGTCGGTGATGTGCAGGGAGTAGGCGACGATCGACCCCGCCGCCGACCCGCGCCCCGGCCCCACCGCGATCCCGGAGTCGCGCGCGTACTTGACGAAGTCCCAGACGATGAGGAAGTAGGCCGAGAAGCCCATCCGCTCGATGACCCCAAGCTCGAACTCGGCCCGTCCGACCACTTCGGCCGGCAGGGGATCCCCGTAGCGGACCGCGAGGCCGTCGAACACGAGCTCGCGCAGGTACTCGCGCTCCGGGCGCCCGTCGGGAACCGGGTAGGACGGGATGAGCTGGCGGTCGAGCTCGAGCTCCACGTTGCAGCGCTCGGCGATCTCCAGGGTGGAGGCGATCGCCTCGGGCCACTCGGCGAACGCCCCGGCCATCTCCTCCGAGCTCTTGAGATAGAACTCGTTGGTCTCGAATGACATCTTCGGCTGGGCGATGGTCGACTTCGTCTGCACGCACAGCAGCGCGTTGTGGTGGTCGTGGTCCTCGCGCCGCAGGTAGTGCACGTCGGCGGTGCCCACCAGCGGACGGCCGAGCTCTGAGGCGATCCGCACGACGCCCTCGTTGACCGTGTCCTGCGCCGCGAGCCCGTTCTTCTGGACCTCGAAGTACACATCCTCGGCCCCGAAGACCTCGATGAGCTCCTGCGCGTGGGCGCGGGCGTCGGCGTCACGGCCGTCGAGCAACCGCTGACAGAACCGGGAAGCGAGACAGCCGGTGAGCGCGATGATTCCCGGGGCGTGCTCGGCCATGAGCGCGAGGTCGACCGACGGCTTGCCCCGGTGCAGCCCGTGCAGGAAGCCCGCCGAGGAGAGCTTGACGAGGTTGCGGTACCCCTCGTCCGAGGACGCCAGCAGCGTGAGGTGGTTGCGCTCGAACCGCCCCGCGGGCCGGGCGCGGTGATCGTCGACGACATAGACCTCGCACCCGAGGATGGGCTTGACGCCGTGGTCGGCCGCGGCCTTGACGAGCTCGACCGCGCCGTTCATGACGCCGTGGTCGGTCAGGCCGATCGCGGGCTGCTCGAACGCCGCCGCGCGCCGGGCCAGCGCGTCCACCTTGCACGCCCCGTCGAGCAGGGAGTACTCCGAGTGGACGTGGAGATGCGCGCAACCGGACGGGGACATCGGGGGCCGGACTATGACCGCCGGTCCGGACGGCGCCGGGAGGGTCGCAGGAGGGCGAGGAGGCGCTCCCAGAGGCCGGGCGTGGGCTCGTCGGGCGGGACGTGGGCGGTGCCCTCGGGCCGGGTGGCGCGCAACCGCGCGAGGGCGTCGTCGAAGGCTTCGGGCGCCGGAGCGGGCACGCGGGCCAGGGGCGCGGGGCGGCCCCCGGCGAGGGGAGGCGGCTCGGCGGAACGGGGTGTACCCGGCGAGCGGGAACGGGTGGACGAGGGGCCGGGCTGAAAGCGGCGGGGGGAGTCGGGGGTACGTCCCGCGGAGGGAGCCGGGGGCGGCGGGGCGGGTGGCGGCGGCAGATCGGGCTCCACCGCGGGCGCCAGCGCCGCGACCAACGCGCCCTCGCGCCGCAGGACCTCCAGCGCCGGGGGTGGCGCCGCTACCGGCGGCTCGCGGTGGCGCTCGAGCTCGCGCACGCGCCGCCGCAGGTCGTCGCGCTGGTCGAGCAGCGCCGCGAGCTCGGCGACGAGCGCCTCCCGTTCCCCGGTCAGCGCGCGCACCACGGCGCCGAGCTCGCCCTCGAGCTCCTGGCGCCGCCGAGTCTCGGCGAACGCCGTCTGCCGGGCACGTTCGAGCGCGGCCTGCAGCAGCCCGAGCTCGATCCCCGCGCCCACCGCGGTCTCGTCCTCGCGCTCGGCCAACCGCTCCTCCACCTGTGCCAGTCGCGCCGCCAGCTCGGCGGCGAGGGTCTCGGCCTCGTCCGCGCGCTCGGCCTGCTCGCGGCTTGCCTGCTCGGCGCGCTCGGCGCGCCGGTCCGCCACGGCGCTCGCCGGCGGGAACGCGGCCTCGACGACCTCCGCCCCCGGCAACGCGAGCACCAGCCCGCCGAGCTCGAGCTCGAGGTCCGCCCCCAGTGCGGCCCGCAACGCGGCGGGGACGGCGAAGGCCGCGCGCCACACTCCCGGCGCCGAAGGACCGGGCGCCGGCAGCGCCGGGAAGCGGTGCGCGCGCTCCCCGGAGCGCACCACGAGAACGGGTCGGGAGCGCGCGGGCGTCGCGTGCGTCCAGCTCCCCGAGCAGCGGACGAGCAGCATGTCGCCACCCACGTCCCGGGACTCGACGCGCTCGATCTTGAGCGGCGGGTCGAGCGGTAGGAAGCGCGGGGCGGCCACCACCGCGGGAGGCTACGGGCGCTTCAGGACGGGTTCACGACCCGAACCCGCACCCAGCGCGAAAAGTTCAGGTCCGGCGCCGGCCCGCCACGAGCACGGCCACCACGGCGCCGGCCACGAGCACTCCCGCCGCGACCTGCCGGGGCCGGTCGCCGAACCGCTTGCGCAGGTAGCGCTTCCCGCCCCACACGACAAGCCGGCCGATGAGCTCATACGCCATGCCCGTCCTCCTTCCCGCCGTCCTCGTTGCGTAGCCGCCAGGCCATGCGCGACTGCAGCGACCACAGCTCGATGAACCCCGGGGACGCCGTCTGGGAGAACAGGCCGCCCGACTCCGCGAAGGAGGCCAGCGACGCGTCGTACACCGCGTGCGGCGACTCGCGCGTGACCACCCGCGCCGAGCCCTTGAAGAGCCGCACACCGATCTCCCCGGTGACCTGCTCGTTGACCCGGTCCATGTAGGCATCGAGGTCGGAGCGCAGGGGCTCCCACCAGAGCCCCGCGTACACGAGGTAGCCCCACTTGCGATCGAGCTCGGGCTTGAACTGGTTCTGGTGGATCGTCCCCACGAGCCGCTCGAGCTCGGCGTGGGCGAGCAGGACGATCGTCGCCGCCGGCACCTCGTAGATGTCGCGGACCTTGAGCCCGACGATCCGGTCCTCGATGTGGTCGAGGATCCCCACCCCGTGGCGGCAGCCGAGCTCGGACACGCGGTCGAGCAGCTCGACGAGGTCGAGCCGCTCGCCGTCCAGGGAGACGGGCACGCCGCCCTCGAAGCCCAGGCGTACGACCTGCGCCTCGTCGGGCGCGTCCTCGGGGCGGGTCACGAGTCCGAAGACGTCGTCCTCGGGGGCGTGGGAGAGATCCTCGATCCACTTGCCCTCCGACGAGCGCCCCCACAGGTTGTCGTCGATGGAGTAGGGCGCGTCCTCCGTCCCCCCCTTGACGGGGATCCCGTGCTCGCGCGCGTAGGCGATCTCCTCGTCGCGGCCCATCGCCCAGGAGCGCACGGGGGCGATCACCTTGAGCTCGGGGGCCAGGGTGGCGATCGTCGTCTCGATGCGCACCTGGTCGTTGCCCTTGCCCGTGCAGCCGTGGGCGATCGTGTCGCAGCCCGTCTTGCGCGCGTAGTCCACGGCGTGCTTGGCGATGAGCGGTCGGCCCAGCGCGGTGAAGAGCGGGTAGCTCGCGCCGTAGACCGCGTTGGCCTTGATGGCCGGCACCACGTACTCGTGCGCGAACTCCTCACGGGCGTCGACCACGTGGGCCTCCACCGCGCCGAGGCGCTCGGCCTTGCCCGTCACCACGTCGTAGTCCTCCCCGGGCTGGCCGAGGTTGACGGTGAGCGCGACGACCTCCGCCCCGTACTCGTCCTGGATCCACTTGAGCATCACGCTTGTGTCCAGGCCGCCCGAGTACAGGAGCAGGACGCGTGCGACCTGGTCGGGATCGGCCTCGTAGGAGGCGGAGCGGACCTTGCCGGGCTCGGCGATCCGGCGGACGCGGGTGCGGTCGGGCATCGGGCGCGGGAGGCTAGTGAGGGTGGACCCGTCAGGCCACGGTCTCGATGTCTTCGTCGCTCAGCGGCTGGTCTGCGCGGAGAACGCGCCGCAGCCGGCTACCGACGAGGGCATCGAGCCGTGCCGGCGGGATTCCGCCGCCGGGCTTCTTGGCGACCAGATCGCTCGCGGCGAGTACGTGTCCGGCCGGCAGCGTGCGCCGGGCGACCAGCGAGCGACCGAAGAGCGTGCGCATCGGTGCCATCTCGGTGGCGACCGCGTCCTTGTCGACGGGGGCGGCGAGTGCCGCGCCGATGTAGCGGACGCCCTCGACGAGCGTGCGCAGCTCTCTGCTGGTCACCGACGCGGGCACGTCGGGGCCGAACGCCTCGCGGCTGAGCGTCACGTGCACCTCGAGCACGCGCGCTCCGAGCGCGACCGCCGCGAGGGAGGGGAAAATCGTGCCGGAATGGTCAGACAGCCCACTCGCGCAGCCATAGCGCTCATGGATCTCGGCGAGGACGTTGAGTCCGAGGCGCTCCGGCCCGACGGGGTAGGCGGACGTGCACTGCAGGATGGCCAGCGGCCCGGCGCCGCCGGCGCGCAGCCGCGCGACGGCGTCGTCGAGCTCGACCCAGGCGCTCATGCCGCTGGAGAGCAGCACCGCCTGGCCCGTCCGTGCCACCGCGTCGATCAGGAGCGGGTTGGCGACCTCCCCGGAGGCGATCTTCCAGGCGGCGACGCCTGCGCGGCGCAGCAGGTCGACTGCTTCGAGCGAGAACGGCGAGCTCAGGAACGCGAGCCCGCGATCCTCGGCGTGACGGCGCAGCTCAGCCCACGCCTCGGCGCTGAACTGCATCCGCTGCCAGTACTCGTAGCGGGTCTCGTCCTGGTAGCCGAACCGCACGCGCCACGGCTCGTCGGTGCGGCTCTCGGCGGCCGCGATGTGCGTCTGGAACTTCACCGCATCCGCGCCGGTGTCGGCGACCGCATCCACGAACGCGTGCGCGGTCCCGAGACTGCCGTCGTGCGCTTGCCCGACCTCGCCGATCACGACGACGCCGTCATCCCAGTCGAGCACCCCCACGCGGCGCAGTATCCCACCGGTCGTCATGCTGGACCACGTGCAAGGCGGGCAACGAGCGAAGCGGATCGCCGCGGTCGCGTACGACTACGCCGCGCAGGACAAGGAGCTCTGCGCGGCCTGCAACCTGTGTGGAGCGCGCGGGCGCCCGATCGAGGTCGCGCGCAGCGACCGCTACGGCTACCCGGCGAGCCTGATGGTGTGCGGACGCTGCGGGCTCGGGTACCTCTCTCCGCGCCTGACCGCGGCGGGATACGTGCAGTTCTACGCGGGCGTCTACCGCCCGCTGGTCTCGGCCCACCACGGCCGCCCCATCGACGCCCACAGCGTCCAGCGCGAGCAGCGCGACTACGCGGCCGCGCTTGCCGCGTTCCTCGCGCCGCTGCTCGGCGCCCGCCCGCAGACGATCCTCGACGTCGGCGGCTCGACCGGCGTCGTCGCCGGGGTCCTGGCCGAGAGCATGGACGCCCGGCCGACCATCCTGGACCCTGCCGCCGACGAGCTCGCGATCGCGGACGCCGCGGGCATGGAGACCTTCGCCGGTCTGGCGGAGGACTTCGATCCAGGCGAGCGCCGCTGGGACCTCGTGTTGCTGTGCCAGACGATCGACCACCTGCTCGACGTGCGCGGCACCCTGGCGGCGCTGCGCCGGATGACCGCCCCCGGCGGCCGCGCGTTCGTCGACATCCTGGACGTCGGCGTCATGGCGCGCCGGACGGGCAGCATCGAACGGGTGGTCAAGATCGATCACCCCTACTACCTGACCCGTCCGACCGCCGTCGCGCTCTTCGGCCTCGCCGGCTACACGCTTGTCGCCGAGCGCCTGTCCGATGACGGACATCGAGGCTTCGTGCTGGCCCCGGGCGTGTGCGCCGAACCGGACTGGCCGGCGCTCGAGGCGAGCGCGGCAGCGTTCCTGGACGGCCTCCGGTCACGTGAGCCAGTCCGAGGATGCTAACTTCGCCGCCGGCGTGAGGGGTTGGCGAGGTGTCTGAGCGTCGCAAGGTGTGCGTGGTGGTCGCCAGCCGTGCGAACCTGGCGCGGATCACCGCGGTGCTCGAGGCGGTGCGCGACCACCCGGCGCTCGAGCTGCAGGTGATCTCCGCCGCCTCCGCGTTGCTCGAGCGCTTCGGCACCGCCAGCCTGCTCGAGGACGCGGGCTTCACGCCCGACGTCAGGATCCGCCTCATCATCGAGGGCCAGACGCCGGCGACGATGGCGAAGTCCACCGGCCTCGGGTTGCTCGAGCTGCCCACCGCCTTCGAGCAGCTCGAACCCGACATGGTCGTCACCGTCGCCGACCGCTTCGAGACGATCGCGACCGCCATCGCCGCGGCCTACATGAACATTCCCGTCGCGCATACCCAGGGCGGCGAGATGTCGGGATCGATCGATGAGAGCGTCCGGCATGCGGTCACGAAGCTGTCGCACGTCCACTTCCCGGCGACCGAGCTGAGCGCAAGCCGGATCATCGCCATGGGCGAGGATCCGGAGTACGTCTTCAACTGCGGCTGCCCGTCGATCGATCTTGCGGCGCGGACGCTGCCGGGCACCCGCCACGACGCGCTGAGCAGGCACGTCGGTGACGGCGCGCAGCTGGACCCGCGCGAACCCTTCCTGCTGGTCATCCAGCATGCGGTCACGACCGAGTACGGAAGCAGCCTGGATCAGATCAACGCGACGCTGCACGCGGTCTCGTCGATCGGGATGCAGACGCTCGTGTTCTGGCCCAACGTCGACGCCGGGAGCTACGAGATCTCGATCGGCATCCGCGAGTTCCGCGAGCAGGGTCTCGCCGGCGGCTGCCACTTCGTCCGCAACGTGTCCGCCGAGGACTTCCTGCGCCTCATGGCGCACTGCGCCTGCATGATCGGAAACTCCTCGGCGGCGTTGCGCGAGGGCGCCTATCTCGGCACACCGGCCGTCAGCATCGGCACGCGCCAGCACAATCGCGAGTGCGCTCCCAACGTCGCCTACGTCTCGCAGGACCCGCTCGAGATCGCCGACGCGATCCGCGCCCAGATCGCGCATGGGCCCTATCCGCGCAGCTACCTGTTCGGTGACGGCACCGCGGGCCGCGCGATCGCCGAGCTGCTGGCGACGATCGACCCGCCCGTGCAGAAGCGTCTGCACTACGACCCGGCCTCGCTCGACCGGGGCCCGCCGTCGATGCAGTCCGCGGTCGCACCGGCGCCAAGACCCGCCCGACACCGATGACGCGAGGAGACCGAGCATGACGACAGTTGCGATCAACCTGACCCAGGCCGAAGAGGAGCTGGGCGAGATCCCGGGCGCCCTGCGCGCGGCCGGTCTGGAGCTGCGCTTCGGATCGGGACGGGGGGCAACGCCCGTGGCCGAGGTGATCGAGAGCCTGACCGACAGCGCGGCGGTGATCGCCGGCCAGGAGCAGTACACGGCCGAGGTCTACGACGCGTGCCCGAAGCTGAGGCTGATCGTGCGCTACGGCGTCGGGTTCGACTTCGTCGACGTCGATGCGGCCACCGAGCGCGGCATCCTCGTCGCCACGATTCCCGGCACGAACGACTGGGCCGTCGCCGACCACGTGCTCGGGCTGATCGTCGACCTCGCACACGGGATCTCGCGCCACGATCGGGCGATGCGGCGGGGCGAGTGGGGCCCTGAGCGCGGCGTCGACGTGTGGCAGCAGACGCTTGGCATCGTCGGGCTCGGCCGCATCGGCCAGGGGGTCGCCCGCAGGGGGCGAGGATTCGACATGCAGGTGATCGCCCACGAGCCCTACCCGGACATGGGATTCGTGGAGGAGCATGGCGTCGAGCTGCTGGCGATGGAGGACGTCTTCGCGCGCAGCGACTACCTGACGCTGCATCTGCCGTCGATGCCGGAGACCGAGAAGATCGTCGACGCGGCGATGCTGGCGCGGATGCAGCCGACCGCTTATCTGATCAACACCGCGCGCGGCGATCTGGTCGACGAGGACGCCCTCTATGCCGCGGTGCAGTCGCAGCAGATCGCCGGGGCCGGCATCGACGCCTGGACGAGCGAGCCGATGGACGACCCGCGCTGGGCCGAGCTGGACAACGTGATCCTCACCCCCCACAGCGGGCCGAACACCGAAGGCGTGCGGACAGCCAGCGGAGCCATGGCGGTGGACATCGTCCTGAAGGTGCTCCGCGACGAGCAACCCGAGCAGCTGCTCAACGCCGAGGCATGGGGGCGCCAGCGGCAATAGCGGCAGCGGGAACCGGCAGGGAGACGGGCTCCGGCTGACACCACGCGTAGGCTCACCGGCCGGGAGCGGCCCGCGGCGGAGGCGCTCGTGGCCATGGCCTGGCGCCTCGGGCTCGAGGCGCGCCTCGTCGAGCACAACCTCGCCGCGCGGCGGGCCCACCCGCGCGCACGCCGTCGACGAGTGGGTCGCGGCCGACGAGCTCGTGGCCCTGGCGCGGATCATTCCCCGGGTGCTCGTGGGCGGATCGCCGGCGTGAGCCTGGACGGGCCCTTCCCTTCCTGCGCTTCTCGTCCCGACGGGCCCGTTCCCGTGGATCCAGCGAGGCCATCGAGGCGACGGCGCTGGCGTGATCCGCAGGCCAGTCGTCTGCCCGTGTCCTTAGCGTCCCTCCCGTGGACGCGGTCCGGACTTCACGCCCCGGCGGCGACCCGTCGGAGCGCGTCGGGCAGCGCGAAGCGCAGCCCGAGCTTTTGCAGCGCGCGGCAGAGCGCGAGATAGCGCTCCCGCTCGACGGTGGCGTACGCGCTGGGGTCGTCGGCCTCGCCGGCGATCTCGTCCCGGAAGTAGCTCGCATACCACGCGGCGGCGGAACGGAGCGCCTCGATCTCCTCGGGGTCGAGCTCGGGCAGTGCGGTCGACGACATGGCGGGGACGGTACGTGGCCTTCCGGACACACCTCCACGCCGGAACGTGCCGACACGCTCCCACGAGCGCCATGAAGCTCACCCCCGACCAGCGGCGGCTGATCGACCGTCTCGCCGCCGTGCTCGAGGCCTACCGCGGACGCTACGCGGAGCTCGGTGGCACCCGGCGCTTCGACGCCTACCTCCCCCGTACGGCCCGGCGGGAGGCCCGCGTCCGTGCCGCGCGCTCCGCTCCGCCCGACGAGGGCTGTTGGCTGTCGGTCAGATCCCGTTCGGCGAGGAGACTGCGCATCCGCGGTGCCGCGTCGGGGCCGAAGATCCATGCCTCCACTTCGAAATCGGCGATCCGGAGGGTGGGAAGCCAGCCGTGCTCGCCGGGCAGGACGTCGCACAGCGCATCCCGGAAGGCGCGCTGGATGTGGCGCGCCGGCCTCGGGAAAGAGCGGCGGACACGCCCGGGCGAACCCGCCGCCCTCCAACCTGAGCTTGGCCTCGCACTCCGCGATCCAGTCGCGGGCCGGAAATGCCAGCGGAACCACGTGCTCGTAGACGCGCAGCGTGAGGGCGCGGTGCTGATTGAAGTGCTGCGTCTCGTCCACTTCGAGGATCCGTGGCGCGGCGTCGCCGGTCACGAGCACGCAGTCGACGCTGCGCCGCTCGCGCGGCGGCATGGTGTCCGGAAGCTCCGCGCCGCCGGTCAGCTCTTGGTGGAGCCGTTGCACGAGGGACCAGCTGCTTCGGCACTCCGTCCTCCCCGGGCGCAGGAGCCAGGGGGGCGTCTTCCCCGTTCCCGCGCCCGTCACCTCGAGGACGCCCGCGACGACGGCCCGTTGGAGCTCGAGGGCCATCGGGTCTAACGCCGCTGGGCCAACGAGCCCGCCTCCGTCCGCGGGTCCGAAACCGCGTCCTTCACCGAGGTCCGCGGCGAGCGGAACCCCGCGGCCTGAACCCGCGGGACGGCGGCGTACTCACCCTCGCGCATGAGCCGATGCCCGCGCCGGCGCAGCTCGGCGAGCACCCGGGCGGGGATGCGCCCATCCTCGATCAGCAGCTTGCCGCCCCGGTCCTCCTGCTCGAGCTGGGCGTCAATCCGCGGACCGTCGACCGCGTGGGCGAGGTCCTGCCCGAGCTCCAGGCGGTCCAGCAGCGTCCAGAAGGTGCCCATGATGATCGTCGAGCCGCCGGCGCCGCCCGTGACCGCGATGGGCTTGCCCCCGCGCACAGCGATGATCGGGCTCATCGAGGAGCGCGGGCGCTTGAACGCGCGCGGCTCGTTGGCGGTCCCCGGATCGCCGAAGTCCGTCATCTCGTTGTTCATGAGGAAGCCGGCACCCGGGACGACCACGGCCGAGCCGAACTACTGCTCGATCGTGCACGTGACCGACACCGCGTTGCCGTGACGGTCGATGACCGATACATGCGTGGTCGAGCCGCCGCGGCGCTCGACGGTGCCGGGGCGGTAGCGCCGGGCGCGCGCGAGCGAGATGTCGCCGCGCCGGCGGTCCGCGTAGGCCTTTGAGGTCAACGTCCGGGTGGGGACGCGCACAAAGCCCCGGGTCGCCGAGGTAGCGGCCGCGATCCGCCCACGCGATCTTCTGCGCCTCGGCGACGAGGTGCAGCGTGTCGGCCGAGCGGGGGCCGAAGCCCGCGAGGTCATAGGGCTCGAGGAGGTTGAGCATCTCGACGATTGCCAACCCGCCGGAGCTGGGCGGCGGCACCGCCACGAGGCTCGCGCCGTGGAAGGATCCACGCAGCGGGGCGCGCCACTTCGCGAGTAGCGCGCCAGGTCGCGCAGGGTCAGCACGCCCCGGTCGCCCTTCAGCCGGCGCGCCCGGCGCTCGTCCTGCACGATGTAGGCGGCGGTGAGGCCGCGGTAGAAGCCACGCGGGCCCTGCCGCCGGATGCGGTCGAGCGTACGGGCGAGCGCGGGCTGCCGGAGCACCGCCCCGGCCCGGTAGGCACGATGGCCGCCGACGAGGAACTGGGCGCTCGCGTAGGGGAAGAGCTTGAGGCGAGGAAGGCGAGGAGGGGGAGTCGAGCGCGGCGCATCCCGGAGGCCTACCAGCGTGGGCCGGATTTGTCGACCTACAGCCGACAAAGTCGGCCCACGCACTCTCTCAGAGCAGGCGGCGCAGGCGCGCCAGCGCGTCGTCCACCTGGGCGTCGTCGATGACGAGCGGCGGCACGAAGCGCAGCGTGTGCGGGCCCGTCGCGTTGATGACGAGGCGCTCGGCCTCGAGCGCGCGGCGCACGATCCCGGGCGCGTCGCCGGCGGGCAGGTCGGCGGCGAGCATGAGTCCGCGGCCGCGGACCTCCCCCACCCCGGGCAGCCCGCGCAGGCCGGCGGCGAGCCGCTCGCCCCGGGCACGCACGGCCGCGAGGAACGCCTCGTCGTCGATGATGTCCAGCGTGGCCAGGGCGGCGGCGCTGACGAGCGGGTTGCCGCCGAACGTCGTGCCGTGGTCGCCGGGGCCCAGGACCTCCGCGTGCTCGGGAGAGGTCACGAGCGCCCCGATCGGAGCGCCCCCGCCGAGGCCCTTGGCCAGCGTCATGAGGTCCGGCCGCACGCCCGATCCCTCCCACGCCCACAGCGTCCCCGTCCGGCCCATCCCCGTCTGCACCTCGTCGAACACGAGCAGCGCGCCGCACGCGTCGCATCCCGCGCGCGCGGCCCGGAGGACCTCCTCGTCGAGCGGATGCACCCCCGACTCCCCCTGGATGACCTCGAGCACGACCGCGGCGGTGCGCGGGGTGATCGCGTGGCGCACGCCCTCGGGAGTCGGGGGGACGGCGCGGAAGGAGCCCACGAGCGGCGCGAAGGGCTGCTGCTTGGCCTCCTGCGGGGTGGCCGACAGTGCCCCGTAGGTCCGGCCGTGGAACGCCCCGAGGACGGAGATGATCTCCCCGCCGCGGTTGGCCTTGCGCGCGAGCTTGATGGCCGCCTCGTTGGCCTCCGCGCCGGAGTTGCAGAAGAACACGCTGCCGCCGAGCGAGCGCGACGAGAGCCGGTCGGCCAGCGCCGCCGCCGGCTCGGTTCCGAACAGGTTCGAGACGTGCATGAGCCGCCCGGCCTGCTCGCGGAGGGCCGCGACGACCCGCGGGTGGCAGTGGCCGACGTTGCACACCGCCACCCCGGCGAGGAGGTCGAGGTACTCGGCGCCCGCGTCGTCCCACAGCCGCGCGCCCTCGCCGCGGACGAACGTGACGGGCGCGCGCGTGTAGGTGGGCATGAGCGCCGCCATCAGCCCACGCCCTCCCAGATCTTCGTCCCCGAGCCGGCCTGCGTGAAGAGCTCGAGCAGCAGCGAGTGCGGCTCGCGCCCGTCGACGATGTGCGCGGCGCCCACCCCCGAGCGCACCGCGTCGAGGCACGCCTGGAGCTTCGGGCGCATCCCGCCCGTGACGGACGGCAGCGCCCCCTCGAGGGTCGCGCCGTCGGCCTCGGAGATGACCGACGCGGGATCGGCGGGATCGCGCAGCCAGCCGGCGACGTCGGTGAGGAAGACGACCTTGTGGGCCCGCAGGGCCCGGGCCACCGCGGCGGCGGCGTCGTCGGCGTTGACGTTGTAGGAATTGCCCTCGGCGTCGGCGCCCACGGAGGCGATCACCGGGACGTAGTCGCGCGCCACGCGCTGCAGGAGGTCGGCGTCGACGCGCTCGATCCGCCCGACCCAGCCGAGGTCCTCGCCCGCGGGGCCGGCCTGGCGCGCCACGCGGAAGAGATCGCCGTCGTCCCCCGAGATCCCGATCGCCGCGTGCCCCCGGCGCGAGAGCCGCAGGACGATCTCCTTGTTGACCTTCCCGACCAGGACCATCTTGGCGATCTCCACGGTCTGCGCGTCGGACACGCGCAGGCCCCCCACGAACTCGACGGGCAGGCCGAGCCGCTCCATGTAGGCCGTGATCTCCGGCCCGCCCCCGTGGACCACGACGGGGTTCATCCCCACGTACTTCAGGAGCACGACGTCGCGCGCGAAGTCCTCGCGCAGCTCCGGGTCGGCCATCGCCGCCCCGCCGTACTTGATGACCACCGTGCGCCCCCGGAACTCACGGATGTAGGGGAGCGCCTCGAGGAGGGTCCCGATGTCCCTCACGTCGTGTACTCCGCGTTGACCGTCACGTAGCCGTGGCCGAGGTCGGAGAAGAAGAGCTCGGCCTCCGCGCCCTCGCCGGGCAGGCCGACCTCGTACTCGACCTCGGGCCGGGAGATCGCGGCGCCGAGCGCCGCGGGGTCGTGCGGGACGGCGGCGCCACCCGTGCAGACCGTCACGCCCTCGATGGCGATGTCCAGCGCGAGGGGCGCGGTACCGGGCAGGGCGGCGCCCGCGGCCTGGGCGATCCGGCCCCAGTTCGGGTCGGCGCCGTTCAGCGCGGTCTTGACGAGCGGCGAGTCGGCCACGGCGCGGGCCGTGCGCTCCACCGCCTCGAGGTTCCCCCCGCGGACCACGACCCGGCCGACGCGGGCCGCCCCCTCGCCGTCGGCGACCATCATGAGCGCGAGCTGGCGCAGCAGGGCGTCGAGCGCCTCGCCGAGGCGCAGCTCGTCCTCGGACTCGGGCTCGACCCGCACCCCGGAGGCGCCGGAGGCCATGAGCAGCGCGGTGTCGTTCGTGGAGAGCTGACCGTCGACCGAGATGCGGTCGAACGAGCGCTTGACGCACACGCCCAGGAGCAGATCACAGGTCTCCGGGGTGAGCACGGCGTCCGTCTGCACGAAGCAGAGCAGCGTGGCGAAGGCCGGGGAGATCATCCCCGCGCCCTTGGCCTGGGCGGTGAGGCGCACCGTCCCCGAGGGGAGTTGGACCTCGAGCGAGGCCGCCTTGCGGGTGATGTCGGTGGTGCCGATCGCGGCGGTGAGGTCGCCCTCGCCGCCGGGGCGCAGCTCGTCCGCGGCGGCGCGCAGGCCCCGGGTCACGCACCCGGTGTCGAGGAGCACGCCGATCACGCCGGTGGAGGCCACGGCGCAGGCCCCGGCCGCGACCCCGGCGGCCCGCGCCGCCTCGCGCTGCATCGCCCACGCGGCCTGGAGGCCGGGGGGTCCCGTGGCCGCGTTCGCGTTGCCCGCGTTGGCGGCCACGGCCCGCAGCGCGGTGAGATCACAGGCCTGCGAGACCAGCACGGGCGCGGCGAGGACGCCCGAGCGGGTGAAGCGCGCCGCGCTGGCCGGCTCGGGGCCGTCGCAGACCAGCAGGCCGAGGTCACGGTCCCCGCTCGGCTTGAGCCCGCACGCGACGCCGGCGGCGCGAAAGCCCGCGGGCAGACCGCTCCGACGCTCGCCGACATGCGCCGGCCGATCGACCCAGCGGGAGGAGAAGAACCCGGTCACGCCGTCACGCCCAACCCCTCCGCCTCGGGGCGACCGAACATGAGGTTCAGGTTCTGCACGCCCTGCGACGCGGCGCCCTTCCACATGTTGTCGATGGCGGCGAAGACCATGACCCGTCCGGTGCGCTCCTCGCGGGTCACGTGGAGACGGCAGACGTTCGTCTCGCGGACGTCGCGGACGCCGGGGGGCGTCGGGGCGAGCTCGACGAAGGGCTCCTCGGCATAGGCCTCGGCGTAGAGCGCCTCCAGGTCACCCGGCTCGTCGGAGAGCCGCACGTAGCTCGAGACGAGCTCGCCCTGGTCGAGCGGGACGAGGTGGGGCACGAACGTCGCCCAGGTCCCGAGCTCCTGCTCGATCTCCGGCGCGTGACGGTGCCCCGCGGTCGCGTAGGCCGAGACGTTCTCGTCGACGGAGGAGAAGTGCGTCGTCCGCGTGGGGGCGCGGCCGGCGCCCGAGACGCCCGTCTTCGCGTCGATCACCACGTCGACGATCCGGCCCCGCAGCGGCGCCAGGGCGATGAGGGCCGCGGTGGGAAAGCAGCCCGGGTTGGCGACGAGGTCGGCTTCGCGGATCGCCTCGCGGTGCAGCTCGGGCAGCCCGTAGACCCCCGCGCCGAAGAGCTCGGGCGCGCCATGCTCGCCGTACCAGGCGGTGTACGTCTCGCGGTCGCGCAGGCGGAAGTCCGCGGAGAGGTCGACCACGCGCGTGCCCAGGGCCCGGAGCGCGGCGACGACCGGCGCCGCGGCCCCGTGGGGGTAGGCGACGACCGCGGCGTCGACGTCGGGCAGCTCGTCGAGCCCGGTGAGCGGGAGCGGGACCCGGTGGTGCGGATAGAGCTCGGCGAGCGGTCGCCCGACGTCCTCGCCCCGGGCGGTCACCGCCACGAGCTCGAAGTGCGGGTGGCGGTGCAGCAGCCGCGCCGCGATGGCGCCGGCGAACCCGGCGGCTCCGATGACGGCGGTACGGGTCATCGGGGCTCGGCTCCCAGCTCGGCGCGCAGCGCGGCGAGGATCCGCTCGCGCTCGCCGGTGGCCTCCCCCTCGGTGAGGGTCCGGTCGCGCGCGCGCAGCACCAGGTGCAGGGCGAGCGAGATCCGGCCCTCGGGCACGGGGGCGCCGCGGTAGACGTCGAAGACGGTCGCGTCCTCGAGCAGGGGGCTGGCGCCGCGGGCGACCGCGAGGACCCGGCCGGCGGGTACGTCGTCTCCCACGATGACCGCGAGGTCCTGGCGGACGGCGGGCACCTCGGGCACGTTGGCGTAGGCCGCGACGGGCGGCACGGGGATCGCGTCGAGGTCGAGCTCCCACACGGCCACGGGCCCGTCGAGGTCCCACGCCTCGGCCACGAGAGGGTGCAGCTCGCCGCACCAGCCCTCATCGCCCACCCGCGCCGCACGGCCGGGGTGGAGAAAAGGCTCGCCGGCACGCTCCCAGGTGAGGGGACGGCGGAGGGTGGCGAGCAGCGCCTCGACGATGCCCTTCGCGGCGAAGAAGTCGGCGGGCGGGAGGCGGGGCTCCCGCCAGCTCTCCGGCCGCGGCGGCCCGAGCAGCAGCCCGCCGAGGTGGAGGCGCTCGCGGGGAAGGTCGTCCCCGACGTCCGCGTACACGGCGCCCATCTCGAAGAGCCGCAGCGGGCCGGTGTCTCTCGCGACGTTGCGCCGCGCGACGTCGAGCAGGGAGCCGAGGATCAGCGTCCGCAGGACCGACCCGTCCTCCGAGAGCGGGTTGCGCAGCTCGACCCAGCGCCGGCGGGGGTCATCGGCGGCGAGGCGCAGCGCGTCGGCGACGGCGGGCGCGGCGAAGCTCCAGCCCACGACCTCGTGGAGGCCGCGCGCGGCGAGCGCGTTTGCGGCGCGGCGGCCGAGCTCCTGGCGGGGCGTGAGCCGCCCCGAGCCCTTCCCGGGCGACACGGTGGCGGGGAGCAGCTCGAGCCCGTCGATGCGCGCGACCTCCTCGATGAGGTCGGCCTCGCGGGTGACGTCGGAGCGGCGGAAGTCGGGGACCGACGCGTTCAGCCCGTCGGGGGCCGGGTCGACCGTGAACCCCAGCGCGGTGAGGATCTCCCCACAGCGCTCGCGCGGGATTCGGCGCCCCAGCAGGCGGGCCACGCGCGCCTCGCGGAGGTGGATCGAGACCGGCGCCGGCCCGGGGCCGCCGACGTCGACGGTCCCCCCCACCGGCCGCGCCCCGCAGAGCTCGACCATGAGCTGCCGGGCGACCGCCTGCGCCCACAGCGTCTGCTCGGGCTCGAGGCCCTTCTCGTAGCGCCCCGACGCCTCGGAGCGCAGGCCGAGCGCCTCCGAGGTCCGCTTGATGTTCGGGCCGTTCCAGGTCGCGACCTCCATGAGGACGCGCGTGGTGCCTTCCCCCACCTCCGAGCGCGCGCCGCCCATGACGCCGGCGATCGAGGTCGGGCCGTCGGCATCGTCGATGACGACCATCGCTCCGTCGAGCCGGCGGAGGAGGCCGTCGAGGGTCTCGACCTCCTCGCCGTCCCGGGCCGCGCGCACCGTCAGCCGACCCCCGGCGATCCGGTCGGGGTCGAAGGCGTGCAGGGGTTGCCCGGTCAGGAGCATGACGTAGTTCGTGATGTCCACGACGTTGGAGATGGGGCGCTGGCCCGCGGCCATGAGCCGCGCCTTGAGCCACGGCGGCGACGGGCCCATGCGCACGCCCTCATAGCCCCGGGCGGTGAAGCGCGGGCAGAGGTCGGGGACCTCGACGATGATCTCGATCCCGGAGACGGGACCCCCCGATTCCCCGGCGTCATCGGCCCAGGGCGCGGGGGCCAGCGGTGCGCCCGTAGCCGCGTGGACCTCCCGCGCCACCCCGTAGATCCCCAGGCAATCGGGGCGGTTGGGGGTGATCTCGAGCTCGAGGACCTCCGTGGCGACCCCCGGCAGGACGTCGAGGAGAGGCGCCCCCGGAGGGGCGGCTTCGAGGACCAGGATCCCTGCGTGATCGGTCCCGATGGCGAGCTCGTCCTCGGCGAGGATCATCCCCTCCGAGCGCACCCCGCGGAGCTTCGCCGCCTCCAGGCGCGTGCCGTCGGGCATGATCGCGCCCGGCCGGGCGACCGCGACCGTCTGGCCCGCGGCGACGTTCGGCGCCCCGCAGACGATGGTGGACGGCTCGCCGTCTCCCACCTCCACGCGACAGACGCGCAGGCGGTCGGCGTCCGGGTGCCGCTCGGCGGCGAGGACCCTCCCGACCACGAAGTGCTCGAGGGCGCCCACCCCGTGACGCACGATCCGGTCGACCTCCGTCCCCGTCATCGCGAGGCGCTCGGCGAGCGCCGCCGCGGGCAGTCCCGGGTCGCAGTACTCGGTCAGCCACGCGACCGGGACCCTCATCCGAACTGCTCCAGCATCCGCACGTCGTTCTCGTAGAAGAGCCGCAGGTCGGGGATCGCGTGCTTGAGCATCGCGATGCGCTCCACTCCCATCCCGAACGCCCAGCCCTGGACGCGCTCGGGGTCATAGCCGACGTGCGCGAACACGTTCGGGTCGATCATCCCCGCGCCGAGGATCTCGATCCAGCCCGTCCCCTTGCACACCGAGCAGCGCTCGACGGTCCCGTGGTCGACGAAGCAGGACACGTCGACCTCGACGCTCGGCTCGGTGAACGGGAAGAAGTGCGGGCGCAGGCGGACCTCACGCTCGGGGCCGAAGATCGCCCGCGAGAAGGCGAGCAGGACGCCCTTGAGGTCGGCGAGGGTGATGTCCTCGTCGACCGCCAGCCCCTCGACCTGGTGGAACTGCGGGGTGTGGGTGGCGTCGGAGTCGCGCCGGTAGACGCGTCCGGGCACGACGATGTAGAGCGGCGGGGGCTGAGCGAGCATCGCTCGGACCTGCATGGGCGACGTGTGGGTGCGCAGCACGGCGCCCGTGCTCGTGTAGAAGGTGTCGGAGAGTCCCCGAGCAGGATGGTTCGGGGCGTGGTTGAGCGCGTCGAAGTTAAGCTCCACGGTCTCCACCTCCGGGCCCTCGGCGACGTCGAAGCCCAGGCCGAGGAAGACCTCCTCGATCTCGCGGCGCGTCCGGGTCAGCAGGTGGAGGGGCCCGACGGGCTGCGCCGGGGAGCCGGGTAGGGTCACGTCGAGCCGGTCCTCGCGCAGGCGGGCGTCGAGCTCGGCGCCGGCGAGCTCCCGCGAGCGGCGCTCGATAAGCGCCTCGAGCCCCGTGCGCGCCTCGTTCGCGGCCCGCCCGGTGGGGCCGCGCTGCTCGGGGGGCAGCTCGGCGACCGAGCGCAGGAGGAGCGGCAGCTCGGCCTTGCGCCCGAGGAAGCGCACGCGCTGCTCCTCGAGCTGCGCGGTCGACGCCGCCGCGGCGATCGCCTCCTCCCCCGCCGAGCGGAGCTCCTCGACGCGCTCGATCATGGGCGCGCGATCCTAGTCAGCTCGTAGAGGGCCACGGTGGCGGCCATCGCGGCGTTCAGCGAGTCGCCCTGGATGGGGATGGAGCGCCGCTCGTCGTAGTCGGCGTCGGGGAGCCCGGTCCGCTCGGCGCCGACGACGAGGGTCCCGTCGGCGGGTCCCCTCAGCGCCCCGTCCGCGCGCGCATCGAGGCCGATCCGCGGCGCGGGCAGCTCGTCGACCCGCTCCACGCGCGCGACCGGCACGGCGAAGATCGCCCCCATGCTCGCCCGCACCGCCTTCGGTCCGAAGGGGTCCGCGCAGCCGGGACCGAGGGCCACGGATCCCGCCCCGAAGGCGAGCGCGGAGCGCAGCACCGCGCCCACGTTCCCCGGGTCACCCACGCCCCACAGGCAGACGCACAGCGGGCCGGTCGGCGCCTCCGCCCAGCGTTGCCGGTACACCCCGGCCACCCGTGATCCGCTGCCCAGCGCCGAGACCTTCGCCAGCACCGACTCATCCACGTTTACCCCCGCGATCCAGCGGGCCTCGGGCACCCACCCCGCCGCCTCGGCCGCCGCCAGCAGATCCTCCCCCTCGGCGGCGAACAGCCCCGTCTCGCGCCGCGCGCGGGTGCGCTGGAGGCGGCGGAGGAGCTGGAGCTGGGGGTTGTGGTGGGAGGTGATCATGAAAAGAAGAAGGGCGCCGACCTCGAGGTGAGGAGCGGCGCCCGGATGAGGCGGGAGGCTGTCGGCGGGTGTCAGCCGGCCGGCAGCGCCTCACGGGCGCGCTCGGTGAAGCGTCGGAAGGTCTCGGGGTCGCGGACGGCGATGTCCGCGAGGATCTTGCGGTCGAGCTCGACCTCGGCCAGGGAGAGGCCGTGCATGAACGTCGCGTAGGTCATGCCGTTCGCGCGCGCACCCGCGTTGATGCGGGTGATCCACAGCCGCCGGAAGTCGCGCTTGCGGTTGCGCCGATCCCGGTAGCGGTACTGGTCGGCCTTGAGGAGGGCCTCCTTCGCGCGCTTGTAGTTCGAGTGGGCCTCACCCCGGAAGCCCTTGGTGAGCTCGAGGGTGGCGCGGCGCTTCTTGCGCGCGTGGACGGAGCGCTTGACGCGCGTCACTTCGTCTTGCCCCCGAGCAGGACCTTGATCCGGTGCGCGTCGGAGCCGGTGATGATCTGCGGCTGGGCCTGGCGACGCTTGCGCCGGGCCGACTTCTTCTCGAGGATGTGGCTCGTGAAGGCCGAGCGGCCGCGGACCTTGCCGCCGCCGGTCACCTTGAAGCGCTTCTTTGTACCGGAATGGGTCTTCTGCTTCGGCATGACGAAGTCGAAGACTCTAGCGACGGTTCTCAGCTCGCCGCGTCCCGCACGGCGCGGATCAGCAGCTCGACTCCAGGCCGATCCTCTGGTCCCGCGCCGCGGTAGATCCACGCGAGGCGACCGCCGGCGTCGAGCACCACGTCACCGCCGAGCTGCAGCTCGTCCTGGCCCGAGCGCTCGGTGCGGCGCCCGCGGGCGAGCAGCGTCGCGTAGCGCGTCCACACGCGCGGATCGAGCCACACCCGTCGCCACGAGGCTCGTTCGAAGCCCAGGGCGCGGTAGGTCGTGCGTCGCGGGTCGCCCCAGATGGGATACGGCAGGTCCAGCTTGCGCTCGAAGGCACCGAGCATCGCGGGCTCGGCGAAGGTGACGCAGGCGATCCGCGCGTCGATCTCGTCCGCCCGCTCAGCAACCTCGACGAGGTGCTCCTGGCAGGGCAGTCAACCGAGGTGGCGCAGGTAGATCAGCAGCGCGACCTCTCCCCGCAGCCGCGACAGCCGCACCTCGGCTCCGTCGCTGTCGAGGACGGTGAGTTCGGCCGGCAGGCGGTTCCCGGGCTCGAGCGCGATGCCCGTTCACGGTAGGCGCCCGAGCCCCCGCAGCGGCGCCAGGGCCACGTGCGCGAGACGGCGGTTGCGGGGGGTCAGGTGACGGGCGCTCAGGTACTCGCCCGCCGCCCGGCTCGCCGCCTCCGAGAAGGTGGGGTAGGGATGAACGGTCGCGAGAACGTCGCGCACCCGACCGTCGCGGGCGATCACCGCCGCGAGCCCGGCGATCGACTCGCCGCTCGACGGCCCGGCGAGCGTGGCCCCGAGCAGCCGCCCACGGGGCCCGATCACGAGCTTCGCGAAGCCGTCGGTGACGCCGGCGGTGATCGCGCGGTCGAGCTTGGTGTGGTCGAAGCGTCGCGCGTGGCCGCCGCGGGTGCTCGCCTGCGCCTCGGTGAGACCCACACGCGCGATCTCGGGATCGGTGAACACCACGCCGGGCACGACGGTCGGAGCGCGGCGGCGGGTGCGGAACAGCGCGTTGGAGACGACCACGCCGGCCTGGTAGGCGGCGAGGTGGGTGAACCTGCCACCGATCACGTCGCCGGCGGCGAAGATCCGCCGGCCGGCGGTACGCAGCCGCTCGTCCACCCGGACCGCACCGGCAGGGTCGGTCTCGACCCCGACCGCCTCGAGCCCGAGCCCGGCGGTCGCCGGCGACCGGCCCGCGGCCACCAGCACCCGGTCGAACGCCACCCTCGCGTCTGTCCCCGCGAGCTCGATCCAACCGCCCTCGCCGTTCCCGGCCACCCGCGTGACGCGGCGTCCGGTGCGCACGTCGACGCCCTCGGTCGCGAGGCGCTCGGCGAGCAGCCTGCCCGCCTCGGGCTCCTCGCGCGGAAGCAGGGAAGGCTCGCGCTCGACGATCGTCACCGCGCTGCCCAGGCGGGCGAACGCCTGGCACCGCGATCGGGATCGTGCCCGGGACCTTCGCCTACGCCGCGCTCGGCAGCTCGCTCGACGACCCGACGTCGCCCGCGTTCCTCGCCGCGATCGGCCTCGTCGTCCTGCTCGCGGTGCTCGCGCCGTTCATCAACCGGCACCTGCGCGCGACCGGTCGAGACGTGCCGGGCGAGCGCCCGCGTGAGTGAGCGAGACGGACCTTCTCTAGGCCGCGGCGGGGGCGGCGCCGTCGGGCGCCCGCGCCTCGGCGGGAGCGGCGTTCGTCGCCCCGTCGGCAGCGGCGGCAGCGGCGCCGTCGGGCGCCGGTGCCTCGGTAGGAGCGGCGACCGCGGCGCCGTCGGGCGCCGGTGCCTCGGTAGGAGTGGTGGCGGCCGCGGCGCTGGCCTCGGCGGCCGCGAGCACCGCCTTGGAGGGCCCGAGGAGCATCGTCATGTTGCGGCCGTCCTGCTGGGGGTGCTGCTCGACGACGCCGAGCTCCTGGACGTCCTCGGCGAGCTTCTCGAGCAGGACGGTCCCGCGCTCGGGATGCGTGACCTCGCGCCCGCGGAACATGATCGTGACCTTGACCTTGTCGCGCGCCTTGAGGAAGCGCTCGACGTGACCCTTCTTCGTCTCGTAGTCGTTGATCGCGATCTTGGGGCGCAGCTTGATCTCGCGGATGTTGATCTGCTGCTGGTGCTTGCGGGCGGCCTTGACCTTCTGGGCCTGCTCGTACTTGTACTTCGAGTAGTCGAGGACGCGGACCACGGGCGGCCGGGCCTCGGGCGCGACCTCGACGAGGTCGAGCTCCCGCTCCTGGGCGTAGCGCAGGGCCTCGGCGGTCTTCACGACCCCGACCTGGCTGCCGTCGTCGGCGATGAGCCGGACCTCGGGCACGCGGATGCGGTCGTTGACGCGAGTGGTGTCGCGCTCGGGCGGTCGCCGATCAAACTTCTTCGGGACCGCCACTAGGAGAGGAGGGTGCGCGTCAAGTAGGGACTACGGGCGCGCGGTGAGATCAGGCATCTGGATCAACGCGACGGAGTATAGCCCGGCCGAGGCGCGCTGCGAAGGCCTCCACGGGCTCGGAGGCCTGAGCGCTCTGGGTGTGGCGACGGACGCTGACCTCCCGGGCCTCGCCCTCGCGGTCGCCGACCACGAGCATGTAGGGCACCTTGCGCAGCTCGGCCTCGCGGATCTTGCGGCCGAGCGACTCGCCGCGCTCGTCGAGCTCGACCCGCAGGCCGGCGGCGCGCAGCGTCTCGCGCACCTCCGCCCCGTAGGCGACGTGGCGGTCGGCGATTGGCAGGACGACGGCCTGGACGGGCGCGAGCCACAGGGGGAACTCGCCCGCGTAGTGCTCGGTGAGGATCCCGATGAAGCGCTCGAAGGAGCCCAGCAGCGCGCGGTGGATCATCACCGACTGGTGCTCGGCGTCGTCGGCCCCGGTGTAGGTGAGCCCGAAGCGCTCGGGCATCTGGTAGTCGAGCTGGACCGTCCCGAGCTGCCAGGAGCGGCCGAGCGAGTCGCGCATGTGGAGGTCGATCTTCGGCCCGTAGAACGTGCCCTCCCCCACCCCGAGCGAGTACTCCATCCCCCGGCGCTCGAGCGCGGCGGCGAGGGCGCCCTCGGCGCGGTCCCACATCTCGTCGGAGCCCAGCCGCTGCTCGGGCCGGGTGGAGAGCTCGAAGCGCGGCTCGAGCCCGAACAGCTCGTAGATGGACAGCCCGAAGTCCACGCAGCCGAGCACCTCGTCGGAGATCTGGTCCGGGGAGCAGAAGATGTGGGCGTCGTCCTGGGTGATGTGCCGCACGCGCAGGAGGCCGTGGAGCGTCCCGCTCGGCTCGTGACGGTGGACGAGACCCTGCTCGGCGAAGCGGATCGGGAGGTCGCGGTAGGAGCGCCGCTCGGCCTTGTAGAGCTGCACATGGGCGGGGCAGTTCATGGGCTTCAGGCCCATGGGCCGATCCTCCACCTCCGTGAAGTACATGTTCTCGCGGAACTTGTCCCAGTGGCCGGACTGCTTCCAGAGGTCGACGTCGTAGAGGATCGGAGTCTTGACCTCGCGGTAGCCGCGCCGGACGTTCTCCTCGCGCCAGAAGGCCGAGAGCGCGTTCCACACGGCCATCCCGTTCGGCATCCAGAAGGGCGAGCCGGGCGAGAGCTCCGAGAACATGAAGAGCTCGAGCTCGCGGCCGAGCTTGCGGTGATCGCGTGCGCGGGCGAGCTCCAGGAGCTCGAGGTGCTCGTCGAGCTCCTGCTGGGATCCGAACGCGGTCCCGTACACGCGCGTGAGCATGGGCCGGTCGGAATCGCCGCGCCAGTAGGCGCCGGCCACGGACTGGAGCTTCACCGCCTTGATCCGCTTCGTCCCGGGACCGTGGGGGCCGCGGCAGAGGTCGGTGAAGGGTCCGTTCGTGTACAGGGAAACGGAGTCGACGTCCTCGAGGCGCACGAGGTCGTCGATGAGCTCGACCTTGTAGTCCTGGCCCTCGGCGACGAACTTCGCCCGCGCCTGCTCGGGAGAGACGTCCTCGCGCACGAAGGTCTCGTCGGCACGGATGTGCTCGCGCATGCGCGCCTCGATGGCCGGGAGGCCGTCTTCGGAGAGCGTGGTCTGGTCAGGGAAGTCGAAGTCGTAGTAGAAGCCCTGGTCGATCGGAGGGCCGATGGAGATCTTCACGCCGGGGTGGAGCTCCATGACCGCGGCGGCGAGCACATGGGCGGCGTCGTGGCGGATGAGCTCCAGGGCCTCCGGGCTCTTGCCGGTGATGATCTCGACGCGGCCGCCGGAGGGCAGCGCGCGATTCAGGTCATAGAGGGTGCCGTCGAGCTTGATCGCCAGCGCAGCCCGGGCCAGGCCGGCCCCGATCCGCGCGGCCACGTCCGCGCCCGAGGCGCCCTCGGGGAGGTCCAGCGGAGTGCCGTCCGGTAGCTCGAAGCGCATCGTCGATGAGCATATGACGGTCGCGTTGCAGTGTGACCAGGGTCACAGACGAACCGACGTTCGGGCCTACCGTGGTCTCGGCAAGGTCGGGCGTCCCGGGTCAGAAACGCGGGCGCTCTCGACGTAAGCGATTGAAGTCCGGCCCCCTCGCAACCCGCGGGCCGGCCCTCAAAGGAGGGGACTCCACGTGAGAACCTCGACGGCTGCGCTTGCCGCGGCCCTGACCACGATCACGCCTGCCCCGGCGGCCCTCGCCGCCACGCAGGAGCCTCAAACCGCCCCGACGACCACGCCCACGGCCGCGGTGCGCCCCGCGTTCGCCGGCCACGTGTCGGTCGCCGCCCAGATGACCCGGGCCGGAGATCGCTACGCGCGTCATCGACGCCTCGTGAAGCGGCACCTGCGGCTCGCGCATGAGGTAGCGAAGCTGCGCGGGCGAAGTCTCGAGCGCGGGCATGAGGCCCGGGCCCGGCACTGGAGCGACACGCGACTGACCGGGGGGAACGTCCGGCTGCGCGCCAAGGCACGGGAGATCCGCGCGGCGACGGCACCGTCGACGACGGGCGCGAGCACCGTGTCCGGCACGGGCGGGGCGGGCGGGCAGCTCGCCGCGATCCGCGCGTGCGAGTCCGGCGGCAACTACTCGACGAGCACCGGCAACGGCTTCTACGGTGCCTACCAGTTCACCCAGTCGACCTGGGAGAGCGTGGGCGGGACCGGGAGCCCGGCGGCCGCCTCGCCCGCCGAGCAGGACGCGCGCGCCACGGCCCTGCTCGCCCGATCCGGCTCGTCCCCGTGGCCCGTATGCGGCGGCTGATCCTCGCGGGGGTCGTGGCGATGCTGCTGGCCGCCGCGGTCCCCGCCGTCTCCCGAGCGGCGTCGCCGGCGCGTGACGTGTGCGCCAACCGGCTGTGCACGCAGGACAAGCCCGGGACGAAGAGCTGCCGGACGCTGTTCTCGCGCTACGACCGCGTCTCGCGCTGCTTCATCACGCGCGCCGCGGTCCACTTCCATCAGCCGCGCAGCCTCGCGCTGTACATCGCGCACCGCGAGTCGCGCTACCAGTGGTGGATCGTCAACGCCTACGGCTACGCCGGGCTCTACCAGTTCGGCACCCGCCTCTGGAACACGACGCCGTACCGCGGCCACTCGCGCCTGGCCCCCCGCTGGGCCGCCCTGGCCGCGATGCGCACCTGGGCCCACGGCGGCTACCACCACTGGACCTGCTGCTGAGCGGCACCCAGCACCGCGGCCGTCCAGTCCTTTCGGACCCGCTCGAGGTCGCCCGATCCGAGGCGCCGGTCGGACGAGAGCCGACGCCACGCGACGTCGCCGCCCGCGAGTACGAGGGCGTCGGGCGGCAGCGCCACCGAGCCGGGGGCGACACCGAGGAGGGTCATCCCGGTCACCGTGCGCGCCGACCCGAGGACGGCGGGAGAGGCCGACGCCGTCCCCGGGCCCAGGACGAGGGTCTCGTCGAGCACCGGGGCCCCGCCCCGTGTGACGCGCAGGCGGCTGCGCGCGTGGCCCGGATCCTCGCCGTCGCGCCCGAGCACGAGCGCCTCACCGTGCAGGGCGCGCGCGTCACCGGCAAGCGCCAGACGCACCTCGCGCACGAGATCGGTGCCCGCGGCGACGATGAGCGGCCGCTCGCACCAGACCAGGCGCCCACCAGGACCGATCTCGATGTCGGCGCGGATGCGCACCGGGCGCTCGGCGACGGGGTGCGCGAGCGTGGCCGACAGCTCGACGACCTCCAGGGCCGCTCCCGGCCCGACCACGACTGACAGGCGGAGGTCGTCGCCGTCCACGAGGCTCGCCGCGCTCTGCACGACCGCGACCCGTGCGGTCGCGCCCGAGGCCGGCAGCGGGCGTAGCGCCAGGGGCGGCCGGGAGCGCAGCACGCGCGCCGCGCTCGTCGCTCCCCGCCGGACCACCTCGAGCCGGAGGGCGACCGGCTCAGTGGGTGTGCTCGAGGCCGTCGGCGTGGACATGGTGCACGGGCGGGCCCACCTCGCTGACCCGCAGCCGGCAGGCCCGGAAGTCGGCGAGCTGATGCTCGATCCACCGCGCCACCGCCCCGGCGCCCTCCCCGCGCAGGCTGAGCGGCGCGACCGGCAGGTCGACCCGGTGGCGGCGGGCGCCCGCGAGCATCACCTCCACGTCGGCTCCCACCAGCGGGGCGAGGTCGGTCTTGTTGAGCACGAGCAGATCGGCGCGCGCGACGCCGGGGCCGCCCTTGCCGGGCACATCATCACCCCCCGCGCAATCGAGCACGAAGATCTGCAGGTCGGCGAGGTCGGGACCGAACACCGCGGTGAGGTTGTCGCCGCCGCTCTCGACGAAGACGAGGTCGAACGGCCCGTGCTCGGCGGTCAGCCGCAGCACCGCGTCGAGGTTGGCGCTGATGTCGTCGCGGATCGCCGTGTGCGGGCAGCATCCCGTCTGCACGGCGACGATGTGCTCTGCCGGCAGGACCCCGGCGGCCCGCAGCAGCTCGGCGTCGGCGGTCGTGTAGATGTCGTTCGTGACCACCCCGATGCGGTGCCCGCGCGCGAGCAGCGCGCACAGGGCGGCGATCAGCGAGCTCTTGCCGCTGCCGACGGGCCCGCCGATCCCGACGCGCATGGGCCGGCCTTCAGGTCGCAAAGAGCCGCTCGCCTCGCGCGGAGTGGGTGAGTGAGCGCAGGTCCACGAGCGGCGCCGCGGTGCCGGGCAGCTCGGAAGGCTCCGTCGCGCGCTCCGCCGCGCCGGCGCACCGCTCGAGCACCGGCGCGAGCGCGGCCACCCAGCCCGCCGCCCGCCCGGCGTCGAGCGGCAGCAGCCGCACCGCGGCGGACGCCACCCCGGCAGCGTCCTCGTACAGGCTCACGAGCGCCGTCTGCGCGGGGTCGAGGCCCAGCGCGCTCGCGGTCACGCCGAAGGCGACGGGGCGCGGGGTACCGGCGCTCTGCGCGCGGTAGGCGGCGGGCAGGAGCGAGTCCGGCGCCAACCGCTGAGCGGTACGCAGCAGCGCGCGCCCGAGCGCTCCGGACCCCTCGCGTAACGGCGGGCTGGGGCACCGCGCCCACGCCTCGGCGTCCAGCACGGCCAGCGCGTCGAGGTCGCCGCGGTCGCCCGCGCGGACGGCGGCGGCGGCGAGGGCCGCCTCGCCCAGCGCGACGGTCTCCAGGCGCCCCCGCAGGAACGCGGGCACGTCGATGGCCTCCAGGCCGTCGAGGACCGCGGCCTCCAGGCCACCGGAGTGGGCGTGTCCGCCCGTCGGCGTGCGTTGGTCGGCGAGCAGGAGCGCAGCGGACGAGGCGCGCATCAGAACAGGCTGTAGCGCTGCGCCAGCGGTAGCTCGGTCGCGGGTGCGGCCTCGATGCGCTCCCCGTCGACGGAAACCGTGAACGTCGAGCTGTCGACCTCGATGCGCGGCATGGCCCCGTTGTGGGGCAGGTCCGCCTTGGTGCGCGAGCGCACGTCGGCGACCGCGACGAGCGGCCGGCGCAGCTCGAGGCGTTCGGCCAGGTCGCCCTCCAGTGCGACGGGCGCCACGAAGGCGAGGCTGTGATGGCCGGCAGCGCTCGGGGCGGCGGCGAACATCGGGCGCCCCAGGACGGGTTGCGGCGTCGGGATCGAGGCGTTGGCGTCGCCGATCTGCGCCCAGGCGACCGCGCCGCCCTTCAGCACCAGGTGCGGCCGAATAGCGAAGAACGCCGGCTCCCAGAGGCAGAGGTCGGCGAGCTTGCCCGCCTCGATCGAGCCGACCTCCGCCTCCAGGCCGTGCGCCACGGCGGGACAGATCGTGTACTTGGCTACGTAGCGCCGGGCGCGCGCGTTGTCGGCGACCTCGCCGGCGTGCAGCTGCCCCGCCCTCGCCTTCATGACGTGCGCGGTCTGCCACGTACGCAGGATCGTCTCCCCGGCGCGGCCCATGGCCTGCGAGTCCGAGCCGATCATGGAGATGGCGCCCAGGTCGTGCAGGACGTCCTCGGCCGCGATGGTGCCCGCGCGGATGCGACTCTCGGCGAAGGCCAGGTCCTCGGGGATCCGCGGGTTGAGGTGATGGCAGACCATGAGCATGTCGAGGTGCTCGGCCACGGTGTTGACCGTGTGCGGGCGCGTCGGATTCGTCGACGAGGGCAGCACGTAGGGCTCGGAGGCGATGGCGATGATGTCCGGGGCATGGCCGCCGCCGGCGCCCTCGGTGTGGTAGGCGTGGATGGTGCGTCCCGCGATCGCCTGGACGGTGCTCTCCAGGTAGCCGGCCTCGTTGAGCGTGTCGGTGTGGATGGCCACCTGCACGCCGCCGCGATCGGCCGCGCGCAGGCAGGCGTCGATCGCCGCGGGCGTCGAGCCCCAGTCCTCGTGGAGCTTGAAGCCCCCGGCGCCGGCGGCGAGCTGCTCGTCGAGCGCCGCGCCGGACACGGTGTTGCCCTTGGCCAGCAGCAGCACGTTGACCGGGTGGTCGTCCAGGGCGCGGTGCATCAGCGCCAGCGCCGCCGCGCCCGGCGTGCACGTCGTCGCGCGCGTGCCCTCGGTCGGGCCGGTGCCGCCCCCGATGAGGGTGGTCACGCCGGAGGCCAGCGCCTCGCAGACCAGGCTCGGGGTGATGAAGTGCACGTGGCAGTCGATGGCGCCGGCGGTGAGGATGCGCCCCGCGCCGGCGACGATCTCCGTGCTCGGGCCGATGCGCAGCCGCGGGTGCACGCCGTCGGCGATGTCCGGGTTGCCGGCGCGGCCGAGCGCGGCGATGCGCCCGTCGCGCACGCCGACGTCGGCCTTGAAGATCCCCGTGTGGTCCAGGACCAGGGCGCCGGTGATCACGAGGTCCGGAGCGCCCTCGGCGCGCGTCGTGCTGCCCTGCGCCATGGACTCGCGGACTGTCTTGCCCCCGCCGAAGACCGCCTCGTCACCGGGCGGACCCGTGAGGTCGTCCTCGACCTCGACCCACAGGTTTGTGTCGGCGAGGCGGACGCGATCCCGGGTGGTGGGCCCGTAGAGCGCGGCGTAGCGGTCGCGGTCGATCGAGGTCACGCCTGTCCCCGCAGGCGGAGGCCGGCCACGTGGCGGCGGCCGCCCAGCGCGACCAGGCCGACCTCGAGCTCGATCCCCGGCTCGAAGCGCACGGAGGTACCGGCGGGTACGTCGAGCCGGAACCCGCGGGCGGCGTCGCGGTCGAAGCGCAGCGCGGCGTTGACGTCGGCGAAGTGGAAGTGGCTGCCCACCTGGATGGGGCGGTCGCCGGTGTTGCGCACGGCGACGTGGTGCCGCTCGCGACCCGGCGCCAGCTCATGCTCACCCGGGGCGGCGCGGACCTCGCCGCAGATCACGTGATCGGCTGGTGCAACGTGACGAGCTTGCGCCCGTCGGGGAAGGTGGCCTCGACCTGGACGTCGTCGAGCAGCTCGGGCACCCCGGGCATGACTTCCTCGCGCGCGAGGACGGTGCGTCCGTCGCACATCAGCTGCTCGACCGACGCGTCGCCGTCGCGAGCGCGCTCCAGGATCCAGCAGGACAGGAGGGTCACGGCCTCGGGATGGTTGAGCAGCACCCCCCGCGCGCGGCGCTCGCGGGCCAGCATCCCGGCCATCGACAGCAGCAGCTTCTCCTGGTCGGTGGGGGTCAGGTGCACGCTCGCTGGCCACCCTACGCCAGGCCCCGCTCACACCGGATGGACCGACGGTCGAGTCCCGCACCCACCGACCTGGACCGCTGGTCCAGGTCGGGCTAGGATCGGGACATGGGCGATCAGCGCCCACCCGGCTTCCTCGCCCGGCGCCGCCGCCGGCGCGACATCGCGGCGGCGATCGCCGCCGAGCACAGCCTCGCGCCCCGTCCCCGCGGTCTCGCCGCCCTCGCGCGCGAGGTCGCCGCCCTGGAGGCCGAGCGCATGCGCTCGCGCGCCGCCGTGGCCGCCGGCGGACATCCTCCGGCCAGGGCGCCGCGCGAGGCCGCCGCCCGCCGCTAGACCGCCTGCCGGTCCACCACGCCGCCTCCATTGTTGGCCCGGTCGTCCATGTATCGAGCCGCGCCGTACCCCGAGACTCCGCCCCTGCCCCGCCCCGAGCGCGGCGCTACCTGAACACACACGAATGGGGGCCGAACCATGGCGAGCACGGTGCCGCAGACGGAGACCGCACAGACCGGGACGGCCCGGCGGACCTTCGGCCGCCTCGTCGAGGACGAGATGCTGGAGGACTACTCGCTGCGCTACGCGCCGAGCACCTACCGCAGGTGGAGCGAGTTCGTCGTGGCCACGGCCGCGCTGGGCGGGATCGCCTACCTGGCGGACTTCGCCATCGGCGCGTCGATCGCCATCAACTACGGCTTCACCAACGCGCTGGTGGCCGTGCTGCTGGCGGCGGTGACGATCTTCCTGACGTCCGTCCCGATCGCCTACTACTCGTCGAAGTACTCGATCGACATGGACCTCCTGACGCGCGGCGCGGGCTTCGGCTATCTCGGCTCGACGGTGACGTCGCTGATCTACGCGAGCTTCACCTTCATCTTCTTCGCGCTGGAGGGCTCGATCATGGCCCAGGCGCTCGATCGCGGGCTCGGCATCCCGTTGTGGCTGGGCTATCTGATCTGCGCGCTGGTGGTCATCCCGCTCGTGGTCTTCGGCATGACGCTGCTGGCGAAGCTGCAGATGTGGACGCAGCCGCTCTGGCTCGTGCTGATGTTCGCGCCGTTCGTCGCACTCGTGATCCAGGATCCGGGGCTGTTCTCGCAGTGGACGCACTTCAAGGGCAGCGGTTCGAGCTCGGGGTTCGACGCGCTGTCCATGGGCGCGGGCGCCGGCATCGCGCTGTCGCTCATCGCGCAGATCGGCGAGCAGGTCGACTACCTGCGGTTCATGCCGGCCAAGACACCGAAGAACGCTCGCCGCTGGTGGTCCGCGGTGCTGGCGGCCGGCCCCGGCTGGGTCGTCCTCGGCGCCTTCAAGCAGCTCGGCGGCGCGTTCCTGGCCTTCTACGTCGCCTCGAAGGTCGGATTGACGAAGGCGGGCGAGCCGATCGAGCAGTTCATCGGTGGCTTCGACGAGTTCCTGCCGGCCGGCATCGTCCTGGGGATCGCGGTCTTCTTCGTGATCCTGTCGCAGATCAAGATCAACGTCACGAACGCCTACTCGGGCTCGCTGTCGTGGTCGAACTTCTTCTCGCGGGCGCTGCACTGGCACCCGGGCCGGGTCGTATGGGTCTTCTTCAACGTGGCGATCGCGCTCACCCTCATGGAGGCCAACCTGTTCTCGTTCCTCGGCAAGGTGCTCGGGTTCTACTCCAACATCGCGATCGCGTGGATCGGGGCCGTCGTCGCCGACCTGGTGATCATCAAGCCGCTGTTGCACATCGGCCCCTCCTACGTCGAGTTCAAGCGAGCGCACCTGTATCCCATCAACCCGGTCGGCTTCGGAGCGATGGTGATCGCCTCGGTGTTCTCGATCCTCGCCTACTTCGGGGCGTTCGGTTCGTACCTGGACGCGTTCTCGCCGTTCCTGGCGCTGACCATCGCGATGGTGCTGGCGCCGGTGATCGCGATCGCGACCAAGGGCAAGTACTACATCGCCCGCGAGCCCACCCTCGGCGGGGGAACGGTGCCGGAGGCCGAGGTCCACGCCGCGCTGCAGTGCGTGGTCTGCCAACAGACCTACGAGCTGCCCGACATGGCCTCCTGCCCGTTCCACTCCGGCGCGATCTGCTCGCTGTGCTGCACGCTGGAGAAGAGCTGCCACGACATGTGCAAGGCGCCGGCCGAGGGCAGGGTCGAAAGCCTGCTGGCCGGCTGAGGAGGCGCGCATCATGCCCGAGGTGATCTACGCGGTCGACCGCGACCTGAGCGTTCCGATGGCCGAGCAGGTGATGCCCGGCCACAACCGCTGGCATCCCGACATCCCCCCGGTGGTCGCCGTCGACCCCGGCGGCCCCTACCGGATCGAGTGCAAGGAGTGGACCGACGAGCAGATCGGCGATACCGACTCGCCCGACGACGTGGCCGCCGTCAATCTCGACAAGTGCCACATGCTGTCGGGGCCCATCGCGATCAACGGCGCGCAGCCGGGCGACATCCTCGTGGTGGACCTGCTGGACATGGGTCCCTTCCCGGGCCACGAGTGGGGCTACACGGGGGTCTTCGCCAAGGGCAACGGTGGCGGCTTCCTGTGCGACCACTTTCCGAGCGCCGCGAAGGCGATCTGGGATCTGGAGGGGATCTACTGCTCCTCGCGCCACCTTCCCGGCGTGCGCTTCGCCGGGTTGTCGCATCCGGGCCTGCTCGGCTGCGCGCCGTCGCACGAGCTGCTGGCCGAATGGAACCGCCGGGAGTCGGACCTGGTCGCGCGCAACCCGTCGCGCGTGACCGGCGAGCCGTTCGGCGACGAGGTCCAGGACCCGCCGCTGGCGCTGCTGCCGCTGGAGAAGGACGCGCTGCTGGGCTCGCTGAGCGGGTCGGAGTTCGACCGGGTCGCCAGGGAGGGCGCCCGCACCGTGCCGCCGCGCGAGCACGGTGGCAACGTCGACATCAAGAACCTGTCCCGAGGTACGCGGATCTACTTTCCCGTCTACGTCGACGGTGCCTCGTTCTCGATCGGCGACCTGCACTTCTCGCAGGGCGACGGAGAGATCACGTTCTGCGGGGCGATCGAGATGGCGGGATGGATCGACGTGGCCTTCGGCCTGATCAAGGACGGCGTGGCGCGCTACGGCCTCGCGCGGGCGGCGCCGTACGGCAGCCCGATCTTCAAGCCCGGACCGGTCGAACCGCACTACAGCGAGTACCTCATGTTCGAGGGCATCTGCGTCGAGGACGGGCGGAACTACTACATGGACGCCACCGTCGCCTACCGCCGCGCCTGCCTGAACGCGATCGCCTACCTCGAGCAGGTCGCGGGGTTCACCGGCGAGCAGGCCTATCTCCTTTTGGGAGCGGCTCCGGTGGAGGGCCGGATCGGCGGGATCGTCGACATTCCCAACTGTGCCGTGACGATCGGTATCCCGCTCGAGATCTTCGAACGGCGCGACCTGCTGCCGACGTGAACGATGCCGCTCTACGACCACCGCTGTCCGGACTGTGGGCCCTTCGAGCACCGGGCCCCCGCCGAGCGCGCCGGCGACCCGGTTGACTGCCCGGCCTGCGACGCGCCGGCGTCGCGTCGCTTCGGCGCTCCGGCCGGGCGCAGCGCGCGGCGCACGCAGCAACTCGCGGGGCTCGGTGCCGCCGCGGTGCGTCGGGTCGATCGCTCGATCGGCGGACAGCCCACGGTGGGCCCGCGCCAGGCGGGCGGCCGGCGCACCGGCATCGGCGCCGGGCCGCCAACGCCGCCCCGCCCGGCGCAGTCCGGCCGGCCCTGGCAGCTCGGGCACTGAGCGGTTCGGGCACTACCGGGCGGGTGCTTGCCAGAAGGGCGCCACAACACGGAGTGCCGAGCGAGCACCGAGCGCTCTGCAGGTCCGGCTCGTGGGCAAGACCGGGCTCCGATCCGCCTGCTCACGAGACGCGCGGGTGGCTGGCGAGCCGCGCAACGCGGCGACCGCCGCCACCGCCCACAGGATCCCCGCGATCAGCGTCAAGTAGAGCCCGAACGCGGAGATGCTATGGAGGTCAGCGACTCCGACGATCGCGGTCAGGGCTCCGAGCACGATCTGACCGATCCGGCCGGCCCGCCGGCCGGCCGCGACCGAACGCCAGCACGGCGAGGCCGATGAGCGCGATGACGAGCGTGATCTTGCCGTCCGCGTCGACCCCGTTGACCGAAATCCCGAGCACACTCGCCCAGGGCAGGAAGGCGGCGACAAACGTCACCACGGCCGCTCCGGCGATCGTCTTCTCGGCGCTGGTCAGTGATGCCCACATGGGAGGTACGCTACTCCGGGTGATGCAGGCGCTCGCCCGCCTGACGAGGGCGCCCAGGGCTGGCAGTACACCGGGGCTTCCTACCACCCGCGGCGGCGAGGCCGGAACGAGGAACCCAGTGCTGCTGGCTGGGGCTCCGAGAGTGGGCGATACTGGGCTCGAACCAGTGACCTCCGCCTTGTCGAGGCGGCGCTCTCCCAGCTGAGCTAATCGCCCGGGAGAGCGCAGGCTAGCAGTGGCCGCCCGGCGCTAGCCTCCCTCGTTCCGGCGACGTGGCGGAGTGGTCACGCAGCGGCCTGCAAAGCCGTTCACACCGGTTCGATTCCGGTCGTCGCCTTCGGATCGCGCAGCGGCGCGCCCGGTGACGCACCCCCCTCATCGCCGCCCGCGAGGCGCGCATCCTCGTCCCCGTCCCAGGAGAAACCGCATGACCGCTTCGCCCTTGAACGTCCTCGTCGTCGGCGGCGGGGTCGCCGGGCTCGAAGCGCTGCTCGCCTTGAATGACCTCGCGGGAGACCGCGTGGCGCTCACGCTGCTGTCGCCCACACGCGAGTACGTGCACCGAGCCATGGCCGTGGCCGAGACCTTCTCGCTCGGCCGTGCCCCGCGAGTACCCCTCGCCCGGGTGGCCTCCGACACCGGGGCGGAGCTCGTGGAGGGCAAGCTCGCCGAGGTCCGTCCTGACGAGCGCCACGTGGCGCTCGTCGACGGACGCGAGCTCGGCTACGACGCGCTCCTGCTCGCCGTGGGCGGCCCCTCCGTGCCCGCGGTGCCCCACGCGATGACCTGGACACCCGAGGCCGCCCCCGAGCTGCTCGGCGGCCTGTTGCGCGACCTCGAGGAGGGCTACGGCACGCACGGCGTCGCCTTCATCGTCCCCTCGGGCGTCGCCTGGGCGTTACCCGCCTACGAGCTCGCGCTCATGACGGCCCGCCAGGTCCAGGGGATGGGCCAGCACCCCCCGCTCTTCCTGCTGACCCCCGAGCCCGCGCCGCTCGCGGTGTTCGGGACTGCCGCGTCCGAGGCGGTGGCGGCGGAGCTCGAGGCGGTGGGGATCGCGGTGCGGACCCACGCCGCCGACGTGGAGCTCGAGCACTCCGACCCGCTCACCGCGATCATCGAGCCCGCCCACGAGCGCTTCTCCCTGTCGCGCGCGGTCGCCCTGCCCCGCCAGCTCGGCCCGGGGCTCGCCGGCCTGCCCGCCGACACGCGTGGCTTCCTGCGCACCGATCGGCTCATGCGCGTGGAGGGCGTCGACCGCGTCTGGGCGGCGGGAGACGGGGCGGACTACCCCGTCAAGCAGGGCGGCCTCGCAGCGCAGCAGGCCGACGTCGCCGCGCAGGGCATCGCCGCGCTGGCCGGAATCGACCTCGACCCCCAGCCCTTCCGCCCGCTGCTGCGCGGCAGGCTCATGACGGGCCGTCACGCCCGCTGGATCCCCATCGGCGTGCCCGGAGGAGAGAGCCTCGGCGACGCGGCGGCGCGGGCGCTCTGGTGGCCACCGGCAAAGGTCGCCGCCCGCTATCTCGCGCCCTACCTGGTCAACCTCGAGGGCCCGGCCGAGCTCGACCGCGAGCCCGAGGGTGGAACCGCCGTCGAGGTCACGCTCTCTGACGAGGGAACGCCGGAGTCGAGCTGACAGGCCTCACGGCGTTGGTCATCACCCGCTTCCCCTGACCGGGGGGTCAGGCGACGTGTTGGCCCTTCGGCTGACGCGGACCGGGCCAGGGCGCCAGGAGCAGGGTGAGCCGGGCGTCTTCGACCGCGCGGACGGTGTGGCGCTCCCGGGGGACCCAGTGCACAAGACAGCCGACGGAGGCCCGGCACGTCGACTCGCCCTGCGTGACCTCGACGGTCCCGCGCTCGACGTGCAGCCAGGCGTGCTCGTGCACCTCGTGCTCGGCGAGCGCCTCGCCCGCGGGCAGGTTGATGGCAATCACCCGCGCCGCACCCTCGTCGGAGTGGAGCACCACGGGCTGGCGTGGCTGCACCTCGACGGCGTTCAGGTCCCATAGATCCATGGCCGGGACGCTAGCGGCGCGCCGTAAGAACGACTACCCCATCGACGCTAGAGAGGTGTGTCAAGACACGCGACCACCGAGATCGAGAGTCCCATGATCACCCCCACCTCCCTCACCGCCAGCCCGATCAGCGCTCTGCTCGCGCTCGGTCAGAGCGCATGGTTCGACAACATCCGCCGCGCGCTGCTCACCTCCGGGGAGTTCGAGCGGATGGTCCGCGAGGACGGCCTGAGCGGGGTGACATCCAACCCGTCGATCTTCGAGAAGGCGATTGTCGGCTCGACCGACTACGACGAGGCGCTGGCCGAGCTGCGACCGGGCTCGGGGCAGGACCCCAAGACGATCTTCGAGGGGCTGGCGATCGACGACCTGCGCGCCGCGGCCGACATGCTGCGCGGCACCTATGATCGCACCGCCGCCGGGGATGGCTACGTCAGCATGGAGGTCTCCCCCGCCCTGGCGCATGACACCGCCGGCACGGTCGCCGAGGCCGAGCGGCTGTGGGCGACCCTCGACCGGCCGAACCTGATGATCAAGGTGCCGGGGACCGAGGAGGGTATCCCGGCGATCCGGCAGCTGATCGCCCAGGGGATAAATGTCAACATCACGCTGCTGTTCTCCACCGCGGTCTACGAGCGCGTCGTCGACGCCTACCTGGCCGGCCTGGAGGACAGACTGGCCGCCGGTAGGGAGATCGCGCGGATCGCGTCGGTGGCGAGCTTCTTCGTCAGCCGGATCGACTCCATGGTGGACCCGCAGGTGAGCGCGCGCCTCCAGGGCAAGGTGGGGATCGCCAACGCCAAGGTGACCTACGCCCGTTTCGGAGAGCTGTTCGCCGGCGAGCGCTGGGAGGCGTTGCGCGCCCGCGGCGCCCAGGTGCAGAAGGTGCTGTGGGCGTCGACCAGCACCAAGAACCCGGAGTACCCGGAGCTGATGTACGTCGAGTCGCTGATCGGGCCCGACACCGTCGACACGATCCCCCCGGCGACCTACGAGGCATTCAAGGCCCACGGGACAGCGCGGGTGACGTTGACCGAGGACCTCGCCGGCGCGCGCACGGTGCTCGACACGCTCGGCGAGGAGGGGGTCGACCTCGCCGCGGTCACCCACGCGCTGCTCGACGAGGGCGTGGAGAAGTTCGAGGGGGCGTTTCGCAAGCTGCTGGCCTCCGTCGAGCAGTCCGTCCGGGCACCAGCCGAGACGCCGGCCCCCAAGCTGCGCCGTTCGCTGCCCTCAGAGCTCGACGCCCGGGTGGACGCGGTGATCGACGAGTGGCGCGAGGGCGGCAAGGTCGGGCGCCTGTGGGCGCACGACCGGACCATGTGGACGGGCGCCGACGAGGACCGCTTCGGTTGGCTGGGCGTGGCGATGGACCAGCTCACCCACCCGCATCGCTTCGCGGCGCTGGTGGACGATGTCCGGTCGGCCGGCTTCCGGGACCTGGTGCTCCTGGGCATGGGCGGGTCGAGCCTGAGCCCGGAGGTGCTCGCACTCACATTCGCATCGAGCGAAAGCGGGTTGCCCCGCCTCCGCGTGCTCGACTCGACCGACCCGCAGCAGATCGTGGCGCTCGAGGCCGAGCTCGACCTGGCCAAGACGTTGTTCGTCGTCTCCTCGAAGTCGGGAGCGACGCTCGAGCCGAACATCTTCGCCGCCTACTTCGAGGCGCGCGTGAAGGACATTGTCGGCGCAGACGAGGCCGTGGGGCGGTTCATCGCGATCACCGATCCCGGCTCACCGCTCGAGACGCTGGCCGAGCGCAAGGGCTATCGCGCGGTCTTCCACGGCTCCGAGTCGATCGGCGGGCGCTACTCGGCGCTGTCGGACTTCGGAATTATCCCCGGTGCCGCCTCCGGCGTCGACGTCCTCGAGCTGCTCGACCGCGGCGAGCGGATGGCGCATGCGTGCGCCGCCTGCGTGCCCGCCGTCGACAACCCCGGCCTCGAGCTCGGGGCGATCATCGGGACGTGCGCCACACAGGGGCGCGACAAGGTCACCCTGGTCGCCTCCCCCGGCGTCCGCGATCTCGGCGCGTGGCTCGAGCAGCTGCTCGCCGAGTCGACCGGCAAGCACGGCAAGGGCGTGATCCCCGTCGATCGCGAGCCGCTCGGCGACCCCGGCGTCTACGGCTCGGACCGACTGTTCGTCCACCTGCGGCTGGCTTCCGAGCCCGACGACGAGCAGAACGCCGGAGTCCAGGCGCTCGAGGATGCCGGCCATCCGGTCGTCTCCATCCGGCTCGCCGACGTCTACGACGTCGGCGGAGAGTTCTTCCGCTGGGAGTTCGCCACGGCTGTCGCCGGCGCCATCATCGGCATCGACCCGTTCGACCAGCCCGACGTCGAGGACGCCAAGGTCGCCGCGCGTGAGCTCACCGACGCCTACGACGGGTCGGGCTCACTGCCCGACCTGGTGCCGCTCCACGAGGGCGAGGGCTTTGAGCTGATCGCCGACGAGCGCAACGCGGGCAAGCTGCACGACGACGTCGGCGGCGCGCGGACATCCGAGGACTACCTGGCCGCACACCTCAGCCTCGTCGAGCCGGGCGACTACGTCGCGCTGCTGGCCTACGTCCCGATGAACGCCGAGCACGAGCGTCTCCTGACCGAGATCCGCGTGCTGGCCCGCGACCACCTGCGGGTCGCGACCTGCGTCGGCTTCGGCCCCCGCTTCCAGCACTCCACGGGCCAGGCGTACAAGGGCGGCCCGAACTCCGGCGTGTTCCTGCAGATCACGTGCGGCGACACGGTCGAGCTGCCGGTGCCCGGCCACGCGTACACGTTCGGCGTCGTCAAGGAGGCGCAGGCGCGCGGCGACTTCGACGTGCTCGCCCAGCGCGGCCGACGCGCCCTGCGCATCGACGTCGGCGACGACCCCACCGCCGGCCTGACCGCGCTCAGGGACTCGATCGAGCAGGTCCTGCATTACACGACGGGCGACCGAGCCGAGAAGTGGAGGGGCTGATGGAGACCTACGTCGCGTCCCCCGCCCCTACGTCGGGCTCCCCACGAGCACCGACGGGACAGAGCACGCGATGACCGCGACCGCCGCCGACGCTCGCCCCGCGCAGCCGGCGATTCCCGACGATCACGTGCTGATCCTGTTCGGCGCCACCGGCGACCTGGCCAAGCGCAAGCTGCTGCCCGGCCTGTTCCACCTCGCCGTCGCGGGGATGATGCCCGAGCACTACCGGATCGTGGGCTCCGGACGCATCGAGGGCGCGCCGGACGCCGAGGGCTTCCGCGCCCACGTGCACGATGCGCTCACGCAGTTCGGTCGGCGGGAGGTCAGCACCGAGGACTGGGACGCGTTCGCCGCGAACCTGTCGTTCGCGCCGGCCTCCCCCGAGCAGCCCGCAGCGATCGTCGAGGCCGTCGCCGCCGCCGAGCAGGACCTCGGCCCCGATGCCCGGCGTCTCGTCTACCTCGCGGTCCCGCCGGACACCTTTGCGCCGGTGGTGGCGATGCTCGGCGCCACCGGCCTCGCCGAGCGGGCGCGACTGATCATCGAAAAGCCGTTCGGGAGAGACCTTGCCTCGGCGCGCGCGCTCAACCAGACGCTGCACGAGGCGCTCGACGAGTCGCAGATCTTCCGCATCGACCACTTCCTCGGCAAGGAGGCCGTCCAGAACATCCTCGCCTTCCGTTTCGCCAATGGCCTGTTCGAACCGATGTGGAACCGCAGGCACGTGGACTACGTTCAGATCGACGTGCCCGAGCAGCTGACGATCGAGGGTCGCAGCGGGTTCTTCGAGCAGACCGGCACGTTCCGCGACATGATCGTGACGCACCTCCTGCACCTGCTGGGGTTCATCGCCATGGAGCCTCCCGGCCACCTGGACGCCCGGTCGCTGCGCGACGCGAGCGGGAAGGTGTTCGACGCGATCAGACCGCTCGACCCCGACCGGGCGATCTTCGGCCAATACGACGGCTACCGCTCAGAGCCCGGCGTCGCGCCCGGCTCCACGGTCGAGACCTTCGCCGCGCTCGAGGTGCTCGTCGACAATCCCCGCTGGGCGGGCGTCCCCTTCCTGCTGCGCACCGGCAAGGCACTCGCCGAGAGCCGTCACACCATCACCCTGGGGTTCAAGGAGCCCGGCCCGCGCATGTTCGAGCTCTCCCCCGCCACCCGGTCGGCGGCACGTCCGAACGAGCTGACCTTCGAGCTCTCCGACCCGGCCGTGATCTGGGTCGACTTCCTCGCCAAGGAGCCTGGCGCCACGATGGATCTCGGCCCCGCATCACTGACCTTTCGCTACGGCGACTCGTTCGACGTCGCCAACGAGCTCGAGGGCTACGAGCGGCTGCTCCACGACGCCATGATCGGCGACCACGCCCTGTTCACCCGCGCCGACGGGATCGAGCGCCTCTGGGAGGTATCGGCCCCTCTGCTGCACCGACGGCCCGAGCCTCGGCCCTACCCGCGCGGATCGTGGGGGCCCGAAGCGATCCACGAGCTCATCACCCCGCATCGCTGGCACCTGCCCTACCCCAAGCCCCGAGGGAAACCCTCGCGAGGAGGTCCCACCGATGTCGAGCGATGAGTCAGAGAGCCCGGGGCCCCATAGTCGTCTCGACGCCGAGGTCGAAGACATCATCGCCACCCTCCGAAGGTATGGAACGTTGACGCGGCCACGGCTCGCGGATCTCTGCGGAGCAGAGCACTGGAGCGACCCGGCCTTCGCCCGAGCGCTCGCGCTCGCGGTGTCAGGCGGAAAGGTCAGGCCGATCGGCAACGAGGTCTACGAAACCACCGACCTCTAGCCCCTATGGAGCGGCCGGTGGCCGGGAGTTGACGGGGCCGGCACCCCGCGCATAGACATGCGGGGACTGGGCCGCCGCGTGGTGCGACGGTCGACACCCCAACTATGGGAGGCGCCGGCATGATGGACGGTAGGCGATTGATCGCGGCGGATGTGCATGCGCATTCGTTCGTGGCTGGTCGGAGTCGAGCTCGAGACGGGTGAGCTGTGGCGGCGGCGGGTGGCCGGACCGCCGAGCCGGATCCCTGATGTGCTCGGGTCGCGCTGTGAGGGCGCGCGGCTGGTCTATGAGGCCGAGCCGACCGGGTTCGGCCTGGCGCGGGCGGGCCTTGAGCGCGGCGTTGACGTGCTGATCTGCTCGCCGGGGTCGGTGCCGCGCGCGTCGGGCGATCGCGTCAAGACCGACCGGCGCGACGCCGAGCGGCTGCTCGGCTCGTGGCGCGCGGGACAGTTGAGCTTCGTGCGGGTGCCAACGGTCGCCGGGATAGATGGGTGCTTCTCTCTAGCGTTGCCCTGCCGCCGCTTTCTTACGTTCGCTTCCCGGCGCTTACCTTGTCCTGGTCGGCGGTGACGGCCGCGGGCCCGGTGATCAGCCTTGCCCCGCGTCCGCGGGTCACGAAGCTGAACGCCCAGCGGGTGAGGACGAGCAACCGGTTCTGAAAGCCGATCAGGTAGAAGATGTGGACGCCCACCCAGGTCAGCCAGGCGAGCGCGCCGCTCATCTGGATCCCCTTGATGTCGGCGACGGCGCTCGCGCGGCCGATCGTGGCGAGGTTGCCCTTGTCGATGTAGCGGAACGGCTCCGGTTCCGCGCCCCGCATACGCGCCTGGACGGATCTGGCGGCGTAGCGTCCCTGCTGCATCGCGACCGATGCCAGGCCGGGCAGCGGGACGTGGGCGCCGGCGGCGTCGTGCACGCTGGCCATGTCGCCGAGCGCGGTCACCTCGGGGTGCCCCGCGATCGTCAGGGCCTCTCCGACCGCGACTCGTCCCGCGCGGTCGGGCTCGGTCTGGCTGGCGGCCGCGAGGGAGCCGGCCAGCTCGGAGGCGGTCACCCCGGCCGCCCAGACGATGGTCCGTGTCGGCACACGCCCGGTCGTGCCCTCCGGGCCCTGGGTACAGACCGAATGCTCATCAAGGTCGACGACCGAGGTGTCGAGCACGAGCGTGACCCCGAGCCGCTCGAGCGCGTGGGCAGCTTTCCTCGAGAGCCGCGGCGGGAAGGGCGGAAGGATGCGCGGGGCTGCCTCCACGAGCAGGATCCGGGCGTGGCGCGAGTCGATCGCATGGAAGTCGTGGGACAGCGTGTCGCGGGCGAGCTCGGCGATCTGTCCCGCCATCTCGACGCCGGTCGGTCCGCCACCGACGACCACGAAGGTCAGCCAGGCCTGGCGCCGCTCTGGGTCTTGCTCGAGCTCGGCGGCCTCGAACGCGGTGAAGATCCGCCGCCTGACCGCAAGTGCGCTCTCCAGCGTCTTGACCTCGAATGCCGAGTGTCGCCACTCGTCGTGGCCGAAGTAGGAGTAGCGCGAGCCTGCGGCGACGATCAGCGTGTCGTATCCGATCTCGACGCCCGGCTCGCCGTCCGGAAGTGCGTCGATCACGACGGTTCGGCGGTCCAGGTCGAACCCGCGCACCTCTCCCATCACCACGCGGACGTTGCGCTGGCGCTTGAGGATCGCGCGCAGCGGCGCCGCGATCTCCTCCGAGGAGAGGGCACCCGTCGCGGCCTGATAGAGCAACGGCTGGAAGAGGTGGAAGTTGCGACGATCGATCAGCGTCAGCTCGACCGGCGCGCCGCGAAGTCCCCGGACCGCTTGGAGGCCGCCGAAGCCTCCACCCACGACGACGACCCGATGCCGCGCTTCGGCCGCGCGGACCGCGTCGACCCGCAGCTGCCGACCGAGCTCGCGCGACTGGCCCGCCGCTCCCTCAACGTTCGACATGCGCGGTCTCCGGAGCCAGGTCGGTCAGCGGGGTGTCGGGGTCGGCGAGGCGGTTGCGGTCGACCCGCAGGCGGGAGCGGATCAGCGCCTGGATCTGGTCGGTGACGTCCCACACGTTGACGTTCATGCCCGCCAGGATCCGCCCGTCGGAGAGCCAGAACGCGATGAACTCGCGCTTGACCACGTCGCCGCGGAAGACGACCTCGTCCCAGTTGGTGGCATGGCCGCTGTACTCCATCCCGACTTCGTACTGGTCGGAGTAGAAGTACGGCACGCGCTCGTAGGCGACCGGGTGGTCGAGCACCCGGTCGTCCGGGTCCGCGTGACCGAGCATGTTGCGCGCCGCCGCCGGTCCCTGATGCAGTGCGTTGGCCCAGTGCTCGACGCGCAGGTGCCCGTACAGGGGGTGGCGGGCATTGGCGACGTCCCCGGCGGCGAAGATGCCGCCCGCGCTGGTCTCGAGATACTCGTTGGCGACGATCCCGTTGTCGACGGTGATCGCCGTCCCGGCCGCCAGCCCCGTGCGCGGCGTCGCGCCGATCCCCGCGACGACGATGTCACAGTCGACGGCCCGTCCGTCCGTGGTCCGTACGCGCTCGACGGTCCCGTTGCCTGCGATGGCTTCGACGCCGGTGCCGAGCAGCATCTGGACGCCGTGGTCGGTGTGGACGTCGCGGTAGATCGCGCCGACCTCGGCGCCCAGCACGCGCTCCAGCGGCACCGAGTTGGAGTCGATCACCGTCACCTCCAGACCGTGCTCGCGGGCCGAAGCGGCCACCTCGGACCCGATCCAGCCGGCGCCGATCACCACGACCCTGCCGCCCTGCTCGAACCGTGCCCGCAACCGCTCGGAATCAGGGAGGGTGCGCAGGTAGTGGATCCCGTCGAGCTCCGCGCCCGGGATCGACAGATGCCGCGCCTCCGCCCCGGTCGCCAGCAGCAGCCGGTCATAGCCCAGCCGCTCGCCGCCGGCGAGCACGACCTCCGCCGAGCCCTGCTCGATGCACTCGACGGTCGTCGCGGTGCGCAGCTCGATGTCATGGCTCCGATAGAAGTCCTCCGGGTGGAGGTAGACCTTCTCCAGGCCGACCTTGCCGCTCAGGTAGTCCTTGGACAGCGGCGGGCGCTCGTAGGGACCCTCGGGCTCCGAGCCGATCAGCACCACCCTGCCGTCGAAGCCGAGCTCGCGCAACGTCTCGGCCGCCTTGGCGCCGGCGAGGCTCGCGCCGACGATGATGAAGGTCTGCTTGCTCATGGGGTATCCAGCGTCGTCTCGTCGCCCCGGTCTTACCGCCGGCCACTGGAAGACCTCGACCAGGCCTCCTCGCGCTCCACGACAACCCCGGGAGGAGATGCGCGCTAGACGCCCCGTACGTTGACGATCACCGGCCCCTGGACGATGTGCAGAACCGTCCGTCCGAGACTGGCCACGCTCGGGTGGAAGCGATCGCGGTGCAGGTGGATGCCGGTGTCCTCGACGTTGCCGGGCTCGTCTTCGCCCGCGGCGCCGACCGGCCAGAAGAGCGTCGGGTGCTTTCCGTGGGTCGGTGCTCCGAGGTGACCGCGGAAGACCGCCACGAGCGTCTCTGGTTCGCTGCGCTCGACGATCCGGACCGCCACGCGCGAGCCCTCGAGCGCGGTCAGGGCGGCGACGACCCCGTCCCAGCTCAGTTCGAGCGCATCAGCGTCGTCGCGGTCTGCCGGTGTGGGGTTGGGGTCCATGTCCCTCCTCAGGGCGTTGGGATCAGCAGGGGCGAAGCGAGACGGCAGTCGCGCCTCCGGGCAGTCTGTCCACGTCAGATCTGGTCGCGGTAGCCGAAGAACTCGTGGTCTTCCTGGTAGCCGCCCTGGCCGGCGAAGCGCTCGGAGAAGTGGCGGACGAACTCGATCTCCGAGATCCACTTCACATGCTTGAAGCCGAGCTGGTTCTCGACGCGCAGGCGCAGGGGCCGCCCGTGCAGGAGCGGCAGGCGCTCGCCGTTCATCTCGTAGGCGAGCAGGCTCTGCGGGTGGCGCAGATCGTGGATGCTGTGGGAGTCGTAGTAGGTGCCGCCGTCTCCGCCCTTCGCGAACGAGTAGAACATCACCCACTGCGCCTCGGGGTCGGGGCGCACGAGGTCGATCAGGGCGGAGAACGGCAGGCCGCCCCATTCGGCGATTCCCGACCACCCCTGGATGCAGTTGTGCATCGTGATCTGATCCTGCTTGGCCATCCGCTGCAGGTCGGTCAGCGACAGCTCGACGGGATTCTCGACCAGGCCGTGCACCTTGAGGCGGTAGCTCGAGAAGTCGCCGGTGAGCAGCTCGTCCCACTCGGGACCCTCGGGTACGCGGATGTGATTGGGCCAGAAGTGCGGGCTGATGTCCTTGGGCGCGTATTGCACGCGGGGGGCGAAGTGGTCGAAGAGCAGGGTCATCGTCCTGCCCACGGTGGCGTTGGAGACCCGTTGCAGGAGGCGCGTGTGGGTCCAGGACAGGCGGACCGCCCAGACGTTGAACCCCACCACGAGGACGATCACGAGCAGCCAGATGCCGAAGCCGTTCAGATCGTTGCGGTCGACGCCCAGGGTGATGTGGTTGAGATTGCGGGCGAAGCCCGTCAGCGCGACCAGGGCCATGTGGCCGAGGAAGAAGACCACGAAGGAGACCATCACCACGAAGTGGATCGAACGGGCGATCTGGCGGTTGCCGAACAGCCGCGCGTAGAAGCGGTAGCGGTTGTCGAGGGCGGGTGACATCGCCAGCCCGGTCAGGATCGCCAGCGGGCCGAGGATGAAGATGACCGCGAAGTACGTCAGCTGCTGCAGCGCGTCGTAGCGGAAGAACCCGCTCGGCCCCTGCGGGAGGTGCAGGCTCAGATAACTGACCGCACACGAGGCCGCGCCTCCGAACACCGACAGTTGGGTGGGCAGCAGGCGATGCACCCACGGCGTCGCGAAGAAGAACACGACATAGGCCACGCCGGTGACCACGAAGAGGATGTCGAAGATGAAATGCCAGTGGCGCGCGACCCCGATCGTGTGACGGCCGCCGGGCAGCCCGACCAGCGGGCTGAGCATGATCGCGTCCTGCTTGGCCGTCCACACGCGGTCGGTCGGAACCGGACCGCGGAAACGCAGCCACTCCTGGCCCGGCGTGCAGTGGACCTTCGCGTACAGCCGTGGGTGATCGGACAGGATCTGCAGGCCCGAGCGCACGATGATGACCAGGAAGAAGAACGTCAGCAGGTGCGTCCAGCGCACGAACGCGGGCATGCCCTGCGGGACGGGAGGGCCGTGCGCGATGCAGAGGTGACCGGTCATCAGCGCCTGCCCCGCGCTGCTCGCGGCGTAGAGCTTTGCGGCGAGCACGACGATCAGCCCGAGGCCGGTGAGGATCGGGATCGCCCACCACACCGAGAAGAAGCGACCGCCCAGTCGCACGTGCACCCGGGTGAGCAGCATCCGGGGATGGGCTCGCTCGTCGTCGAGCAGCGCCGTGCGAAGGTACTCGTCCTGGAGCTCCGCCTCGTTCCGGGGCGACGTACGACCGTCTGCTGGAGTTTCCTCGCTCACCCGCCTGCTTCCTCGCGCTTCACGATGTGCCCTTCGCTGTCGAAGTAGAAGACAATCGTCGGCACGTCGAAGTGCGAGCGCACCTTCTCGGCCATCCCGTGCTCACGCCGGTTGTCGTGCTCGCTGCCGGGAACGTGGAGCCTGAGCACGATCAGGTCAGCATCGAACCGAGCGAGCGCATCGGCGATCGCGGTGACCTGGTTCTCGGCCCCCACCTCCCCGTGAGGCTTCAGGCCTCCCGAGCGCATATGGTCGAAGACCGTCCGCAGACGCTCGTCCGCCGACACGAGTGCGCTGTCCCTGTCGTCGCACAGCCACTGCATCCAGGTGGTCAACGTCGGAGCGACGACGTAGATCTCCTCTGCCTCATCGATGAGCGGCCAGATCGATGCGGGAACCTCGTTGGCCTCGGCGAGATCCTCGCTGGTCAGGACAAGCACACGCTGCGCCATCAGGATCCTCCTTGGCTGGAAGGGGTGGGTTGTGAGGGTCCGGCCTTCGGGAGGCCGCGCCGCAGCACGTCTGCGAGAACGACGGCGTCGTTGTGCTCGGTGTCGCGGGCGGAGTAGACGAGCGTGAGCGTGCCCTCCCGTGCTCGCCGCCGGAGCTCCGTGAGGCGCGGACGCTCGCCTCGCAGCTCTTCGACGTAACGGCGGCGGAACTCCTCGAAGCGGCTCGGCTCGTGCCCGAACCACCGCCTCAGCTCCGTGCTCGGCGGCAGCTCGCGCTCCCATTCGTCGAGCTTGGCGCGCTCGCGCGAGACCCCGCGTGGCCACAGGCGGTCAATCAGGACGCGATAGCCGTCCGACGTCGCGGCAGGCTCGTAGGCGCGCTTCAGGCGGACGTCCACCGCAACTCCTCCACGGCGCTCAGCACAGCGCCAGCTGCGCGTGGAGCTTCGCGCGAGCGTCATGCAGGGTCTTGTAGATCGCCCCCGGCGTCGTCTCGAGATCGGCCGCCAGCGCACGGGGGGAGACGCCCTTGACCGTGATCGCGATCAGCACGGCGCGTTGGCGCCGAGTCAGCTTCTCGGCGATCAGGGCGCTGACGGTCTCCATCAGCTCCCGGGCTTCGGCGCGCTCGTGCGGAGTGGGCCCGGGGTCGCGCGGCTCGGACGCCCAATCGGGGGCGCCCCACGCCACGCGCTCGCGCCCCATAGCCGGCGTATGCTCACCGGCGCCTCGAGCTGGGCGAACCTTCGCGCCCAGGTCCAGAACTGACTGTCGCCCCGGTAGTCCTCCAGCTTGCGCAACACCGCCAGCAACGAGTCGTTCGCGGCCTGCACGGCAAGATCCTCCAGGTCGCCCCCAGAAAGCTCGTGCAAGCTCCTCGCGCGCCGGCGGATGTGAAACAGCGCCTCGCGCCGCAGGCGCTCGTGGAGCTCTCCGATCGCGGCGCTGCGTACCGGCTCGACCGCGCGCAGGCGATCCAACCACGCCCGCGACTCGACATCCAGCGATCGCCCCGGCGCCACCTGGCCGCGCGCTCGCAGTGCGGAAAATCCCTGTTCCACGCCCAATCCTGCGTCATGCGCAGCCGGACGGGCGGCTACCAGACGATCGAGCATCCGAACGGCTCCGTGTGATCCACAGCAACCGCGCGACCGTCGGCGAGCTCGGCGAGCGCGTTCTCGAGGTCGCGGCTGGAGACTGTGTTGCCGGTCCGCGAGTCATCGATCCGACCGCTGTAGACCAGCTTGAGGTCGTGGTCGAGGACGAAGGCATGCGGCGTGCAGATCGCTCCGTAGCTCTTGGCGACTTCGCAGCCGCGGTCCTTGAGGTAGGGGAAGCTCCACCCCCGCTTGGCGGACCGAGCAACCATCTCCTGCAGCGTGTCGGACGGTGAGAGGTACGGGTTGTTGGAGTTGATCGCGACCAGCCGGACTCCATCTGAGCCCCACCGGCTCTGGAGAGCCTCGAGTCGGTCCTCGTAGGAGCGTGCCGTCGGGCAGCCATTGGCAGTGAAGACGACGATGGTGGCGCGAGCCCCCGCGAGCGAGAACAGCGAGTGACGCATGCCGTCCATCCCGAGCAGCCCCTCGAAGCTCAGCGCGGAGGCTCGCTCCTCGACCGCGGATGACTTCATCTCCTCCACCGGCTTTCAGGACGAGAACTTGTCGGGAAACTGCTTGATGATTCCGGCGGCCAGCACATCGGAGACGGTCAGGATCTCGGTGAAGATCTGGTCGAACGCCTCCTGGTCGTCCTCCCAGCGCTGCTCCAGGCGGGCGGTTGCCTCGTCCTTGGTCAGCGCGAGGTGCTGGCTGAGCAGGTCTACGACGTCCTGCTCCCGCCAGTGGGGGTTAGCAGCGCTCAAGAACGCAGCAATGTCGCTGGCATTGTGATCCCAGCGCTTGTCGGCCTCTGCGAACTTCGTCTGATCCCCCGACTTGGCTGCCTCGATCAGGTCGACCGCGATGCCGATGTGCTGCTTGAGCAGGTCGGTCAGCGCCTTGCCGGCATCTTCGCCGTACAGCGGCACGATTGCGTTGCCGATGTCCTCCTGGTTCTTCATCAGCCTGCCCGCGACCGCCTGAGTATCTGGTGAGTTGGCGATCGCGGCGACCACGTACTCCCGAGTCCAGATCACGTGATCAGACCACAGCCGGCGCAGCGCCAGCCGCAGCGAGAGCGCGGCCGGGCCAGCCGGACCAGAGTCGCCATGTTCACGTCGAAAGCGGTCGAGGACCCTCTTCAGCAGCGGGGTCTGGCTCTGCTCACTACTCGACGATACGGACATTACGGCCTCCTTGAACGCGCGATGGATGATTGAGCGCCAGCGGACTTCGGGATCACGCCGATCTTCGGGTCCACAGACGAAGACGGCCGTACCCGCGCCTCGTGACACAAACCACAAGAGCCTGCTTGTGATTGCACCAGGTGGGTGCCCGCGTCCCCAGGTTCCGCGAGGCAGGATCCCTATAGAGCTGCGGCCACCCCGTGGCCGGGCGTGGGCGTCGGAGTGGCCAGTGCTACAAGGCAGCCCGCCGTGTCCGGATCGTGCGGCTCGAAGCCGACCAGCTGTGCAGCGGGATCGAGGATGTCGAGCAGCCCGCGGGTCAGCCCGCGGTGCAGCGTGCAGACCACTTGCTGGTTCTCGTGCACCGCATCACGGTAGGGGCAGTTGTCCATGCGGTAGGTCACGTTGCCGCCCGCTGCCGGCTCTCGCCGCGGTTGAAAGCCCAGCGCGCTCATCGTGCTCAGCAGAGCCTCTTGGGCGTCGTGCCGCCCGGCGGGCGCCAGTTCCCGGCCGATCTGGCGGGCGCTGTTCTCCACCTCGGACAGATGGTCGGGCCTGGCGGCGATCGTTCGGATCAACCAGCGACCCAGATCGGCGTACGCCCGGGGCTGCTGCCCCCCGGGTGTGGCCTCCGGCGCGATCGCCCACACGTCACGTGGACGTCCCCGGGTCTGGCGCCGGCGCTGCCGGCTGACGAGCCCGGCGGCCTCCAGGCGCTCCAGGTGAAATCGTGCGCCATTCGGGTGCAGCGCCAAGCGCTCGGCGAGCTCTGGCGTCTCGACTGGGCGCTTGAGCTCCACCAGCACCGCGAACAGCCGCGACCGGGTGGGCTGGGCGAGGACGTCTTCAGGCTCAGAAGGGAGATCCACCCTCCCGGGAGTTTTGCACAGTCCGGCTGGAGAAACGATTCCTGGCCTGGTAGCTTATTTCCAGTTGGCTTGGAAGAATGCATAGGGATGGGCCTCAGCCCGAGCCGATTCCCGAGACGCTGATCGAGGCGGTCGCTCAACGCCTGCGCGTTCTCGGGCAGCCCCTTCGCATTCGGATCGTCGAACACCTGGCCGCGCACGGCGACACCACGGTCCAGACGCTCGCCGACCAGCTCGCGGTAGGTCAGCAACACATGTCCTGGCATCTTGGTGTCCTTTACCGCGCGGGGATCCTCGCCCGGCGCCCGGACGGCCGACGGGTCTGGTACAGCCTTCCCGACAGCGCGGCATGCTCGCTGATCGAGGCCGCTTCGCAGCTTCGTGGCGGCCCCGCTACGTGCTGCGCACCCGGCGGCCAGGCCTCGTGACCGGAAACCACCTCGGGACCGTCGGCCTGCTCGTCGTCTTCCCCGTCCTCGGGTCCATCGTCGGGGCGGTCCTCTCCGCGTTTCGCCCGCCGGCGCCCCGGCTGACCAGCGGGGTACAGCACTTCGCCGCCGGCGCGATGCTCGCCGCGATCGCGCTCGATGTACTGCCCGCTCAGCAGCAGCAGGGTCACCTCGGCATTGCGACCGCCGGGTTCGCCCTCGGCGCCGGGACCCTGCTCGGCCTGCGCCAGCTGGAGACGCACGGCGGCGCCGGGGCGCACGATCGCCAGGCGGAGGGGCTTCCCATCGGCTTGCTCGTCGCGATCGGGGTCGATCTGCTCACGGACGGGATCCTGGTCGGACTCAGCGTCGCCACCCTCGGGACCACCCAGGGCGTGGTGCTGACCATCGCCCTGACCCTGGTGGTCGTCCCGCTGGCGCTGTCGGTGAGCGCGGAGCTCTCCAACCGGGGCGCGGGCGCCGTCAAGGCGGCACTGATCCCGCCGCTGCTGTCTCTCGCCCTGGTCGCCGGCGCCGTCGGCGCGGTCCTCCTGCTCGGCTCTGCCCCCGCAGCGGTGCTCGCCGGCGTGCTCGCCTTCGGCCTCGCCGCGCTGCTGTTCCTGGTCCTCGTCGAGGCCCACGAAACCACCGACACGCCGCTCCTGGCCGCCATGTTCTGAAGAGAAAATCCCGTTTGGGGCTCAGGCGGCCTCCTGCAAGACGACCTTGTGGCCGAGGCGTTCGAGCTGGGTGACGAGGCGTTTGGTCGCGCGCTCGGGGTCGCGGCGCTGGAAGTAGTCGCCGCCGGGGTCGGTGTAGATCTCGCCGGTCTGCAGCATGTGCCAGGCGGCGGTCAGGATGGAGTGCGCGACAGCGGTCGTCGCTCGGTTGGCTCCGCGCCGGACGCGCAGGCGGGCGTATTGTGCGGCGAGGTAGGTGTCTTTGGTCCGCGCGGCGGCCTTGGCGGATTCCGTCAGCGTCTGGCGCAGCCACTTGGAGCCTTTGGTCGTGCGGCCCGAGCGGCGTTTGCCGGCGGACTCGTCGTTGCCTGGGCAGACGCCTGCCCACGAGGCGAGGTGCCCGGCGGTCGGGAACTTGGTCATGTCACCGCCGGTCTCGGCGATCAGGACCTCGGCGGCGCGCCGCTGGATGCCCGGGATCGTGCACAGCAGCTCGACCTGACGGTTGCCGAAAGGGCCAAGCTGCTCCTCGATCGCGGCTGAGAGTCGGTCGATCGCCTCGTCGAGGAAGTCCATGTGGGCGAGGATCTGCCCGACGATCAGGGCGTGCTTGGCACTGAAGCGGCCCTCCAAAGCCTCACGCAACGCGGGCAGCTTCTTGCGCAGCTGGCCGCGCGCGAGCTCGGCGAGGATCTCCGGGTCGGTGGTGCCGGCGACGAGCGCGTCGAGCATCGCCCGGCCGGACTTGCCCAGCAGGTCTGACGCGACCGAGTCCAGCTTGATGCCCGTGTCCTGCATGACCTTGTGCAGCCGGTTGGCCTCGCGCTGGCGGTCTCGGATCTGCGCCTTGCGATACCTCGTCAGATCGCGCAGGTCACGGATCGGCTTGGGCGGCACCAGGCTGGCCCTGAGCAGCCCGGCCTCCAGCAGCTGGCACAGCCACTGGGCGTCGAGCACATCGGTCTTGCGGCCCGGGACCTGCTTGACGTGGCGGGCGTTGACCAGCAGCAGCTCGAAGTCGTCCTCGAGGATCGCCCACACCGGCTTCCAATACACGCCGGTGGCCTCCATCGCGACCCGATCGACACGGTGCGCGGCCAGCCAGTCGCGCAGCGCCAGCAGGCCACGAACCGTGGTGGAGAACTGCGCGACCTGCTCCTCGCGCCGCCCGCCTTCGGCGGGCCAGCGCACGCATGCCGTCACGCTGGCCTTATGCACATCAAGCGCGCCTGGGCGCTCGACGACGGTGTCCATCTCGACCTCCTTGAACAAACGACGTTGACGATCGTCGCCTGCCAGGAGCCTCGACTGAGATCGAATCTGAAGGTCGGGCTCAAAGGCACCAGTCCGGGGTCCCGGGCAAGACTCCCACGCCAGACTTTGAACGGGCTCACAGGCACCAAGAACAAACGCGGCGGCGGCATGCGACCCCACAAGGATCGCTCATTTTCATCCGCCCGTGGGTGGCCGTCAGGCCATGAAGACTTTGTCGGCTTCTTTGCCCTGTACATCCTGGACGCCAGCCAGTAGCAGCTAACAAGTGTCCCGGCGACCTTCTCCCGTCTCGTCCGCTGCCCCGGTCTCGCTCGCCAGCTGCGCGTCGGTGGCAAGGTGGCCGCCTTCGTTCAGCCAGCGCTCGACGGCGACCCTGTCGCGTGGTCGGACAGTGCGTGCATGCTCGGCTCTGCGGCTGGCGACATCATCGTCGGCGTCCGTGCCGGCCGGGCGCCCCTCGTCGGTGCCAGACATCCACCAACCCCCTGCCGTCTCTGGATACACGCACCGGACGACAGGGAGAGTCGGCAAGGCCCTGACGAGCGACGGTCGATCTTGAGCGTACCCGCGCGGGCCGAGGGGATAGTCCGCGCTCGGCGTCGCGGGTCGGTCCTCAGCCGTCGCAGCGCCCATCGCGGCAGATCGCACCATGCAGTTCGGTGGTCAGCCGGGCGATCTCCCGCGTGAGGTCTGTGTTCCGGACGAGCAGCATCAGATGTTGCTCGGCCATCACCCGCTCCTGGGTGACCACCTCGGTCAGGCGGGCCTCGAACGCCTCCGCGCGCTGCACCTCGGCGTCGCGGTGCGCCTCCAGCGCGGCGTCGCGGCGCTTGTCGCGCTCGGCCTGGCGCGTCTGCGCGAGCAGGATGAGCGGGGCCGCGTAGGCGGCCTGTGTCGAGAACGCGAGGTTGAGCAGGATGAACGGATACGGGTCCCAGCGGAAGCTGAACGCGGCGGCGTTGACCACGATCCACAGCGCGACGAGGACCGACTGCGCGATGATGAAGCGCGGCGTCCCGAAGAAGCGGGCGAAGCGCTCCGCGAGGACGCCGAAGCGATCGTTGCCGAAGGCACCATGGTGGACGAAGCGATGGGGCGAGGGGGACGCCACGGCACCTCCTGTTCTGGGCAAGCGCGTTTGCGCGGGGCCGGAGTATGGTGACCCGCAGCCCCGTCGCCCGGGGCGCGCCCGATGCCCGACCCGTCGCCCGCGTACTGCTGCGCGTCGCGCGGGTCGCCGACGAAGCAGTGGGTGCAGTCGTAGATCCCGTGCGGGTCCTCGGCCAGGTCCTTGAGGCGCTCGTTGCTGGATGTGCATCGACGCCTGCCCCAAGGACGTCGCCCCGATGAGCCAGATCATGCGCCTGCGGCGGATGGCCGGCTCCGACCACCAGATCGAGGACCGCAACAACGGCCATCGCCACGAGCACTCCTTCGTGGACAACATCCGCGCCAACGGCTGCTGCACGAGGCCGACCTGCTGCCCGACTCCTACGGCGGCAAGTTCAACCCCCGGGCGGTGCCAGTCCTCGTCGAATCGCTGCCGATCGTGGCGCGGGCGCTCATCCGCCGCTAGATGACCCCCCGCAAGGCGCTGCTGCACCCGCATCGCAAGCAGTACAAGAACCTGAAGGACTACTTCGACAAGGTCGCCGGGCGACCCGAGCGCCTCGAGCTCAACCTCTACATCAGCGGCTACGACTCCGAGGAGCCCGCGCAGGTCGCGGGCAACGGCCCGGCGATGGTTGCCACCGGCACCAGCGGCGTGGGCGCTCCCCCGCCCCCGCGTCGGTTCCCGCGCCGGCGCGCGGGAACCGACGCGTGAGGGTCGCGTACTGGCCGGGCTGCGTGAGCCGGGGGTTCACCCCGGAGCTGCACGGTTCGATGGCGAAGGTCGCGCCGCTGCTCGACCTCGAGCTGATCGAGCTCGACCGCGCCGCGTGCTGCGGCGCCGGCGTGATCGCCGAGCACAACCAGGAGCTCGCCGACACGCTCAACGCGCGGACGTTCGCGCTGGCGCAGCTGACCGACGGCGAGCTGATGATGAACATCTGCTCGACCTGCCAGGGCGCTCAGACCGAGTGCCAGGCGCGCCTGGACGCCAACGCCGACTACCGGGCAGAGGTCAACCGTTCGCTGGCGGACGAGGGGCTGGCCTACGAGCACGGCCTGACCAACAAGAACTTCCTCTGGCTGCTGGTCGAGGAGATCGGCCTGCCCGCGCTGCAGGCGAGGGTCAGCCACCCGCTCACCGACCTCAAGATCGGCCCGTTCTACGGCTGCTACATCGTGCGCCCGATGGACCAGCTGGGTATCGACGACGACCACCCGCGCCACCGCTACCTGCACTGGGTGATCGAGGCGCTCGGCGGCACCGTCGTCGACTACGCCGGCGTCTACAAGTGCTGCGGCTTTCCGATCATCACGATGAACCAGGAGAACTCGCTGCGCCAGGCCGGGCGCCACCTCGGCGACGCGCTCGACGCCCACGCCGACTGCATGGTCACGCCCTGCCCGCTGTGCCACCTCAACCTCGACCTCCAGCAGCCCCTCGCCGAGAAGGTCGTCGGCCGCGAGCTCGCCATGCCGGTGCTGCACCTCCCCCAGCTCGTCGGGCTCGCGCTCGGGCTCTCGCCTGAGCAGCTCGGCATGGGCAAGCACATCGTGCGCCCGGCCTCGGTGATCGACTGGACGACGACGGTGGTCGGCGCCAGCACGGGGTGAATCAGCCGCGCACGACTCCGGCGGCGCGGCGCACCGGCGCCGCGGACACGACCGCCCAGACGGCGAGCGCGACCCAGACCCAGACGCGGGCGAAATCGCCGATCGTGGGGGTGCTCGTGACGGCGCCGACGACGAAGCTGCAGGCGGCGTACATGCCGACCGGGAAGACCGTCGACCAGCGCCGCACGTCGTAGCGCAACCGGGGGCGGAGCGCTTCGGCGACGAGCAGGATCGGCAGCCAGAGCATGGTGAGCACCCACAGGGCGAGCGAGACGCCCTTCAACAGCCCGTGGATCGAGCCCAGGATGTCGAGGCCCTCGGTCGCAGAGGTGATCTGTCCGGCGGCGACGGTCGAGATCGCCAGCGCGCCGCCGGTCACCCAGTGGTCGCCGTGGGCGACCAGGAGCTGGCGCCGGTCGAAGTGGCTCAGGACGAGCAGGTAGAAGGCGAGGCCGAGGCAGAACGGGACGAGCGACACCGCGAGCAGCCACCGGCTGTACTCGCCGAGCGCGAGCGCGGCGGCGAGCACCGCGAGCGATTCGGTCGACACGGTCAGCATGAACGAGACTCCGACCGTCGGGACCTGCCAGTGCCGCAGCACCTGCGGGAGCAGTCCGACCCAGATCGCGAGCGCGATCACGAGCAGCGCGCCGGCCGCCCAGTCGGCGCCCAGCAGCGCCAGCCGCGTGCCGAGCACGGCGGTGCCGGCGACGGCGGTCAGGGCAGCCGGGCTGCGGACGTCACGCCGGAAGCGGCGGTGGTCGCGGGCGGCGCGGGCTCCGAGCAGCACGGCGAGCGCGAGCCACGCGGCGAGGGCGAGGACGAGCAGGATGCGCGAGAGCGTCTCGTGACCGTCGAGCGCGAGCGCGACGGAGACGATGCCGGTGCCCATGACGACGGCGCCCGACGCGGGCGGTACCGCGGCGAGGATCCGCGCGAGCGCGCCCGGGGCAGGGCGCAGGCGGGGCATCAGCCTGCCGGTGAGTAGCGCCGCCGGTTACCCGGCCGCCGCGAGCGCGCGGTCCATCTCCGCCGCGGGCGCCGCGAGCACCCGGCCGTGACCCACCGCGAGGCGCGCCGGATCCAGCGCCCGGAGCGCGTGACCCGTCGCCAGGGCGGTGGGCCGGTGCCAGGTCGCCACTCCCGGAAATGGGAAGGGGAACGTGATCTCGGAGCTGACCGACGTACCGCCGAGCGTGGCGAAGGCGTCAGCGGCGATGAGCGTCCGGTCGCGCGTGTCGAGCAGGGCGATCTGGCCCGGCGTGTGACCGGGGGCGGCGACCACCTCGAGCGAGCCCACCCGGTCGCCCGGCGCGAGCTCGCGCTCGGGCCGGCGGTCGAGCTTCACCATCCCCTTCGGCTTCGCGTCGGGCTCCCCCGGCTCCATCCCCTTGTCCCCGCGCAGGAACCGGGCCTCGCGCGCTCCGAACAGCACCTCGACTCCCGGCAGCTTCCCGGCCAGGGCCTCGAGCGACCCCGCGTGGTCGGAGTGCCCGTGCGTGAGCACGATCCGCCTGATCTCCCCACCCGCGTCCCGCGCGGCGGCGAGGTACCCGGCCGCCCCGCCCGGGATCCCCGTGTCCACGAGGGTGAAGCCGTCGTCCTCGCGGACGAGATAGGCGTTGACCGCCTTGAGCCGGGTGAGCTGGATGAGGTGGGAGCCTTGGTGCTCGACGCGCATTTGCCCGGGAGCCTGCCACAGTCGTCCCGATGTCCCGTCTCTCCCCCTGCGTCGACCCCGCGTCCGCGCTCAGGCGGCGGGCTCGCCGTCCACCTCGATCGTCAGGTCGTCGTGGAGGAAGCAGACATGCCGGCCGGCCTTCACCGCGTCCTCGAGCGGCTCCGCGTAGGACCACGCCGCGTCCTGGATTCCCGCCACCGTCCAGTACGAGGCGTCGCCCTTGTACGGGCAGTGCGAGCTCGTGTCGCTCGGCATGAGCCCGGCCCGCACGTCCTCCCGCGGGAGGTAGTACCGATTGGGCAGGCCGGTCTCGGAGAGGAGCTTCGGGCGGATGGAGTCGGCGACGACCTCGTCGCCCGCCCGCACCACCACGTGCCGTGTCGAGTCGCGCACGTCGACCCGGTGGTAGGGGTCGCGCAGGTGGCCGTGGACGCGCTCGTCCTCGTCCCACCACTCGTCGAAGCGATCCCAGTAGGGGCCGACCAGGCCGCGCAGCCACGCCGCCGGCTCCAGCGGCCCGGGGTAGTGCCAGAGCGCGTTCTCCGCGACCCGGTCGCCCACCCGGATCGAGCGGTAGGCCGCGTCGCCCTTGAACGGGCAGTGGGTCGTCTGGTCCGTCAACTCGAGGAGCTCGGCGCGGACGTCCTCCTCGGGCACGTAGAGCTGGGGCAGGATGTTGCTCTCGTGCAGGAGCATCCCGCGGCGGGAGTCGAGCACGGTCTCCCCCGCGATCACCGCGCGCACCCGGCGCGGGAAGGGGGTGAGCAGGAGCTTGTGCGGCGGCCCGTCCACGGAGTAGTTCGCCTCGCGGGGCGGGTACGTGGAGAGCGGACCGTGATCGAGCGTGAGGGTCATCGTGGGGGTGGGGATACCCACCTCGTGCCCGCCGCCCTCACCCCCGGCGGCCGCTGGCTTAGAGCAGCTTGTCCAGCCGGATGGGCAGGTCGCGCACGCGCTTGCCCGTCGCGTGGTGGACGGCGTTCGCGACCGCGGCGGCACCGCCGACGATCCCGATCTCCCCGATCCCCTTCGACCCCATCGGGTTGAGGTGATCGTCCTCCTCCTCGATCCACGTCGCCTCGATGTCGCCGATGTCCGCGCAGGCGCCCACGTGATACTGGGCGAGATCGTGGTTGAGGTAGTCGCCGAACTCGAGGTCGAGCGTGCTCTCCTCATGCAGGGCCATGGAGATGCCCATGGTCATCCCGCCGATGAACTGCGAGCGGGCGGTACGGGGGTTGATGATCCGGCCCACGGCGAACACCCCGAGCATCCGGGGGACGCGGACCTCACCGGTGACCGCGTCGACGCGGGCCTCGACGAACTGCGCGCCGAACGCGTGGCGGGCGAGGTCCTCCTGCTGCTCGAGCTCGTCCTCCGTGCTCGCCGTGACCTCGGGCTCGTCCCCCGCGGCGAGCGCCCGGCACGCCTTGTGCACGGCCGTACCCCAGGAGGCGGTGCCCATCGAGCCGCCGGCCACGCCGGCCTTGGGCAGCGCGGAGTCCCCGATCTCCATCGTCACCTGCGCGACCGGCACCCCCAGGGCGTCGGCGGCGATCTGCGTGAGCACCGTCCGCGCGCCCGTGCCGATGTCGGCGGCGCCGATGGCGACCGTGAAGCTCCCGTCGCCCTCCGCACGCGCCCGCGCGGACGCGGGGCTGCGGTAGGCGGGGTACGTCGAGGCCGCGACGCCGGTGCCCACGAGCCAGCGGCCCTCGCGCCGCACGCCGGGACGCGGGTCGCGGTCGGCCCAGCCGAAGCGCTCCGCCCCTCCGCGCAGGCAGGCCACCAGATTGCGCGAGGAGAACGGCGTCCCGCTCTCGGGGTCCGCGTCCGGCTCGTTGCGCACCCGCAGCTCGATCGGGTCGAGTCCCGCGGCGATGGCGAGCTCGTCCATCGCGGACTCGAGCGCGTACATCCCCGGGCACTCGCCGGGAGCGCGCATCCAGGAGGGCGTGGGGACGTCGAGGGCGGCCAGGCGATGCGTCGTCCGCCGGTTCGGCGCGGCGTACATCACCCGCGTCACCACGGCGGTCTGCTCGGCGAACTCCCGCACGGTCGAGGTCTGCTCGACGACCTCGTGGGCGATGGCCGTGAGCTTCCCGTGCTCGTCGGCCCCGAGCCGCACCCGCTGGATCGTCGGAGTCCGGTAGCCCGTGAGCGACCACATCTGCTGGCGGGTCACCGCGATCTTCACGGGGCGCTCCACCGCCTGCGCGGCCAGCGCGGCGAGAACGACCTGGGGCCGGGGCGTCCCCTTCGAGCCGAACCCACCGCCCACGTGGGGAGAGATGACCCGGACGCGCTCGGGCGGGAGGTCGAAGACCTTCGCCACCGCGTCGCGGGTCGACGGCGCGCCCTGGGTCGAGTCGTGGAGGACGAGGTCGCCGCCCTCCCACTCCGCGAGCGTCGCGTGCGGCTCCAGCGGGTTGTTGTGGAAGGCCGGGGTGACGTAGGTGTGGTCGGCCACCACGGACGCGCCGGCGAGCCCGGCGTCGACATCGCCGATCTCCGAGTCGGCCGGGAACGCGGGGTTGACCTTCTCGGGACGGTAGAGCCCGGGGTGATCGGGGCGGAGCTCTACGTCGTGAGCGCCGGCGGCGTAATCGATCTCCACGAGCCCGGCGGCCGTGCGCGCCGCCTCGAGGCTCTCGGCCACCGCGACGGCGACGATCTGGCCGCGGTAGGCGACCGCGGGCGACTGGAGGACGGCGAGCTCAACGTCGTCCACCGGGGTGAGCTTCGGCGCGTTCTCGTGGGAGAGGACGGCGACCACGCCCGGGTGCGCCAGGGCGGCGGTTGCGTCGACGCCGCGCACCTCCCCCTTGGCCACACGGGCCTGGACGATCCAGCCGTAGGTGACGCCGTCGGCGGGATTCTCGTAGGCGTAGCGGGCGGCGCCCGTGACCTTGTCGCGTGACTCGATGCGCGCGAGCGGGGCGCCGATCGCCTGGGTGACGGTGGTGGCCATGATCAGTTCAGCTCCTGGAGGGTGCGGACGAGCACGTCGCGCGCGAGCCCGACCTTGAACGCGTTGTCGCGCAGGGGTCGGGCCGCGGCGAGCTCTGCCTCCGCCGCGCGGTGAAAGGAATCCTCCGTCGCCGGGCGGCCGAGGAGCATCCCCTCGGCGCGCTCGGCCCGCCAGGGGGCGTGGGCCACGCCGCCGAGCGCGATGCGGCAATCGCGCACGACGCCGTCGGCCACGTCGAGGGCGGCGGCGACCGAGACCACGGCGAAGGCGTAGGAGGCGCGGTCGCGCACCTTCTCGTAGCGCGAGTGGGCAGCGACCGGCAGGGGCGCCAGCTCCACCGCGGTGACGAGCTCGCCGGGCTCGAGCACGGTGTCCCGGTGGGGGTCGTCGCCCGGAAGGCGATGCAGCCCGGGCATGGGGATGGTCCGACGTGAGCCGCCCGGGGCCGCGGTCTGCACCTGGGCTCCGAGGGCTGCCATCGCCACGGCCATGTCGGAGGGATGGGTGGCGACGCAGTGCTCGGACCACCCGAGGATCGCGAGGTTGCGGTGCTCGCCCTCGCGGGCCGGGCAGCCGCTGCCGGGCTCCCGCTTGTGGCACGGCTTGGAGACGTCCTGGAAGTAGGCGCAGCGGGTGCGCTGGAGCAGGTTGCCGCCCACCGTGGCCATGTTGCGGAGCTGTCCCGAGGCACCCGCGAGCAGCGCCTGGGCGAGGACCGGATAGCGCGCGCGAACGGCTGGGTGGGCGGCGAGGTCGGCGTTGCGCGCCGCGGCGCCGATGAGCAGGCCGCCGTCGGCGGTCTCCTCGACCGCGCTCGAGAGGCGCGACACGTCGATCAGCCCGGTCGGCGTCTCCACCCCGAGCTTCATGAGGTCGACGAGGTTCGTGCCGCCGCCGAGGTACTTCGCACCCGTCTCGGCGTCCGCGAGCAGGGCGAGTGCGCTCTGCGCGTCGTCGGCGCGGGCGTAGGCGAAGGGCCTCATCGCGCCACCTCGGCCACCGCGGGGACGATGTTCACGTAGGCGCCGCAGCGGCAGAGGTTGCCGCTCATGCCCTCGCGGATCGCGTCGTCGTCGAGCGTCAGCCCCTCGGCCTCGGCCTCGTCGATGAGCCCGACGGCCGAGCAGATCTGGCCCGGGGTGCAGTAGCCGCACTGGAAGGCGTCGTGGGCGACGAACGCGGCCTGCACGGGATGGAGCTCCTCGCCGTCGGCGAGGCCCTCGATCGTCGTCAGCACCGAGCCCTCGAGCGTCACCGCGAGCACGAGGCAGGCGTTCACGCGGCGCCCGTCGAGCAGGACGGTGCAGGCGCCGCACTGACCGTGGTCGCAGCCCTTCTTCGCGCCGGTGAGGTCGAGCTGCTCGCGGAGGACGTCGAGCAGCGAGGCCCGGGTGTCGACGGTGAGGCTGCGCTGCTCGCCGTTGACGGCGAGGGAGACGTCGATCTGGTGCACGGGAAGCGTCATCTGCGCCGCCGCGTACCCAGACCGGTCAGCGGTGGAACGGGGTCCGTCGCTGATCCGCCGCGGCGGAAGCGTTCCCGTGCGGGCCCACCGACGAGACCCGATGACGTCCGCGCCGCGCGCGACACTTCGCGGCGATGGATCAGCGTTCGCCATCGACCCCGGATCTTGCCGGAGCGGCGATGGGAGTCGAGCCTACGAGGCGCCGGCGCGCGACGGCGTGCGGCATCGAGCGACGGTCGCGGCGAGATCCGCCTCGTCGAACCGCCCAGCGGGGTCCGGACGACCCTGCACGCGCCGCACGGGACCCTCGAGAACCCCGGACAGTACCTGACCGAGCGGGTGCGGGCCACCCGGTGGCGAGTGGAGGCGGCGACGGAACCGGAGGCTCGGAACGGTCACCACGGAGACGCGGCGCCCGTGCCCGTGCCGGAGGAGCTCGTGCTGGGCGCGCTGCTCGAGGATCTCAGGCGCGGAGGATGACGGGTCGCTGTCCCCCCGTTACCAGATGACGTCGACGTCGTAGGCGGCGAACGCAGCGTCGGAGCCGACCAGCGGGAGGCCTTCCGCCTGCGCCTGCGCGACCAGCATGCGGTCGAACGGGTCGGCGTGGTGCATGGGCAGCCGCCCCGCGGCCAGCGCGTGACGCTCGGTGATCGCCAGCAGCTGGACGTCCGAGGCGAAGAGCGCATCGAAGTAGGCGTCGGGGAGACGCAGCTTGCCGCGGCCCTGCTTGATCGCTAGCTCCCAGACCGAGGCGGCGCTGACGACGGCCCGAGTCCGCCGATCCTCGAGCAACCGCTGCACTCGGGTGCTCAACCTCCTGTCGTCCGTCGTCCACAGCAGCAGCGCCTGCGTGTCCAGCAGCGCCGCGGCCATCCTCTACTCGACGACCCCGAAGGCGCGCGCCTCCTCCTCGGTCAGGTCGTCGAAGTCCTCCGCGACTTCCACCTCGCCGGCGAACCGTCCCTTCAGGTCCGCGAAGGACAGGCCCCGAGGAGTCGGCGACAGCACCGCGACGGGCACATTGCCACGCCGGATCTCCACCTGCCGACCGTCCTCCACCTCGCGAAGCAGGCGGGAGAGATGCGTTTTCGCCTCTTGAATGGTGACGCTCCGCATCTACCGGCACCATAGCGGTCCAGGTTGACCTGGTCGACCCAGTCCTAGTTTGTCGCCCGCCGCCGCTTGGCTAGACTCCGGCCCTTCGCGCGGCTGTAGCTCAGTTGGCTAGAGCGTCTGCTTGCCATGCAGAAGGTCGAGGGTTCGAGTCCCTTCAGCCGCTCTCGGAAGTCCCGCGTTCGCGGGGCTTCCTGCGCATCGGGGCCGGGTCGGGGCTCGGGAAGCGGGCAGTACCCGGGGGTGCCCCTCCGTCCCGGTGGTCGTCTTGGCTTGCAGGTTCGGAGGCAGGCGAACGCTCTGGCCCGGCTTCCGTAGGTTGATGGCTTAGCAACGATCAGCGGATGCTCACCGAGAGGGCGGCGACAGGTGGCGCTGACGCGTTTTACGTCGGGACGAAAGGATTGATTTGACGTCGTCTGAGCGGTCGGTTCAGGAGTTCACGCGCCAGGCGGCGTCGTTTGAGGCGGCCGGTTCGCACTTCGCCGATCTCGGGGTGCTGGACTGGATCGCCGGACATGTGACGGTCCGCTCCGGAGACCGGATCCTTGACGTGGCCGGGGGCACGGGGCAGCTCGGACGCCATCTCGCGCGAAGCGGCTGGCTTTGCGTGGTGGCTGACATCACGCCAGCGATGCTCGAGCAGGGCGCGCAGGCGGTCCGTGAGCAGGCTCGCAACGACGTGGTATTCGTCCGCGCGGACGCCACCGACCTGCCGTTCCCCGACGCGCAGTACGAGGTCATCGTCAGCCGCTTCGCGCTGCACCACCTCGCCGACATCGGCGCGGTCCTGGACGAGATGTGGCGCGTCTTGGCGCCGGGCGGGTCGGTGACGCTGATCGACCTGATGGTCGAGACCGGGCCGGTGGGCGAGCGGGCCGACGAGCTTGAGCGCCTGCGCGATCCCAGCCACATACGCTGCCCGCGCCCGACAGAGCTCGCCGCGCTCCTTGCGGACCGAGGCCTGCGAGTAGTCGGCGAGGCGGCTCGCGACGAACGCCTCGAGGCCGAGCCGTGGCTTGACCGCGCCCACCCTGCCCCGGAGGCTCACGACACCGTCCTCGGTGCGCTGCGCGCTGAGGCCGCGGGCGGCGCGCCGACCGGCCTTCGCGCCGTCCACAACGACGGGACACTGACGATCACCCACCGCTACCACCTGATCCACGCGAGCCAAAACTGACCCCCACAGCCGTCCCGGAGACCGATCGTCATACGTACCGGGGACGCTTCGATGGCGCCGATGTCGACCGCTTGCTTCAGGACCGCCTCGGGCTCGTCCACGACCAGCAGAATCCGGCTCGTCGCGCCGCCGATCGACCGCATAGAACGCTAGGGACGGCCGTACCTGCTGGCCGTCGACGGAGAAGAAAGGGGTCCACCGCGTCCTGCTCGCCGACCGCGACCTCGCGCTCGCCCTGAGCGGCCACGCCTCGGTGGACGAGGTCGGGCCCGAGGCGCTCGTCGCCCTGGACTAGGAGACCACCTCCTGGGCCTCCGTGGCCACGAACGGCCGGGGGCTGACCTCGTGGTCCTCGCGGATCAGGTCCGAGTGCATCTGGTCGAGCTCGAGCAGCAGCAGCGCCTCGAAGAGCCAGGAGCGCCCCTGGCCGGCGCGGCCGCGGGCCACGGCAGCCTCGAGTTCGCGGAGGTCGTGCGCGACGTCCGCGAGCGCGAGGCGCGAACCCGTCCCGTGCTCGCGGATGGGAGTCGCGAGCCGGGCGAGCAGGCCCCCGTACGTCTTCCGGAAGGCCTGGTCGAGCCCGGCCGAGGCATCGTCGCCCCCGGCCGCAGCCGCGAGCGTCCGGACGATGGCTCGCATCGCCGTGGCGATCCGCTCGAGACCCTCCAGGATCTCATGCTCGCGCCGCTCCATGGGCCGCCGGCCGCGCCGCCGCGAGCGCGGGTTGAAGCGCATGGAGTCCGTCGCCGCCCCCACGGCGCCGCGGGCCTGTTGCGTGGCCTGCTCGAGCTCGTCGTCGCGACCCGCCCACCAGGGGTCGGCCGGCGGCCAGTCCTGGGCAAGGTCCGCGGCCATCGCGTCGGCGACGTCGGCGAGGTCGGTGCGCAGCCAGTCGAGCAAGCGGCCGGCCGGGCGCAACCGGGTCCGCGGGAGGACAGTGACGTTGACGAGGACCCCCACGCCGAGCCCGAGCGCGGCCTCGGGCAGGCGCTCGCTCAGGTACGAGGCCGGCGAGCTGCCCCCGACGAGGAGCACGAGGAGGGCCCAGAAGGCGATGTTGCTCCCGTTGCGGCCGAACGGCCGCGCGGCGCCGAGCAGGACGCCAACCCCTACGACGAGCAGGATCCCAAGGAGGCTCGTCCCCGCCCACGCATCGGCCCCCATCGCGAGCAGGACGCCGGCGACGACGCTCGCGGCGTAGAACAGCGTCTCACGCAGGGACCGCGCGATCGTCGGGTGGATCGCCACCAGAGCAGTGATCGGCGCGAAGTAGACCACGGGCGCCGGCCCGATCAGGCGGCCGAGCTCCCACGCGACGCTCGTGGCCACAACCGCCTTCAGGGCGGCGTGGAGCTGATCCCGTGCCAGCCGGGCGCGCCACCCGTCGCGGAGAACGCGTTCGCGCGCGGCGTCGACCGCCCGCCTCTCCATGGCCATCGGGGCGAGCGTGCCCGTTCGGGGCGCCGCGCACGCCTCGCGCCTCGGCGACGGGAGAGGGTCACCCGCTCGCGGTGGCGCCCCGTTCCAGAGGGTGGGCCCGACGAACGTCGCGCCCCGCTCGGACACCTCTCCCCCGGGCAGCGCGTAGTTCAGCGCCCGGCCGCCGACCCGGTTGCGCGCCTCGAGGACGATGACGCTCCTGCCCGCCCGCACGAGCGCCCGCGCCGCGGTGAGCCCGGCGAACCCGACGACCTCGGCGCCACGGACGCCCGAGCTCACGGCTCCAGGTTCCACCCCGCCAGGCCGGGCGTCTCGCGCTCCCAGCCCAGGACGCCGTAGCGACCCGTGGCGAAGAGCAGGTGGCGGCCCTCGACGGGCGGGAGCTCGAGCCAGCGGGCGGACAGGACCCGCAGCAGATGGCCGTGGGCGAACACCGCCACGTCGCCCTCGGCGCGGTGCAGCTCCGCGACCACGGGATCCACCCGCCGCCCGACGTCGTCGACGGACTCGCCGCCCGGGCATCCGCCGTTCCAGATCGTCCACCCCGGGCGCTGCTCGCGGACCTCCGGGGTGGTGAGCCCCTCGTACTCGCCGTAGTCCCACTCGAGAAGCTCGTCGCGCAGCTCGGCGCCGTCCTCGTACCCCGCCAGCGCGCACGTCTCCCGCGCGCGGCCGAGCGGGGAGCACAGCACGCGGGCGAGCTCCCGCGCCGCGAGCACCGGGCGCAGGCGCACGCCGTCGCGCCGGCCCGCGTCGGTGAGCGGGATCTCCGTGCGGCCGGTGTGCCGGTTCGCCCGGCTCCACTCCGTCTCGCCGTGGCGGACGAGGACGACCTCAGCCATGCGCACCTCCTTGCTCGAGCTCCAGCGCGGCGAGCAGCGCGGCGCCGCGCACCCCCGCGTCGTCGTGGCGGGCGAGCCGAATCGTCGTCTCCTCCCCCACCCCGGGCAGCAGATACTCCCGCGCGACCCGCGCCGCCGGCTCGAGCAGGACGTCCCCCGCCGCCGCCACCCCGCCGCCGATCACGACCTCCTCGGGGTCGAACGTGTTGATGGCGTTGGCGATCCCGATGCCCAAACGCTCGCCGAGCAGCCGCACGAGCGCCGCGGCCTCGCCGTCCCCCGCCAGCGCGCGGTGGACCACCTCCCGGCCCGAGAGCCCGAGTTGCCCGTGCGCGAGTCGATCGAGGACCTTCCCCGCCGCGAGGGACTCGAGCGAGCCGGGCTGGGGAGGGTGCTCGGCCGGCGGCGGCACGCCCTCTTCGAGCCCGAGCCCGACGAGCATGTGGCCGAGCTCCCCGGCCGCGCCCGTGCGCCCGCGGAACACCCGGCCGCCGATCACGAGCCCGCCCCCCACCCCGGTGCCCACCGTGAACATGACGAGGTCGCGCACCGTGAAGCGCGTGCCGTCGTGTGCCTCGGCGAGGGCCGCGACCGTCGCGTCGTTGTCCACGAAGACCGGCAGATCAAGGCGCTCCTCGAGCTCGTGGCGCAGCGGCACGTCTCGCAACGGGATGTTGACCGAGGACTTCACGCGTCCCGACGTCCACTCGATGACCGAGGGCACGCCGAGGCCGACCCCCCCGATCCCCGGTCCGCGGGCGGCGCCGATCATCTCCACGAGCTGGGCGAGCAGGCCGTCCGCGCCGGCGTCGGTGCGGGTCGCCTGCTCGTCGCCGAGGACGAACACGTCGTCCTCGATCCAGCCCGCGGCGATCTTCGTGCCGCCGACGTCGAGCCCGACGACGCGCCCGCTCACAGGCGCGAGGCGGCGGCGGCGTCGCAGACCACGGTGAGCCGCTCCTGGGCGCGCTCGGCCACGAGCGACGCCGGCGTCCCCGGGCCGGGCGGGCCCGCCTGCTCGTCGAACGCCCGGCGCATCGCGTCGGCCTTCTCCTCCCCGGTCACGAGGAAGACGACGGCCCGGGCGGCGCTCAGCGCGGGCAGCGTGAGGGTGACCCGCGGGACGAACGGCTCGAGGCCCGCCTCCTCGACACCGACCACCCAGCGCTCACGCTCGTCCAGGGCGTCCGAGCCCGGAAAGAGCGACGCGCAGTGACCGTCGGGGCCGATACCCAGCAGGAGGAGGTCGAAGGCCGGCGGCCCGTCGCCGAAGACCTCGCGCAGCCCGCGCTCGTAGGCGTCGGCCGCGGCGTGCGGGCCGCGCTCGCCCTCCATCCGCCGGACGTCGGGGGGCGGATCCAGCCGGGAGAGCAGCGTCTCGTCCGCCATCGCGAAGTTCGACCGCGAGTCGTCCACCGCCACGCAGCGCTCGTCGCCGAACCACACGCGCGTCCGGCGCCAGTCCGCGAGGTGCGAGGCGGCGGTCCGACCGTAGGCGTCGGCGGGGGTCGAGCCGCCGGTGAGCACCACGTCCCCCCCGCCGTGGGCGGCGGCGGCGAGGATCTGCGCCACCTCTCCCGCCGGGTCGTCGACGACCTGAAGGCGTCCCCTCACCGGGCGGTCTCCGCGCGAGCCGGACCAGAAGTCAGAGCCCGGTCGGTCATCCCAGCAGGGCCCGCGCCCCACCGACCGCGGGCCTGTACGTCGGGTCGCGCAGCAGCGCCTGGCGCACTCCCTCCCCGAGGATGCCACCCTCGCCGCGCGAGGCGCCGAGCGCGCGCCACGAGCGCTCCGCGCCCTGGCGATCGCGGCGCTTGGCCACGAGCCCGCCCGGTCCGCGGTCGAGGGACAGCGTCTCCCCCTGCGCGGTCTCCACGGTCACCCCCGCCAGCCCGGGGACGGGCATCGTGCGATCCGGCTCCAGCGCGAGCTTCACCTCGCCCTTGCGCCCGCGGGCCCGTCCGCGCCGACCGCTCGCGCCCGCGACCATCGCCGCGGGCTGCCAGCCCAGCCGGGACGCGAGCCAGCCCAGCAGCAGGAGCGCGCTCACCTCGGAGTCCGGGCGATGGCGCACCGTCACCGAGGCCAGCGAGCCGAGCATGGCCCGGCCCGCGGGAGGGTCGAAGTTCGCCGCGATCCGCTCCCGCCACGGCGTCGAGCGCAGCCACGCGAGGTCGACGACGTAGGCGCGCTCGGCCAGCTCGGTGACACGGGCGAGCGCCGTCGCCGCGTCGGCCTCGTCGACCGAGTCGAGCAGGACGACGTCCGCGAGCCCGAGCAGGGCGTCGACGGCCGCGGCATGCCCGTGGGGCGCCCAGACCATCGTGAGCACGTCGGTGACGAGGACGGGGTCGACGATCGTGGCCAGGCGCGCCACGTGCTGCTCGCCCATGTCGATCTCGACGAGCTCGCGGCAGCGGGCCACGCCCGCGCCCTCCGGGACGTCACAGGCGAGCGTCGCCCACGCGTCCAGGTCCTCCTTGCGGTGCTCCACCGCACACATGATCGTGCGCGAGGGGTGATAGCGCCCCACCCGCTCGAGCCGGTTGGCGATCTCGCCCTTCCATTCGCGGTCCACGACCACGACGAGGTTGAGCACCCGGGCCTGGGCCAGACCCCGCTCCTCGAGCGCGCACTGGATCTCCAGCTCCCGCAGCGCCGCCTCGATCTCGGCGGGATGGACGTGCTCGGAGGACCAGACCCCCGAGCTCCCGGCCGCTACAGGGGCCTCCACTCCGTCCCCTCCTCGAGCAGCCGGTCGGCGTCCGGCGGCCCCGACGTTCCCGCCGCGTAGGTCTCCACCGGCTCACCGCCGTCCGCCCAGCGCTTCAGCACCGGGTCGATGATGCTCCACGACGCCTCGACCTCGTCGTCGCGGGTGAACAGCGTCGCGTCACCCTTCATCGCGTCGAGGATCAGCCGCTCGTAGGCCTCCGGCGACTGGGAGAGGAACGTCGTCCCGTAGGAGAACTCCATGTTCACCGGGCGGATGCGCATGCGCGGCCCGGGGATCTTCGCCCCGAGCGAGAGCGCCACGCCCTCGTTGGGCTGGATCGTGAACACCAGCTCGTTCGGCCGGGGCCCGATCGTCCCGTCCTGCTGGAAGGCCATGTGCGGGACGGGCTTGAGCCGCACGGCGATCTCCGTGACCTTGCGCGCCAGGCGCTTGCCCGTACGCAGGTAGAACGGCACCCCCGCCCACCGCCAGTTGTCGACCTGGAGGCGCAGGGCCGCGTAGGTCTCCGTGCGCGAGTCCTCCGGAACGCCCTCCTCCTCGAGGTAGCCCGGCACCTCGTCCCCCCCCACGACGCCGGACTCGTAGCGCGCGTGGACGGCGATGGCGTCGACCTCCTCCGGCGTCGGCGGCCGGATGGCGTGGAGCACCTTCACCTTCTCGTTGCGAACCTGGTCGGCCTCGAAGGAGACGGGCGGCTCCATGCACACGAAGGCGAGCATCTGGAGCATGTGGTTCTGGACGAGGTCGCGCAGCGCGCCCGCGGAGTCGTAGTACTCCGCCCGCGTCCCGATGCCGAGGTCCTCGGCCGCGGTGATCTGCACGTGGTCGACGTAGTTGCGGTTCCACACCGGCTCGAAGATCCCGTTCGCGAAGCGGAAGGCGGTCATGTTCTGGACCGTCTCCTTGCCGAGGTAGTGGTCGATGCGGAAGACCTGGTCCTCGGCGAAGACGCCCAGCACGCGGCGGTTGAGCTCCCGGGCGGACTCGAGGTCGTTCCCGAAGGGCTTCTCGATGACGATCCGGACCTTGGCGTGCTCGTGGTGGTCGAGCCCGTGCCGGCCGAGCGCCTCGGAGATCACCGGGAAGAAGCCCGGCGCCGTGGAGAGGTAGAAGACCCGGTTGTAGGGCTCGTCGACCTCGGCGTCGAACTCCTCGAGGTGGCGCTTGAGGGCCTCGAAGTTGTCGGCGTCGTCGAAGGCGCCCGGGATGTAGAGCACGCGCTCGAGCAGGCCGGCGAGCACCTCCTCGTTGGGCTTCGTGCGCGAGTTCTTCATGATCGCCTCGCGGGCGAGCTCCCGGTACTCGTGGTGCTCGCGGTCGCGCCGCGAGAAGCCGATGAGGTTGAAGCGCTCGGGCAGAGCCCCCTCGTGGGCGAGGTTGTAGAGCGCGGGCAGGAGCTTGCGCTGGGCCAGATCGCCCGTCGCCCCGAAGATCACGAGGGTCGTCGGGTGGACGGGGAGGCGCTCGAGGCCGGTGCTGAGCGGGTTGTCGGGGGTGGTGACGGCCACGTCAGCCGTCCGCGGTGCGCTCGACCGCGTGCCCGCCGAACTGCGCGCGCAGCGCGGCGTTGACCTTGGCCGCGAAGTCGCCGTGACCCTGCGTCTCGTAGCGGGCGAACAGCGACGAGGCGATCACCGGCATCGGCACCCGCTTGTCCACGGCGTCCTCCACGGTCCAGCGGCCCTCCCCCGAGTCGGCGACGACGGGCTCCAGGCCGGAGAGGTCGTTGTCCTCGGACTCGAACGCCCGCGCGGCGAGCTCACACAGCCACGAGCGCACCACGGAGGCGTTCATCCACAGGTGGGCGATCCGCGCGTTGTCGAGCTTGTACTCACAGGCGTCGAAGAGCCCGAAGCCCTCCGCGTAGGCCTGCATCAGCCCGTACTCCACCCCGTTGTGGACCATCTTCACGTAGTGGCCGGCACCGGTGGGGCCCATGTGGCCCCACCCCTTGCCGTGCTCGGAGGTCTCGGGCGGGGCCAGCACGTCGAGGAAGGGCGCGAGGCGCTCCACCGCCGCGTCGGGCCCTCCGACCATCATGCAGTAGCCGACCTCGAGGCCCCACACGCCGCCCGAGGTGCCGACGTCGACGTAGTCGATGCCCTCCAGTGAGAGCTGCTCGGCGCGCGCCTTGTCGTCCGACCAGCGGGAGTTGCCGCCGTCGACGATCGTGTCGCCCTGCTCGAGCAGCGTGCCCAAGGTGTCGACGGTCTGCTGGGTGGCGGGGCCGGCGGGCACCATGACCCACACGATCCGGGGCGCCTCGAGCTTCGCCACGAGGGCCTCGAGCGAGGTCGCGCCGTCCACGCCGTGCTCCGCGGCCTGGGCCCGGGCCTCCTGCGAGGGGTCGAAGGCGACGACGTCGTGGGCGGAGTCGCGCTTGATCCGCGCGACCATGCCGCCGCCCATCCGGCCGAGGCCGACGAAGCCGATCTGCGCCATCAGCCGCTCAGCTCCCCGGCCAGCTTCCGGATCGCCACGGCGGGGTCGCCGTGGAGTGAGATGCGCAGGACGGGCCGGTCGTGGGCCTCCAGCGCCCGCAGGTCGCCGAGCGCCTGGGCGGCCTCGAGGGTCTTGAAGCCGTACCGCGCGCCGGGGATCGGGATGTCGTCGCGTTCGTCGTGGACGAGCTGGACGAAGTGGCCCGTGGCCGGACCGCCCTTGTGGAGCTGCCCCGTGGAGTGCAGAAAGCGCGGGCCGTAGCCGAACGTCGTCGCCGCCTGCGTCTTCTCCATGATCGCCGCGCGCAGCTCGCCCGCCGCCGCATCGATCTCCTCGCTCGGCGCCAGCCAGCCATGGAGCGCGACGTAGCCCGGCGGCTCCACGGTCCCCAACAGCTCGCGCAGCTCGGCGGCGCCGCCCGTCGGGACGTCCTTGACCGACCCGGACTTGAGCACCTCGTTCGTGGCGTCCTTGGCCTCCCGCACGTTGGGCTGGTCGAACGGGTTGATCTCCAGCACCCAGCCGGCGACCGCCACCGCGAACTCCGCGAAGAAGAACAGCCGCCCGAGGTCGGGGACGCCCTGCACCGAGAACGTCAGGGTGGGCTGCCCCGCGAGGCCGAGGGCCCGGATCTTCCGATCGAGCTCCGCGTCGGGCTCGTCGGTGTTGCGCAGGTAGGCGAAGACGCGGTCGTCACCGTAGTGCTCGGGATCGAGCAGCGGCTCGTCGGCCACGGGGAGGATCCCTGAGCCCTGCTTGCCCGTCGACTCGGCGACGAGCTGCTCGACCCACAGCCCGAAGGAGGCGATGGGCTCCGAGACGACGAAGGTGAGCTTGTCGCGGCCCCGGCGCGCGAGCTCCCCGAGCGCGAGCCCGAGCCACAGCCCCGAGTTGTGCGCGGTCGAGTCGTGGTGGGCGCAGTTCTGCTCGGCGACCTGCGCGGAGTGGAGCAGCCCGTCGACCGCGACCCCCATGAGCGCGGCGGGGACGAGCCCGAAGTAGGACAGGACGGAGTAGCGCCCGCCGATGTCCGGGTCGTTGCGCCACACGCGGTCGAAGCCGTGCTCGGCGGCGATGGCCTCGAGCGGCGAGCCGGGGTCGGTGATCGCGCAGAACCGCTCGCCCCTCTCCCCCACGAGCGCGAAGAAGTGCTTGAAGTGCGACAGGGTCTCGATCGTCCCCCCCGACTTCGAGGAGACGATGAAGAAGGCGTGCTCGAGGTCGAGGCGGGCCTCCACGTCGCGCACCGCGCCGGGGTCCGTGGAGTCCAGGACGTGGAGGGCCGGGGCGCCGTCGATGCGCGAGAACGAGCGCCGGATGACCTCGGGCCCGAGCGACGAGCCGCCCATGCCCAGCAGGACCACGTCCGTGATGCCCCGCCCGCGGACCTCCTCGGCCCAGGCCATGAGCTGGGGCAGGTCCTCGGTCATCGTGTCGGTGATCGTGAGCCAGCCCAGGCGGTTGCCGACCTCGGGCACGCCCGGGCCACCCCACAGCGACTCGTCCTTGGACCACACCCGGCGGGCGACGTCCTCGCTCTCGGCACGCTTGATCCGCTCCACGAGCCCGGACTCGAGGTCGTCGGGGATCGAGGAGTCGATGGTCAGCGGGCGCCCGACGACGACGGCCTCGCGCTGGGACTCCACCCCGGACAACAGCGAGTCGAAGGACTTCGCGAAGGTCTCGATGCCCTCGTCGAGCAGCTCCTCGGTGACGGTCTGGAGATCGATGCCGGCCCGCTCGAGCGCGTCGAGGACGTCGGTCGGATCCTCCTCGGCGGTGGCCCCGGTCACCTCCGCGCGCTCGCCCGTGGCCAGCAGCGTCTTCATCGGCATCGTGTTCACCGTCTCGGGTGCCACGAGGCCGTCCACGTACATCGTGTCGGAGTAGTCCGGGTTCTTCACGCCGGTCGAGGCCCACAGGGGCCGCTGCACGGGCGCGCCGGCCGCCCTGAGCTCGGCGAAGCGCTCGCCGTGGAAGATCTCGGAGAAGCGCCGGTAGGCCGCACGCGCGTTGGCGAGGCCCGCCTTCCCGCGCAGGTCGGCGTGCTCGTCTGAGAGCAGCTTGTCGACCTTCGAGTCCACCCGCGAGACGAAGAACGACGCGACGGAGTGGATATCGAGATCCTTGCCCTCCGCATGGCGGCGCTCGAGGCCCGAGATGTAGGCCTCGGTGACGTTCGTGTAGGACGCGACGGAGAACAGCAACGTGACGTTGATGTTGATCCCCTCGTACGTCGCCTCCTCGATCGCCTCGAGCCCCTCGGAGGTGCCGGGGATCTTGATCATCACGTTGGGCCGGTCGACCTCGTTCCACAGCGCCCGCGCCTCCTCCAGCGTCCCCCTCGCGGTGTCGCGCGCCAGGCGCGGGTGGACCTCGAGCGAGACGTAGCCGTCGAGGTGCTCCGTCTCGTCGTAGACGGGCCGCAGGACGTCGGCCGCCAGCTGGATGTCCCTGACCGAGAGCCGGCGGAAGATCTCGCCCGCGTCGCAGCCCTCCTCGGCCAGCGCCTTCAGGTCCTCGTCGTAATCCTCGGAGCCGAGGATCGCCTTCTCGAAGATCGACGGGTTCGAGGTGACCCCGCGCAGCGAGAGCTCGTCGATGAGCCGCTGGAGCTCACCGCCCTCGACGAGCGAGCGGCGGATCTGGTCGAGCCAGGGACTCGTACCCGCCTCGGTGAGCGCCGCCAGGCGCTCGTTGACCTCGGGTCGCGTCGTGCTCACGCGAGCAGCTTCCTTGCCTGGGAGGCGATGTTCTCGGGCGTGAAGCCGAAGTGCTCGTACAGGTCCTTCTGGGGCGCCGAGGCGCCGAAGCCGTCGAGGCCCAGGGTCGCGCCCTGGTCACCGGTCCAGCGGTGCCATCCGATGGTCGCTCCCGCCTCCACCGACATGCGGGCCCGCACCCCGCTCGGAAGCACGGACTCGCGGTAGTCCGCGTCTGCGAGCTCGAAGCGGTCCAGGCACGGGGCCGAGACCACGCGCGTGGCGATCCCGTCCTGCTCGAGCAGGTCGGCGGCCTGCATGCACAGGTGGACCTCCGAGCCCGTCCCGATGAGGATGAGCCGCGGTTCGCCACCCTGCGCCTCGCGCAGGACGTAGGCCCCGCGCTCGACCGCGTCGGCCGGAACCCCATCCTGGACGGGGAGGTTCTGCCGCGAGAGGACCATGGCCACGGGCGTGTCGGTCTGCTGCACCGCGTGCTTCCAGGCCAGCGCGGTCTCGTTGGCGTCGGCGGGGCGGATCACGTCGAAGTTCGGGGTGGCGCGCAGGGCCCAGAGCTGCTCGACGGGCTGGTGGGTCGGCCCGTCCTCCCCGAGCCCGATCGAGTCGTGCGTGAACACGAAGACCGACGGGATCCGCGCCAGCGCGGCGAGGCGGAGGGGCGGCTTGCAGTAGTCGAGGAAGTTGAAGAACGTCGAGCCGAAGGCGCGGAAGCCCTGGACCACGAGCCCGTTGACCGCCGCCGCCATCGCGTGCTCGCGGATCCCGAAGTTGATGTTGCGGCCCGAGTAGTCCCCGGCGACGATCGCCGGCGAGTCCGGGATCACCGCGTTCGTGGAGGTGGAGAGGTCGGCCGCGCCGCCCACGACGTTCGGCACCTTCGACGCGACCCACTCGAGCGCCTTGGCCCCCGCCTTGCGCGTGGCGATCGGATCGTCGTCGGCCGACCACGTCGGCATGTCCTGCTCCCAGCCGTCGGGCAGCTCCTGGCGCATGGCCCGCTCCCACTCCGCCGCGAGGTCGGCGTGGTCGGCCTTCCACGCGTCGTAGCGCTTCTGCCACTCGGCCTCCAGCTCCTCCCCGCGGCCCACGGTCTCGCGGAAGTGCGCGAGCGCCTCGTCGGCGACGTAGAAGGGCTCCATGCTCGGGTAGCCGTAGGCCTCCTTGGCGCCGCGGATCTCCTCCTCCCCGAGCGGGTTGCCGTGGGCCTTGGCCGTGTCGTGCAGCGTGGGGGCGCCGATCCCGATGTGCGTGCGCAGGATGAGCAGGGAGGGGCGGTCGTCTTGCGCCTTGGCGCGGTTCAGCGCGGCCTCGAGGTCGTCGAGCTCGGTGGCCTCGGGCAGCTCGCCGAGGTCCTCGACGTGCCAGCCGTAGGCCTCGTAGCGCTTGCCCGTGTCCTCGGAGATGGACATGGAGGCCTCGCCGTCGAGCGTGATGTGGTTGCGGTCGTAGACCACGATGAGGCGCCCGAGGCCGAGGTGCCCGGCGAGCGAGCCCGCCTCGGACGAGACGCCCTCCTCCATGTCCCCGTCGGAGGCGATCACGAACGTGTGGTGGTCGACGATGTCGCCGTAGCGGGCGTTGAGCATCCGCTCGCCGAGCGCGAAGCCGACCGCGTTGGCGATCCCCTGGCCGAGCGGGCCGGTGGTGACCTCGATCCCCGGCGCGTGGTTGTACTCGGGGTGGCCCGGGGTCTTCGAGTCGAGCTGGCGGAACCCTTTCAGGTCCTCGAGCTCCATCCCGTACCCCGTGAGGTAGAGCATGGAGTACAGGAGCATCGACGCGTGACCCGCGGAGAGGATGAAGCGGTCGCGGTCGAGCCAGGTCGGGTTCGCCGGGTTGTGCTTCATCACGCGGGTGAAGAGCACGTAGGCCAGCGGGGCGAGTGCCATGGGCGTGCCCGGGTGGCCTGAGTTGGCCTTCTCGACCGCGTCCATGGAGAGGACGCGGATGGCGTCGACGCTCAGCTTGTCGAGGGCGGCGGTGTCGTTGGTGGTGCTCACGACGGACATCCTCGCACGTACCCGCGCCGCAGCGTCCGGCGCTTTGCGTGAAGAAGGGCCGCCACCCCCGGTCCAGGATGAGGCGGCGGCCCCGGACGCGACCCTAACGCCCGGCCGCGGCCGCGTCCAGAGCGCGGTTCACGAGCGCGTCGGCGTGCGCGTTCTGCGCCCGCGGGACCGAGCGGATCGACCAGGAGGAGAATGCGCGCAACGCCGTCGTGGCCTCCAGGAACAGGGGGCGCATGGCGGGATGCTTGACCTTGTAGAGGCCCTGTAGCTGCTTGGCGACGAGCTCGGAGTCGTTGACGACCTCGACCTCGTCGGCGCCGAGCGCGCGCGCCCGCTCGAGCCCGAGCAGCAGCGCCCGGTACTCCGCGACGTTGTTCGTGGCCTGCCCGATCGCCTCGGCGGCCTCCTCGAGGACGGTCCCGTCGGAGTCCGAGACGACGGCGCCGATCGCCGCGGGCCCGGGGTTCCCGCGCGCCCCGCCGTCGACGTGGACGACGACCCTCACTCCGCCGCGGCGCGCGGGATGGCGCCCGCGGGCGGCCCGGCGGGTCGGGACCGGCGCTCGCCGCCCGCCGGGAGGCTTCCCCCGCTCTTGCGGCGGTCGACGATGACCTCGACGTGGGGATCGTCGGCGTAGTAGTCGTTCAGGCGGTCGAACAGCTCGGGCACGAGCTCCTCGGGGACGACGCAGTAGATCATGGTGCGCGGGCTCCTCTCTGCCTAGGGACCGGGGGACGGCGAGAGCATGCCGTCGACGTCGGCCGAGGCGTTGCCCAGCCGCTCGGCCTCCTCGAGCTCGTCGAGCTCGTAGCCCTGGCCGTCCTGGTCGACCGCGGGCGGGTCGTCGGACAGGTCGATCGTGTAGCGGTACCAGCACAGCTCCCAGGAGGCGACGACGGAGACCCGGGCGGTTCCCTCGACGGGCCGGGCGGCGACCGTCGGGGCGCCCAGCGAGCGCGCGACGCCGGCCACCGTGCGCGTGTGCTCGGTCTGGCTGAACGCCTCGAGCGCGGCGGCGATGCGCTGGTCGGCGCGGGTGGGGACGGCGTGGACGTGGCGCGGCTCGCGCGGGAGGGCGGGCGCGGCGGGCGGAGGCGGAGGCGGTGGCGGTGGCGGTGGCGGTGGGGCCGCCACGGCCGGGGCCTCCTCGTGAGCACCCGGCACGGACCCCGTGGACTCCTCGCCCTCCGGCCGGACCGGCCGGCGCGAGCGCAGGCGCCCGAGCAGCGAGGAGCGCCGGTCGCCCACCGGCGCGCGATTGCCCAGCTCGAGGCGCGAGTCCTCGCGGATCCAGCCCTCCTGGAGCGCCCGCGCCGCGCACAGGTCGCACACCTCGTGACGGGTCCCGCCGGCGAGCCATGTCTCGGCCCGCTCGCCGCGCAGGAGCGTCCGCCCGCAGATGTCGCAGACGTGGCTCTCGTGGAACGTCTTGATCTCGCGCGTGGCGGCCATCGCGGTCCCGAGATTAGTGGGGGACCGCCTCCTCGCGCGCGGCCTGCACGACCCGTTGCGCGAGGTGGGCGGGCACCTCCTCGTAGCGCTCCCACTCCATCGCGTACTCGCCCTGGCCGCCGGTGAGCGAGCGCAGGTCCGGCGCGTAGGAGAGCATCTCGGCCATCGGCACCTCGGCGCGGACCTCGGTCATCCCGCCCGCCGGCTCCATCCCGAGCGGGCGCCCGCGGCGGGAGCTCAGGTCGCCGATGACGTCGCCCACGGAGGTTTCGGGAACGGAGATCGTCACGCGCATGATCGGCTCGAGCAGCACGGCCTGCGCCTGCTCGAGCGCCTGGCGCATGGCCAGCGAGCCGGCGATCCTGAAGGCCATCTCCGAGGAGTCGACGGTGTGGCACTGGCCGTCGAAGACCCTGACCCGCACGCCCTTGACCGGGAAGCCCGCGACGGTCCCGTGCTCCATGGCCTCGCGGACCCCCTTCTCCACCGCGGGGATGAAGCTCGTCGGGATCACGCCGCCCTTGATCGCGTTGACGAACTCGAAGCCCTCGCCGTCGGGCAGGGGCTCGACCTCGATGTGGCAGTCGCCGAACTGGCCCCGCCCGCCGGACTGCTTCTTGTGCCGGCCGTGGGCCTTGGCGGTTCCGCGGATCGTCTCCTGGTAGGGCACGCGCGGCGGCTTCAGGTTCACCTCGGCCCCGAAGCGCGACTTCATCCGCTCCACCACGACCTCGACGTGCACCTGTGAGAGCCCGGCGACGATCTGCTCGCCCGTCCGCGCGTCGCGGTGCAGGTCGATCGTCGGGTCCTCCTCCTGCAGGCGGCGCAGGGCGGTGAAGACCTTGTCCTCGTCGCCCTTGGTCCGCGGCTCCACCGCGAAGGCCATGACCGGCGCGGGGAGCTTGATCCGGGGCATGGAGATCGGCTCGTCGCGGGCCGCGAGCCAGTCGCCCGCCCGGGTCTCCTTGAGCTTGGCCACCGCGCCGATGTCCCCGGGGCCGAACTCGTCGACATGGGCGGACTCACGCCCGGAGAAGGCGAGGAGCTGGCCGACGCGCTCCTTGGCGTGGGCGCGGGTGTTGAGCACCGGGGTGTCGGCGCGCATCACGCCCTGGTAGACCCGGAACAGGTTGATGCGACCGGCGAACGGGTCGGCGCGGGTCTTCCAGACGTACGCGTAGACGTCGGCGTCCTCGCTGGGCTCCAGGACCATCCCGGCGACGGGGAGGCCACCGTGCTTGACCGGGCTCGGCAGGTCCTCGACGATCGCGTCGAGCAGGCGGTTCGTGCCGAGGTTGCGGGTGGCCACGCCGCAGGTCACCGGGAACAGGTCGCCGTGGTTCGTGCCCTCCTTCAGGGCGTCGACGATCTCGTCGTGGGAGATCTCCTCGCCCTCGAGGTAACGCTCCATGAGCGCCTCGGAGCCTTCGGCGACCTCGTCCATGAGCTTGTCGCGGTACTCCTGGGCGAGGGCGGTGACCTCGTCGGGGATCGGGATCTCCGACGAGTTGCCGCGGCCGGGGGTGGGTGGGTCCGAATACACGTAGGCCTTCATGTCCACGAGGTCGACGACGCCGGAGACCTCGTGCTCGGCGCCGATGGGGATCTCCGTGGCCACGACGTGGGGGCCGAACGCCGCCTTGAGCCCCGCGAGCGTGCGGAAGAAGTCGGCCCGCTCGCGATCGAGCATGTTCACGAAGATCAGCCGGGCGATGTCGAGCTCGGCCGCGCGCTGCCACAGCCGCTGGGTCGAGACCTCCACGCCCATCACGGCGTTGACGACGAAGACGGCGGACTCGCACACCCGCAGGGCGCCGAGGGCGTCGGCGACGAAGCTCGGCTCGCCGGGGGTGTCGAGCAGGTTGACCTTGCGCTCGAGCCACTCGAAGGAGGCGAGCGCCGCCGAGATGGACATCTGCCTTGCTCTCTCGTCCTCGTCGGCATCCGAGGTGGTCGTGCCCTCGGCCACCGAGCCGAGGCGCGAGACCACCCCGGCCTGGTAGAGCAAGGCCTCGTGCAGCGAGGTCTTCCCCGCGCCCCGGTGTCCGACGAGCGCGACGTTGCGGATCCGATCGGCGGGCGTGTGCACGAGGCTGTCCTCCTGGGGTTCAGTCCTGTAGGTGGGACCTCAGCCGCAGCACCGCCTTGGTGTGCAACTGGGAAATGCGTGACTCGGTGACGCCGAGGACCTCGCCGATCTCGCGGAGGGTGAGGTTCTCGTAGTAGTAGAGGGCGATGACGAGCTTCTCGCGCTCGGGCAGGCGCGCGATTGCCTCCGCCACGCGGTCCTTGAGCTCGGTCGCGTCGACGGCGCGCTCGGGGTCCGGCGCGTCGGGGTCGTGGAGGGTGTCGAGCAGTGACACCTGGTCGCCGGAGGAGGCCGACACGGACCACAGCTCGTCGAGGGCGGCGATCGTCGAGTTGGAGATCTGGACGAGCGCCGCCTGGAACTCCTCGACGAAGATCCCGAGCTCGGCGGACATCTCCTCGTCGTCCGGGGCGCGTTGGAGCTTGTGCTCGAGCTTGGCGTTCGCCCGCTCGATCTCCCGGGCGCGGGCGCGCACCGAGCGCGGCACCCAGTCCAGCGAGCGCAGCTCGTCGATGATCGCGCCGCGTACGCGCGGGATGGCGTAGGTCTCGAACTTGATCTGCCGGGTCAGATCGAAGCGTTCGATGGCGTTGACCAGGCCGGTCAGCCCGTAGGAGATGAGGTCGGCCTCCTCCACGTGGGAGGGCAGCCCGGAGGACAGGCGCCCGGCGACGTACTTCACGAGGGGGGAGTAGGCGACGACGAGGCGTTCGCGTGCACGATCGTCCCCTCCGGTCTTGTACCGGCGCCAGAGGTCCTTGAGCTCGATGGCCTTGACGTTGGTCTCCACGAGTCAGGCCCTCGGGTGGCTCTGGGCGTAAGCCGTCCGCAACCGGGCGGACTCTACACGGGTGTAGACCTGCGTGGTCGAGAGGCTCGCATGGCCGAGAAGCTCCTGGATTGCGCGGAGATCGGCGCCACCGTCGAGCAGGTGCGTCGCGTAGGAGTGGCGCAGCGCGTGCGGGTGCACGCGGCCGCCGAGCCCGGCCCGGCGAGCCCACCCCTTGACGCGACGGCGGACGTCGGACGTGGAGAGGCGGCGGCCGGACTTCGAGAGGAAGAGCGCAGGCTCGGGCTCCCGGCCGCCCGCCGCGGCCAGCGCGGGCCGGCCCCTGGCGAGGTAGCGCTCGAGCGCGCGGAGGGCGACCTCCCCGGCGGGTACGACGCGGGTCTTCGCGCCCTTGCCCTCCACGCGGAGCTCCTCGGCCTCGAAGGAGACCGAGCCGAGGTCGAGCGAGATCAGCTCCTCGGCGCGCAGGCCGGCGGCGTAGGCGAGCTCGAAGAGCGCCGCGTCGCGCAGCTCGAGGGGGGCCGAGGCGGGGATGGCGTCGAGCAGGGCGGCCACCTCGGTGGGCTTGAGGGTGACGGGCAGCCGTGAGGCGGCCCGGGGAGCGGAGACGAGGTCCGCCGGGTTCGCGTCGCGCTCGCCGTACTCGACGAGCGTCCGCAGCAGGCCGCGCACCGCGGCGAGCTTGCGCTGCACCGTGCTCGCTCCGGCGCCGCCGGCCGACAGCGAGGCCGCCCAGCGGCGCAGGGCACGGGTGTCGAGCTCGGTCGGGGCGAGGCCGGCCGCCGACGCCCAGCGCGCGAGCTGGCCCCCATCCGCGGCGTACGCCCGGCGGGTCCGGGCGGCTGCCCCGCGACGGGCGAGGTCGGCGTCCCAGCGGGCCAGTACGGCGAGCCAGGCCGGGGTAGCCTCGATCGGCGTGGCGGTCTTCTTCATCGACACCGGCACGGGTCAGGTCGCGACCCGGCGCCAGCTCCACGAGGCGGGCCTCGTCCCGTCGGACGAGCTTCCCCCGCGGCCCTGGCACCGCATCCAGGGCACGGACGACGCGACCACGATGTGGTACGCGGTGATGCGCAAGCAGACCCGGGGCGTGTTCATCGGCGCTCTGACCATTCGACACCGTGACCATCACGCCTCCCTGCTCGCGCAGGGGTGGGAGGAGGTCCCTCCGGGGGAGATCGGGCCGCAGAACAGACTTCGAGGGTGACGAGGCTCGGGCATCCCTGCCCGGGCAGAACGTTCTTGTCGAGGTACACGAGGCTCGGGCATCCCTGCCCGAGACCCGAGGATGTCGTTGTTTCGCCGTTCCGGCGGCGAGTCCCGCCGTCGATCGCTCCGCGATCTCGGCGGGACAGGACTTCTTTTCGGGCTCAGCCCGCCGGTGGGCAGCGCGACGCGGAACCGCACTCGTAGAGGCGCCCGAAGTCGAAGCTCCGGCGTGCGGTCGCAGGTGTGGCGAACCGCCAACCGTGGTCGCGCTCGAGGCGCCGGCGCTCTCCCGGGGTCACCGCCGTCACCCACGCCGTCTGGTCAAACGGCTCGTAGAGCGCGAGGTGCGGCGCCTCGGCCGGCAGCAGGCGGTTGAGGGCGAAGAGGACACAGAGGTCCTCGAAGCCGTCGAGCCCCTGGGCCGAGACACGGCGTGGGCGACCCCGCAGGGTGAACGTGATCGCCACTGGGCCGTTCTCCGCAGCCCAGCGCTCGCGGACGTCGCGGAAGCGGAAGGCTCCGCCGGAGATGCGCGACCACCGACCGAGGAGATCGACGTAGGCCTGATTGCCGGGAAGGGCATCGACCTCCGTGTCGTCGTAGTCGACCCTTGCTCGGTCAGCCGCCAGCACGGCGAGCTCGTCGATACGGCGGCGGACCCGGAACCGCCGGCCCTCCTCTCGCCTCAGGATCCGGGCCACACGGCGGGCCACCGCCGCGTCGCGTCCGCCCCCCGAGAAGAAGCCGAGCGGCCGGTAGGCCGCGACGACGCCGGTGACGTCCCGCCTGCCGGCCGGTGTCCGGTACGCGTTGCCGATCTGCCCGAATCGCCCGTGACGAGCCACGGGGGAGCGCTCGATGAACCGGTTCAGCGCGTCCCGGTCCCGTGCATGCTCCGGTGTCCCGGGACCGCCACAGCCCGGATGCACGACGACCAGCAGGGTGCACGCGAGAGCGAAGCGCGAGCGCAGGTGCCGGGGCGGCTCAGGGAGGTTGCGCCCGCCGGGGTGACCTTCGACCGGCCCGGCGGGCGGTGTGGTCGACCGAGCATGGGCCACCGACAGTAGGCGACGCGCATCCCGGCCCGGCCGCTTGAGCCGCGGGAACGGCGTGCCTTCGGTCAGTCCCGCCGGGCGAGGGCGGATCTCATGGCTGGGGAAGGGGGGAGTAACGCCCCACACGCCCCCTCACCGCCCAGGTCACGCAGAGGTGTCCTGACTTATGCCGGCCCTGTGAGCAGTAGGCCGGACAGGACAGCCGCGGGCGCTCGCATCTCAGGCCGCCCCTTCGGCCCTGTCCCGCCGAGATCGCGTCGGGCAACGATGCCCGAGCCTCGTGACCTCCGCAGTCGTGCTGTGCTATGCGATGTAGATCGGTGTACCCACCGGCACCTGCGAGTACAGCTCTTCGACATCGGGGATGGCCATCCGGACGCACCCGTGGGAGGCGGCGGAGCCGAGGGAGCTGCTCACGTCCGTGCCGTGGATCCCGGCGCCGTCGAAGATCCCCATCCAGCGCGCCTTGAGGGGATTGTTCGCCGCGCCGCCCGGGATGACCTGGCCCGCGAGGGAGCCCGCCCACGCCGAGTTCGGGACGTGCCAGGCCGGATCGACCGCCTTGTTCTGGATGTGGTAGAGGCCGGCGGGGGTCTCGAGCCCGACCTGGCCGACGGCCACGGTGTAGGTCGTCGCCACCTTGAGGTCGCGGTAGAGCGTGAGGTGGAACGCCGAGCGGTCGAGGGCGAGGACGACGGGATAGCGCTTGGCGACGTCCGCGGTGGAGCGGTGCGGATGGACGACCAGGGTGCGGGCGCGGAGGCGCCGCGAACCCGAGCCGACGAGGGCGGCGCGGAGCGAGCGCATGAGCGGTGCCCGGCGCAGGGTGCGGCCGTCGTGGCCCGGCGTGACGCTCGGCCCGGACACCGAGAAGGAGACGTCTGCCTCCTTCGCGGGCTGGTCGACATCCGAGGCGATGCGCGCCACGAGGCCGCGGACGGCGCGCGGCGAGTAGGACACCTGGGGCCGGAGGGCGACGTCGAGGGAGCCGCCGGAGAGGTTGCGCGCCGTGCGCGAGATGATGTTCCCGTGGCGCGAGCGCGCGAGGGCGCTCCGCACGGTCGCGTCGAGGTTCGTGGTGACCCCGGCCTGGCGGCCCGAGAGGCGGTAGGTCCGGCCCTCCCAGCGCACGGTCACGGGGCGGCGCAGGTCGGTGACGTAGAGCCGCCGCAGCCGCGCCTTCGCCTGCCCGGCGGTGAGGCCCGAGACGTCGATCCCCGCCACCGTGACGCCCTTGCCGATCCGACCGGACTGCGAGGAGTCGTAGGCGTAGACCGCTCCCACGCCGCCGAGGACGACGACGAGGAGAACGGCGACCAGGAGGAAGACGCGATTGCGCATGAGGCGGATGAGTCTAGTGCCCCCGCAACGAGGTCTCTGACGTGCAATCCGGCTCTCAGCGGGAAGTCTCCAGGCGGGAGTCGATCGCCGCGAGAACCTCCGCCCGCTCGCGGTGGGCGGCCTCGTAGCGGCGCAGCTCCTCGAGGTCGGGGCGCCCCAGGGAGGGCAGGATTCCGATGAGCTCCCCGGCCTCGAGCTCGTCGTACGCGGCGGGTGCCTGACCGCCCGCCGCGTCCGCCGGCGGCCGCCGCGGGCGCCGCACGCTCGGCGAGCGGCGCAAGAACTCCTCCACCTCGCGCTCCCACACGTACCCCGAGTCCTGCCCGCGCGTGATCGTCGCGGTGCGCTGGTGGTGGCGCAGGTCGACGATCGCCTCGCGTGTCGTGTGGCGGTAGGCGAAGCCCGTGGCCTTGAAGCGGCGGTTGTCGAGCCCGCGCCCGAAGCGGAGCTGGCGGAGCATCTCGGGCGGAAGCCGTAGTCCCAGGCGGCGCAGGAGCCGCCCCGCCACGAGCTCCGTGCCCCATGGCGGCAGCAGCGGCAGCGCTCGCTTGCCGAGGAGGTCGACGACCTCCGAGAGCACGAGCACCCCGTCGGCGGCGACGTTGAACACGCCCGGGAGGTCCTCGCCGACGGCGTGCCCGAGCGCGGCGACGATGTCGTCCTCGTGGACGAACTGGTAGCGGGGGTCGAAGCCGAGGATGGTCGGCACGGCGGGGAGCCCGAGCAGGCGCATGTGCGCGGTGCGCAGGTCGGGCCCGATGCCGTTGGCGAAGCGCAGGACGGTGACGATCGCGTCCTGAGCCCGCGCCGCGAAGTCCGCGACGGCCCGCTCGGCCTCGAGGACGTCCTTCTCGATGGGCGCCCGCGCCGGGTGGGGGCGGCGCATGTCCTCGGTGAAGAAGGCGGGGTCGTCCTGCTCGCAGCCGTAGAAGTGCGCCGAGGACTTGAAGACGAACTTCCGCACCGGGGAATCGGCGCCCGAGCAGCCCGCGAGGATGTTCATCGTCCCCATGACGTTGTTCTCGTGGGCCCTGCGGGGGGAGGTGGCGGTGGAGTCGACCACGAGCCGGGTGTCGACCACCGTGTCGATCGCCGCCGCGTCGACGATCCGCCGGATGAGCGCGTGCCGGTTGGCGACCTGCACGAACTCCGTGCGCTCGAGCTCCACCGTCGGCACCCGGTCGTCCACGCCGATGACGACCTCCACCGCCGGGTCGGCCTCGATCGCCTGCGCGAGCCGCCCGCCCCAGAAGGTCGAGATGCCCGTGACGAGGACGCGGCGCGATGTCACGTCCAGACGCTCGTCCGCGAGCCGACCATGTCAACGAGGTTCTCCTGGATGAGGCCACGGATGTCGTGGGCGAGCTCCTGCACGAGGCCCTTGTCGCGCCACGGCTCCTCCCCCATCTCGTCGGTCCGGACCGGCGGCAGGAAGCGGATATGGAACTTCGCGGGCAGGTAGCCGAGCATCCCGGGGATCCCGAAGTGCGGGAAGGTCGGGGTCAGCGGGAAGTACAGCAGGCCGGTGAGCCGCTTGAGCAGGGTGAGCTGGGCGAACACCGGTGCGGCCTCCTCGGCTCCCACGACCGCGACGGGGACGATCGGCGCGCGAGCGCGCATGGCCGCCTCCACGAAGCCTCCGCGCCCGAAGCGCTGGACCCGGTAGCGGTCCTTCGTCAACTTCTCGGTCCCCTTGCGCCCCTCGGGGAACACGAGCACGAGCTGGCGCTCGTCCCACAGCAGCCGGTGGACGTTGGCAGGGTGCGCGGCCACCCCGCCGATCTTCTGGATGAACATGGAGAAGCCCGGGTAGCCCTTGAAGAAGTGCTCCACGGTGAGGTGCAGCGGGCGCGGACGGGGATGCTCCTCGCGGATCGCCTTGCCGATCATCGTCGCGTCGGGCGGTAGCGCGCCGGAGTGGTTGGACACGAGCAGGGCGCCGCCCTCGGCCGGGACGTTCTCGATGCCCTCGGTCTCGACCCGGAACCAGTAGCGGTAGAGGAAGTCGGCGAGGCTGCGGTCCAGGAAGCCCTCGACGCGCTCCGACCGGCCCCAGTCGGTGACCTGGCGCTCGGGCTCGACCCCGGGCAGCAGGTCCCGGTCGCTCTTCCGGGGGACGACGTCCCGCCCACCCCCCCGGGCGGCCTCCGCGGGCGGCCACAGCGGCTCCTCGCCCTCGGACGCGCGCAGCGGCGTGCGCCGTCCGGCGCTCATGGCGTGTGCGCGGCCGTGCCGGCGAGGACCGGCGTGAGCGCCTCGCGCAGCGCGGCCCAGTCGGGCGCGCAGACGATCGCCTCGTCCTCGCAGAGCTCACGGTTCCAGGGGTGGGCGATCGTCGCCACGCTGATCCCCTCGGCCAGCGCCCGGTCGAGGTTAACCGGCGAGTCGTCGATGAGGACGTCCACCCCGATCTCCGCGCACCGCGACACCTTGTCGTAGGAGCAGTAGAGCTCCTCGTAGGGGAGGCCGATCGCGTCGAGCCAGCGTGCCGTCGCCGCGTGGCAGCCCGTGTCGCGGTGGGAGGTGATGTGGATGTGGTGGCCGGCCTCGTGCCACGCGCGGACCGTCTCCACCGCTCCAGGGTACGGGTCGCCCGCGAGGATGTTCTGCTCCGAATGCGTCTCGGACACGAGGGCCCGGACCTGCTCGGGGCGCAGCTCGGGGATCCCCCACGTGACCTGGTGCTCGTAGGGGAGCTCGACACCGAAGCGCCGCCGGGCCGCGGCCGCGAAGCCGTCCCAGTAGTGAAAGAGGGTGGAGTCGATGTCGATGGCGACCTTCATGTCCGTTCTCCTGGCAATGTATCGGCGATGTACGGCCCCGAGGGACGGTCTCCATGGCTCGACGTGACGTGGTCGGAGCACCTCTCCTGGCTGCGGGGCGGAGACGCGGTGATGAACGTCTGCGAGCTTGGCGACGGGCCGCCGATCGTGTGGGTCCACGGCCTCGGGGGCGCGTGGCAGAACTGGCTCGAGCAGCTTCCGGAGTTCGGGCGCGACCACCGCTGCGTGGCGATGGACCTGCCGGGGTTCGGGGCCTCACCCATGCCCGAGGAGGATCTCTCCATCCCGGCCTACGGGCGTGCGGTGGCGGCGCTGCTCGACGCGCTGGGGATCGAGCGTGCGGTCGTGGTGGGCAACTCGATGGGCGGCTTCATCGCCACCGAGCTGGCGATCCAGTTCCCCGAGCGGGTGGAGAAGCTCGTGCTCGTCTCCGCGGCGGGGATCTCCTCGGAGTCGCTGCGCCGGCGCCCGTTGCTCACGGGCGCGAAGTTCGCGCGGTACGGCGCCACGTGGGTGGGGTCGAAGGCCGACTGGGTCGTCCGCCGGCCGCGCATGCGCCTCGCGTTCGCCGGCAGCGTGATGCTCCGGCCCGACAAGCTGCCGCCGGCGCTCGTCGAGGAGCAGGTCCGGGGCTCGGGCAAGCCGGGCTTCATCGACGCGTTCGACGCGCTCATGAGCTACCAGATCCGCGAGCGCATCGGAGAGATCCGCTGTCCGACGCTCATCGTCTGGGGCCGCCAGGACCGGCTTGTGCCCGTGAAGGACGCCGACGTGTTCGCGGAGCTCATCCCGGACGCGCGGAAGGTGATCTTCGAGCGGACGGGGCACGTCCCGCAGCTCGAGCGCCCGGCGAAGTTCAACGAGACGCTGCGGGAGTTCCTCGCCGACGCCGACCGCCCGCCCGAGCGGGTCTAGGAGGTGAGCGCGCCCTCGCTCGCCGAGCCGACGAGCTTGGCGTACTTGGCCAGCACCCCGGTCGGCGAGCCGCCGTCGTCGGCGGGAGGAGGCGTGTAGGCCGCGACCCGGGCGCGGATCTCCTCGGGGGCGAGCGCGACGTCGAGGCGGCGCTCGTCCACGTCGATGGTGACCGTGTCCCCGGTCTGCACCGCGGCGATGGGGCCGCCGCGTGCGGCCTCGGGGGCGACGTGGGCGGCCATGAAGCCGTGGGTGGCGCCCGAGAAGCGCCCGTCCGTGAGCAACGCGACGTGCTCTCCGAGACCGGCGCCGTTGATCGCGGCGGTGACCGCGAGCATCTCGCGCATCCCGGGCCCGCCGGCCGGGCCCTCGTTGCGGATGACGACGACGTCGCCGCGCTCGATCCGACCGTGCACCGCGGCGTCCATGGCGTCCTCCTCGGACTCGAAGACGCGCGCGGGCCCCTCGTGGCGGCGGCGCTCGTGGCCGGCGAGCTTGACCACGCAGCCCTCCGGGGCGATGTTGCCCTTGAGGATCGCCAGCCCGCCCGTGGGCTTGACGGGGTCGTCGAGCGGACGGACCACGCGCTGGCCTTCGGTCTCGGTGGCGTGCGCCGCGACCTCGCCGGCGGTCGTGCCGTCGACGTTGGGCGTGTCGGGGTGGAGTCGCCCCGCCTCGTGGAGGCGCCGCATGACGAGCGGCACGCCCCCGGCCTCGTAGAGGTCCCGCGCGTTGTAGGCGCCGCCGGGCTTGAGGTCGCAGAGCAGCGGGGTCTGCTCGGAGATCCGGTCAAAGTCGTCGATGGAGAGATCCACCCCCGCCTCGCGGGCCACGGCGAGAAGGTGCAGCACCCCGTTGGTCGAGCCCCCCGAGGTGGCGATCGCCGCGATGGCGTTCTCCAGGGACTCGCGCGTGATGATCTGGCGGGGCGTGAGGCCGCGGCGCAGCACGTCCATGACGAGGCGGCCGGCACTTTCAGCGACCTCGCCCCGCCGGCCGTCGACGGCCGGGACCATGGACGAGCCCGCCGGCGAGATGCCCATGACCTCGAAGGCCTCGGCCATCGTGTTCGCGGTGAACTGCCCGCCGCACGCGCCCGGGCCCGGGCTCGCGGCGCTCTCGATCTCGGCGAGCTCCGCGTCGGTGATCCTGCCGGCCGCGTGGGCACCGACCGCCTCGAAGACGTCGAGGATCGTGATGTCCCGCCCGTGGTGGTGGCCGGGCAGGATCGAGCCGCCGTAGAGCATCACCGACGGGACGTCGAGGCGGGCCAGGGCCATGACGGTGCCGGGGATGGTCTTGTCGCAGCCCGAGAGGGCGATGACCCCGTCGAAGAGATGGCCGCGCGCGACGAGCTCGATCGAGTCGGCGATGACCTCCCGGGAGACGAGGCTCGTGCGCATCCCGCTGGTGCCCATGGTGATCCCGTCGGAGATCGCGACCGTGTTGAGCTCCATGGGGGTGCCCCCGGCCTGGCGGATCCCCTCCTTCACACGCGCGGCGAGCGCGCGGAGGTGGAAGTTGCATGGCATGGTCTCGATCCACGTCGAGGCGACACCGATGACCGGCTTGGCCATCTCCTCCTCGCCGAAGCCGATCGCCTTGAGGTAGGAGCGTGCCGCGGCGCGCTCGGGCCCCTCGGTGAGGGCGCGCGAGCGGTGCTTGGGATCCATCAGTATCCCGAAGCGGAAGTTCGCGGCACTAACTCGCGGGCTGGCGCTCGGCGCGCTTGGCCCAGTCACGCTCCCACTGGCGCAGGCGCCAGAGGTCGCGCTGGATCTGGCGGGGGTCGACCTGCCGGCCGGGAAGGTGCATGTTCGCCTCGGAGACCACACGGCGCTCGTCGCCGGTCAGGGCCATCCACTTCGCGAGGACGTCGTCGGAGTCGGGCAGGCGGGGCGAGCCGTAGGGGCGGGTCTCGTCGGGGAACTCGACGCAGTACTCGTTGAGCAGGCGGTCGGTCTGCGGGAGGTAGGCGATGATCGGGCGGTGGGGGTAGACGAGGTAGGCGTACGCCGCCCCGCCCATGTCCCGCCCTCCGGGCCCGTCGGCCTGGCTCCCCCACACGCGGAGAAACCCGAGGTCGCGGTACATCGCCCACTCCTCGTCGTTCACGCAGGAGCGCAGCAGCAGCCGCGCGCGCTGCTCGGCGCGACGCTCACGTCCCGGGTCGTAGCCCGCGACCACCGCCTCGTCGGAATCGGCCCCGGAACCGGACCCACCCACCCATGCCCGCCGCGCACGCCGGCGCGCGAGGTACTCGTCGATCTTCGGGAGGAGGACCTCGGCGAGGAGGGCGAGGACGACGATTGCGGCGGTGCAGAGGGCGAGCAGCACTACCGGCCGCCGGCAGCCCGTGGGAAGAAGATCACACGGTCGGCGTCGCGCGGGATCTCGTCGAAGTCGCGGACCATCTCGGCCCGGCGCCGGCCGGCGGTCGGAGCCCGGACGGGAACGGCAGCCCACATGCCGGCGTCGAGCTGGCGCCGGAACTCGTCGACCAGCGCCTGCTCCTCCTCGGCACGCCGCAGGTCCCCCTCGGCGATGAGCACCTCGCCGTGGCCGGGGGTCATGCGGAGGAAGCGCACGGCGGCGATCATAGCCGAGGAATGGGGGCGAAGCGCGCCCTGTCGAGCACGCCGAGGGCGTCCACCGGGCCCGATCCCGCTCCGAGCTCCCGCAGTCCGCGGCGGACGGCCTCGGCGGCCACGGCCTTGGCCGCGCGAGCGGCCTCCAAAGGCGGGTATCCGCGGGCGAGGTGGGCGGCGAGCGCGGAGGAGTGCGTGCATCCTGAGCCGTGCGCCGCGTCCCCGGGGTGGCGCTCGCCGGCGATGAGCTCGAGCCGGTCGCCGTCCCAGAAGACGTCCTCGGCCTCTTCGCGGTGGCCGCCGGTGAGGACGACGACGCCGGAACCGAGGTCGCGGATAGCCCGGACGAGGTCCTCCGGCTCGTCGCGCACCCCCGACCCGGCGAGCACCCTGGCCTCCGCCACGTTCGGGGTGACCACGGTGGCCAGCGGGAGGATGCGCTCCACGAGCGCCCGGCGCGCGGCGGCGTCGAGGAGCACCGCTCCGGACTCGGCGACCATCACCGGATCGACCACGACGGGGATCGGCTCCGCGCCCACTCGGAGCTCCTCCAGAGCCCAGGCCACCGTGTGGACCGTCGGGGCATCGCCGAGCATCCCCACCTTCACCGCGTCGACGCCGAGGTCCGAGGCCACGGCCCGGACCTGCGCGAGGATGAACTCGCCCGGGACGGGATGGACCCCGTCCACGCCCAGCGTGTTCTGGGCGGTGAGCGCGGTCAGCGCCGTCGCCCCGTGGACGCCGCAGGCCGCGAACGCCTTGAGGTCGGCCTGGATCCCGGCGCCGCCCCCGGAGTCCGAGCCGGCGACCGAGAGCACCACGGGCGGGGCCATGGCGGCAGGCTAGGCCCCTAGAACGCGCCCTCGAGATGCTCGAGGCGCAGGAGGCGCCCCTGGCCGTCGAGGATGATGCCGATCGCGTCGAAGCGCAGCTCGGCCGACCAGGGACGGTCCGTCGTCTGGACGAGCCACTGCGTCGCCATGCGGCGGACCTGCTTCTGCTTGTGCGGATCGAGCGCCTCGAACGGACGCCCGTTCTCCCCACGGCGGGTCTTCACCTCCGCGAAGACGAGCACCCTCCCATCGCAGGCGATGATGTCGAGCTCGCCGTAGCGCGTCCGCGCGTTGCGCTCCACGAGCGCGAACCCGAGCCGCTCGAGGTGCTCGGCCGCGAGTCGCTCGCCGAGGCGCCCCGCCGCGTGTCGGGGGTCGTCGCTGGAGACCATGACCGGGAGCCTGCCGGGCGCCGGTGCGCCTGTCCCGCGCGCTTCGTGCCGGTTCGGCGCCACCTTCGTGCCGGGTCCGCGCGGGCGCACGGTCGGGCCCCGGTTCGCCACCGATCCGCACCGGATCGGTGCCGGATGACCCCGTCGAGGCCCCGCTGCCCACCGCCTCGCGAGAGGGTGGCGGTGTGCTCGCCCGGGTCATCACCTTCGCGCTCGACGGCTTCGACGCCCGCCAGGTCTGGGTGGAGGTGGACGTCCGCGCGGGGCTGCCCGCGTTCAACGTCGTGGGGCTCGGGGACAAAGCGGTCCGGGAGGCGCGGGAGCGGGTCCACGCGGCGATCCTCAACCAGGGCTTCGCGTTCCCCCAGAAGCGCATCACCGCGAACCTCGCGCCGGCCTACCTGCGCAAGACGGGGCCGAGCTTCGACCTCCCGCTCGCGCTCGGGGTCCTCGCGGCCTCCGAGCAGCTCCCGCGCGAACGGCTCGACTCCGTCGCGGTGTTCGGCGAGCTCTCGCTCTCCGGTGACGTGCGTCCCGCGCGCGGAACCCTCGCGGTGGCCGAGGGCGCCCGGCGCGAGGGGGTCGAGGTCCTCGTCCTGGCCCGCGAGCGCGCGGACGAGGCCGCGCTCGTCGACGGGCTCGTGGTGGGCGCCGTGACGACGCTGCGCGAGGCGGTGGAGGGGCTGCGCGAGGGGGTGCTGCCGCCGCCCCCCGCCATTCCGGTGGTGCCGCGCGATTCCGCGGAGGAGCCCGACCTCGCCGACGTCGAGGGCCAGCCCTTCGCGGTCCACGCGCTGACCGTGGCGGCGGCGGGCGGCCACAACCTGCTCATGCAGGGGCCGCCCGGCACCGGGAAGACCATGCTCGCCCGCCGGTTGCCGGGGATCCTCCCGCCGCTGACCAACTCAGAGGCGCTGGAGGTCACCCGGGTGCACTCCGTGGCCGGCCTGCGGCGCGGGCCCGGGCTGGTGACGGTGCGGCCCTTCCGCGCGCCGCACCACGGCACGTCGCCCTCGGGGCTCGTGGGTGGAGGGTCCGCGCCCGAGCCCGGCGAGGCGTCGCTCGCCCACCACGGGGTGCTGTTCCTCGACGAGCTCGCCGAGTTCCCGCGGCCGTCGCTCGAGGCGCTGCGCCAACCGCTCGAGGACGGGCACATCACCGTCGTCCGGGGACAACATGCCGTGCGGTTCCCGACGCGCTTCCAGCTCGTGGCGGCGACGAACCCGTGTCTGTGCGGCGCGGCGGGAACTCCGCGATGCCGGTGCACCGAGGCCGACCACCTGCGCTACCGCCGGCGGCTCAGCGGGCCGCTGCTCGACCGGATCGACCTCGTGGTGACCGTGGACCGCCCGGTGCTCGGAACGGGGTTGTCCCGGGCGGGCTCCTCCGAGATCCGGGAGCGGGTGCTCGCCGCGCGTGAGCGTCAGGAGCGCCGCTCCGCGCGCACGGGCGCGAGCGCGAACGCGCGGCTCGAGCTCCGGGTCCTGCGCCGCGAGGTCGGAGTGAGCGACGAGGCCGAGGACGCGCTCTCGCGGGCCTACGCGCTCGGGAAGGTGACGGCCCGGGGGCGCCACCGGGTCCTGCGGGTCGCCCTCACCCTGGCCGACCTCGCGGGCCGGGACGGCATCGACCTGCCCGACGTCACGCAGGCGCTGGCCTTCCGCGGCTGGGCGCCCGCCGAGGGGATGGCGGCGTGAGCTCGGCCTGTGACGCCTGCCTGCGGCGGACGTGGCTGCTCGCCCGCCTCGGGGGACACCTGGAGCGGGCGCGCGAGCAGGGGCGGCGGCTGCCGGTCGTGCTCGCGCTGAGCAACGACGAGCTGCTCGCCGCCCTCGGCGGGGGGGAGCGCGGAAGGATCGCCGTTGAGATCGCGGGCTTCGCTCCGGCCCGCGCGCGGCAGGCCGCAGCGGACGCCGGACTCGCGTCGCTCTGTCGCTGTGACGAGCGCTACCCCGCGCAGCTCCTCGACGCTCCCGACGCCCCGGCCGTCCTCCACGTCGCCGGCTCGCTCGACCGGTTCCTCGCGCTCGTGGCCGCCCCGGCGGTGGCGATCGTGGGGACGCGGCGGGCCTCGCCGTACGGGCTCGAGGTCGCCGGGTCGCTCGCCCGGGGGCTCGCGGTCGCCGGGGTGACCGTGGTCTCGGGCATGGCCATGGGGATCGACTCGGCCGCCCACGAGGGGACGCTCGGCGCCGACGGCGGGACCGTGGCCGTCCTGGCGGGCAGCGCGGATCATGCCTATCCGCGCTCGGCGCGCGGGCTGCACCGGCGGCTCGTCGAGCACGCGGCCGTGGTCTCGGAGCTGCCCCCCGGCGTCCTTCCCCGCCGGTGGATGTTCCCCGCGCGCAACCGGCTCATCGCCGGGCTGAGCTCGGTGACCGTGGTTGTGGAGGGCGGGGAGCGCTCGGGCTCGCTCATCACCGCGGGGATCGCCGAGGATCTCGGGCGTGACGTGGCCGCGGTGCCCGGCCGGGTCACGTCGCCCATGGCCTCCGGTCCGCACGCGCTGCTCGCCGACGGGGCGCATCTCGTCCGGGACGCGACCGACATCCTCGACCTGCTGCACCTGCCGCCGCAACGCGTGGCGCCGCGCCCGGTTCCCGAGGAGCTGCGGCCGCTGCTCGACGCGGTCGCCCACGGGGCCGACACCGTGACGGCGTTGGCGCTGGGAGGCTTGGAGGTGGGCGGCGCGCTGGCCGGATTGACCGAGCTGGAGCTGCGGGGGCTCGTCCGCGCCGCACCGGGCGGCCGCTACGAGGTGGTTCCGGGGTGATTCAGCCCGCCCCGAGCCCGAGCTGCTCGTACGCGATCGACGCGAACGACATCCGGTGCAACGGCGAGACGCCGAGGCGTTCGATGGCGGCGCGGTGCTCCGGCGTCGAGTAGCCCACGTGGAGCGCGAAGTCCCACCCCGGGTGCAGGGCGTCGGCGCGGCGCATGTAGCGGTCGCGGGTGACCTTGGCGAGCACGGACGCCGCCGCGATCGACGCCGAGGTCCGGTCCCCGCCGACCACCGCCCGGTGCTCGAAGCCGAGATCGCCGAGCCGGAACCCGTCGGACAGCAGCAGCGCTCCCGGACGGGCCACCCGGCGCAGGGCGTCCCGGAGTGCGGCGAGGTTCGTGCGGTGCAGTCCGGACTCGTCGATCCGGCGCGCGCAGCGCGAGACGATCGCCACCCGCGCGGCGAGCCGGAGGATCACCGGGTAGAGCTCCTCGCGCCCGGCCTCCGTCTGCTGCTTGGAGTCGTTGAGCATCCCGAGCGCGCGGACCTCCCGCGGCCCCATCCGCTCGTAGTCGAAGAGCACGGCGGCGGCGACCAGCGGCCCGGCGAGGCTGCCCCGCCCGGCCTCATCCGCGCCCGCGACCCAGCGCCGCTCCAGCCGCCGGTCCCACTGGACGAGGCGACGGCCCGGGCGGGCGCGGGCGGGCGGGGTTCCCTTCCTAGAAGATCCCGATCCGGTCCGGCGGCCAGTACGTGGCGAAGGCGCCGCCGATGATCCAGTCCTCGGGGACCGGCCCCCAGTAGCGGCTGTCGGCGGAGTTTCCACGGTTGTCGCCCATCATGAAGTAGTGACCGGGTGGAACCCTGATCGCCGTGCGGAAATTGCAGTCTCCGGGGGCACACGGCCGGATAAAGGGGTCCTTCTCCCGCTTGCCGTTGACGATCGCGTGGCCGTTGACGATCGCGATGGTGTCCCCCGGCCCGGCGACCATCCGCTTGATGAAGTTGTCGTCCGCGCGCTTGCGCGTCGGCCGGTCACAGGGCCGGTCCGTGCCGTCGCCGGCGTTGGGGTCGCCACAGCGCCCCGAGCCCGCGGCGCCCCCGATGTCCTCGGCGCCCTGCGGCGGATGGAACACGACGATGTCCCCCACGCTCGGGGACCCGAAGTGGGTGCCGATCCGGTTCACGAGCACGCGCTGGCCGATGCTCAGCGTCGGGATCATCGACCCGGTGGGGATCTTGAAGGGCTTGACAAGGAACGCCTGGATGAGCAGCGCCAGCCCCAGCGCGGTGGCCACGATGACCACGAGCTCGACGAGCGAGCCCGCCGGCGACTTGGCCTTCGGGCTCACCGCGGGGTGGGACGGCTAAGCATCCGCCGGGGAGGCGTCGGCCTCCGCGTGACCCTCGGCGAGCGGGCCACCGTCCCCGGCATCCGCTCGGGGCTCCTTGGCGGCGGCGTCCGCGGGCAGGTCGCCGTCCGTGGGGCCTTGCTCGGTGTGAGGCGGCGCCGCCGGGTGCAGCAGCTCCCGCTCCACCACGGGCTCTGCGCCGGTGAAGCGGCGCTCGCGCACCCGCGCCCGCTTGCCCACGCGCCCGCGCAGGTAGTAGAGCTTCGCGCGGCGCACGTCGCCGCGGGCGGCGATCTCGATCCGCTCGATCTTCGGCGAGTGCACTGGGAACGTGCGTTCCACACCGACCCCGAAGGACTGCTTGCGGACCGTAAAGGTCTCGCGCGCCCCGTGCCCCTGGCGCTTGATGACCACGCCCTCGAAGACCTGCACGCGCCGGCGCGTGCCCTCGATGACCTGGAAGTGCACCCGGAGGCGGTCGCCGGCCCGGAACTCGGGCACCCGGCGCAGCTGGGCGCGCTCGATGGAGTCGATGACGGAGCTCATGCGGAGGGGGGCGGTTCCTCGCGCCCGGAGCGGCCATGGTACCGAAGCCCCGCCCGCGCCCGGCTCTCCGCCAGCCGCCATTCCCGGATGCGCGCGTGGTGCCCGGAGAGCAGCACCTCTGGGACGCTCCAGCCCCGCCACTCGGCCGGGCGCGTGTAGTGCGGGTACTCGGGCCCGCCCTCCAGCGCCGCCGAGAACGACTCCTCCCCCGCCGAGTCCGTATGCCCCAGCGCGCCCGGCAGCTTGCGCAGGACGGCGTCGCAGACCACCATCGCGGCGAGCTCCCCGCCCGCCAGCACGTAGGGCCCGATGGAGAGCACGTCGGAGCAGAAGTGCTCGACGATGCGCTCGTCGAGACCCTCGTAGCGCCCGCAGAGCAGCGTGATGTCCTCCTCCGCGGCGAGCTCGTCGACCCAGGTGTCGTCGAGCGCCCGACCCGAGGGCGCCAGCGCGATGACCCGGCGCCGGGAGCGCAGCTCGACCGGATCGCACCCGTAGCGCTCGCGCAGAGCGGCCTCCATCACGTCGACCCGCAGGACCATCCCCGCCCCGCCGCCGAACGGGGTGTCGTCCACCTGCCGCCCCGAGAGCGTGGAGGACGCCCGCAGGTCGACGGCCTCGAGCGAGTGCCCCGCCGCCAGCGCGTTGGCGACGTGGCGCTGGCCGGAGAACCACCCAAACCAGTCGGGGAAGAGCGTGACCACGTCGATCCGCACCCTCAGTCTTCTCCCAGGAAGCGGAGGTCCACGTCGACCACCCCACGCTCGGGGTCCACGGAGCGCACCGCGTCGCGCACGAGCGGCACGAGCAGGTCGCCCACCTCGAGCACCTCACAGGAGGGCAGCGCCCGCAGGGCGTCCACCCGACCCACCTCGCGCTCGCCGTCGACCACCCGCAGCCCCACGAGGTCCGTCGCCCACCACTCGTCCTCCCCGAGCGCCGGGACCTCGGCGCGCGCGACCCGGAGCTCGACGCCGCCCAGCGCCGCCGCCGCTCCCCGGTCGACGCAATCCTCCAACCGCACCAGGGGCCGGTTCTCGGTCCCCGCGCGGCGAACGATCTCCCGGGCCGTTCCGTCGACCATGACCACCCGACCGCGTCCGAGCAGCGCCGGTACGGGCTCGAGCACATAGAAGGAGCCGTCGAGGCCGTGCGGCCGGCCGACCCGTCCCGCGACGACCTCGGACTGGGCGGGCACGGCTTCGCTTCAGTCGACGATGTCGACGAGCACGCGCTTGCGCTCGCGCACCGCGGCGGCCTTGAGCACCGTGCGCAGGGCATTCGCCGTCCGGCCACCCCGCCCGATCACCTGGCCGTAGTCCTCATCGGCGACCGACAGCTCGAGCACCACCGTCCCGTCGTCCTCCTCGAAGGACTCGACCTTCACCGCGTCGGGCTCGGCGACGAGCGACCTCACGAGATCCTCGAGGAGCTCCTTCAGGACGCGATGCCCTGGATCTTGAGGAGCTTGCGGACCGGCTCGGAGGGCTGGGCGCCCTTCCCGAGCCACGCGCGCACGCGCCCCTCGTCCAGGACGATCGTGGAGGGCTGGGTCTGGGCGTTGTAGTGCCCCACGATCTCGAGCACGCGACCGTCGCGCTTGGAGCGCGAATCGGTCGCCACCACGCGCCACACGGGGTTCTTGCGCCCGCCGACACGGGTCAGCCTGAGTCGTACCGCCATACCGCGGTGGAGATTACCGCCCGCCGGCCTGGCGCATGAGCGCGCCGAGATCCGGCATCTTGCCCGAGGACATCTGGCGCATGAGCTTGCGCATCTGCTCGAACTGCTTGATGAGCGCCTTGACCGCCGGCACGTTCGTGCCCGAGCCCTGCGCGATCCGCGCCCGTCGCGAGCCCTTGATGAGGTCGGGCCGGCGCCGCTCCTCGGGGGTCATGGAGAGGATGATCGCCTGCACCCGGTCGAACTCCCGCTCGTCGAGCTTCACGCCCTTGAGCTGGGCGCCCATGCCGGGGATCATCCCCAGCAGGTTCTGCAGCGGGCCCATCTTCCGGATCTGGCGGAGCTGGTCGAGGAAGTCCCCGAGGTCGAACTCCGCCCGGCGCATCTTCCGCTCGAGCTCCTTGGCCCGATCCTCGTCGAAGGTCTGCTCCGCCTTCTCGATGAGCGACATCACGTCGCCCATCCCGAGGATGCGCTGGGACATCCGGTCGGGGTGGAAGCGCTCGAACTGGTCGAGCTTCTCGCCGGTGGAGGCGAAGAGGATCGGCTTGCCCGTGACCGCCTTCACCGACAGCGCGGCGCCGCCGCGGGCGTCGCCGTCGAGCTTCGTCATGACCACCCCGTCGAAGGGCACGGCCGCGGCGAACTGCTCGGCGACGTTCACGGCGTCCTGACCGGTCATGGCGTCGACCACGAGCAGGACGTCGTGGGGCTTCGTGACGTCCCGGATGGCTTTCAGCTCTCCCATGAGCGACTCGTCGACGTGCAGGCGGCCGGCGGTGTCGACGATGAGGACGTCCTTGCCGTCCTGGCGGGCCCGCTCCAGCGCCCACTCGGCGATGTCGACGGGGTCGGCGTCCGTCCCCTGCTCGTAGACCGTCGCACCCACCTGGCCGCCGACGGTGACGAGCTGGTCGACGGCGGCGGGGCGGTAGACGTCGCACGCCGCCATGGCGACCGAGGAGCCGTGCTCGGAGTTCAGGTACCGGGCGAGCTTGGCGACGGCGGTCGTCTTGCCCGAGCCCTGGAGCCCGGCCATGAGGATCACCGTGGGCGGCCGGGGCGAGAAGGTCACCGTCCGGGCGGCGCCGCCCATGAGCCCGGTGAGCTCCTCGGAGACGATCTTCACGACCTGCTGACCCGGGTTGAGCTGGCCCAGCACGTCGGCGCCGAGCGCCCGCTCCTTCACGCCCTTCGTGAAGGAGCGCACGACCTTGAAGTTCACGTCGGCCTCGAGCAGCGCGAGGCGGATCTCGCGCATCGCGGCGTCGATGTCCGCTTCGGTCAGCGTCCCGCGCGCACGGACGTCCGAGAGGGTGGCCTGGAGCTTCTCGCCGAGAGAGTCGAACATCTATGCGGCCGGCGACCTCGGCGGCAGGGGCAAGGCGCCGCCCGCTCCCGGAGTCGTCGCCTCACTGGCGGCCTGCGCGGCCTCGTGCGCCGCCCGCTCGGCCTCGGCCAGCGCGGCGGCCGACGCCGCCTCGTCGCCCTCGAGGGGCGGTGGCGGCGGCGGTGGTGAGTCGTGGCGCGTGCGGCCGTTCGCGAGGCCGCCGAACGTGGATGAGAGGTTCCCGAGCGCCTGGGAGAACTCGCTCGGGATGATGAAGACCTTGCTGGCCGGGCCCTGGGCGAGCTGCGGTAGCATCTGGAGGTACTGGTAGCTCAGCAGCTCGGGGTCGGGCTGGCCCGCGTGGATCGCCCCGAACACGGTCTGGATCGCCTTGGCCTCGCCCTCGGAGCGCAGGATCGCCGCCTGCTTCTGGCCCTCCGCGGTGAGGACGGCGGCCTGCTTCTGGCCCTCGGCGGTGAGGATCGAGGCCTGCTTGCCACCCTCCGCGGTGAGGATCTGCGCGCGGCGGTCGCGCTCGGCGCGCATCTGCTTCTCCATCGCCTCCTGGATGGAGCCGGGCGGATCGACGGACTTCAGCTCCACGCGGTTGACGCGGATGCCCCACTTACTCGTGGCCTCGTCGAGCACGGCGCGGAGTTGGCCGTTCACGGTGTCGCGCGAGGTCAGGGTCTGCTCGAGCGTCATGCCGCCGATGACGTTGCGCAGCGTGGTGACCGTGAGCTGCTCGATGGCCTGGAGCGGGTTGGCGACCTGGTAGGTCACCGACTTCGCGTCGGTGATCGTGAAGTAGATGACCGTGTCGATCTGGACCACGAGGTTGTCCTCGGTGATCACGGGCTGCGGGGGGAAGGAGACGACCTGCTCGCGCAGGTCGATGAGCGGCCGCAGGCGGTCGATGAAGGGGACGATGATCGTCAGCCCCGCGTCGAGCGTGCGCGAGTAGCGGCCGAGCCGCTCCACGACTCCGGCCCGGGCCTGGGGGACGATCCGCACCGTCCGCGCGGCGACGAACAGCGCGAAGACGGCGAGGACGATGAGGACGATGAGACCTGCGGACATTGTCTTCTCCTAGGTAACGAGAGCCATGGCGCCCTGGATCTCCACGACCTGAACCTGCGCCCCCTGGGCGAACTCCTCGCCCTCGTAGGCCTTGGCGGTCCACACCTCGCCGTCGATCTTCACAGACCCGAGCCCTTCGGGCCCGCCGATCGCCTCCACCACGAGCGCCGGGCGCCCCACGAGCGCCGCCGCACCCGTCCTCAGCCGCGGCGGCGTGCGCAGATGGGCGCGCGCGATGGGTCGCACGACGCCGAGGACCACCGCCGAGACCAAGATGAAGAGGATCCACGGGAGCAGCGAGCCCGCCCCCACCGCGGCGGCGACGGCCGCGGCCAGCGCCCCCACCGAGAACGGCCCGATCCAGAGCGAGACGGTGAGCATCTCCCCCACGGCGAGCACCACGGCGGCGATGACCCAGAGGACCCAGGGATCCATGTCCGGGCAGAGGCTACTCCGGCGCCATCAGCGCCCGTGCGAAGTCGTCGGGATCGAAGGGGCGCAGGTCCTCGAGCGCCTCGCCGATCCCGATGAGCTTGACCGGGATGCCGACGTCCCGCGCGATCGCCAGGGCGATCCCGCCCTTGGCGGTCCCGTCGAGCTTGGTCAGGATGATCCCGTCGACCGCCACGGCCTCGGCGAAGAGCTGGGCCTGGCGCACGCCGTTCTGGCCCGTGGTGGCGTCGATCGTGAGGAGGGTCTCGTGCGGCGCCTCGGGCAGGAGCTTGCCGATCACCCGGCGCACCTTGGTGAGCTCGGCCATGAGGTCGTCCTGGGTGTGCAGGCGCCCGGCGGTGTCGACGATGACCACGTCGGCCCCCTCCCGGACGCCGGTGGCGACCGCGTCGTAGGCCACGGACCCCGGATCGGCGCCGGGCGCGCCCGCCACGAAGATCGCTCCCGCGCGCTCGGCCCAGCGCTCGAGCTGCTCGACGGCGGCAGCGCGGTACGTGTCGGCGGCCCCGAGGACGACGGTGCGACCGAGCTCGTGGCGCAGGTGGTGGGCGAGCTTGCCGACGCTCGTGGTCTTGCCCGTCCCGTTGACTCCGACCATGAGCAGGACGGTGGGGGTCGGGCGCAGGTCGATGCGCCCGTCCCCCGTGCGGGCGATGCCGGCCAGGAGCTCTTCGAGGCGCCGGGTGAGCGCCTCCCCGCCCGCGACCTCGCCCGACCCGGCCTCGCGCTCGAGGGTCTCCACCACCTCGGCGGTAGTGCGCGCACCCACGTCGGCGAAGATCAGCGCCTCCTCGAGGCGCTCCCACGTCTCCTCGTCGAGGTCGCCCTCGAAGAGCGTCGCGTGGACCTCGGCGGCGAGGGCCTGGCGCGTCTTGCGCATGTTCGTGCGCAGCCGGCGGAAGAAGCCCCGGCGCTCCTCCTCTCCAGACCCCCCGGCCTCCTCCGACGCGGAGGCGTCGTCGGTGACGAAGAGCTCGCGCCAGTCCGAGGCCATGGGTGTCGAGCCTAGGGTCAGGCGGCCGCGCGGGTGTCGGGCGCGAGGCGGCGGGAGACCACCTTGGAGACCCCGTCGCCGCCCATGGAGACGCCGTAGAGGACGTCGGCGGCCTCCATCGTGCGCTTCTGGTGGGTGACGACGATGAACTGCGCCCGGTCGCCGAAGCGGCGCAGGAGCTCGAGGAAGCGGGTGATGTTCGGGTCGTCGAGCGCGGCCTCGACCTCGTCGAGGATGTAGAAGGGACACGGCCGGGCGAGGAAGACGGCGAACAGGAAGGCGAGGGCGGTGAGCGACTTCTCTCCGCCCGAGAGCAGCGAGAGGCGCTTCGTGGCCTTCCCCGCGGGGGTGATCTCGATCTCCACCCCGAGCTCGGGGGTGTCGGCGGCGTCCTCGGCGTCGTCGTCCTCCTCAGGGCGTTCGCCGCCGAGCACCGGCCGCGGGCCGGGATCCTCCGCGACCAGGCGCAGGGCGCCACGTCCGCCCGGGAAGAGGTGCCCGACGACCTCCTCGAAGTTCTTCGCCGCGGCGGCGAAGGTCTCCGCGAACGTCTCGCGGATCTGCGTGTCGGTGTCACGGAGGAGATCGCCGAGCTCGCGCAGGGCGGCCTCGAGGTCCTCGCGCTGGGCCTCGAGCTCCTCCACGTGGGCGACGGCCTCGGCGTACTCGTCCTGGGCGAGGGGATTGACGGGGCCGAGCAGCTCGCGGCGGCGGGCCAGGCGCTCGAGGCGCTGGAGGAGGGTGGTGCGCTCGGGGGCGTCGAGGGGCTCGGGGGGATCGGATCCCACCCACCCCTGGTCCAGTCGACCGGCCAGCTCGGCGAGCGCCCGGGCCGCGTCGGCGTGCGCGTCCCGGGCGCGCTGGGCGGCGACCTCGGCGCGGGTGACCTCCTCGGTGCGCGCGCGCAGGCGGGTCTGGACGCCGGCCTCCTCCTGGGCGCAGGCGCGCAGGTCGGCGGCCAGGGCGTCGCCCGCCGCCCGGTCGGCACGTAGGGCCTCGGCGAAGGCGTCGCCCCGGGTGACGACGGCCTGGGCGGCGCGGGCGAGGACGTCCACCAGCACGGACGCGGCGGGGACCAGCGCGCGCTCCCGGCTCAGCCGCGCGCCGACCGCGGCGATACGTCGAACCCGCTCCTCGCGCTGGGCGGCGGCGCGCTCGGCGAGGCGGCGCTCGGCGGCGAGCTCGGCGAGGACCTGCGCTCGGCGCACCGCCCCGGGACCCTCGTCGGGGGCCCGGCGGCGGTGCTCGATCGCGGCCCGCACCCGGCGGACCTCCTCGCCGGCCACGTCGCGCGCGCGGCCCGCGGAGCGGGCGACGGCCTCGGCGTCGTCGCGCCGGGCGTCCGCGGCCGCGAGGGCGGCGGTGTGCTCCCCGATCCGCGTCTGGGCGGCCCGCTCGGCGCCCGCGGCCTCCTCCGTACGCGCCAGCAGCCCCTCCCGGCGGTTGCGCTCGGCGAGCACGCGCTCCCCGCCGCCCGACGGGACCTGGCGCAGCTCGCGGCGGGCGGGGGACCAGGTGCGCCCGGCGCGGGTCACGACGGCGCCGGTGAAGTCGTCGGGCACGGCCGCCACGTCGTCGACGAGCCACGTGTCGGCGAGGAGCGGGCGGGCGAGCGCGAGGGCATCGGCCGGGCCGGAGACGAGGTCGAGCAGCCGGCGCGCGCCGGGGATGGGGGCCCCACCCGCCCGCGCCCCGCCCGCCCCGTCGGTGCGGCCGCTCGCAGTGCGCTGGGGCGACCCCGTCACGAGCACGGCGCCCCCGTCGCGGCCGGCGCGCTCGAGCAACGCGGCGCCCGCGGGGCGGTCGGGGACGAGGGCGGCGCCGAGCGCGGGCCCGAGCGCCGCGGCGAGCGCGAGCTCGTCGCCCGCCGGCACCCCGAGGACGTCGGCGAGGGACGCGGCGCCGCCGGGCGCCCCGGCGTGCGTGCGCAGGAACTGGTTGACGGCCGCGAGCTCGCCGCCGACCCGCGCGGCCTCGCGGCGGGCCGCCTCGGCGCCGCGCTCGGCCTCGCGCCGCGCCCGGCGCGCGACCTCGGCCTCCTCCTCGGCGTGAGCGAGCGCCTCGCGCCGCGCGCGCTCCTGCTCCCCCGCCGCGCCGAGCGCCGCCCCGGCCTCGCGCTCGCGCTCCTCGAGCCCGGCCAGCTCCGCCGAGAGGCGGGCCTCCGCGTCGCGCTCGAGCCCCTCGCGCTCGGCCTCCAGCGCCCGCAGCCGCTCCGATGCGCCCGCGTCCTCGGAGTCGAACAGCGTCTCGGCCTCCAGCCCGCACAGCTCGGACTCCCCGTGCGTGACGCGCTCGGCGAGCCCCGCCGCCTGCGCCCGGGCGCCCTCGAGCCGCAGGGCGATCCGTTCCCCGGCCCCGCGCGCGGCGTAGGCCCGGCCCGACAGCTCCTCCCGCTGCGCCGAGCGCCTGCCCAACGCCTCCTCGGCCCGCTCGCGCCGCTTCCCGACCTCCGCGAGCTCGGCCTCGGCCGCGCGCCGGGCCTCTCCGGCCCGCACCGCGTCCGCCTCGGCGAGCGCCAGCGCGCCCTCCGCGCTCCGGGCATCGTCGCGAGCCAGGATCCACCGGGCCTCGAGCGCCTGGCGCTCGAGGCGCTCGTGCAGCTCGGCGGCCTCGGCCTGGCGCTCCAGCGGCCGCAGCCGCGCCCGCGCCTCGCGCTCCACGTCGAGCGCGCGGTCGAGGTTCTCCCGCGTCCGGTCGAGCTTGAGCTGGGTGCGCCGGCGGCGCTTGCGGTGCTTGCCGAGCCCCGCCGCCTCCTCCACGAGCAGCCGCCGGTCGCGGGGCTTGGAGGTGACGATGCCCTCCACGCGGCCCTGGGAGACGACGGAGTGCATCTCCTTGCCCAGGCCCGTGTCCGACAGGACCTCGAGCACGTCGACGAGCCGGCACCGGGCGCCGTTGAGCCGATACTCCCCCTCCCCCGCGCGGTCGAGCCGGCGGACGATGGAGACCTCCGGGAAGTCGATCGGGACCGAATGATCTCCGTTGTCGAGGACGAGCTCGACCTCCGCAACCGACCCCGATGGCCGGCCCCGGCCGCCGCCGAAGATCACGTCCTGCATCGAGGCCCCGCGCACGGCCAGCGGCGACTGCTCCCCCATGGCCCACAGCACCGCGTCGGTGACGTTGGACTTCCCGGAGCCGTTGGGCCCGACGACGACGCTGACGCCCGGCCCGAACGTCAGCCGGGTCCGGTCCGGGAAGGACTTGAAGCCCTTGAGGACGAGCTCCCTCAGGTACATGCCCCCACCACCTCCCTGCTCATGCCTCCCGGAGCTCCGTCAGCGCCTCCCGGGCGGCCTCCTGCTCGGCTTCCTTCTTCGAGCGCCCCTCGCCGCGGCCGCGCGCGGTCCCGCCCACGTGCGCCTCGACGGCGAAGCGGGGGTCGTGCGGCGGGCCGCTGCGGTGCACCACCGCGTAGCCCACGCCCCCGCCGCGGCGCGCGGCGAGCTCCTGGAGGGCGGACTTGAAGTCGTCGGGGGCGTCGAGGGCGACCTCGATCTCGGTGGCGAACGCCTCCACCACCGCCTCGGCGGCCAGCCCGTAGCCGTGCGTCGAGTGACACGCCCCGATCACGGCCTCGCACACCTCGGCGAGCACGCTCTCCGTCGCGAGCAGGGATTCGACATTGCGCCCGAGGGCCTCCGGGGCGACGGCGCGCATCCGGGAGGGAGCGCCCAGGGCGACCGCGACCCGCCGGCACGACGCGCGCGAGACCGCCTGGGCACGGACCTTCGTGAGGCGTCCCGCCCCGTAGGCGTCCGGGTCGAGCCGCGGCAGGAGGTGGGTGGTCACCGCGAGGGCGAGCACGGCATCCCCCAGAAAGGCGAGCCGGTCGTAGGAGTGGGCGCGGCGCTCGGTCCACGACGCGTGGGTGAACGCCTGGCGCGCGAGCGGCGCGGGGAGCTCGTCGAGGAGGGCGGCGAGGGAGGAGGGTGCGGTCAGGGGCTACGGGCTCGGACGGGACTCGGTGGGTGGGCGGGGACCGACTTCCATGACGAAGTCCACCGTCTGGCCGACGGTGAGGATCTTCGCCGCCTGCTCGTCGGACATCCGGATGTCGTAGGAGTCCTCGAGCTCCTGCACGAGCGTGTAGAGATCGAGGGAGTCCGCGTCGAGATCCTCACGGAAGCGGGTCTCCTCGTCGATCCGGTCAGGCTCGAGCTGGAGCTCGTCCGCGAGGTGGGTGCGGATGAGCTCAAGGACGTCGTCGCGCGTCACGGTCCGGTCACGCTAGACCTCACGGCGGACGGCGTGCGCAGGACCCCGGCCTCCTGCAGCGCGGCGTGCGTGCGCTCGACCGACTCCTCCGTGACGGCCTTCGCGGCGACCTCGATCGCGCGCGCGAACCCGCGCCGGGTGAAGCGGCCGTGGGCCACGACCCCGACCCTCCGCAGACCGAGCATGTAGGCGCCGCCCGTCCCCTCGGGGTCGACCTGGTCGCGCAGGTCGCGCAGCGCGGGCCGCAGGAGCAGGCCGCCGAGGCCGGCCCGGGGCGAGGACCTCGCCCGCTCGCGGATCGCGTTGATGATGGCGACGCTCGTCCCCTCCAGGAGCTTGAGCGCGACGTTGCCCGTGAAGCCGTCGGTGACGACGACGTCGGCGCGGCCCTCGGTGAGCCCCGTGCCCTCGACGTTGCCGACGAAGTTCAGAATGCCGGGCCGTGCTCGGAGCTGCTCGCCGACGGCGACGACGTCCGGCGTGCCCCGCGTCGGCTCCTCGCCGTTGGAGAGCAGGCCGACGCGCGGATTGACCACTCCGAGCACGGTCTCCGCGAACGCCGCACCCATGAACGCGAACTGCACGAGGTGCTCGGGGCGGACCTCGGTGTTCGCACCGACGTCGAGCAGCAGGACGGGCGCGCCGGGGATGGGGACGGGCAGCGCGAGGGCGGGACGGAAGATGCCCCGCGCCCGCTTGAAGTGGAAGAGCCCGGCGGCCAGGGCCGAGCCCGTGGAGCCGCCGGAGACCAGGGCGTCGGCCTCGCCACCGCCGACGGCCCGTGCGGCCTGGACGATGGACGCCTCCGGCGTGCGACGCGCGGCGTGGACGGGGTCGGGCGCCTTGGCGATCGAGACGGGCGCGTCGCGGACCTCGACCCCGTCGGGCAGCTCCCCCGCCGCCCGCAGCTCCGCTGCGGGCCCGAAGAGCAGGATGCGGATCCCCTGCTCCGCGGCGAGCGCGGCGCCCGCGGCGACCTCGCCGGGGCCGAGGTCGGCCCCGTTGGCGTCGACGGCGACCGTGGGCACGAAGAGCGGCGGGGCCGCGGGAAACCGGCTCCCGCCCGCCCTACTCGGCCTCGAACGGGGCCTGGGCGACGACCTCGCGCCCCGCGTACGTGCCGCAGTTCGGACAGACGCGATGAGGCCGGCGCGGGGCGTGGCAGTGCGGGCAGGCGTTGAACGCGGGGGCGGAGAGCTTGTGGGCCGAGCGGCGCTTGCTCGTGCGCGCGTGGGACTGCTTCTGCTTGGGGACGGCCATGAGAGGAGTCAGCCTACTGGCCGGGCAGCTTGAGCTCTCGCAGCGCAGCCCACCGGGGATCGGGCTCGCGGGGGTGGAAGTGGTCGTCGCCGGCGAGGTTCAGGTCGGCGCCGCACTGCGGGCAGAGCCCGGCGCAGTCCGCGCGGCAGAGCAGCGTGGTCGGGAGCGCGAGAGCGAGCGCGTCGCGGACCCAGCCGTGAAGGTCGAGGTCACCGTCGGCGACGTAGGGCGAGGAGAGCTCGTCGTCGCCGGCGCCGGGTTGGTCGACCTCACGGGCGTCGACCTCGATCTCCGGGACCGCGGGCTCCAGACAGCGCATGCACGGACCCTGGAGGTGAGCGCAGAAGCGCAGGCGCAGCGCCCAGCCATGGTGGGTGGTGCGCGAGACGTCGATGCGCACTCCGACCGGATCGGGCTGCACCCGATACTCCGCGTTGCCGTACGACAATGGCTCCACCGGCGCGGCGAGGTCGAGCCGGCGGCCCTCTCCCGAAGAGAGCTTGAGCCGCGCGAGGTCGAAGGAATCCGTCCTCGGCGCCATGGCCGCTCCACGGTACCCTCCGCCGCCGCGCCCGTGGCCGACCGTTCGCCCGCCCAGCTCTACGCCCGCGTCATCGGGCTCTCCCTGGTCGCCGCCGGGGTCCTCGGCTTCTTCTACTCGGGCGACTTCCGCGCGCCGGGGAAGGTCGACGACGCCTTCGGGATCCTCTCGGTCAACGGCTGGCACAACGTCGTGCACCTCGTGACCGGCGCGCTCGGGCTCGCGCTCGCGGGCCGCCGGGACCCGGCCCGGGCCTACGCCGGTGGGCTGGGAGTGGTCTACCTGGTGGTGGCCGTCTGGGGCATCGCCCTGGGCGCGCACGGGAGCATCCTCGGGTTCCTGCCGGTCAACAGCGAGGACGACGTCCTGCACGTCCTCCTCGCGGTGCTGGGGCTCGCGGCCGCCGCGCTCTCCCACGAGCCGCGGCGGCTGAAGCCGCGCTTCGCGCCCTAGTCCTCCCCCGACTCCGGGTTCTCCCGGAGCTCGCGCTTCAGGACCTTCCCCGTCGCGTTGCGGGGCAGCTCGTCGAGGAGCTCCACGTCGCGGGGGACCTTGTACCTCGCGAGGTTCTCCTTGACGGTCCTCCTCACCTCGTCCGCGGAGACGTCGCCGACCACGAAGGCCTTCAGGCGCTGGCCGAAGTCCTCGTCCTCGACGCCGATGACCGCCACCTCCTTGACCCCGGAGAGCTTCGAGATGCAGTCCTCCACCTCCGCGGGGAAGACGTTCTCCCCGCCCGAGACGATCATGTCGTCGTCGCGGCCGTCGACGAACAGGCGGCCGTCCTCGTCGAGGTGGCCGACGTCGCCGGTGGCCATCAGCCCGTCGATCTCCTCCTTGCCGCCCCCGCCCGTGTAGCCCTCGAACAGGAACGGATTGCCGACGAAGATCCGCCCCGTCTCCCCCGTCGGGAGCCCGGAGTCCGAGTCCGTGGCATAGATCTTCACCGTCGTCCCCCGCGGGGGTCTGCCGGCGGTTCCCGGAGCGGCGCGGAGGTCCTCCGGCGTCGCGATGGACGCCCACGCCACCTCGGTGGACCCGTAGAGGTTGTAGAGCTTGTCCCCGAAGCGGTCCATCACCTCCGTGGCCAGCTCCCCGGGCAGCGCGGAGCCCGACACGGGGATCGTCCGCAGGTGGGAGAGGTCGTAGCGCTCACTCACGTCGGGCGGGAGCTCGAGGATCCGCTGGAGCATCACGGGCACGACGACGAGGGCGGTGGCGCGATGCTGCGCGACGACCGACAGCGTCTCCTCGGGGTCGAATCGCCGGCGCAGCACGACCGTGGAGGACAGCAGGAACCCGAGCGTCCAGTGCGCGAATCCCCACGCGTGGAACAGGGGCGCCGCGATCATCGTCGTCTCCTGCGCCTTGAGCGGGATCTTCGAGAGGATCGAGGCGACCGGGTCGAGCGTGTCGGGGGGACCGCGGTCCGCGCCCTTCGGCGTCCCGGTGGTGCCGCTCGTGAGGATCACCGTGCGGCCCTTCTCGTCGGGCGGGGAGACGTCGGAGGGGTCCCCCTCGGCGATGAGGTCCTCGAGGACGGGGTCGGCGGGCTTCTCCTTGCCCTCGAACCAGGCCACGAAGGGGGTGCGGTCCTCCAGCGCTCCCTCCACGAGGTTGCGGAACTCCTCGTCGAAGACGATCGCCACCGCCTCTTCCCGGTCGCAGACATCCTCGATCTGCGGGCCGGCGAAGCTCGTGTTCAGGTAGAGCGCGTGAGCGCCGAGCTTGGAGAGCGCGACCGTCCCCTCGACCCAGCCGCGGTGGTTGCGGCAGAGGATCGCCACCCGGTCGCCCTCCCCCACGCCCGCGGCGGCGAACGCGTGGGCCAGGCCGTTGGTGCGGCGGTGCAGCTCGGCGAAGGTGAGCGTGCCGAGCTCATCGACGAGCGCAAGACGATCGGGGTGGCGGATCGCTCCGACGGCGTAGCCCGCGGCGGGCGTCGGTCCCCAGCGCGCGATGGCCAGCGCCAGGCGCGCGGCGCGGTCGGGGCGGGTGGGCGTGACGATCCCGGCGCCCAGGAGCGTCCGGGCCACCCAGGCGGAGTTGGTCAGGTGCTCCAGGTGCGAGGGCATTGCCCCATCCTTATCACGGCAGCACGAGCCCCGTCGGGAGCGTGCCGTCCTCCATCAGTCGATGGATGTCTCCCGCGCGGCGCGGGTTGAGGAACACGTGGCGCTGGCCGACGCTCGGTTTCTCCTCGAGCAGCCCGGCGGCCAGCAGCGCCTCGCCCACCGCGTAGGCGAGTTCACGGTCGTTGCCGCGGAAGCCGCGGGCGAGATGGTCCCAGGCCGTGTGGTAGCCGCCCCACTTGCCCATCCCCACCAGGCGCTGCACGATACGCCGCGCGGCGCGGCGGGCGGGGTCCGGGTCCTCGTGGGGGCGCGAGGCGGCGTCGTGGAGCCCGAGCACGGCGGGCAGGGCGTCGTCGAGGGCCTCGATCGTCCCGGGCTCGGCGAGGCGGCCGCCCAGGCGCGCGATCGCCTCGGCCGCGCGCAACGGGTGGTCGGCGCCGATCGGCTCGCGCCAGTCGGTCGCCTCGAGGAGCGCGCCGGGAACGGCGCGCGCCACGGCACGCAGGCGGTCGACCCTTCCGACCGCCTCGTCGAAGGCGAGCACCGCGAGCTCGACGTCGGGACGGCGGGTCGGGAGCGAGAGCGCCAGGAAGCCGTCCTCGTCGGCGGCGCGCAGGGCGAGGTCGGCGGCGCGCGCCGGCGGCGGGAGGTCCGCGGCCACGGCGAGCGCCTCGACGAGTCCGGAGAGGAGGGTCAGCCCACGGACGGTGGTGCTCGTGGGGTCGGCTCTCAGGGAGGCGGGGACGGGTGCGGCGGCGAGCAGGACGCCGTGGCCCGCGGCGAGGACCACCTCGACGGGCTCGCCGTAGCCCGACCGGGGCCTGGCGAGCTCTTCCTCCCCGCGCACGAGGGCGGCCGCGAGGAGGGCACGCAGCCGGGCGTGGCGCTCCCGCGGGGCACGCGCCCCGCCGGCGTCGGCAAGGGCCTCGGCGAGTGCGGACATCCTGGGGGCGAGCGTAGGGGTGCTTCGCCCCCCCCGCGGTTGCGGGCGGACGACGACGTTCGTTCTGTCAGGTCGGTGGCTTACGGTTCGACGTCGGAATCATGGAAGCCGCCGCCACTCCCCTCCACCGCCCGCAGGTCCGCACTCTCGGCGACCGGCTCGTCGTCGACAGCCTCGTGGTGTCCGATCCGTGCGCGCGGCGCCTTGTGGAGGAGCGCGAGCGGTCGGGGGACGACCCCGCGCGGGTGGTCGTGGACGCCATCGAGATCGGCGCGCGCGTGCTCGACCGCGAGCAGACCGTCGCGCAGACCGACTTCGTGCGCGCGGAGTTCGAGAAGCAGGCGCGGGAGGTCGACCGGCAGTTCGCCGAGCGGGCCGGGCTGGTCACGGAGTCACTCACCGCCCGGCTGGACACGATCTTCGCCCCCGAGACCGGCCAACTCTCACGCGCCCTCGGCGAGCACTTCGGCGACGGCTCCTCCTCGGCCGTGCAGCACAAGGTCCGGGCGCTCGTCGAGCAGGCGAACCGGGAGGCGCAGCGCGAGCTCCAGCGCTGGCTCGCATCGGACTCCGGCCTGCTCGCGGACTTCAAGCGCGGAGTGATCGGGCAGCTCGCCGAGCAATCGCGCCGCCAGGACACCCACCTTCAGACGCTCGCCGAGCGTCAGGCCGCCCTCCAGCGCGAGCTCCAGGGCCTGCGCGACGAGAAGCAGCGCCTCGTGGAGGTCGCCGCCGCGCACGAGAAGGGGACCGCGAAGGGCCGGACCTTCGAGGAGGCCGTCTATGCCGCGCTCGACGCGATCGCCTCCGGTCAGGGCGACGTGTGCGACGCGGTCGGCGACTTCACGGGCGCGGGCGGCAAGAAGGGGGACGTCGTCGTCGAGCTCGACGGCTGCGGCGGCCCGGCCCGCGGACGGGTCGTCTTCGAGGTCAAGGACTCGCGGCTCTCGCGCCCCAAGGCGATCGAGGTCCTCGACGTCGCCCTGGCCCAGCGCGGGGCCGACTACGCGGTGCTGGTGGTACGCACGGAGGACGAGGTCCCCGCGAAGCTCACCGCGCTCCGGGAGTTCAACGGGGACAAGCTCGTGGTCGCCTACGATCCCGAGGAGGGCTCGCGGCTCGCCCTCGAAGTCGCCTACAAGCTCGCCCGGGGGCGCGTGATGCTCGCCCGCGCCGGCGACGACGGGCTCGACGCCACGGCGCTGCGCGACAAGGTCGAGCGCGCCGTGGGCGCCCTGGACGAGGCGCGTAACGCCAAGCGTGAGCTCACCAACGCCTCGGGCGCGATCGAGCGCGCGCGGGGCAGCGTCGAGGCGCTCGAGGACCGGGTCCGCGCCCGGCTCGGCGACATCGACGCGCTGCTCACCGCCGCGGCCTAACGGACCTCGAAGCCATCCTCGCCCGTGGGCTCGCGCTCCTCGACCTGCACGTCGTCCACGCGCGCCGGTGGGGATCCCCCGCGACACCAGGCCACGAGGGCGTCGACGTCCCCGGGCCTGCCCTCGAGCTCGGCCTCCACGCTTCCGTCCGCGGCGTTGCGGACCCAGCCCCCGATCCCGCGGCGCCCGGCCTCTTCGCGCAGACCGTCGCGGAAGAACACGCCCTGGACCTCGCCGCGCACGACGACCCGCCGACGGATCATCCGGCATCGACCTCCCGCTGGAACACGTCGCGTGCGCGCTCGCCGCGCACGGCGAAGACGATCCGCCCGAGCGCCGAGCCCCCCGCGAGGTGCGGGCGGACCTCCTCGACCTCGATCCGTGCCGCGTCCTCGACCGGGAAGCCCCCGACGCCCGTTCCGAAGGCCACGAGGGCGAGCGACCGGGCGCCGAGCGCGTCGGCTCGCGCCAGCGTGCTCGCCGTCGCGCGGCGGATCACATCCGCTGATGTCGGCCCGCCGAGCTCCATCGTGGCGGCGTGGATCACCCACCGCGAGGGCAGGTCCCCGGCCGAGGTCTCGACCGCCTCGCCGAGTCCTATCGGGGCCTTCTCGCGCGACTCTGCGTCCACGGCTTGGCCACCCGCGCGCGCGATGGCCCCCGCCACGCCCCCGCCGTGGAGCAGCTCGGTGTTCGCCGCGTTCGCGATGGCGTCCACCCCCAGCGTCGTGATGTCGGCGTCGAGCACCTCCATTCGTGCCATCCGCGCCGGCTTACCCGACGACTGGCGGTCTGACCACGTATACGGTAGGCAGATCGCCACTCGCGCCGCCGGTCGGGCGGGCGGGCGGGCGGGCCGCTAGGAGGGTCTAGCGAAACGGTTTAGGCCAGTGTCCATGCGGGACTCACGGGTAGCGGTGCGAGCCGGGAGCGGCTCGGCTTCCGGCATGTCAACCCCGCAAGTGGGCGTGAGCGCCCCCGCGATGGCTGCCTGCCGGGCGAGCACCGCGAGAACGTCGGCGCGCTCGTTGTCGAGGGTGCCCGCGTGGCCGCGCGTCCACGAGAACGTGACGGGGGACTCATGCCGTTCGGCGGCCTCGATCAGCCTGCGCCAATGAGCCGTGTTCTTCGGCGTCCCGCCAGTGCGCTTCCTCCAGCCGCGCGACCGCCAATCAGGCAGATATTCGTTCCAGCCCTTCACGAGATACTCGGAGTCGCTGACCACCGTGACCGCTGACCCGGCCGGGAGACGGTGCAGCGCGTACACGGCAGCGAGGATCTCGGCCTGCTGGTTCGTCGCGCTCGCGAGCGGCAACGAGTCCTCGATCAGCTCGCCGCCCCGGCGAGCGACGAACGCAATCCCGGCGGGGCCACCGGTCGTCCCCGACCCGTCGGTATGGACAACCCATTCACCGCTCACGCGTAGCCTTCTTCCGTGTCACGCTAGCCGAAACGCTAGACCCTCCTAGCGGACTTCGGCGGGCTCGTCCTTGCCCTGCAGGCGCTCGCGGCCCCGCTGCACGGCGGCGATGAACTTCGAAAGGTTCACCTCGAGGGTGTTGAGGATCTCGTCCGCGTAGTCCTCGGCGCCCAGGCGGATCTCCCGCTCGCGGGCGCGGGCGTCCTCGACGATGTCCTCGGCCTCGCGCTCGGCCTGGCGCGTGATCTCCTCCTGCGCGATGAGCTGCGTCTGCTTCTCGCGCGCCTCCTTGACGACCCGCTCGGCCTCCCGCTTGGCCTCCGCGAGCATCTCCTGACGCTCCTTGACGATCCACCGCGCCTGCTTGATCTCCTCGGGGATCGTCGCGCGCATCTGGTCGAGGATGTCGTAGATCTCCTCCTTGTCGACGCGCACCTGATCGGTGAGCGGGACCGGCTTGGCGTTGTGGACAAGGTCGTCGAGCTTGTCGATGAGGACGAGGACATCCATGGGCGCGCCTTCTATTCGCTAACGGGAGAGCTCTTCCTGCAACCGCCGGGCGACGGTCTCCGGGACGAGGCCGTCGATCTTGCCGCCGAACATCGCGAGCTCCTTGACCCCGCTGGAGGAGAGGAAACTGTACTGGGGCGAGGACATGAGGTACACCGACTCCACGTCGGCGGCCTGCAGGGAGTTCAGTTGGGCCATCTCGAGCTCGTACTCGAAGTCCGAGATGGCGCGCAGTCCCTTGACGATCGCCGTGGCCCCGACCCGCTTGGCGAAGTCGACGACGAGGACCCCGAAGGGCTCGGCGCGGACGTTGTCGAGGTGCGCGGTGGCCTCCTCGATGAACGCGATGCGCTCGGCCGCGGAGAACAGCGGCTTGGTCTTGCGCACGGAGGTGTCGACGACGGCGACCACGAGCTCGTCGTAGAGGGCCGAGGCCCGGGTGATGACGTCGATGTGCCCGAAGGTGACCGGGTCGTAGGACCCGGGGCAGACCGCGGTGCGGTGGCTGGGGGTGCTCACGGGGAGTGGAAGCGGATCAGGGTGTCGCCGTAGCGGCGCTCGTCGAGCAGGGGAATGGGAAGGTCGAGGGGGGCGCGGCGGTCGGACTCGGCCACCACGCGCGCGCCGGGGGCGAGGACGGCGCCCAGGCCCGCGCCCAGCGCCGGCGCGAGCGCGGCCGCCCGCAGATAAGGAGGGTCGAGGAAGACCAGATCGTATTGGTGACCGGCCCGCGCCGCATTGCGGAGGGCGACGACGGCGTCGGCACGCACGACCTCGGCCTCCACCCCGAGCGCGTCGAGGTTGGCGCGGACGGCCCGCGCCGCGGCCGGCGCCGAGTCCACGAACACCGCCGCCGCCGCGCCGCGCGACAGCGCCTCGAGCCCCAGCGCCCCCGAGCCGGCGAAGAGGTCGAGCACGCGCGCGTAGTCCACGAGATCGCCGAGGATCGAGAAGACCGCCTCGCGCACGCGGTCGCTGGTCGGGCGCGTCGCGCCTCCGCGCGGCGCGGCGATCCGCCGCCCGCCCCACCGCCCGGCGACGATCCTCATGGGCTCACTTTCGCTCGAGCCCCATAAACTTCGTCAGATGCTCCGCGGCACCCCGTACCTGCTCGAGGGCGAGAGCGCCGAGGAAGTGGCTCAAGATCTCAGGAAGGCTCAGGACCAGGTACGGCGTCTGCGGCAGGACGGGCGCCTCGACGATCGCACCCTTGCTCGTCTTCGCGACGAATGGAAGATCGAACAGGTCTTTGAGACCACCGGTATCGAGGGAAACGCTCTGGACATCTCTGAGACCCGCATGGCCATCGAGAAGGGCGTCACGATCGCCGGCAAGCCGGCGCGCGACAGCGCGGATGCCCGCCACATGATGGGACGCGCTCGAATATCTCGAACGGCTTTCCGCGGACCGCACCGCCGTAACCCCTCGAGACGTTCGCGACATCCAGCGCTTGGTTGTCGGAGACGAGCCCAGCGCAGGGGTTTTTCGGTCCGGGGATGTCGTCTTCGGTCAGTCCGACCACAAACCGCCCCCTCCGGGTGCTGTCGGCAGCGAAATTCAATCGGCATGCGAGTGGTTGGCTAGGGCCCAAGACTGTCCGCCGCCACTTGCCGGAGCAGTCATGCACGCCTGGGTCGCTCACATCCATCCTTTTGCCGACGGCAACGGACGGACCGCTCGCGCGCTCATGAACCTCATCCTCGTGCGCGGCGGCTTCCCAATCGTCCTGATCAGACGGAAAGACCGAGCTCGGTACTACGACTCGCTGGCTGCTTCAGACGACGGAGACATAGCTCCGCTTCTCGATCTGATTCTGCATAGAACGGGAGACAGCGTTCGGCAGATCGAACGAGCCCGCGCGGAGGCCACCGGAATTTCGGAGGCCGCGCGGCGTGCTCGGGAGAAGTACCGGCTCCAGTACGAGACATGGCAGCAGGCGATGCTCTTGCTCGTGCGCTCCATCGACGAGTACGCCGAACAGCTCGCCGACGCGTCAGACGGAAAGGTCCGGATTCGCGTGCGCGAGTACAACCAGGTCACCTTCAACGACTATCTAGCCCTGCTTCAGCGCGACAAACGTGGTAATGGGTGGCTGGCAGCACTTCGCGGACACGGATACACACGATCCTCCGAGCTGCTGCTCTGGAACGTGCTTCCGGTCCACCGAACTCGCGCGACTGTCGCAGAAGGGCGAGCGCGGCGGCAGCGTCTTCATCTCCGAACCCGACCCGACTCGGTCGAAGCCCTTCCGGCCCCTGACGCCGGACCGGGCCTTTCCTATACGGGAAATCGCCTTCGACGGGGGCAGCTACCTCGTCCTCACGCGTGACGGCAAACAGGTTCGCCGACGACGTGCGAACGAGCTGGCGGCTGACTTGGTAAAGGCGTTCCTCGCGCACTACCTCGAGTGATCACCTTGGCAGGCGCAAGCACCCCGTTCGCGGTTGCGTGCCATCGGGGGTGAGTCCTACGGCGCTCGGGACGAAAGCGGCACGGCGGTCACCGAGAGCCCGTCGATGCCCTCAAAGTCGTCCGGATTGCTCGTGTAGAGCCCGAGGCCGTTGGCCAGCGCGGTGGCCGCGATCATGGCGTCGTAGGTGCGGGCCGAGGTCTTGCGTCCCCGGCGCCGCAGCGATGCCGCGACATGCCCGAAGGCGCGCGCCGCGGCCGCATCGAACGGCAGGGGGTCGAACCTCGTCTCCGCTTGCTGGAGTCGCAGCTGGCGCATGGCGCGCTGCGCGGGGTCCTGCGCGATCAGCGCCCCGACGGAGAGCTCGGCCAGGGTGACCGCGGTGATGACGGGCTCGACGGGCAGGAGGGAGGGATCCGTGACGCTGGCCAGCCCGATCAACGTGCTCGTATCGAGCACTCCGCGGCCGGCGCGGACACTCACTGAGTGGGATCGATCAGCGCGTCGATATCGCGCCGCAGAGCGTCGGGATCCATCGGGGGAAGGCGGCGTGCCTCCTCCACGAGCGCCTCGGCGGTGACGCCCGGGCGCGGAAGCGGACGGAGCTCGGCCACCGGCCGGCCGGCGCGGGTGATGCGGACGGTCTCGCCGCGGGCGACGCGGTCCACCACCTCTCCCCCGTGATTGCGGAGTTCGCGGATGGAGACATCGCTCATGGCTGTAGCGTATCACGCGTGAGACCGCTTCGGTAGGTCCGCCAGACCCGCCCGTAGAGGGCGAACAACTCCTCGAAGCGCGCTATCTCGGTGGGGTCGACGCGGTCGCCGTAGGCCGCGAGCACCTCGCGCGCGGGGCCCTTCCACGTCAGGCCCGTCAGGTCCCACGAGACGGGGCCGATGCACACGTCCTCGAGGTCGTTCCACAGCAGCCGGCCGTGCTCGCGCAGGAGGTTGGAGAGCGAGACGTCCCCGTGCAGGGGCTGGACCGGGCCGCCGGCACGGATTCCCGGGCGCAGGCGCGCGAGCTCCTCGCGCAGGGGCTCGTCCTCTGGCCCCGGCGGACGCCGTTCGAGCAGGAGGTCGAGCTCACGGGCCGTCTCCGCGAACGAGGGCAGCTCGCCCGGGTACTCCGCGAGCGCGGCGTGGAGGGCCCGGAGGGAGCGGGCCGCCTCGGCCGGCGTCGGAGGTGGCCCCGGGTCCGCGTCGATCCACCGCCACAGCGTCACCCACTCCCCCTCGTGCGCGTAGGGGCCGGGCGCGACCAGGTCCGTGGGCGGGGCGACGGGCGCGTCGCGCTCGGCGAGGAAGGAGGCGACGGACACGACGCGCTCAAGCCAGGCCGGCTCGTCGTCGTGCAGCACGCGCGTCGCGGTCATCACCCGGGCCACGACCGGCGCCGGGTGCAGGTGGACGACGAGGTTGCTCGCGTGGCCGATCCGCCGTGGGTCCACCCGGCCGAGCCCGAGGTCACGCGCGAGCGCGGCGAGGTTCACGCGGGGATCGGCGTGAGCGCCTCGTCTCCGTGGGCGACGCGCAAGGCATCGGCGAGCAGTACGTGCTCGGGCTCGGTCAGGCCCGGATCGGTGGCGAGGAGCTCGGCGGCCAGGCTCTGGGCCGCGTCGAGCAGATCCGCGTCCTCGGGCAGGCGGGCCACCCGGAACGCGGCCAGGCCCGACTGGCGCACGCCGATGAGCTCCCCCTCGCCGCGCAGCTCGAGGTCGATCTCGGCCAGCTCGAAGCCGTCCGAGTGCTCGGCCAGGGCGCGGAGGCGGCGTGAGTTGCGCGGGCCGAACAGGAGGCAGAGCGAGGCGTGCCCGCTACGGCCCACCCGCCCGCGGAGCTGGTGGAGCTGGGAGATCCCGTAGCGCTCGGCGTCCTCCACGAGCATCACCGTGGCGTTGGGCACGTCGATGCCGACCTCGATCACCGACGTGGCCACGAGGACGTCGGCACCGCCGGCGGCGAACTCCGCCATCGCCGCCTGCTTCTCGCGCGAGGGCATCTGGCCGTGCAGCAGCACGACGCGGAAGTCCTTGAGCTCCGTGACCCGCAGCCGCTCGGCCTCGGCCTCGGCGGCCCGGACTTGGAGGGCCTCGGACTCGGCCACGAGCGGGCAGACCACGAAGGCCTGGCGCCCCGCGCGCAGCTCCTCGCGGATCCGCTCGTAGGCGCGCGTGCGGTCGCGATCGCTCGACGCGACCCAGGTCGCGATGGGCTTGCGCCCACCGGGGAGCTCGTGCAGGGCGGTCACGTCGAGGTCCCCATACGCCGTGAGGGCGAGGGTGCGGGGGATCGGCGTCGCGGTCATGTGCAGGACGTGGGGCTGGAGGCCGGCTGGGGCCTTGGCGTCGAGCGCCGCGCGCTGGCGGACCCCGAAGCGGTGCTGCTCGTCCACGACCACGACCGCGAGCCGGGCGAAGCGCACCGCCTCCTCGATGAGGGCGTGGGTGCCGACCACGAGCGCGAGCTCCCCCGAGGCGAGCTTGGCCAGCACGTCGGAGCGGCGCGCCGTGGGAGTGGAGCCCGTGAGCAGGGCGACGGGGACCGACTCGCCGCCGAGCAGGGCCTGCACGGTGCGGAAGTGCTGCTCGGCCAGGGTCTCCGTAGGGGCCATGAACGCCGCCTGCGCTCCGTGCTCCACCGCGCGCAGGAGGGCGAAGAGGGCCACGACGGTCTTTCCCGATCCCACCTCGCCCATGAGCAGCCGCTGCATCGGGCGGGCCTCGGCGAGGTCGTGGCCCACCGCGGCCATGGCCGCGGCCTGGTCGCCCGTGGGCACGAATGGCAGCGCCGCCCGCTCCCACCGATCGGTCAGCGTCCGCGGCTCGTCGAGGGCGAGCGCCGCCCCGGCCTCGCGGCGGTGGGCACGGCGGAGGCGCAGCGCGAGCTGGAGGAGGAGCAGCTCCTCGAAGGCCAGGCGCCGGCGGCCGCCCTCGAAGTCGCCGACGGCGGCGGGGAAGTGGACGGCCCGGACCGCGCCAGGGCGATCGAGCAGCGCGAGGCGCGCAGGCAGGGGGTCGACCACGTCGGCGATCGCCGCCGCGTGGGCCTGCACGAGCGCCAGGATCTCCGTCGAGGAGATCCCCTCGGTGGCGGGGTAGTGCGCCACGGTTCCTGCCACCGCCTCGTTGGTCCGGGCGTGGTTGCTCGGGTTGAACTCTCCCGGCCGGGTCAACTTCCCGTGCAGCATCACTCGGGCTCCGGAGGGATAGAGCTTCGGCAACCATGGCTGGTTGAAGAAGGTCAGACGGACGACACCCGATCCGTCCGCCCCGGTTCCGGTCTGCCGCGATCTGACCCGCCCGCGAGCGGGAGCGCTGGACAGGGACTTGATCTCGACGACGACGGTCGCGATCTCGCCGAGGACGAGATCTCCCACGGCCCGGGCTTCGCGACGGTCATGAGGGAGATGCTCCAGCAACTCGCCGACCGTCTGAACTCCGAGATGCGCCAGCGCCTTGAGGGCGCCCGGCCGTACGTCGAGCGGCGCGGCGAGGACGGACGGCCGTGGCGTGCGGACCGGCGCCGCGAGCGCCGGCTCGGGGAGGGCGGGACCGTCTCCCGCGAAGCCCCGGAGGGCTCCTACTCCGCCGACAGCAGCCACCACCAGCTCGGCTGCCCGCCGTCCTTGCACTCCACCTCGACGCTCGCCGGAGCGAGGGCGGAGACGGCGTCGTCGTCGAGAGGCGCCTCGTGGCCGCGGATGGCGGTGACCCGCTCGGCCCCCTCCCCGAGCCGCGACAGCACCTCTTGCAGCGCCACCTCGGGCGCCCCCCAGGCCACGAGCTCCTCCTCGACGTAGCCGACCGCCTCGCCCGTGCGGAAGCGTCCGCGCCCGTCGTCGCGGGCCGCCGGCGCCACCCCCCCGGTGCGGACGAACTCGAGCGTCTCCTCCATCGCGCGGGCGTTCTCCTCGGCGCTCCGGCCGGGCACGAGGGAGAACGCGGCGGCGAGCCCGGCCTGCTGGGAGCGGGTCGCCACCACCCGCACCTCCTTGTCCGAGAGCTCGGCGGCCCGCTCGGCGGCCATGAGGACGTTGGCCGAGTTCGGCAGGACCACGACCTCCTCCGCGCCCACCGTGTGGATCGCCGCGAGGAGGTCGTAGGTCGAGGGGTTGAGCGTCGGACCCCCGTCCAGCGCGAACACGCCGAAGGACTCGAAGAGCCGGGCGATCCCGGGGGAGGCCACCACGCCCAGCGCTCCGCAGCGCCCCTCGAGCCGGGCCGCGCGCTCGCGGACCTGCTCGTGCATGTCGGCGACGTCCAGGTGGGAGACGTCCCCCGCGCCCGCGAACACCCCGGTGGCGGCGTCGGGATCGTCCGTGTGGACGTGGACCTTGAGCGTGGTGGGGTCCCCCACCACGAGCACGGAGTCGCCCAGGGCCTCGAGCGCCGTCGTCGCGCTCCGGGCCTCCAGCCCCTCGCCGGTCACCGCGAAGTTCACGCAGTAGCGGTGGGTGGAGGACTCGTGCTGGGGATGGGTGACCCGCGCCGGCGCATGGTGGGCGAGCGGCGGAGGAACGGTCCCGCGCAGGGCGGCGACGATCCCCGAGAAGACGACGAGCAGGCCGTAGCCGCCGGCGTCGACGACGCCCGCCTCGCGCAGGACGGGCAGCAGGTCGGGGCCGCGCTCGACCGAGGCCTCCCCCGCGGAGACGGCCTGTTCGAGCACACGCGCGAGCAGGGCGTCCTGGTGATCGTCGGAGGCCGAGGGGTCCAGCCGCGGCTCGTCCATGTGGGCCAGGACCGAGGCCACCCGCACGGCCATCTCGCGCACGACGGTGAGGATCGTCCCCTCCGCCGGCGAGCGGACCGAGCCGTAGGCCTGGTCGGCCGCGCGGGCCATCGCCGCGCCGACGAGCACCGGGTCGACGAGCTCGCCGGGGCGGGAGATGAGCTCTTCCGCCGCGCCGCGGATGAGCTGGGAGAGGATCACGCCCGAGTTGCCCCGGGCGCCGAGGAGCGCCGCGCGCGCGACGCAGCGGACGATCTCGTCGCGGCCGATCTCGTCCACCTCCCCGAGCTCCGCGAGCCGGTCGAGCTCGACGAGCACCGCTCGCAGGGTGAGCGCCATGTTGTCCCCCGTGTCGCCGTCGGCGACGGGGAACACGTTGAGGAGGTTGACCTCCTCGCGGCGGGCCTCGAGCGCGGCGAGGGCGCCCTGGACGACGACGCGAAAGCGGACGAGGCTGGGGTCGGTCACGACCCGCCGAGACTAACGGTGGCCTCGGGCGGGACTCAGGCGGCCTTGGTGACCTTGCCGGCCTTGAGGCAGCGGGTGCAGACGTACACCCGGCGCGGCGTGCCCGACAGGTCGATGCGGACCTTCTGGAGGTTCGGCTCGAAGCGGCGCTTGGTGGCGACCATGGAGTGGCTCCGGGAGTTCCCGAACGCGGGGCCCTTGCCGCAGGAGTGGCATACCTTCGACATCGGGTCGCCACTATAGGGGGGTGATCTCGCTCCCCGACCGCTACAAGCTGCGCGGTCACCTCGCCAACGGCGGGATGGCCGGGGTCTGGGAAGCCGAGGACCAGCGGCTGGGGCGGACGGTGGCGGTGAAGGTCCTCTCCGCCCACCTCGCGGAGGATCCCGTGAACCTCGGCCGCTTCCAGCGCGAGGCCCGGGCGGCGGCGCGGCTGTCCTCCCACCCCAACGTCGTCACCGTCTTCGACGTCGGGGAGCACGACGGCCGCGCGTTCATCGTGATGGAGCGCATGGCGGGCGGGACGCTCGCCGACCGCCTGCGGGCGGGCGGGGGCGGGATGGAGATCGACGAGATCCTGGACTGGCTCGAGGAGGCCGCGAGCGCGCTGGACTTCGGCCACGAGCACGGCGTGGTCCATCGTGACGTCAAGCCCGCGAACCTCCTGCTCGACGCGGCCGGGCACCTGCACGTCGGCGACTTCGGGATCGCCCGCATCGCCACCGAGGACACGATGACCACCTCGGGCCAGCTCATCGGCACCGCCGCCTACCTCTCCCCCGAGCAGGTCAAGGGTGAGCCCGCCACCCCGGCCAGCGACTGCTACTCGCTGGGGATCGTCGCCTTCGAGTTGCTGACGGGCCGTCGTCCCTTCGGTGCCGAGAACGTCGCCGCCCAGGCCCGGCAGCACCTGGAGGCCGAGCCGCCGCGCGCGTCGGAGGTGAGAAGCGACCTCCCGCCGGCGGTCGACCCGGTGCTCTCCCGGGCGCTGGCCAAGGATCCCGGGGAGCGCTGGCCCACGTGCACCGCGTTCGTGATGGCGCTCGAGCGGGCGCTGGGACAGGCGCCGGCGCCCCCGCCGGCACCGCGGCCGGAGCCGCCGACGACGCGGACGATCCCCCTGCGTCCCCGCCCGGCACCGGCCGTGGCGGCGCCGGCGCCCCCGCCCGAGCGCCGCCGCTCACGCCGCGCTCCGCTCCTGGTCCTGCTCGGCGCCCTCGCGCTCGGCGCCGCCGTCGCCGCCGTGCTGCTCTCCGGCGGGGATGGAGCCAGTACCACGACGCCGGGAAATCAGGCCGGGCGCTCCACCCCCACGCACAGGCAGTCCCGCTCGGTCCCGACATCGACCACCCCTGGGACGACGACGCCCACCGCCCCGCCGGCGACCTCCCCCACGACCACCACCACCACGCCCACGACCTCCGGCTCGGCGTCGGCGCTCGAGGCGCGGGGCCACGCCCTGCTGGCCAGCGACCCCGCCGGCGCGGTCCCCGTCCTCCAGCAGGCCGCGCGCGCGACCGGCCGCTCCACCGACGAGTGCCTCCAGCCCGCGGCCGACTGCCTCACCTACGCCTACGCGCTCTTCGACCTCGGGCACGCGCTGCGCCTCGCCGGGCGGCCGGCGGAGGCGGTTCCGATCCTCCAGGACCGCCTGCGCATCGACAACAGCCGAGCGACCGTGCAGGCCGAGCTCGCCGCCGCCCAGGCCGCCGCCGGAGGCGGGACCACAGGCGGGAAGGAGAAAACCGGCAAGGCCAAGGGCCACCCGGAGGGCTGAGGGCGTTGATGACGCGCGCGGTGGGCGACCGTGTCGGCGTCGCGGAGAGCCGCGTCTCCCAGCTCGACTCGCCGATCAGGAAGACGGTCGCGCGGGCGCTGCTCGCCGCCTGACCTCCACCAGCGCGAGCACCGCCTCCGCCGCGTGGGCGCCCGTGTCGCGCTTGCCGTCCCCGGCGCGGGCAAGTGCCTGCGCGTGGGTGTCGACGGTCAGGACCCCGAAGCCGCACGGCACCTCGGTCTCCAGCGCGACGGACCCGATCCCGCGCGCGGTCTCGCCGCAGACCCAGTCGTAGTGGTCGGTCTCGCCGCGGATCACCGCGCCGAGGCACACGATCCCGTCGTAGCGCCCGGACTTCGCGCAGAGCTTGGCCGCCAGGGCCAGCTCGAAGGCCCCGGGCACGTCGTAGACGTCGCACTCGTGGCCCTCCAGGGCGCGCCGGGCGCCGGCTTCGAGCAGCTCCGCGAGGTCCGGGTAGAAGCGCCCCACGCAGAGCGCGAACCTCACGAACGCTCCTCGCGGAGCATCTCCTCGTCGAGCGGCAGGCCCTGATGGTGCAGCGTGTGGCCCATCCGCTCCTTCTTGGCCCGCAGGTAGGCCTCGTTGTGCGGGTTGGGGACGGACTGGATGGGGATCTGCTGGGCGACGGAGAGCCCGTAGCCCTCGAGGCCCACGATCTTCTTCGGGTTGTTCGTGAGGATGCGGATCGAGGAGAGGCCGAGGTCGGCGAGGATCTGGGCGCCGATCCCGTAGTCGCGCAGGTCGGCGGGCAGGCCGAGCTCGAGGTTCGCGTCGACGGTGTCGAAGCCCGCCTCCTGGAGCTTGTAGGCCCGGAGCTTGTTCAGCAGGCCGATCCCGCGGCCCTCCTGGGAGAGGTAGAGCAGCACGCCGCGCCCCTCCTGCTCGATCATCGCCAGCGCGGAGTCGAGCTGCTCGCCGCAGTCGCAGCGCAGGGAGTGGAAGACGTCGCCGGTCAGGCACTCGGAGTGGACGCGGACGAGCACGTCGGAGTAGCCCGCGACGTCGCCCTTGACCATCGCCACGTGGTGCTTGTCGTCGACCAGCGAGCGGTAGCCGACCGCGGTGAACTCCCCGAACGCCGTGGGCATCGCGGTGGAGACGATCCGCTCCACGAGCTTGTCGTGGCGCCGCCGGTAGGCGATGAGATCGGCGACGGTGATCATCTTCAGCCCGTGGCGCTCGCAGTAGGCCGCGAGGTCGGAGATCCGGGCCATCGTCCCGTCGTCGTTCATCACCTCGCAGATCACGCCCGCGGGGTTCAGGCCGGCCAGGCGGGCGAGGTCGACTGCCGCCTCGGTCTGCCCCGTGCGCTCCAGGACGCCCCCGGACTTCGCCTTCAGGGGGAAGATGTGGCCGGGCTGCACGATGTCCCGCGGGGTGGAGCGCGGGTCGATCGCCACCTGGATCGTCCGCGCGCGGTCGTGCGCGGAGATGCCGGTCGTCACGCCCTCACGGGCCTCGATGGCCACCGTGAACGCGGTCTCGAACTTCGTCTCGTTCTTGGCCGCCATGAGGTCGAGGCCGAGCTCGTCGCAGCGCTCGGGGGTGAGCGCGAGGCAGATGAGCCCGCGGCCGTGCATGGCCATGAAGTTGATCGCCTCCGGGGTGGCGAACTGGGCGGCGAGGGTGAGGTCGCCCTCGTTCTCGCGGTCCTCGTCGTCGCAGACGACGACCATGCGGCCCTGGCGGACGTCCTCGAGGGCGTCCTCGATGGGGGCGAAGGGCTTCATCGCGGCAACAACCGCTCAACGTACCTGGCGAGCACGTCCACCTCCAGGTTCACCCGTGTGCCGTTGGTCACACGGCCGAGATTCGTCCGCTCGAGCGTCTCGGGGATGAGCGACACGGCGAAGGCATCGTCAGCGAGCGCCGCGACCGTGAGCGAGACCCCGTCGACGGCGATGGAGCCCTTGGACACGACGTAGCGGAGGACCTCCGGCGGCGCGGCGATCTCGATCCAGCGCGCGAAGCCCTCTGCGCGGATCTCCCGGACCTCCCCCACCCCGTCGACGTGGCCCTGGACGACGTGCCCGCCCAGGCGATCGGACGGCCGCAGGGGCAGCTCGAGGTTCACGGCGTCCCCCGGCGACACGGCGCCGAGCGAGGAGCGCCGCAGCGTCTCCTCCATGACGTCGGCCCGGAAGCCGCCGTCGTCGATCGACGTGGCCGTGAGGCAGACCCCGTTGACCGCCACGGAGTCCCCCGTGGCGAGCTCGGCCGCGAGGCGCGTGCGGACCTCCAGCCGCCCGTCGGCGAGCGCCGCGACCTCCCCCGTACCGACGATGAGCCCGGTGAAGATCAGTGCTCCCGCAGACGAGCGGTGATGAGCAGGTCCTCCCCCACGGACTCGCAGCCCAGCGAGAGGGCGCGCGGGGCCGCGGCGATCGTCTCCACGCCCATGCCCTCCAGCGGGTCGCGGCCCTGCTTGCCACCGATCAGCAGCGGGGCGAGGAAGAGGCGGATCTCGTCCACCTCCCCCGCGTCGAGGAACGCCCCGGCCAGGCGCGGCCCGCCCTCGAGCAGGACGGACGTGACCCCCTGGGCCGCCAGCTGATCCAGCGCGGAGCACACGTGGGCCGGATCGTTGCCGCCCGTGGCCACGAGGACCTCCACGCCCGTGGCCGCCAGCGCCTCCATGGCGGTCCGGTGGGCGGCCCGGGAGACCACCACGGTGACCGGCACCTCGGAGGCCTCGGCCACGAGCCTCGAGTCGAGCGGCAGGCGGGCGGTGGAGTCGAAGACGACCCGGCGGGGCTGGCGGGGAGGTCGGTCCCGCCCACCCCAGCGGGCGGTGAGCTGCGGATCGTCGGCGAGCGCCGTCCCGATCCCCACCGCGACGGCGTCGAGCTCCGCGCGCCAGCCGTGGACCCGGCGGCGGGACTCCTCGCCGGAGATCCACCTGGAGTCCCCGGCGGCGGTGGCGACCTTCCCGTCGAGCGTCATGGCGGACTTGAAGAGCACCCAGGGACGGCCCCTGCGCGCGTGCTTGCGGAAGGGCTGGTTGAGCAGCCGCGCGCGATGGGCGAGGTCACCGTCGACCATCTCGACGCGCACGCCCTCGTCGCGCAGGATCCCCAGGCCGCGTCCCGCCGCCTTCTCCGTCGGGTCGTCGGAGGCGACCACCACGCGGCGGATGCCGGCGGCGAGGATCGCCTCCGTGCACGGCGGCGTCTTGCCCTCATGGCAGCACGGCTCCAGGGAGACATAGAGCGTCGCGGCCGCGAGATCGCGCCCGCCGGCCGCGGCGAGCGCCTCGGCCTCCGCGTGCGGCGCCCCGAACGCCGAGTGCCAGCCCTCGCTCAGGACCTCCCCGTCGGCCCCGGCGATGACCGCACCCACGAGCGGGTTGGGAGACACGCGCCCCCGCCCCTGCTCGGCGAGCTCGATCGACCGGGCGAGATGGCGACGGTCGGCGGGCGCGGGCATACCGCTCACAAAGGATATGGGGGCCCCGGGCGCTCACCGCCGGCACGCGGCCGTCCAGTGCAACGTGAAGAGCCGCGCGGCGAGCGCGGGTGACGCGGCGTGGAGGGCGGCGCGGACGAGCCACTTCGCGTCCCCCCGTCCCGGACCCGAGGTCCGGCGGTGGACGTCGCGCCCCAGCGGGTCGGTGAGCTCGCCGAGGAGCTCGAGGCCGGCGCGCGCGAGCCCCCGGGCGCTCGTGCGCGAGAAGGCGTGGAGGTGCCCGATCTCCTCGGCGTGGTGGCGCTTGGCGGCGCGCCGCGCCGAGACGTTGGCCTCGAGCGGGATCTCGAGGACGACCGTCCCACATACCCGGGCGGCCTCGCGGAGCGGGCCGACCGGGTCGTACACGTGCTCGCGCACGTGGGAGACGACGCCGACGTCCCACGTCCCATCCTCCCAGGGCAGCCGCGCGCCGTCGTAGGCGGCGCAGCTCCGCTTCCGGCGTGCGCGCCCGCGCCGCCGCCACGGCGCTCGCGGCGATCTCCACGCCGCCGAGCGTCAGCCCGGACGGCGCCGCCCCAGCTCGGCGAGCAGGCTGCCGTCCCCGCAGCCCACGTCGAGGAGCCGGCGGCGAGGCCGGCCCTCAGCGTCCGGCGCGAGCGCGAGAACGTGGTCGGCCTTGGCCCAGGCGCTCAGCTCCCGCCAGGCGGCGAAGCGGCGACCTTCCTCCCCGCCCCGGGAGTAATCGCGCTCGTAGTGCTCGCGCAGAGGACCCGAGAAAGGCACGGCGCCCTGCACCCCCCGCCGCCGCTCAGTGGACGGCGGCGATGCGACTGGCGAAGCCGCCCGACGTCACCCGCCAGTGGTCGCGCGGGCCGCCGCGGAACCGCGGCTCGACGTAGCCGCTCGCGTTCGTCCGCTTCGTGGCGACCTTCCGGAACGGGCCCCTCCCGCCGGCCTGGCGCAGGAAGGTGACGGTCTGCGCGCCACCGGGCCGCGCCTGCGCCCACACGCGGACGAAGCCGCGGCCGGATTTGGTCGGGAAGATCCCGAGGCGGTAGGCGTAGAACGCCGGCTTGCTCCTGCCGCTGTAGTACCGCAGCCCGGTGTTGTACTCCGCGCGGGCCTTGGCATCGTCGAGCTCGTACTGGCTGACGGCGACGACCCGGGGGTTGCGGTACTGGATCCAGTCCGACCAGTTGACGTACTCGGCCACCTTCGCGGGCGATGCGGCGCGACGGTCGGGCGGGTTGGACTGGAAGCCCATCTCGGTGTCCCAGACGTTCATCCGGTTCGTCCGCCCGCGGCGGGCGGCCGCGTCGAGGATCCTGGAGAGGCCGCCGATGGTCGCGACGGAGACGCCGTCACCCGGGTCCCTGAAGTTCGGGGGCGCGATCGCCGCGTTCGTGTAGGGGTGGATCGCGAAGCCGTCCGCGGTCACCCGCTTGAAGCTCCGGCAGCCTCGACTGCGCGCCGCGCGGCCCGTGTAGGGGCGGAGCTTCTTGTTGAGGCAGAAGAACTCGCGGACGAAGAAGAGCGGACCCTCCGCGGTGCCGTGGTTCGCCGTGGCTCGGGGGGCGAGCTCGCCGAGGAGCACCTTGTCGTGGCGATGCCCGGGCACGGCGCGCAGGGCCTTCTGGCCGGCGACGAACAGCCCGCGCCAGTCGCGCGCCGTGGCGTTGCGCTTGCTCTCGATGCCGAGGAAGTACCGGAGGTTCGGCTCGTTGAGCAGAGACCAGAGGTGGACCTGGTGATAGTGCTCGACCGTCGTGCGCACGAACCGCCCGAAGTCCTTCGTCGTGGGGATCCGCTTGCGGTCGGTCAGGGAGATGAAGGGCTCCATCCCGCGAGCCACCGTCCCGTTCACCGCGGCGTCGAAGTTCCCGAATCCGAAGTCGCGGAGCTTGTCGCGGACGATGGTGATGCGGATGGTGTCGGCGCCCAGCTCCTTCATCGTGGTCAGCGCCTTCTCGCGCGCCGCGGGTCGTTGGCAGTGCCGGTCGCCGGTGAGCTGCACGAGCAGGCAGTCGTCCTGGAAGACGGAGCGCATCTGGGGGCGGGCGTCGGCGGCGGCGGGAGCCCCCGCGGCGAGGCTGACGGCGGCGAGGAGCGAGAGAGGGGCGCGGGTCATCACGTCCTCAACTCTAGGACACGATCAGAGTTGCGGCCGAACGCCGTTGACCGGAGCGACCGCTAGCCTCGCCGCGCGGGTGAAGCTCGTGATCCAGAAGATCTACCTGCGCCGCGCGACCCCGCAGATCCTCGGATGGCCCGCCACATGAGGAAGCGTTCCTACCGCGTCGGGGCGAAGGTCCTCGGGCTCGGCGTCGGGCTGAGCGGGCTCATCACGTTCGCGTTCTTCGCGCTGGCCTCGCACTCGCTGGAGCCCGTGGCCTACAAGCGCGTCGCCCTGCTGTGGTCGATGGCGTTCATCATCGTCACGGTCATCTACCGGCCGATCGAGCAGCTGCTCTCGCGCACGATCGCCGAGCGCGGCGGCGCTCCGAGCCTCAAGACGCCGCTGGCCATCCAGGGCCTGTTCGCCCTGATCTTCCTCGGCCTGGCCATCGCCTTCCGGCACAAGATCCAGGACGACGCCTTCGACGGCTCGAGCGGGCTCTACCTGATCCTCCTCATCGCGGTGATGGCCTACGCGGCGTCGTACTTCGCGCGGGGCTGGCTGGCCGGGCACGGGCGCTTCGAGCTGTACTCGGGGCTCGTCACGCTCGAGTCGACCTCGCGCTTCCTGTTCGTGCTCGCGGTCGCCCTCGGCGTATCGCACGGCCAGGTGGCCGTGGCCTTCGGCATCGCCGCCGCGCCGCTGCTCTCCCTCGCCGTGGTGCCCTGGGGCATCGCGTCGCAGCGGACGCCCGACTCCGGGGTGCCGCGGCTGCGCCGCCGGCACGCGGCAAAGTTCGCCGGGGCGGTGCTCGCCATCCAGCTCGCCGAGCAGGCGATGATCAACGCCCCGGTCATCGTCACCGAGGTCGTCACCCCGGCTTCGGAGGGCGCCCTCGCCGGCTACGTGTTCAACGTCCTGCTCATCACCCGGGCCCCGCTCGTGCTCTTCCAGGCCATCCAGACCACGTTGCTGCCCTACATCGCGGGGGGTGGCGACGAGAAGAAGGTCATCCGCGCCACGGTCGGGCTGGTGACGGTCTTCGCCGGAGCGGTGAGCCTCTCGCTCCTCGCCGTGGGGCCGACGGTGATGCACGCCGTGTTCGGCCCGGGTGGCGAGTACGCCCGCCTCGGGCTGACGCTCGTCGGGCTCGGCATGGGCTTCCACCTGGTGGCCGGCACGCTGAACCAGGCCGCGCTGGCGCGCCGGCACTCCGCCCAGGCCGCCGCGGCGTGGGCGCTCGTGGCCCTGCTCTTCCTGGGCTGGGTCGCGGCCCCGGTCATGCCCGATTTGCTCATGCGGGTCGAGGTCGGCTACTTCGGGGCCGCCGCCATCCTCTGCGCGCTGCTCTCGGCGCTCTACCGCCGGATCTCGGGCGAGCCGATCGTCGGGCCGGCCGCCGACGTCGTCGAGCCGCTCACGACGCCGGCGTCCCCGAACGGCGCGAACCGCGCTCCGGTCGGACGCGTCTAGCGCCCCCAGAGAAACCCTCAGCGCAGCGAGCGCAGCGCGGCCAGGAAGGCGAAATAGGAGGGAGCGGAGGTCACCCGACCGCGCCGGTAGACGCGCAGGCCCGCGTAGTCCCACAACCCGTGCTGGTAGGCCGATATCCACGTGTAGACGTAGACGCCCGAGATGACCAGGCGCCGGCGCTCACGAGCCAGAAGTGGGAGCACCTTCCGCAGCGAGCTCGCCGCCTGGGGCTCGGTGAGGCAGAACGAGCACCACGAGGGCAGTCGCGTGTGCCCCCGCGCGCCCGTCCATCCCAGCTCCGTCAGGGCCACCGGCTTACGCGCGTCGCCCCACCGCCGCATAGGTGTCGCGCATGTTGCGGACGATCCGCACGACGTCCGCCACGTCCCTCGTGTAGGGGTGGACGGCGGCGACGTCGAACCAGGGGCGGGCGCCGTTGCGGTAGACCCAGTCGAGGTGGATCCACGCCTGGCCGGCGAAGCCCGCCAGCATGACCTTGGCGCCCGTGTCCTCGGCCCGGATGCCCCGCGCGGCGGCCTTGAGCAGCTCCACGTAGCGCGCGGGGCCAGTTCTGCGTATGGGGCATGTAGAGCTCGTGATCGGGCTCGTTCCAGACCTGCCAGGTGCGGATGGGGACCGGGATGACCTCCGGGTGCTGCTGCCAGAGCACCCCGTCCGGGCCGTAGCGCCGGACGGCCAGGCGCAGGAACGCGCCCAGGTCCGCCGCGTCGCGCGGCAGAGCGACTTCGTCATCCGGGTTCTCGGCGAGGTGCCGGCGCTCCGAGCACCACGGGCAGGACGGAGATCCGGCGCCGGGCGGTGCCGAGGACGATCCGGTCGAACCTGCGGAAGTCGGGGCGGCACTTGGCGCAGCGGACCGTGAGGTTCCACCGGAGCGTCGCGCGGAGGCTGCTCACGCCCACCGAGCTCATGCGCCCGAGCTCGGGATCGAGGAGCTTGGGCTGCTCGAGCAGCTCGCCGTCGGCCATCACCCCGACCCACCCGCGCGGCACGGCGGCACGGGTCGCCGCCGGGAGGACGAGGGCGGCGAGGACGAGGACGAGCAGGGCGCGACGAAGCACGATGACCCTGGCTAACCCTGATGCGATCGGTTCGATGCGGATGAAGCGGGCGGCCAGATCACTCGCCGGCCGCGGCGAGGATCGCCCGGACCGCCCCGGCGGCGTCATCGGATCCGAAGACCGCCGTCCCGGCCACGAAGTGGGTCGCGCCCGCGGCGGCGCACGGGCCGGCCGTCTCGGCATCGATGCCGCCGTCCACCTCGAGCGGGAGCTCGGGGCCGATGAGCTCGCGCAGGCGCCGGAGCTTGTCCAGCGAGTGCGGGATGAAGGGCTGGCCGCCCCACCCCGGGTTCACCGTCATGCACAGGACGAGGCCGATGAGGTCGAGCAGCTCGGACACCGCCTCGGCCGGCGTGGCCGGGCAGAGGGCGAGGCCGGGGCGGCAGCCCGCCGCGCCGATGGCCTGGAGGGCGTAGTGAGCGTGCGGAGTGGCCTCGACGTGGACGGTGATCACGTCCGCCCCCGCCTCCGCGAAGGCCTCCACGTGGCGCTCGGGGCGCTCGATCATCAGGTGGACGTCGAGAACCGCGCCGGCGTCGTGCACCTGGTCGGCGAGCCCCTTGACGATCTGCGGCCCCATCGAGAGGGCGGGGACGAAGTGCCCGTCCATGACGTCGACGTGGATCCAGCGGGCACCGGCGTCGAGGACCGTGGCGACCTCGCCCTCGAGCCGGGCCGGGTGGGCGGCGAGGATGGAGGCGGCGAGCTCGGTCATACGGTCTGGAGCATGGAGCCCTGGCAATGGTTGCAGGTCATGATCGCCGTGGAGGACATTCTGACGATCGTCGAGTGCTCGCCGCAGTTCGGGCACACGGAGACGAGCTCGAAGCGCCCGAGGCAGTTCACGCAGCGGTAGCGCCCCGGCATGTTCGTGGGCCGCAGCCACGGCTCGCGGCAGCTCGGACACGGTGGCCCGGGGCTCCAGACGGGGTCGGCCATCCGGGCGAAGCCTAGGCCAGGCACCCGACGAAGAACCCCTCGGTCTGATCGCGGTGCGGGAGGATGCGCCGCGTCGACGCCCAGGGGCGCTCGGGCTCCTCGGCGCGCGAGAGCGTGCAGACGGAGTAGACGAGCGTCCCGCCGGGAGCCAGGGCGCGCTCCCCGGCGCGGAGGATCTCGTCCTGCAGGGCGGCCAGCTCCCCGATCCGCGCGGGATCGGCGCGCCAGCGCAGGTCGGGCCGGGAGCCCAGGGTGCCGAGTCCCGTGCACGGCGGGTCGACGAGCACGCGGTCGAAACCGGCTCCGACGACCGGGTCGCGCGCATCGGCCTCGAGGATGCGGACGCACGTCGCCCCAGCCCGCGCGACGGTCTCCCGCAGTGCGCGCGCCCGGGAGGGGTTGTGCTCCACGGCCACGACCTCGCCCGCGTCGCCCATGAGCGCCGCGAGGTGCGTCGTCTTGCCGCCGGGCGCGGCGCAGAGGTCGAGCACGCGCTCCCCGGGCCGGGGCGCGAGCGTGCGGGCCACGCGCATCGAGGCCCGGGACTGGGGGAAGACCGCGCCGTGCTGCCACTCGGCGGACGCCCACGCGTCCCACGGCCCGTCGAGCACGAGCGCCTCGGGCAGGTCGGGGTCGGGATGGGCCGGGATGCCGGAGAGATCGAGCGGGCGCAGCGGGTTGACGCGCAGGGCCTGCTCGGGGGGCTCGTTGACCGTGCGCAGGAGCGCCCGCGCCTCCTCCGGACCGAGCTGCTCGAACCAGAGCTCGGCGAGCCAGTCCGGGACGGAATGGGCGAGCGCCGCCTCGCGCGCGGTGCCGTCTCCGAGCTCGGGCCTCCCCTCGCGGGCCGCCCGGCGCAGCACGGCGTTGAGGAGCTTCGCCCCGCGCGGCGAGTCGCCCTTGACGAGCTCGACCGTCTCGTGGACGGCGGCGTGGGGCGCGACGCCGTCGAGGAAGCCGACCTGGAGCAGACCGAGCTCGACCGCCGCCCGCACGACCGGCTCGAGGCGCGCGACGGGCCGGCCGGCCAGCTCCTCGGCCCATGCGTCGAGCGTCCGCCGCCGCTGGACGGCGCCGTAGGCGAGCCGGGTCGCGAAGGCGAGGTCCCGCCCGACCAGTCGGGCCCGCCGCGCCTCGGCGTGGAGCGCCCGATCGGCGTACGCGCCCTCCTCGGCGACGCGCCGTACGACGCGCAGCGCGACAGCGCGAGCCGGATCACGGGGGCGAGTGGCGATCCACCCACCGTATGCGTCGCCAGATCGCCACTCGGCGACTTCCGAGCGCCTACGGTCTGGCCCATGCCGCTCAACCACGTCGCGCTGACCGTGAGCGACCGGGAGCGCTCCGCCGCGTTCTACGGCGCGCACTTCGGCCTCACCGCCCGAGTCCACGACGATGCGCATCTGCTCATCCTCGCCGACGAGGACGGGTCCCTCCTGGCCCTCTCCGAGGGTGCGCCGCCGGCGGCGCACCTTCCCCGGACGAACCACTTCGGGTTCCAGCTGGCGAGCGGGGATCTCGTGCGCGCGGCACGCGAGCGCCTCCGTGCCGCGGGCGTGCCCGAAACCGAATGGCAGGACGACGGCGGCTTCGTCCGCGTGCAGGTGACCCACCCCGACGGCTACCGGGTCGAGCTCTTCGCCTACTGACGCGGCGCGAACCGCCGCGGCGCGCTCGAGGAGCGGCGCCTCAGCCCGGCTCCGCGAGCGTCGCGCCCCACTCCTGCGGTGGGACGTGACGCAGGAACTGCGAGAACTCCCAGCGGTGGCCGTCGAGGTCTTGCGCGATGTACTGGCGCAGCCCCCACGGCCGGTCCTCGGGCTCCATGAGGATCGTGGCGCCCGCGGCCTGCGCCCGGGCGCAGTGCTCGTCGACGTCCTCGACGAAGGCCACGAGGAGCGAGCTCGCCCCCCGAGGCTCCGGGGGGTGGGCATCTCGTCGGTCGTAGGAGTGCGCCATGGGGGAGTTCTAGCGCCGGCCGCGCAGCCAGTCGGCGGCGGCCATCGGGCGCTTACCGGGCGGCTGGACCTCGAGCAGGTCCAGGGCGCCGTCGGTCGTGCCGAGTCGCGCCCCGTCGAGCTCCCCCGGCGCGGGGCCGGCCGGCGCGGGGCGGGCGGCGCGGACGCCGAGGCGCTCGCCGTCGAGCGCGACCCACGCGCCGATGTGCGGTGTGAGCGCGCGGACGCGCCGGTCCAGCGCCGCGGCGGGCTCCTCGGCCGGGCGCAGCTCACGGTCCTCCGCCCCGATCTTCTCGGCGTAGGTCACGCCCTCCCCCGGCTGCTCGCGCCACGCCGGGCGCTCCGCCAGCGCCCGGACGAGCAGCTCGCCCCCGAGCGTCGCGAGCCGCGGCGCGAGCGTCCCGCAGGTGTCCTCCGGGCCGACCGGCTCGCGGCCCGTGAGGGCGACGGGTCCGGCGTCGAGCTCGGCGACGAGGCGCATGATCGACACCCCCGTCTCCTCGTCGCCCGCGAGGAGCGCACGCTCCACGGGCGCCGCCCCGCGCCAGCGCGGCAGCAGCGAGGGATGGACGTTGAAGATCTCCCACGCCGAGAGCAGGGGCTCGCGGACGATCGCGCCGTAGGCGCACAACGACAGCGCGTCCGGACGGGCGGCGGCGATCGCGTCGGCCGCCGCGTCGAGACGCTCGGGCGCGAGCACCTCGATCCCGTGCCCGCGGGCGGCGTCGGCCACGGGCGGCAGGGCGAGCCGCCGGCCCCGGCCCCGCGGCCGAGCGGGGCGCGTGACCACCAGCGCCACCGCGTGCGCCGAGGCCGCCAGGGCGTCGAGAACCGTGACCGCGAAATCCGACGTGCCGAGGAAGACGGTCCTCAAGCGGCGCGGCTCTCGCGCGCCAGGATCGCCTCGCGCAGGGCGCGGAGGGCCTCCTTGCGCGCTGGGCGTGGGATGCGGTCGAGGATGAGCACCCCGTCGAGGTGGTCCATCTCGTGCTGGATCACCCGGGCCTCGAAGCCCGAGGCCTCGATGAGCAGCGGCTCGCCGCGGGCATCGCGCGCCCGCACCCGGACGTACACCGGGCGCTCGACGTCCACCAGGACCCCGGCGAGGGAGAGGCACCCCTCCTCGGCGGCCTCCTCCTCTGACCCGCGCCACTCGAGCTGGGGGTTGACGAGGGCGACGGCGTCGGCCTCGGGCCCCGGCCGGTAGACGAGCAGGCGCCGCAGGCGGCCGAGCTGCGTGGCGGCCAGCCCCACGCCGAGGGCGTCCCGCATGAGTTGTCCCATCTCGTCGACCTCGGTCCGCAGGTCGTCGTCGAAGTCCTCGACGGGACGGGCGGGCGTGGTGAGGGACGGGTCACCCCACTGGCGGATGCGCGCCAGCGCCGCCTGCCGGCGCGCGGCGGTCTCCGGGTCGAGGCGGGGAGGCTCCTCCTCGGCCTCCTCGGGCTGCTCGAGCTGCTCCTCGGCCATCGGCAGGAGACTCTACGCCCGGCTCAGACCGGATCGACGTCCACCGAGATGCTCGCCGCCCGGCCCTCCCGCGTCCCCGCGACGGTGCGCACGGCGCCGTCCACGGCGGCGATCGCCGCCCGGCGGTCCTCGGCCTTGACCACGAGCTGGGAGCGCTCCCGGCCGCGCAGGCGGAAGAGCGGCGCGGGCCCGAGAACCTGGGCTCCGACCGGAGCGATCCGCGCGCGCAGCGCTTCGGTCGCCGCGAGCGCCGTCGCCGCGTCGGGCGCTCCGCACACCACGCGGATGAGGCTCGCCCAGGGCGGGTAGCGCAGCACCCGCCGGCGGGCGAGCTCGAGCGCGAGGAAGCCGTCGGCGTCGTGGTGGGCGGCGAAGGCGATTGCCGGGGCCTCGGGGGCGATCGTCTGCACGAGCACCCGGCCGCCCCGCGGCCCGCGGCCCGCCCGCCCCGCGAGCTGCGTGACGAGCGAGAACGTGCGCTCCTCGGCGCGGAAGTCCGGGAAGCGCAGGGTGGCGTCCGCGTCGACGACGAGCCCGAGCTCCACGTCGGGGAAGTCGTGGCCCTTGGCGACGACCTGGGTCCCCACGAGCACCCCGGTCTCCGCCCGCCCGAAGGCGCCGAGCACCGCGTCGGCGGCCACCCCGGCGTCGAGCCGGAAGACGGGCACGTCGAGCGCCGCGCCCAGCTCCGCCTCCAGCCGCTCGGTCCCCGCCCCGTGGCGCGCCACCGACACGCCCCCGCACTCCTCGCAGCGCCGCGGCGCGGGCTCGGCGTGGCCGCAGTGGTGGCAGGCCAGCCGCCCCGCGGCCCGGTGCAGGACGAGCGCGACGTCGCACTGCGGGCACTCCCACACGTGCCCACAAGTCCGGCAGGACAGGAAGTTCGACCAGCCGCGACGGTTGAGCAGGACGATCGCCTTGCGGGCGTCCCCCAGGGCGGCGCGGGCCTCCGGGTGCAGCGGCGTGCCTGCTCCGCGCATGTCGAGGATCTCGACGGGCGGCAGCGGCCGGTCGTCCACCCGGCGGGGCAGGACGAGCCGCCGCAGCGCGTGCGCGCTCTCCGACCGCGGCGTCGCCGAGCCCACGACCAGGGCGGCCCCCGCGCGCGCGGCGCGCCACGCGGCGACGGTGCGCGCGTCGTAGCGCGGGTCGCCCTCGTGCTTGTAGGAGCCCTCGTGCTCCTCGTCGACGACCACGAGCCCGAGGTCGCGCACGGGAGCGAAGACCGCCGAGCGCGGGCCCACGCAGACCCGCGCCTCCCCCCGGGCCAGCCGCTGCCACTCGTCGAAGCGCTCCCCGTCCGGGAGGCCCGAGTGCAGGACGGCGACCGTGTCGCCCAGCCGCGAGCTGAAGCGGCTCACCGCCTGGGGGGTCAGGGCGATCTCCGGCACGAGGACGATCACCCCCTGGTCGCGCGCGAGCGCCCGCGCCGCGGCCCGCAGGTAGACCTCGGTCTTCCCCGAGCCGGTGACGCCGTGCAGGAGGAACGTCCCCGCCTTCTCGGCCTCCAGCGCCGTGAGCGCCGCCGCCTGGGCGGCCGTCAGCACGGCCGGGGCGGGCGCGGCGCCGAGGGACGGGGCCGGCGGGCGTCGCGGCAGCTCACGGCGCTCGAGCGCGACCAGCCCGCGCGCCTCCAGCCGGCGCAGCGCCGCCGCGCCCCCCGGGAGCTCCGCCGCGCGGCGCGGGCCACCCCCCAGCGCCGTCAGCAGTCCCTCCTGGGCCGGCGTGAGCCTTCCCTGCGCGGGCTTTCCCGTCCTCACGGCGACGAGCCCGAGCTTCGCCCCCCGGCCCGCCGGCGGCGCGACGAGCGCGAGCGCCCGCGCCGGCGTCGAGCAGTACTCGTCGGCCATCCACAGCGCGAGCTCCACCAGGTCGGGCGGGATCCCCGGCGCCAGCACCCCGAAGGGCTCGGCGAGCTTCTCGGGCGGCACGTCGGAGGCCTCGGCCAGGCCGGTCACCACCCCCGGGACCCGTCGCCCCCCGAACGGAACCTCGACGCGCGTGCCCACCACCACCCCATCCCCGAGCGCGCCGAGCCGGTAGTCGTAGGGCCCGCGGACCGCCCGGGCGGTCGTGAGCGGCTCGATCCGGGCGATGCTCGCGGTCAACGCCTCTCAGATAGCAGATCGGCGGCCGCGTGGACCGGGCGATGCGGGGTGGCGGCGAGGCCCCCGCCGCCACCCGTGCCGCGGGTTAGCCCGGCCCCGCCGTCAGGCGCTCGGCGAGCCAGGCCACGAGCGGCGCGTAGCGGTGCCCGATATGACCGTGGCCGCCCGCGAAGAGCTCGAAGCGATGGGGGACTCCGGCCTCCTCGAGCCGGCGGTGGAGCATCGCCGTGCCGACGTGGAGGTTGTATTCGTCCTGGAGCCCACACTCGAGCGAGATCCCGCGCAGCCCGCGCAGGGCCTCGAGGTGATGGGGCAGCATCCGCACCGGGTCCCACGCCAGCCACCGCGCCCAGACGTCCTCGCGCAACGAGCCGTCGACGAGCTCGAAGGGCAGCTCGGGGCGGCCGTCGGGCCCCGGGGAGTAGCAGGCGCTCATGGCGATCGTGTTGATCGCGGACATCGCCGCCGGGGAGGGCCGGGGCTGCTCGAGCATCCACGCCCAGAAGGCCTCGATGCTCCCGTGCTCGTGGAGCATCGCCCAGGTCGCGGGAAGCTCGGGGAGGTAGGCGTACTCGAACCCCGCATCGCCGGCCACGTCCCCCAGTGCGCCCCAGACGTCGGGGCGCAGCATCGCCAGCACGAGCGCGCCGTAGCCGCCCGAGGACTTCCCCTGGACGGCGCGGCCCGAGGACGCGGGGATGGTGGCGAACCGCTCGTCCACCCAGGGGACGAGCTCGTCGCACAGATACGTCGCGTAGCGCCCGGTCCCCGCCGAGTCGATGAACTGCGACCCGCCGTACGCCGTCCACGCGTCGGGCATCGGGACGACCACCGGCGGGCACTCCCCGGCGGCGATGAGCCGGTCGACGTCCTCGGGGAAGGACGTCTGGAAGGCGCCGCGCTCGCGCCACTGCGGAGCCTGCCCGGTCAGCCCCTGGAGGCTCCACACCGCCGGGTAGGGGCCATCGTCCGGCCAGCCCGGGGGCGTGTAGACGAGCAGGGGCCGCGACGCCGGATCGCCCAACGGGTTGTCCCGCAGGACGGCGCTCGTGAATGTCAGCTCGTGGAGCCGACCCGCGAGGTCGCGCCCCCACGGGTCACGGCGCGGGGGGAGGATCAGAGGGGGACCTCCGTTCCGATCCAGTCCTGGGCGACCGATTCGGACAGCGCGCTCACGGGATCGACAGTGTGATCTCCGCGCGGGAATCGCGCTGCCCACCGGCCGCCCGGAAGCCGACGGCCCGGATCGGCCCGAGGTCGCGCGCGAGCGCGGCATACCGGGGATCCGCCGCGAGCCCCGAGCGTTTGGCGGCGAGGAGGAGCGCCTTGAGATCGGCGAACGCCACCGCCGCGGAACGGGGAGCTCGCGGACCGACGGTTTCCTCGAACAGCGGCTGCTGGTCGGCTCGGGCGTCCGTGCGCGCGAGCGCCCGGAGCAGGCCGAAGTCCGTGGTGAGCGCGACGCGGCCACCCCCCACCGCGTAGTCGAGCTCCACCCCGGGACCGAGGCGCAGGCCGTAGGCGGTGAGCCCGGGCAGGCGCCGCTGGGTGAACGTCGGCGAGACCCCGGCGGCCTCGGCTCCGGGGGCGACGAGGGAGATGAGCGGCCCCTGCAGGCGCGCGAGGGCCTCCCGGGCGCGAGCCTCCGAGCGCACCCGGGCGACGAGCAGGACGGCGGGCCCCTGGGGCCGGGCGTAGACCGCGAGCGCGGCCTCGCCCGCCAGCAGCGGCGCGACGTCCGCGCCGAGGTCGAGACCCGCCGCCGCGAGGCGCGCGAGCAGTCGACGCGGCAACAGGCTCCCGACGAGGCCGGGCAGGGCGCGGTTCAGGCCGGCGACGTCGACCAGGGCGCTGACCGGCCCGGGGAGCGTCTGGGGCAGGGTCTCGTCGAACACGGAGAGCGGGAGCCCACCGGGGACGCCCGGCCCGCCGGACAGCGCCCAGTGGACGCGCAGCGACGCGGTGGCGTCGTGGGCGGTCAGGGAGAGCGCGACGCCCTGGAGCCCCGGCTGGTCAAGCGACGCACCCGCGAACCCGAGCGCCCCGCCGCGGGGCGTGAGCAGCCGCCGGACCCCGCCCGCCGTGGCGTAGACGTCGGCGACGCGATCGCCGGGGGCGCCGTCCTCGGCGCGGCTGAACACCGGGTCGTCGGCGAGCGCCCGCCGGCGCCCCGCCTGGGCGTCGAGGGCGGCCCGCACCGCGTCCGGGGGTCCCAGCAGCAGCCAGGAGCCCGAGAACGCGTAGGACTGCGTCCCGAAGAGCTCGAGGCGCACGCCCCGGTAGCGCTGGGCCCCCCGGGGGCGCCCGAGGCGCTGGAGGAACTCGCGCGCTCCGGCCCGATCGGAGACGGCGAGGACGATGACGCTCGCGGCCCGCGTGGGGGACACCCCCACCAGCGCGGCCGCCGCCTCCTCACCGAGCCACGGCCGCACGTCCCGGGCGAAGTCGACGCCCGTCCCGCGCCCGAAGCGCCCCAGGGCGGCCTCGGCCGCGGTCTGGGCTCGCGCGAAGGCGGGGAAGCGCCGAGCCAGGCGCAGGGCGCGCTGCGTGCCCGGGCGTTTGGAGCCGGTCAGCGCGTGGACGTAGATGAGCGCGGAGGCGGGGACGAGCTTCGCGGCGCCGGCCGGCGCCGCGTCGTCGCCGCCCGGCGCGAGGAGCCCCTCCGCCAGCGCGACCACGAGGACCAGCACCCCGGAGAGGATCGCCGCGCGTGTGCGGGGGTGCCTCATCGGCTCCGCGCCCGGCGCTCGGACCGGGTGGGTGGGGACCCGATCCGCCGCTCGGAGCGCTCCACGAAGTCGATGATGAGCGGCACCCCCTCCATCCCGAAGTCACTGCGCAGCCGGTTCTCGAGGAAGTACGCGTAGTCGCGGGTCACCCGGTTGCGCGAGTTGACCTGCACCGAGAAGCGCGGCGGTCGCTCCTGGGTCTGGCTCATGAAGATGAGCTTGAGCCGGTGGCCCTGCTTGGCCGGGGGCTGGCGGGTGGCCACGAGCTCGGAGAGGAAGCGGTTCAGGCGCGGGGTGGGGATGCGGTGCGAGGTCCGGTCGCCCAGCGCGATCGCCTCCTGGAGCAGCCGCCGGATGCCGCGGCCGGTCGTCGCCGAAGCGGTGTGGACCTTGGGGCGGAGGCGGAGCTTCTGCATCGCCTTCGCGCGCTCGAAGTCGAGATCCACGTCGGCTCCTCCGACATCCCACTTGTTGAGCACGAGCGCGGTCGCGCACCCGGCGCGCATCGCCAGCTCGCCGACGCGCAGGTCCTGGGCGGTGACGCCGTCGCTCGCGTCGCAGACCACGAGGGCGACGTCGGCCCGCTCGGCCGCCCGCTGGGAGCGCAGCGCGGTGTAGTACTCGATGGACTCCCCCACCTTGGACTGGCGGCGCATCCCCGCGGTGTCGACGATGACGAGCCGCCGGCCCTCGAACTCGAGCGGGAGGTCGATGGCGTCGCGGGTCGTCCCCGCCACCTCCGAGACGATGACCCGCTCCTCGCCGAGGAAGCGGTTGACCAGCGAGGACTTGCCCACGTTGGGCCGGCCGATGATCGCCAGGCGCACCTGCTCGTCGTCCTCGTCGTCGTCGGTCTGGTCTCCGAGGAGCGCCACCACGGCGTCGAGCAGGTCGCCCGTGCCCAGGCCCTGGGCGGCGGAGACGGCGTGCGGCTCACCGAGGCCGAGACCGTGGAACTCGGCCGCCAGGGGCAGGTCGCGCACGGAATCGCACTTGTTCGCGGCCACGAGGACGGGCAGCGGCGACCGGCGCAGCTCCTCGGCCATCTCGGCATCGCCGGGGCGCAGGCCGGCGCGGGCGTCCACGACGAGGACCACCACCCGGGCGTCGGCGAGCGCGGCGCGGACCTGCTCGCGGATGAGCCGCGCCATGTCGCCCGGGTCGGCCTGGTCGACGCCGCCCGTGTCGATGAGGGCGAACTCCCGGCCGTTCCACTCCGCGCGGATCTCCTTGCGGTCGCGCGTGATGCCCGAGGTCTCGTGGACGACCGCCTCCCGCGAACCGGCGAGGCGGTTGACCAGCGAGGACTTGCCGACATTGGGATAGCCGACGACGGCGACCTTTCCGATCACCCCATCATCTTGCCGATCGTGGCTTGAGCATCGCCACGACCTCTTCGACGACCTCTGCGAGCGACAGCCCCGTGGTGTCGAGGGTGACGGCGCCGGGGGCGGCGACGGAGGTCGTCCGGCCGTGGCCCTCGTCGCGCGCGTCCCGGGCGGCGAGGTCGGCGAGGACCTCCGCCGGGTCCGCCCCGAGGTCCGCCGCCCGCCGCCGGGCGCGCTCCTCGGGCGACGCGGTGAGGAAGACCTTGAGCTCGGCGCCGGGCGCGACGACCGTGGCGATGTCCCGGCCCTCGGCGACCCAGTCACCGCCGCTCGCGAGGATCTCCCGCTGGCGAGCCACGAGCGCGGCGCGGACCTCGGGATCGGCCGCGGCGCGCGAGGCGTCCTCGGAGGCCTGCGGGGTGCGGATCTCCGCCGAGACGTCGCGGCCGTCGAGCCGGACGGCGTCCCTGAGCTCGATCCGCGCTTCGCGGGCCGCCTGTCCGGGGCCGACGCCCCGCTCGCGCGCGGCGAGCCCGACGGCGCGGTACATCGCTCCCGTGTCGAGGTAGGTGAAGCCGAGCGCGGCGGCGACCCCCCGGGCCACGCCGGACTTCCCGGCGCCCGCGGGCCCGTCGATGGCGATCACCACGGCCGCACGAGGCTCGCGACGTCCTCGGCGAAGCCGGGGTAGGAGACGCTCGCCGCCTCGGCGCCGATGACCTCGACCCCTGAGCGCGAGGCCAGCCCGGCGACGGCCCCGAGCAGCGCCAGGCGATGGTCGCCGCGCGCCTCGAGGACACCGCCCTCCAGGCCGCCGTCCCCGTGGACGACGAACCCGTCCTCCGTGCCCTCGATGTCGGCCCCCAGGCCGCGGAGGCCCTCGACCACGGAGCTGATGCGGTCGGATTCCTTGAGACGCAGCTCCGCGGCGCCGCGCACGACCGTCGTCCCCTCCGCGAAGCACGCGAGCAGCGCGACCAGCGGGAGCTCGTCGATCGCCAGCGGGACCTCGTCGGCGGTCACCTCCGTGGCGTCGAGCGGGCCCGCGGTCACGTCGAGGTCGCTCACCGGCTCGTCGAGGCCGTGCTCACCCACGGGCTCGAGGTCGCCGAGGACGATCCCGCCCATCCGCTCCACGATCCGCAGGAACCCCGTGCGCGTCCAGTTCACGCCCACGTCGCGCAGGACGATCCGGGAGCCCGGGACGAGCAGCGCCGCGGCGATGAGAAAGGCGGCGGAGGAGAGGTCGCCGGGGATGCGCTCGCCGGCGAGCTCGAGCCCGTCCACGCGACGGACCTCGACGGCGCTCCCGCGACGGAGGACGGGCACCCCGGCGCGGCCGAGCATGCGCTCCGTGTGGTCGCGGCTCGGGATCGGTTCGCGGACGACCACCGGCTCCTCGACGGTGAGCCCGGCGAGCAGGACGCAGGACTTCACCTGGGCGGAGGCCACGGGCAGCGTGTAATCGATCCCGCGCAGGGGGGCGCCGTGGACGACGAAGGGCGCGAAGCGGCCGTCCGTCGCCTCGACGATCGCGCCCATGGCCTCGAGCGGGGCGGCGATGCGGTCGACCGGGCGCCGGCGGATGGACTCGTCGCCGTCGAAGCGCCAGGTCGTGCCCGGAAGCTGGGCGAGCCAGCCCGGCAGCAGGCGCATGAGCGTCCCCGCGTTGCCCACGTCGATGCCCAGGGGGGGCTCGACGGGGTGGCGCAGGCCGGTGCCGCGCACGATGAGCTCGTCGGGCTGCTCGTCGACGACGGCGCCGAGCATCCGCAGCGCCTCCAGCGTGCAGTTCGTGTCGGCGGCGTCCAGGTAGTTGGCGATGCGCACGGGCTCGGAGCTCATGGCCGCGAGCAGCGCGGCGCGGTGCGAGAGCGACTTGTCGGCCGGGGGGGCGACCGAGCCGCGCAGGGGCCCGGCGGGGGCGAAGGTGGTGTTCACGGGCGGGCCACCGTGAAGCCGAGGCCGCCGACGAGCTCCTGCGCCCGGGCGGCGGGGGCGTCGCCGGCGATCCACAGCGCCACGGAGCCCGAGCGGCCGTCCGGGGCGGGGTAGAGCGCCATGTCGGTGATGTTGACGCCGGCGCGGCCGAGCTCGAGGGCGAGGGAGGCGATGACCCCGGGCTGGTCCGAGACGCGGATGCGCAGCTCGTGGACGGGGCCGCCGGTGAGGCCGGCCTCGAGCAGGGTGCGGCGGTCCTCCCGGGCGCCGTCGTTCCAGGCCGTGATGCGCTCCCCGTCCCGGGCGGCGAGGGCGTCGCGCACGGTGGTGAGTCGGGCCACGGTGTCGTCGATGCGCTCGACGAGCACGTCAGCGTTGGAGAGGTAGATGTCGCGCCAGATGGCGCTCGAGGCGCCGGCCACGCGCGTGGCGTCGCGGAAGCTCGGGCCGGCGGCGGGGACGGGGTCCTCGGCGGTGACCTGCGCGGCCTGGGCCACGAGGACGTTGGCCAGCACGTGGGGCAGGTGCGAGACGGCGGCGAGCAGGGCGTCGTGGCGGTTGGCGTCGAGCGCCTGGGGCCGGGCGCCGAGGCCGGAGACGAAGCGGTGCAGCCGCTCGAAGTGCACACCCGAGGTGGTCGCGGTGGGCGTGAGGTACCAGGTGGCGCCGTCGAACAGGTCCTCCCGGGCGTGCTCGACGCCGGCGGTCTCCGCGCCCGCGAGGGGGTGGCCGCCGACGAAGCGCGGGTGCGGGTGGGCGGCGACGACCCCGCGCTTGGTGGAGCCGACGTCGGTGACGACGGCCTGGTTGTCGCTGGCGGCGAGAGCGGCGGCGACGACGTCGGCGAGCACTCCCACCGGTGCAGCGACGACCACCGCGTTCGCACCGCGAACAGCCTCTTCGAGGGAGGGAGAACGGTGGCCCACCGCGCCCTTCTCCGCCGCCCGGGCGAGGGCCCCGGCGTCCGGGTCCCAGCCGACGACGTCGGCGCCCAGCCGCGCGGCGGCGGCCAGGCCGACCGAGCCCCCGATCAGGCCGACTCCGAGGACCGCGACGCGCACGCGAAGGACCCTACGGTCGCGAGTGGTGATCTGACTCCGCTATGCGGTGCCAGATCACCACTCGCTCAGCGACAGCCTCGGATCCGCCATGGCCCGGCTCGGGCCCAGGTCGGGCGGGCGGGGTCGACGGGCGGGGCGAGGCCGGGCTGGCGGGCCGTCCCCTCGGCCTGGAGGACCGGGCCTGGGCCAGCTCGGGTCGCCAGCGAGGCGAGCCGGACGTCGAGCGTCCACGCCACCAGGGACACCTGCGCGGACTGGCTCGCCACCCGCCCGCACCCGAGCAAGCGACCGCGCCCCCCCGCCGCTCTCACTCCTTCGATGAGATGGACCCGCAGCGAGGCCGCGCGTCCCACCGACCGCGCGTCCGGCGCCCACTCAATGGCCCGCCCGACCGCCGAGGCCAGAACGAGAACGGCGCCGACGACCACCCACCGCGGCCGACCCGCGAGCACCCGCCCCCACGCCCCGCCGGCTGCCACCGCGAGCACGGCGAACGCCCCGAAGAAGTACCGCGCACTCCCCGCGTAGCCCCCCACCAGCACGAGCAGCAGGTCGAGCGCGATCCAGGCCAGCCCGCCCCACGCCAGGCACCGCACCATCCGCTCCCCGCGCGCCAGGGCCAGCACCACCCCAGCCAGCACCGGTGGGATCAGCTCCTCCAGGAGCACGGGCGCGATCCGCCCCTCCGCCCCGGGCAGCCCCCGGAGGCTCGTCCGGTCGGGCAGCTTCGCCCGCGCCGACGAGCGCCCGAGGTCCCCAGCTCCCCAGAGATCCGCGCCGAACCAGACGACGGGGAGTAGTGCCCCCAGGCCGACCACCCACCACCACGCCCGCCGATCGCGCCACACAAGCCATGCCCCGAACCCGGCCAGGAACACCCACGCCTCGGGCCGCAGCAGGGCCGCGCCGTACAACGCCACGAAGCCCTGCCTCTCCCTCCCCGAGAGAGCCCTCTCCACGGCAACGAGGACGAACAGCCCCAACAGCCACTCCGACGTCCCCAGCCCCACCGACGAGAACGCGTCGCGCTCGAAGACCAGGCCGACCACCGCCACCACGCCCCCGACCGTCCCCCCCAGCCGCTTCCCCAGACGAAAGGCGACCACCAACGCCAGCAGCGCCGCGACACGCACGACGAACAGCCACAGCACCGGCGCCGCCGACTCCAGCGGCGCGAGCACTGCGTCCACGAGCGCCGGCAACGGCTTCCACGCCGGCCCCCCGACCGTGTGCAGGTCCAGCCGCCCCAGCTCGCGCCCCCACACGAGCCACGACCACGCGTCAAAGGAGAGGGCGCGCGGCAACGCGAGGCTCGCCGCGGCGAGCCCCACGCAGCCGCCGAGGATCAGACGGGCGCGGATATGGCCTTGCCCGCCACGGCCGCCGCCTGCGCCACGCGCTCGGCGAACGCGCCGAACTCGTCGGCCACGAGCTGCTGCGGGCCGTCGCAGATGGCCTCCTCGGGCTGGGGATGCACCTCGACGATGATCCCGTCCGCGCCGGCCGCCGCGGCGGCGAGCGCGAGCGGCTCGACGATGTCGCGCCGGCCTGCCGCGTGCGACGGATCGACGATGACGGGCAGGTGCGAGAGCTCCTTGAGCACCGGGATCGCCATGATGTCGAGCGTGAAGCGGTACGCCGTTTCAAAGGTGCGGATTCCCCGCTCGCAGAGCATGACGTTCGGGTTGCCCTCCTTGAGGATGTACTCCGAGGCCATCAGGAGCTCCTCGAGCGTGGCCGAGAACCCGCGCTTGAGCAGCACGGGCAGCTTGGAGCGCCCGACCTCCGACAGCAGCGTGTAGTTCTGCATGTTCCGCGCGCCGATCTGCACCACGTCGGCGACCTCCGCCAGCGGCTCGATGTCGTTGACGTCCATGAGCTCGGTCACGATCGGCAGGCCGGTCTGCGCCTTGGCCTCGGCCAGCAGCCGCAGGCCCTCCTGCCCCAGGCCCTGGAAGGCGTAGGGCGACGTGCGCGGCTTGTAGGCGCCGCCGCGCAGCATGGTCGCGCCGCCGGCGCGTACCGCGTGGGCCGCCTCGAGGATCTGGTCGCGGCCCTCCACCGTGCACGGTCCGGCGATGAGCGCGAAGCTCGTCCCCCCCACCTTCCGGCCGCCGATCTCCAGCACCGAGCGCGCCCCGTGGCGGATCTGGCTCGAGGCGAGCTTGTAGGGCTTGAGGATGGGGACGACCCGCTCCACCCCCGGGAAGGACTCGAGGTCCAGGTGCTCCGCGTGCTCGCGGTCGCCGATGGCCCCGATCACGGTGACCTCCTCACCCCGGGACACCTGCGGGCGCGCGCCCCGGTCCTCCACGCGGGCCACCACGGTCGTGATCTGCTCCTCGGTCGCGTCGGTCTTCATGACGATCAGCACTTCCTCAGCTTCCTTCCCGGGTTACGGACGACACGGCGGGTGGGACTGGCGTCCGGCCGCGCCACGGCGGCCAAGAGGAGACCGGACGCCTAGCTAAATCGCCAGGCACGCGCCGAGGGGCCACCGCAGAGATACGTCTGGCGGCCCGAGCGCACGACAAGAGTTCTAGCAGACCTCGCACAGGGCCGCCAAGAAGCGACCGTTCTCGCTCCGGGTGCCCACCGTCACCCGTAGCGCGCCGGGGCGCCCGAGCGGACCCCCGGCGCGGACGAGGACCCGCCGCTCGGCCAGGCCGGCGACGACCGCGCGCTCCTCGGCCGCGGCAGGGAGGTCGAACCAGAGGAAGTTCGCCTGCGAGGCGGCGGGCTCGATCCCCATGGCCCGCAGGCCGTCCTCGAGCCCGAGGCGCTCGGCGATCGTCCTCGTCACCCGGTCCTCGACGGCGTCGAGGTGGCGCAGGGCCTCCGTGGCCGCGGCCTGCGCGGCCGCGTTGCAGAAGAAGGGCTGGCGCACCTGATCGACCGCCGTGCGCAGCTCCTCGGAGCCGCACAGCCCGTAGCCCACCCGCAGGGCGGCGAGCCCGTGGACCTTGGAGAAGGTGCGCAGCAGCATGAGGTTGGGATGTGTCCGGAGCAGCGGCAGGGTGGCGTCGGGGTCGTCCAGGGTGGAGAACTCGCAGTAGGCCTCGTCGAGGATCACCGCGACGTGGCGGGGGATCCCCTCCAGGAACGCGGCGATCTCCGCGTGGGGCAGCGCCGTGGAGGTCGGGTTGTTGGGGTTGCAGACGATGAGCAGCCGCGTGGCCGCGGTGACCTCGGCGGCCATCGCCACGAGATCGTGGGTGTGGTCCTCACGGACTCCGACCTGGACCGCCCGGGCGCCCGAGGCGGCGGCGAGGTGCGGGTAGACGGAGAAGGAGGGCCAGGCGTGGACGATCTCTGCCCCGGGCTCGAGCAGCGCCTCCCCGGCGGCGAGCAGTACGTCGCAGGACCCGTTGCCCAGGGCGATCCGGCTCGCGGGCAGCTCGAAGCGGTCGCCCAGTGCCCGGCGCAGCACCGAGCCGGAGGGATCCGGGTACCGGTTCGCGCCCCGGACCGCCCGGGCCGCCGCCTCGACCACCTCGGGAAGTGGCCCGAAAGGCGACTCGTTGGAGGCGAGCAGAGCGACCCCGCCCCCCAGGGCGTAGCCCGCCGCGGCGGGGTAGACGGGGATGCGACGGATGCGCTCGGCGAACTCGAGGGCCATCTCCCGTCATGATGGCAGGGCATGACGGAGGATCCGGATCCCGGCTGGGAGGCCTCGGTCGAGCGTTCACGCGCTCGCCGGGCCGAGGCGCGGCGCGCGCGCGACCGTCGACGCAAGCGCCGCGCCGCGCTGGCCGGCGCGGCCGTGCTCGCCTTCGGCGTGGGCGTCACGGTGGGCGCGGGCGACGGCGGGGGCGGTTCTGACGGGCCGGGCGCCCCGGCCCGGGCCGCCGGGTCCGGTCGCGTGGAACGCCCGCCGCCCACCCTCCCCGGCGGCGGGCGGACGATCTTCGCGCCGCGCCCGCGGGGCCGGGCGAAGACGAAGGCGGAGGCACCGGACACCCGCGTCGTCGCCTTCTACGGCACCTCCACGACGGACGCGCTGGGGACCCTCGGCCAGGGCACCCCCGCCCAGGCCGCGCGGCGCGTGGTCCGCCAGGCGCGCGCCTACGCCCGTCCGGGCCGCCGCGTCTTCCCCGCCTTCGAGCTGATCGCCACCGTGGCGGCCAACTCCGCCGGGGACGGCGGGCTCTACCGCAACCAGCTCCCGCTGAGCGACGCGCGCCGCTACCTCCGGGCCATCCGCCGCGTCCACGGCCTGCTCATCATCGACGTGCAGCCCGGCCGCTCGGACTTCCTCACCGAGGTCCAGCGCTTCGCGCCGCTGCTCCGCGAGCCCGACGTCTCGCTCGCGCTCGACCCGGAGTGGTCGCTGGGCCCGGGGGAGATCCCGGGCCAGGTCATCGGCCACACGGACGCGGGCAAGGTGAACGAGGTCTCGGCGTGGCTCGCGCGGCTCGTCGCGCGCAACCGCCTGCCCCAGAAGCTCTTCGTCATCCACCAGTTCACGTCGGACATGGTCCAGAACCGCCCGCTCCTGCGAAACCGGCCCGGCCTGGCGTTGACGATCAACGTGGACGGCTTCGGGGGCCGGGAGGTGAAAAAGGCCAAGTACGCCCAGCTCGCCCCCCGGCGGCGGGACGTCCACCCCGGCTTCAAGCTCTTCTATCGCGAGGACGTGGACATCTTCTCCCCCCGGGAGGCCCTGGGGCTCAAGCCCTCGCCGCTGCTGATCAACTACCAGTAGCGGGCTACTGCGCGGAGGCGATGTCCCCCCGCAGCGCCTGCGCGGCGCCGAGGTAGACGTGGCGGGGCTCGTGGTCGGGCTCCGCGTAGTAGTGCACGAGCGTGCGCACGATCCGCGGCAGGGCGCCGGGAACCGGGATCTCGCGGGCGCACAGCAGCGGCACCCCGTCGAAGCCGAGCCGCCGGGCGGCGACCGCGGGGAACTCGGCGTCGAGGTCCGCGGTCAGCGTGAACAGCGCGGAGACCACGCGCTCGGGCTCGAGGCCGTTCCGGGCCACGATCTCACGGATGAGGGCGTCCGTGGCGGCGAGGATCGCGTCGCGCTCGTTGGCCTCCACCGCGTTGGCGCCGCGCAGGGCGAACAGGCGCTCGGTCACGCGCAGTCGGTGGCCAGGGCCAGCGCGCGGCAGAGCTCGTCGCGCTTGGCGACCGACAGCGCGGTGATCCTCTCGGTCAGCAGCGCCTTGGGGACGGTGGCGAGGTTGTCGAGGGCAAGGACGCAGGGGGAGGGCATGCCGTCGTCCTCGTCGAGCAGCACCTCCGTGGGGATGCCGCGGACCGTGCGTGTCGCCGGCGCGACGAGGATTGAGGTGAGCACGGGGATCGCCGCCGCCCGGGTGAGAACGCACGCCGGCCTCCGGCCGGCCTCGGGAAGCTCGGCCCACCAGACCTCGGCCGTCGTCACCAGGGCTCCTCCTCGATCATCCGACGGGCGAGCTCGGCGCCCCAGATGTCCTCCTGGGGGATGCGCGTGTAGCCCTCGACGAGGAGGCGATCGATCTCGGCCCTGCGATCGCTGCCCAGATACTCCTCGACCGCGTCCCGGACCACAGCAGAGCGCGAGCGGCCCTCGCGCGCTCCGCGCGCGTCGAGCTCCGCGAGCAGCTCGTCGGAGAGCTGTACCAGGGCTTGGCGCCGGGCCACGACCATATGCTAGCGATATGCCTCCGAGGCGCGCCGCAGGGCGGTGAGCTCCCCCGGGTTCAGCTTCCGGGCGCGACCGAGCGGCAGCCGGCCGAGCGACAGCGGCCCGAAGCTCACGCGGGTGAGCTCGCGGACGGGATGGCCGACCTCCTCGCACATCCGCCGCACCTGGCGCTTGCGCCCCTCGCGCAGCTCGAGCTCGATCACGTCGGCCGCGAGGCGCTTGACGGCCGCGGGAGCGGTCTTGCCGTCCTCGAGCTTCACCCCCTGGCGCAGGCGCTGGAGGGCGGGGGAGCGGACGGGCGGCCGGGTCACCCGCGCCACGTAGCGCTTGGCGACCCCGAAGGAGGGATGGGTGAGCCGGTGGGCCAGGGCGCCGTCGTTCGTGAGGAGGATCAGCCCCGTCGAGTCGACGTCGAGGCGGCCCACGGGGTAGAGCCGGCGGCCGTCGTCCACGAGCCCGACCACGGTCGGGCGCCCGTGGGTGTCCTTCGCGGTGGAGACCACCCCGAGCGGCTTGTGGACCGCGTAGACCACGAGCGACTCGGCCCGGACCCGGACGGCGTCGAGGGCGACCACGTCCCCGTCGTCCACATCGCGGGCGGGGTCCTCCACCACCGCGCCGCCCACGGTCACCCGGCCGGCCCACACGAGCTCCTCGGCGCCCCGCCGCGACGCGGCCCCGGCATGGGCGAGGAACTTCCCGAGGCGCACGCCATGATGGTCGCAGCCCCATGGACCTCGCCCTCCTGCACTCCACGCTGACCGCGCTCGGACAGCCAGCGTTCCGGTGCCGCCAGGCGTGGGCGTGGGCCGCCCGTGGCGCCCGGGGCTACGGCGACATGACCGACCTCCCGGCCGCGCTCCGCGCCGAGCTCGAGGCCCGGGTCCCCTTCTCCTCGCTGACCCTCGAGGAGGAGGCCCACGCCTCCGACGGCACCGTCAAGGCGCTCTTCACCACCCACGACGGACGGCCGGTCGAGGCCGTGCTCATGCGCTACCGCGACGGGCGCCGGTCGCTCTGCCTGTCCTCCCAGTCGGGCTGCCCGCTGACCTGCACGTTCTGCGCGACCGGCGCCATGCGGTTCGGGCGCAACCTCACCGCGTCGGAGATCCTCGACCAGGCGCTGCACTTCCGCCGGATGGAGACCCTGGACCACTGCGTGTTCATGGGGATGGGCGAGCCGATGCTGAACCTCGATGCCGTCCTCGCCGCCTCCGCGAAGCTGCCCGACCTCGGCATCACGTCCCGCCGGACGGCGATCTCCACCGTGGGCTGGGTCCCGGGCATCGACGCCCTGCGCGAGCAGCCGCTGCCCCTCCGCCTCGCGCTGTCCCTCCATGCCCCGGAGGACGCCCTGCGCTCGGAGATCATGCCGGTCAACGACCGCTACGGGCTCGACGAGGTGATCGCCGCCTGCACGCGCTTCGCGGAGGCCAAGAAGCGGATGGTCTTCGTCGAGTACGTGATGCTCGCCGGCGTCAACGACTCCTACGCCCAGGCCGTGGCCCTCGCCGCGCTCTTGGACCGGCGGCTCTTCAAGGTCAACCTCATCCCCTACAACCCGACCGACTCGCCCTACGAGGGCTCGGGCCGCGCGGCGATCGACGCCTTCCGCGCCGCCCTGGAGGAGCACGGCCTCGGCGCGACCGTGCGACTGACGCGCGGGCGGGACATCGCCGCCGCCTGCGGTCAGCTCGCCGCTCAGGCCGCGGGCTGAACGACCGACCACGCCGCGCTCGGGCAGGACCGCATGGCCGGTTAGACTCGTGGGTATGACCACGTACCGCGTTGGGCCGAAGGGGCAGGTCGTCGTACCGAAGGCGATCCGCGATCAGATCGGCCTCGAGCCCGGGCACGAGGTCGACGTCGAGCTCGTCGGCGCCGAGATCCGCATCCGGCGGGCGCGACCGCTCACCTTCACGGACTTCCGGGGAATCTGGGGTCCACCGGACGGCATGGCGGGCTGGGCGACCGAGAAGCGGCGTGAGAGCGAGCTCGAGGAGCGTAAGTGGAGGACGTGAGCACGGTCGTCCTCGACGCCTGGGCGATCGTCTCGTGGTTCACCGACGAGCCCGCCGCCGATCGTGTCGCCGCCGAGGTAGGCCGAGCAGGCCGCGCCATCGCCTCCTGGGTCAACCTCGGTGAGGTCGCCTATGTGCGCGGCCGCGCGATCGGCGTCGCCGAGGCGCAGGCCGACGTGCGGCGCTTTGCCACCACGATCAGCGCCGAGCTCCCCGACGAGCAGCTCGTGCTCGCCGCCGCGCGCGTCAAGGCGGCCGGCGCCATCTCCTACGCCGACGCGTTCGCCGCCGCCACCGCGCAGCGCCACCGTGCCCCGTTGCTGACCGGCGACCCGGAGCTGCTCGCGCTGCGCGCGCAGATCGAAGTCATCGACCTGCGCGTTTGACGTAGAGCACCTCGTCAAGGGGCCGCCGGATCGCCGTCGCCGCTGGCTTCGGCCGGGGCCGCCCGGCCCTACGCGGCGCGGTGCCCGTCGCCGGCGCGGAGCAGGCGGTCGCGCAGGCTCGCCTCCTCCTCGGGGGAGGGGTCCCACTGCGCCGGGTCGGGCAGCTCGTCGAGGCTGCGCAGGCCGAAGAGCCGCTCGAAGAGCTCGGAGGTGCGGTAGAGCACCGCGCCGAAGCGTGAGCGCCCGGCCTCCTCGATCAGCCCCCGCTCGAGCAGCGTCGCGGCGGCCGACTCCGCGTTGACCCCGCGGATGCGCGCGATCTCCGGGCGCGAGACGGGCTGGAGGTAGGCGACGATGGCGAGCGTCTCGGCCTGGGCGGGCGAGAGCGGCGGGGTCCGGGGGCGCGAGAGCAGCCGCCGCAGGGCGCCCTCGGCGGCGGGGTGGGTGGCGAGCGTCCAGCCGCCGGCGAGCTCGCGCAGCACGAGGCCGCGGCCCTCGAGCCCGGCACGCAGCTCCTCGAGGGCCTCCCGGATCTCCTCGGGCTCGCGCTCGGTGGCGGCCGCGAGCACGTCGAGCGCGACCGGGTCCGGCGAGACGAAGAGCAGCGCCTCGAGCTCGGCGGCGAGGGTCACGAGACCGCGCTCACCGCGAGCGGGGGCCCTCCGAGAGGGGCGGTCCCCGCGACCCCGGCCGTCGCCGGTCCACGCACGGTGATCGGCGAGAACGGCTCAACCTGCTCCCAGGTCGCCTCCCCCTGCTTGTGGAGCTCGAGCAGCGCGAAGAGCGTCACCGCGACCGTCATCCGGTCCCCGCCCCCCACCGCCTCGTCGAAGGAGAACGCGCCGCCGCGCAGCAGCGCGCGCAGGTGGGCGAGCCGCTCGGAGACCGACACGCGCGGATCGGCGAGGTGGCGGAGATCGAGCGGAGGCGGCGCCTGGGCCAGCGCCCCGAGCGCGCGGCCGAGCAGCTCCGGGCGGTACACCCCGGCGGGCGCCTCCTCCAGGCGCCGCCGGCGCAGCTCGGGTGGCGGGGGCGCGGAGCGGAACGAGGACGCCCCCTCGGCCGCCAGCCGCGCGGCCAGGAACCCGGCGGCGCCCCGGTAGCGGTGGGAGTCCAGCAGCCGCGCGAGCAGCTCCTCGGCGGCCTCGATGGCGTCGAGATCCTCGAGCTCCGGCGCCTCCTCGCCCGGCAGCATGAGCCGCGACTTCAGCTCGAGCAGCGCGGCGATGAGCACGAGGAACTCCGTCGCCACCTCGAGGTCGAGCTCCCCCCGGGCGTCGAGCACGTCGAGGTAGGAGACGACGATGTCGGCGAGGTCCACCTCGAGCAGGTCGACCTCCTCGCGCAGGACCAGCGTGAGCAGCAGGTCGAACGGGCCGGAGAAGACCTCGAGGTCGAGTTCCAGGTCGGCGACGCGCATCCTCAGCGGGACGCTATCCGCCGGGGCGGACCCACCCCCATCGCCGCCCGGACGTCGTCCAGGGTCGGGCGGGCGAGCCCCCGCGCCTTCTCCGCTCCCTCGGCGAGGACGCGCTCGAGCCCCTCCACGTCGGCCCGCAGCGCGGAGTAGCACTCGCGCACCGGGGCGAGGTGGGCGGCGACCTCCTCCCCCACGGCCGTCTTGAGCTCCCCGTAGCGCGCGGAGGCGAAGTCCCGCTCCACGTCCTCGGGCCCGGTCCCCCGCACGGCCGCGAGCACCTCGATGAGGTTCGAGACCCCCGGCTTGTCGGGCGCCCGCAGCACCTCCGAGCCCGAGTCGGTCACCGCCGCGCGGAACTTCTTGAGGATCGCGGCCGGCTCGTCGAGCACGTAGACCCTCCCGGAGTCCGCGCCGACCGTCGTCGACATCTTCCGGGTCGGCTCCTGGAGGTCCATGATGCGCGCGCCCACCGCCGGGATGCGGTGCTCGGGGACGACGAGGACGTCACCGAAGCGCGCGTTGAAGCGCCGCGCGACGTCACGCGTGAGCTCGAGGTGCTCGCGCTGGTCCTCCCCCACCGGCACCTCGTCGGCGCGGTAGACCAGCACGTCGGCGGCCTGGAGGACGGGATAGACCAGCACCCCGGCCGAGACGAGCTCGCGCTGCGCGGCGCTCTTGTCGCGGAACTGGTGCATGCGGTTGAGCTCGCCCAGGGCGGTCACCGAGTACAGCAGCCAGCAGAGCTCGGTGTGCTCGGCGACGTCGCCCTGGCGGAAGAGCACGCACCGCGCGGGGTCCAGCCCGGCGGCCAGCAGGAGCGCGGTGGTGTCGTACAGCCGCTCGCGCAGCTCGGCGGGGTCGTAGGGGACCGTAGTGGCGTGGAGGTTGACGATGCAGTAGATCGCCGGGTCCCCGCGGTCCTGACCCTCCACGTACTGGGAGATCGCGCCGATGTAGTTGCCGAGGTGCTTGCGGCCGGTCGGCTGGATTCCGGAGAAGATGCGCATCAGGAGGGTGCGAGGCTAACGAGGATGCCCCGTGCGCCCTCGCCTGCCGCGTAGCGGAGCGGGTCGGAGGTTGGCGGCGGCGGTCCGAAGCTGTGACCTTCGGTTCCGTAGGAGACGAGTCGGCAACTCAGGTTGCGTGCTTGGGTCCTGCGCTGCACCCTCGGAGCTCGGTACGACATGTGCCGAGCCATGAACTCTCCGAAGCGCGGCACCGTGAAAGCCACGTAGCCGTAGTCCTCGGTCGCATAGACAAGTCCCTTGTCGAGCAGCCGCTGACGGATCATCGAGACCTCCGAGGTCTTGCGGCCGAGCTTCGCCGCGACGTCACCGGACTTGTAGGGCCCCGCTCCCAGTTCGGCCATCGCCCGCATGTAGCGACGCTCCTGATCGGTCGATGCGAACCTCGTAGATGCTCGTGTCGAGCGCCGTCTGGGCCGCCGGCGTCGCCGCCTCGACGTCGGCGGCCGTGATCGGCGCCGGGGGCGGGAACGCGGAGCTCGTTGCACTTCCGCTCGTCGGTGTCGAGGTCACGGGCCTCGATGCGGAGGATGGTCGCCGAGGGGGTCAACGTCCGGGACCGTAACCGCCCACGCGGACGACAACCGCGCACCCCGGCATCCGAGGAGCGAGTTGTCGCAGAGAGGTGCGAAACGCTTTCACACGGGCAGCGCCTGGCGGATGACCGGGCGCTTCGCCGCCCCCGCCTCGTCGAGGCGGCGGACCGGTGTGGTGTGCGGGGCGGTGCGGGCGACCTCGGGGTCCTCGGCGGCCTCGCGGAGGATCTCGGCGATCGCGCCGGCGAAGGCGTCGAGGGTCTCCTTCGTCTCGGTCTCGGTGGGCTCGACGAGCAGCGCCTCGTCCACGAGCAGCGGGAAGTAGACCGTGGGCGGGTGCACGCCGAAGTCGAGCAGCCGCTTGGCGAGGTCGAGGGTCCTGATGTGAAGCTCGCGCTTCATCGGGGCGCCCGAGAGCACGAACTCGTGCATGCACAGCCGGTCGTAGGCGACGGGGAGGTACTCGGCGACGCCCTGCTCCTGCAAACGCGCGAGGAGGTAGTTGGCGTTGAGGACCGCGGTCTCGCTCGCCTCCCGCAGGCCCTCGGCGCCGAGGGAGCGGATGTAGGCGTAGGAGCGGACGAACGTGCCGAAGTTCCCCTGGAAGCCGCGCAGGCGGCCAATCGACCGCGGGCGCTCCTCGTCGAGGTCGAACACGCCGTCCGCGTCCCGGGTCACCACCGGCCGCGGCAGGAACGGCGCGATCCGGTCGGACACCGCGATCGGCCCGGAGCCCGGACCCCCGCCCCCGTGAGGCTGGGTGAAGGACTTGTGCAGGTTGAAGTGGACGATGTCGAAGCCCATGTCGCCCGGGCGCGAGATGCCCATGACGGCGTTGAGGTTCGCCCCGTCGTAGTAGAGGGTCGCTCCCATCCCGTGGACGATCCGGGCGATCTCCTCGATGTGAGTGTCGAAGAGCCCGAGCGTGTTCGGGTTCGTGAGCATGAGGCAGGCGACGTCGTCGCCGGCGGCGGATCGCAGGCTGTCGAGGTCCACCCCGCCGTCTCCCGCCGTGCCGATCTTCACCAGCTCGAAGCCGGCCATCGTCACCGTGGCCGGGTTCGTGCCGTGCGCGGTGTCCGGGGTGAGCACCTTCGTGCGGTGCGTCTCGCCGCGGTCGGAGTGGTAGGCGCGCGTGAGCAGGACCCCGGCGAGCTCGCCGTGGGAGCCCGCGCTGGGGTGCAGGGAGACGTGGGGCAGCCCGGCGATCGCGGACAGGGAGCGCTCGAGGTTCCACATGAGCTCGAGCGCGCCCTGCGCCCGCTCGGGGTCCTGCAGCGGGTGCAGGCGGGCGAAGCCGGGCAGCGCCGCGACGCGCTCGTGGAGCTTCGGGTTGTGCTTCATGGTGCAGGAGCCGAGCGGATAGAAGCCCGTGTCGAGGTCAAAGTTGCGCTTCGAGATCCGGTTGAAGTGGCGGTTGATCTCCGGCTCGGCGAGCTCGGGCAGCTCGGCGGGGGTCCCGCGCCGGAACCGCGCGGGCAGGAGCTCGTCGAGTGGGAGCGCGGGGACGTCGAGCGCGGGAGGCACGAACGCGCGCCGGCCGGGCTTGGACTCCTCCCAGAGGGTCGTGGTGGGATTCGAGCTCACGCCGCGACCTCGACCCGCCGCTCCGCGGCCACCGCCGCGCCGAGCACCTCCGCGAACCGGTCGATGTCCGCCCGCGAGCGCCGCTCGGTGAGAGCCACGAGCAGACCGCCAGGGTGCTCCGGGTAGGACCGCCCCAGCGCGTAGCCCGCGTTGATCCCCTGGGCCGCGCAGCGGGCGCGCACGGACTCGACGTCGGCGTCGAGGTCCAGCGCGAACTCGCGCACGACGGACTGCTCGTGGAGGAGCGACACGCCCTCGAGCTCACCCAGCCGCTCCCGCGCGTACGCGGTGCGCCGCAGCAGCAGCTCGCCGAGCTCGACGAGCCCGCGCTTGCCCAGCCACGACAGGTAGACGATCCCGGCCAGGGCGTTCAGGGCCTGGGCGGTGCAGATGTTCGACGTCGCGCGCTCGCGGCGGATGTGCTGCTCGCGCGTCTGCAGGGTGAGGACCCAGCCGCGCTTGCCGTCGACGTCGCGGGTCTCCCCCGCGATCCGCCCCGGGATCTTGCGCAGGTACTCCTCCCGGGCGGCGAAGAAGCCGAACGACGGGCCCCCGAAGTCCAGCCGGTTGCCGAGCGACTGCCCCTCCCCCACGGCGATGTCCACGCCGCTCTGTCCCGGCGGGCGCAGGATCCCGAGCGGGATGGGGTCGCAGGAGCAGACGACGATCGCGCCGTGCTCGCGCGCGGCGGCGGCGAGCGCGTCCACGTCCTCCAGCGCCCCCAGGAAGTTGGGCTGCTGCACGACGACGGCGGCGACGTCGGAGTCCAGCGCGGCGGCCCACGCCTCGGGATCGGTGACGCCGTCGCGCAGCGGCACCTCGTCGACGCTCGTGTCGTAGCCCACCGACATGGTCGCGAGGGTCTCACGGGCGTGGGGATGCACTCCGCGCGAGACCACGAAGCGCGGGCGGCCGTTCGTGAGCTTCGCGAGATAGCCCGCCGCGCCGACCGCGCTCGGGCCCTCATAGACCGAGGCGTTGGAGACCGGGAGCGCCGTGAGCTCGGAGATCGCCGTCTGGTACTCCCACATCGCCTGCAGCCCGCCCTGGGAGACCTCGGGCTGATAGGGCGTGTACGGGGTGAGGAACTCCGAGCGCGCGATGACGTGGTCGACGAGCGCGGGGACGTAGTGGTCGTACATCCCCGCTCCCAAAAAGGAGACCTCGTCCTCGGCCGAGACGTTGCGCGCGGCCAGGGCGCGCAGAAGGTCGTAGACCTCGGTCTCCGAGAGTCCCGCGGGGATGTCGAGGCGGCCTCGGAAGCGCACGCCCTCGGGGATGTCTCGGAACAGCTCCTCGACCGACCCGACCCCGATCGCGGCGAGCATCTCGCGCCGGTCGGAGTCCGTCGCCGAGGTGTAGGTGGCCATGCCGTCGAGGCTACCTACGGCCCCAGCGTTCCCTCGTAGGTCTCGGCGTCCATGAGCTCGTCTCCCTCCGAGGGGTCGGACAGGCGCACCTTCACGAGCCACCCCTCCCCGTAGGGGTCGTCGTTGATGGTCTCGGGCGTCTCGGAGAGCGCCTCGTTGACCTCGACGATCTCGCCGGACAGCGGGGCGATGACGTCGGACACCGCCTTGACCGACTCGACCTCCGTGTAGGGGTCGCCGGCCGTGATCGTCGTGCCGGTCTTGGGCGGGTCGAAGAAGACGACCTCGCCGAGCGCGTCCTGGGCGTACCAGGTGATCCCGCAGGTGGCGACGTCGTCTTCGATCCGGGCCCAGTCGTGCTCGGCGTGGTAGAGGAGGTCGTCGGGGTAGCTGGGATCGGCCATCTAGTCCTTTCCGTACAACGGTCTCGTCCGCACCTCGGCCATCTTCACCCTCCCCCGCACATCGATGTCGATCCTCTCCCCCACCTCCGCCCGGTCCGTCCGGACGTAAGCCAGCCCCACACCCTGCTCGAGGCAGGGAGAGAGGGTGCCGCTCGTGACCACGCCGCCGCCCAGCACCTCATTGCCCTGACGCGGTATGCCCGGATCCAGGAGGGCGAAGGGCACGAGGCGCTCGGCGGTGCCCTGCTCGCGCGCGGCGCGCACGGCGCCGGCGCCCAGGAACCCCGTGTCCTCCCTGCACGCCCAGCCCAGGCCGGCCTCGATCGGGTTGCGGTCCTCGGAGAGGTCGTTGCCGTAGAGGTGGAAGCAGGCCTCGAGGCGCAGCGTGTCGCGCGCGGCCAGGCCGCAGGGGGTGATGCCGCGAGCCATGAGGGCGTCCCAGACGGTCGGGGCGTCGTCGGGAGCCAGGAGGAGCTCCACGCCGTCCTCGCCCGTGTAGCCCGTGCCGCACACGAGGGCGGATGCGCCGGCGACGGTGAGCTGGGCGGTGTGGAAGCGCGCGGGAAGCTCGCCGGCGGCGACTGCGGCGACGCGGGCGCGCGCCTCGGGGCCCTGCACGGCGAGCATGGCGAACTCGTCGCGGGCGTCGAGGACCTCGGCGTCGAAGCGCGCGCCGTGCTCGGCGAGGTGGGCGAGGTCCGAGTCGTGGTTCGACGCGTTGGTGACGGTGAGGAAGGAGCCGTCGGTGAGCCGGTAGGAGAAGAGGTCGTCGAGGACGCCGCCGTCCTCGCGGCAGAGCAGGGCGTACTGGGCGCCGCCCGGGGTGAGCCTCGTCACGTCGTTGGTGACGAGGCGCTGGAGCAGGGCCTCGGCCTCGGGGCCCCGGATGCGGACCTGGCCCATGTGGGAGACGTCGAAGACCCCCGCCGCGCGGCGGACGGCGAGGTGCTCCGCGCGGACGCCGGCGTAGGAAACCGGCATCTCCCACCCCGCGAAGGGGACGAGCCTGGCGCCGAGGGCCTCGTGCTGCGGGAAGAGCGTCGTGCGACGGAGCTCCGTCCCGGGGGCGGCCACGGCGCGCCAGCGTAGCCGGGTCACCCGGTCGCGGCCGGCCGCCCTTGCGTAGCCTGCGAACCGATGGCGCGGCGGGGGCTTCTGGCCGGGCTCGCGGGGCTCGCGCTCGCCGACGCCTCGGTGGTCACGCTCGCACTGCCGCGGCTGCTGGACGAGCTGCACACGACGGTGCCGGGGGTCGCCGCGGTGATCGGTGTCTACACGCTGGTGGTGGCGCTCGGGCTGCTGCCGGCGGCGCGCGTGGCACCCGCTCCTGCGGCCCGCGCGGGGGCGGCCGCCTTCGGCCTCGGCTCCCTGGTCGCGGGCCTCGCGGGCTCGCTCGGGGTCCTGCTCGCCGGGCGCGTCGTGCAGGCGGCGGGCGCCGCGCTGCTCCTGCCCGCCGCGTTCGCGCTGCTCGACGGGCGGGGCGGCGGCCGGCGGCTCTGGCTCGCGGTCTCGGTGTTCGGCACCGCGGCGGGTCCGGCGCTCGGCGGAGCCCTGACCCAGGCGCTGGACTGGCGGGCGATCTTCCTCCTCCAGGTGCCGGTGGCGCTCGCGCTCGCCGCCCTCCCCGTCGACCGTCCTGCCCTGTACTCGCAGGAGAAGCACAAGTCAGGACAGTCGCCGCGGCGCGGGCTCGCCCTCGCCCTCCTCGCCGCGGCCCTCACCGCCGTGCTCTTCCTCGTCGTGCTGCTGCTCGTCGCGGGGTGGGGCCTGTCGCCGTTGGCGGGGGCGGCGGCCGTGAGCGCGCTTCCGCTCGCCGCCCTCCTTGCCCATGCCCTCGTACCGGCCGGCGGAGAATGGCGCGCGCCGCTCGGCTGCCTCCTCGTCGGCGCGGGAACGCTCGCCCTGGCGTTCCTGCCCACCGCCTCCGTGGCCTGGACCATCGCGCCGCAGGTGCTCGCGGGCGCGGGGATGGGGCTTGCCCTGCCCGCCCTCGCCGGCGATGACGACGCGGGCGCGCTCACCATCCGCCACGCAGGGATCCCGCTCGCGCTGCTCGCCCTCGCGCCCCTCGTCGCCGGTGACCTCGACGCCGCGGTGGCGCGCTCGCGGGAGCGCGGGGTCGCCCTCGTCCTCGACGCGCCCCTTTCTCCCCAGGACAAGCTGCGGGTCGGACCCGCCCTCGTCGCCGGGGTCGACGCCGAACGTCCGCGCGCCGGCCTGCGGGCGGCGGTGGCCGGGCAGGTCGCGGCGGCGGGAGACGACGCGCCGGAGATCGCCGCCCTGGGAGCGCGGGCCGACGAGACGCTCGTCGCGGGGGTCGGCGAGGCCTTCCGCACGGCGTTCCTCGTCACGGGAGCGCTCGCGCTGCTGGCCGCCGTACTGGCCCTGGGCACCGGGCGGGGCGGTCGCCCCTCCCGGCGCCGGGGCCCACCGGTGGTCCTCCTCGTCGCTGCTGCCCTTGCCCTCCCCGTCACCCAGGCGGTGCTCTTCCTCGCCCTGTCCCCCGCCCCACCAGCGATCGCTGACCCGTGCGCCGGACGTGACGTCCCCTCGTCGGGCGGCCTGAGCGGCACCCTGCAGCGGGGGGCGCTCCGCGCGCTGGACGACGCCGCGTGTCGCCTGGGCTCGTCGCGAGAGGAGCTCGTGCTCGCGCTGGCCGACGACGCCGACCGCCGGGCGTTCGTGCGCGCCCACGGGGTGGACCCGCGCTCGGCGGGCGGCATCCTCCGGGCGCTCGGCCTCCCGTGATGGACGACGTCGCCCGCCATCACGACTGCTCGACGCGGCATGGTCGGGGCGTCACTGCTAGCCCAGGCCCTGACGCCCCGCGGCGATCCAGCGGGCGAGGAGGGGGTCGATGAGGCGAGGGGAGCCGTCCTCGGCGAGGAAGCCCTCGCGGGTGAGGCGGGTCGCGGCCTCCCGGGCGGTCGTGCGGGCCAGGGCGAAGCGGGTGAGCACCTCGCCGCGGGACCAGGTCGTTCCGTGCAGGGCGATCGCGGCGACCACCCGGCGAGACGTCTCGTCGAGGCCCTGCCACGTGGCCTCGAGCTCGTCGCGGACCTCGAGGTAGACGGCCGCCAGCGTGTCTTCCCACAGCGCTTCGTCGGCCTCGCCGCCGGGCGGAGTCTGCTCCCAGGCGTGGTGGGCGAGGAGCATCGCGCGCTGGGGGTGACCGCCGGCGGCGTCGAGCAACAGCTCGAGCAGACCACCGAGGCGCTTGCCGGTGGCCGCGAAGCGGGCGCCGAGGTACTCAGCGAGGTCCGCGGCCTCGAGCGGGCCGAGGCCGACGAGGGTCGCCTGCCCGTAGAACGGACGGGATCGCTCAGCGAAGAGTTCGGCCATCATCCCCGGGTGCGAGCCCGCGAAGACGTAGCTCGCGGCGTCACCGTGGAGCTCGATGCGGCTCCGGAGCAGACCGTCGACGGCGGGGCGGACCCGCAGGACGTCCTGAAACTCGTCGAAGACGACGACCGTTCGGCGCCGCGTGCGCTCGAGGATCCGCAGCGGCAGATCGAGGAGATCGAGCAGTGCTCGCTGGTCGGCCGCCGGGTCACCCGGCGCCGGGGAGATCGTCACGCCGGTCCCCGGCGGCGAGAAGGTCGGGCGCAGCCCGCGGATCAGGCCCCGCAGCCAGTCGCGGACGGGTCCTGAGAACGTGCTGCGGTAGGCCAGGTCGATCCGCAGCGCGATATCGTCCAGCGACAGCGCGCCGAAGCAGTTCACGTAGACCGAGGAGAGCCCCTCGGCTTCCGCGTCGGTGAGCAGCTTTCGGGCGAGGGAGGTCTTGCCGTACCGGCGCGGGGCCGAGAGCCGGGAGTTGTGGCCGCCGAGGGCGAGATCGAGTAGCCGCCGCGCCTCCTCCTCGCGGTCCACGATGTCCTCCGGCCCTACCGGCTTGGCGTAGACGAATGGATTCGCCACCGGTGAGACCGTAGCGGTGAGTGGCGGTCTGGCCGTCACCCAAGCGACGGTGGGACCGTCACTCCGGAGGCTCCGGGAGACGACGGTGCGGGGCCAGTGCACGCGGATCACGGTGGAGGCGCGGCGCCCCCCGGTGCCGGCTCAGCCTGGCGTCGACACCACGAGGCGCACGGCGCCGTCCCATTCGGGCCGGTGGCGCAGGTGCCCGTGACGCTCGTCCCAGGCGCCCGAGGCGAGGTCGCGGGCGAGCTCGGTGACGATGCGCTCCTCCACCCCGGGCCCAAGGCGCGGCCACACCGACTGGGCGCCGCGCACGGCGGGGTCGAGGAACGCCTCGGGGCGCGCGTAGTAGGCCTCGCCGATCCCGTCCCGGCAGTCGCGGGGAACGGGGATCGCCTCGACCCGCGCCCCACCCAGGCCGGCGACGATGTCGGCGATCGCGGGAAAGCGCCGGCGCTCGTCCTCGAGCAGCTCGGGCGCGTAGTCGTCCATCAGCCAGAAGCGGCCCAGTGCCTGGGCGTCGAAGGTGAGGATGACCACCGGGCCGCGGGCCACGCGGCGCAGCTCGCGCAGGCCGGCGAGCGGGTCGTCCCAGTGGTGGACGGTGAGCATCGCCATCGCGGCGTCCACCGCGTCATCGTCGAGCGGCAGCGCCTCGGCGCGGGCGGCGATGGCCGGCACCAGCCCGGGCGGGCGCTGGGCACGCATCGTCGCCGCGGGCTCGATGGCGATCACGTGGCGGTCGGTGGGCTCGTAGGAGCCCGCGCCCGCGCCGACGTTGAGCACCGTGCGCGCGTCGCCCAAAGCGCGGTGCACGCGCGCGGCGAAGCGCGGATCGGTCTGGCGCCGGCCGGTGTAGCCGTCGCCGTGGGCCTCGTAGTCCAGGCCCGGGCGCCATGGATCGGGCGCGGGGGAGGTCATGGCGAACCAGTCATACCGGTCTGGCGCGGCGCCCGCAACACGGGCTCAGCGCGGGGGCCGAGGGCGAGAGCCCTACCGCGAGCCGAGGAGGAGCTCCAGCACCAGCAGCCCCTCGTGCACGCTCTCAGCGTACGTCAGATGTACGCTCGCAGCGTTGATCTGTGGCGGTCACACCGCCACCGATGCGACGGTCAGGCCGTCAGCGGTCGCGCAGGAACGCCGGGATGTCGATCTCGTCGTCGCGGATCTCGAGCGAGGAGCGCTCCCCGGCGCCGAAGCGGACGTCTCGCTCGCGCGGGGCGGGGCGGTCGTCGGGGCGGGGCGCCCGGGTCGACCCCGTCGTCGCCGGGCGGGGTCGGGGGCGACCCTGCTGGTCGAAGCCCGTGGCGATGACCGTGATCCGCAGGTCGTCGCCCATCGCCTCGTCGATCACCGCGCCGAAGATGATGTTCGAGTTCGCGTCGGAGGCCGAGTTGACGATCTCCGCGGCCTCGTTGACCTCGAACAGGCCGAGGTCGCGGCCGCCCGTGATGTTCAGCAGGATCCCGGTGGCGCCCTCGACCGACTCCTCGAGCAGCGGGGAGGCGATCGCCTCGCGCGCGGCGTCGACCGCCCGACTCTCACCGCCCGCCGTCCCGATGCCCATCAGCGCCGTACCGGCGTCCTCCATGATCGTCCGCACGTCGGCGAAGTCGAGGTTGATCATCCCCGGGATCGTGATGAGGTCCGTGATCCCCTGAATGCCCTGACGCAGGACGTCGTCGGCGGCCTTGAAGGCGTCGAGGATCGTCGTGTGGCGGTCCACGGTCGAGAGAAGCTTGTCGTTGGGGATGACGATGAGCGTGTCGACGTGCTGGCGCAGCTCGTCGATCCCCTCCTGCGCCTGACGCCCGCGCTGGGCGCCCTCGAACACGAAGGGCCGCGTGACCACGCCGACGGTGAGCGCGCCGATCTCGTTCTTGGCGATCTCGGCGATGACGGGCGCCGCGCCCGTGCCGGTGCCGCCGCCCTCGCCGGCGGTGACGAAGACCATGTCGGCGCCCTTGAGCGCCTCCTTGATGTCGTCGCGCGACTCCGCGGCGGCGCCGTGGCCGATCCCGGGGTTGGCGCCGGCGCCGAGGCCCTTCGTGAGATCGGACCCGATGCGCAGCTTGATATCGGCGTCGCACATGTCGAGCGCCTGGGCGTCCGTGTTCGCGGCGATGAACTCCACTCCGCGCAGGCCCGCGTCGACCATCCGGTTCACCGCGTTGGTGCCGCCGCCGCCGACGCCGACGACCTTGATGACGGCCAAGTAGCTCCCGCCGTTCTCCATGGTTCTGTCCGAAGCTCCAGTCACTGTCGAGGGTTTGTGCAGGATCCGGCAACCCTCGTTTCCCCGCACGTTAGGGACTTCTTTCGGCGAAAGTCAATTCCGGGGCACCTCCGCACGAACCGTTGCAGAAGGCCGAACTCTCGACGAAGGGGCGAGAGTTGCCTCATTCTCTACCCTTGGTTGAGGGTTGAGGACTGGCTCTGGCCGGGAGGGGCGACGCCCCCCGCGGCAGGTCGTTCAGGGACCCGGAGGTCGAGGTACGCGGCGCCGCTCGAGCTCGGATCGGCGAGCACGCGGACGGCGGCCATCCACTTCGCGCCGGCCCGGCTCGCGTCCCCGAAGACCAGGACCGGCCCCCGGCTCACGCCGGCGGTCAGGCCCCGCTGCCCCCGCATAGCCCACCCCACCCGGGTCAGCCGGACCCGCAAGGGTGAGGGCGCGGCGGCGGCGACCGCGAGCGCGGCGAGGGCACGGGCCCCCTGGACGTGGCCGCCGACGGGCGGGGTGGTGGTGGGCACCTCGGGCAGGGCCATCCGGGTCGGGGCGGCGCGCAGCACCTTGCCCTCCCCGCTCACGGCGACGCGGCCGGCGGCGCCGGTGAGCACGGCCACGGGGCGTTCGGAGACCACCCGGACGGTGAGGCCGTGCGGGGGGTGGGCGTCGACCTCGAGCGACCGGACGAGTGGGTAGCGGGCCACGGAGGCCTGCAGCACCCCGGCGTCGACGTGCAGGGTCGACTGGTCGAGAGCGGCCTTCTCGAGGGTGGCGCGGATGGCCGGCGCCTCGGGGCCGGTGGCCCCGAGCACCGAGACGTCGGAGACGGAGACCAGCGGCGAGTCGCGCAGCCAGAGCCAGCCGACGACCAGGAGCGGGACGGCGAGCAGGATCGCGAGGACGACCCGGGGCGGGACGCGGCGGACGCCGGAGGAGAGCGCTCCAGCCGGGGCAGCCACCCAGGCACGGGCACGAGAACGGGCGGCGGCGGGAAGCGCGATCACGGTCTCGCCGGGTTCGACCCCGGCGGGCGGAGTCCTACCGGCCGGGGCGGACGATGCCACTCGGCGCCTCCGAGCCGGGGCCCCGTCCTAGCCTCGACGCGCCCGTGCAGGTCGACCACGACGTCCCCCTCGCCCCCCTCACCACGCTGCGCCTGGGCGGCCCGGCCCGCACCCTGGTCCGGGCGGAGACCCAGGAGGAGGTCGGCGAGGCGCTCGCCCGCGCCGACGCCGCCGGCGAGCGTGTTCTCGTCCTCGGTGGCGGGTCGAACCTCGTCCTGCCCGATGCGGGGTGGGACGGGACCGTCGTGCACATCGCCACCCGGGGGATCGCGCGGACGGACGAGCGGGTCCTGGTCGAGGCCGGCGAGCCGTGGGACCCGCTCGTGGCCCGGACGGTCGCCGACGGCCTCCAGGGCTTCGAGTGCCTCTCGGGCATCCCGGGCTCGACCGGCGCGACCCCCGTCCAGAACGTCGGGGCCTATGGCCAGGAGGTCGCCCAGACGCTCGCCGGCGTCCGGGTCTGGGACCGCGACACGAGCTCCGAGCGCGAGCTCTCCGCCGCCGCCTGCCGGCTCGCCTACCGCTCGAGCGCGCTCAAGGGCCAGGATCGGCTCGTCGTCCTCACGGTCGCCTTCGCTCTCGTCGCCGGGCCCGCCTCCGCGCCGATCGCCTACGCCGAGCTCGCCCGGTCGCTCGGCGTCCCCCCCGGCGCCCGCGCTCCCCTCGGCGATGTGCGCGAAGCGGTCCTCGCGCTGCGTCGCGCCAAGGGGATGGTCCTCGACGCCGCGGACCCGGACACGGTCTCCGCGGGCTCGTTCTTCACAAACCCCTTCGTCAGCCCGGCGGTTCTCGACGAGGTCGCGCGCCGCGCCGGGGCCGCGCCGCCGCGCTTCCCGGCCGAGGACGGCCGCGTGAAGACCTCCGCGGCGTGGCTCATCGAACGCGCGGGCTTCTCCCGCGGCACGACCCGCGGGCGCGTCTCGGTCTCCTCCAAGCACACCCTCGCCCTGACCAACCGCGGGGACGCGACCACAGGCGAGCTCCTCGCCCTCGCGCGGGCGATCCGTGACGGGGTGCGCGACTCGTTCGGGATCGAGCTCGTCCACGAGCCGACGATCGTGGACGCCACTCTCTGAACGAACCGACAGGCAGTCGTCGCGCGGTGTGACCGCACCGCGACACGCGTTCTCCGACGGCCTCCTACCGCGTCGCGACGAGCGCGTGGCCCAGCCCGTCGACGTCGCCCGCGCCCATCACCACGAGGAGGTCTCCCGCGCGCATCTGTGCCCGCAGCCACGGCTCCGCGTCCGCGAACGCCGGCAGCCAGGCGACGGGGCGACCGCCCGCCGCGTCCGCGGCCGCCGCGGCGACGCGGCGGCCGTTGACGCCCGGGAAGTCCTGCGGGCGCTCCCGGGCCGGGTAGACGTCGAGGACGCAGACGAGGTCGGCGAGCGCCAGCGCGGCACCGAGCTCCCGGGCCAGCGCGGCGGTGCGCGAGAAGAGATGCGGCTGGAAGGCGACGAGCAGCCGCGCGGGGGCCTGCGAGCGGGCGGCGCGGAGGGTCGCGGCGACCTCGGTGGGATGATGGGCGTAGTCGTCGACGACGCGAGCGCCGGAGGAAGTGGAGCCGAGTGGCTCGAACCGGCGTCCCGCACCCCGGAAGGAGGCCAGGGCGGGCACCGCGGCGTCGAGGTCGGCGCCCGCGAGCCGGCACGCCTCGAGCGCGCCCGCGGCGTTGACGGCGTTGTGCTCGCCGGGCACCGCCAGCCGGACCGCGCGACCGTGCCATTCGAAGCGCACGCCGCCGGGCTCCGGGACCACGTCGCGCGCGTCGTAGGCCACGACCTCCCCGGGCGCCAGGGCGAGGAGCCCGGGACGGTCCCACACCACCGCGACCCGCGCCTGCCCCAGGAACTCCGCGAAGGTCTCCTCGAGCTCGAGACGCGAGCCGTACGTCGCGTGGTGATCGAGCTCGGCGTTCGTGAGCACCGCCACCTCGGGGTGGAGCGAGAGCAGCGAGCGGTCGGACTCGTCGGCCTCGACCACGAGCCACTCCCCGGTCCCCCACGCCGCGTTGCGAGCGCTGCCGCGCAGCTCGGCCCCGACGAGGTACCCCGGGTCCAGCCCGGCGCCCGCCAAGGCGTGCACGATCATCGCGGACGTCGTGGTCTTGCCGTGGGTGCCCGTCACCGCGATCGTGCGCTTGAGCTGCGTGAGCTCGCCGAGCAGCTCCGCCCGGTGGAGCTCGCGGCCCGTCGCCGATCGCCGCTCGGGGTTCTCCGGACCCACCGCGCTGGAGAACACCACCTCGGCGCCGGCGGGCACGTTCTCGGCGTGGTGCGGCCCGATCGCCGGCGCGACCCCCGCCGCGCGCAGGGGCGCGAGGTAGGACGACTCCCGCGCGTCGGACCCGGTCACCGTCGCCCCGAGCTCCGCCGCGACGAGCGCCAGGCCGCTCATGCCCGCGCCGCCGATGCCCACGAAGTGCAGGGCGCGCCCGGTCCAGTCGGTCACGGGCGAGAACCGTAGGGTGTCCGCGCCTAGACGCCGGCGGCGTCGCGGAGCCGGCTCATGGTGAACACCGAGCGCAGCGTCAGCCCCTCGGCCGCGAGGCTCTCGGCGCCGCCCGCTTCCCGATCGATCACGCACAGCACGGCCACGATGTCCGCGCCGCGCTCGCGCAGGGCGGCGCAGGACCGGATGAGCTGGCCGCCCGAGGTCACCACATCCTCGATGACGGCCAGGCGACGACCGGCCACCTCGCCGCCCTCGGCCAGCCGGCACGTGCCGTAGTCCTTGGCCTCCTTGCGCACGAAAAGGACCGGGACCCCGCTGAGCTGCGAGGCCATCGTCGCCAGCGGCACGCCGCCCAGCTCCAGCCCCGCCAGCGCCTCCACGCCCTCCGGAAGCAACGCGACGAGCGCCCGGGACACCTCTCGCAACAGCTCCGGATCGGACTCGAACAGGTACTTGTCGAAGTACTCGCCGCTCACGACCCCGGAGCGCAGCCGGAACTCGCCGGTCAGGTGCGAGCGGTCGTAGATGCGCCGCGCGAGCCCGGCGGGGGGAGGCGACGGGTCCACGGCCCCAGCCTACGTCGACGGCGGGATCGCGGGGGCGGCGGTTCTCACCGCGGAACGGGACCGGGGCGGCGACGCGAGCCCGCCGCCGCGAGGACCTCGCGGGCCACCTCCCGCGCCGCGTCCGGCCGCGCGAACCCGGCCGCCGCACGGCCCATCGCGGACAGGCGCCCCGCGTCGCCGAGCAGGGCGTCGACCTCCGCGCGCAGCCGCGCGGGCGTCAGCTCGGCGTCGGGGAGCACGACGGCGGCCCCGGCGCGCTCGAGCCAGCGGGCGTTGTGGGTCTGGTGGTCGGCGGTGGCGTGGGGGTAGGGGACGAGGATCGACGGGCGCCCGTGGGCCACGACCTCCCACAGCGACCCGCCCGCCCGCGCGACGACGAGGTCGGCGGCGAGCAGGACCGGGCCGAAGTCCGCGACGTACGGGCGCGTCTCGTAGCCGTCGTCCGGCGCCGTCACCGTCGCGAAGTCCCGCGGCCCGGTGATGTGGAGGACCCGATAGGAAGCGCCGGCGAAGGCCTCCGGCGCCGCCGCGTTGAGCGAGCGCGCCCCCAGCGAGCCGCCGAACACGAGCACGAGCCGGTCGCTCTCCTCCAGGCCGAGGGCGGCGCGAGCCGCGGGGCGGTCGCTCGCGGGAGGGGGTACGGGCCGCCCGGTGACCCGGTAGCGCGCGCCCTCCCGCCCCGCGATCGCAAACGCGAGGCAGACCCGCCGCGCCCACGGCGCCAGCGCCCGGTTCGTGAGCCCGAGATGCGAGTCGGCCTCGGTCAGCACGAGGGGAACGCGACGGAGCACCGCGGCGAGGCCGACCGGCCCCGCGACATACCCACCGCCGCCCAGCACGACGTCCGCCCGCAGCGCCCCGAGCAGCCGCAGCGCCCGCCCGGCCGCGACGCCCGCCTTGCCCACCGCCCGCGCCGCGTGCAGCGGATTCGTCCGCGAGATGCCCTCCGCGGGCAGCGCGTGGAGCGGGATCCCGGCGGCGGGCACGAGCTCTGACTCGGCGCGCTCGCCCCCGATCCACTCGACCGAGGCGCCCTCAGCCCGCAGCGCGGCGGCGACCTGGAGGGCGGGCACGACGTGCCCGGCCGTCCCCCCCGCCGCGATCACCACGCGCGGCGCCGTCACCGCGTCCCCCCTCCACGGCCCGCAGCCTGACGGTGCCGCCGCCCGCGAGGTGCAGAAGCATCCCGATGGCCGCGAGCATGACGCAGACGTTCGTCTGCCCGTAGGAGATCAGCGGCAGGGGCACGCCGGTCAGCGGCGCGAGCCCGAGAACGACGAAGATGTTGAGGATCGCCTGGCAGAGGATGAGGGAGGTCAGGCCCGCGGCGAGGAGCTTCGCATAGGCCCCGGTCGCCTTCCGGGCCGTGCGCAGCCCCGCCCACAGGATCATCCCGTAGAGGGTGAGGACCCCGAGGACCCCGGCCACGCCGAGCTCCTCGCCGATCACCGCCAGGATGAAGTCCGTGTGCGCCTCGGGCAGGTACAGCGCCTTCTGGGTCGACTGCCCGAGCCCCACCCCGAACAGGCCGCCCGAGCCGAGCGCGATCTGGCCCTGGACGGCCTGGAAGCCCGCACCGCCCGAGTCCGCCCAGGGGTTGATGAACGACGTGAGCCGGGCGCGGCGGTAGGGCTCGGCGATCGCGAAGAGCACGATGAGCAGGGCCACCGCGCCCACGAGGTAGGCGAGGTAGCGCATGGGCGCCCCGGCGGCCACCAGCAGGGCGCCCGCGCAGAAGCACATGACGAGCGCGGTGCCGAGGTCGGGCTCGGCCGCCACGAGCGCCGCCGCCCCCCCGACGATCACGAGCAGCGGCGAGACCATGCCCCGGAACGTCCGGATCCGCTTGGGGTGGCGGGCGAGGAACTGCGCCCCGTAGAGCACGAGGGCGATCTTCATGAGCTCCGAGGGCTGGAACTGGAGCGACGCCGCCCCGAGCCAGCGCCGGGCCCCGTTGACCTGCACCCCGGCCACGAGCACGCCGAGGAGCAGCACGAAGGAGACCGCGAGCAGGACGGGCGTGAAGCGGCGCACGGCGTCGAGGCCGTGACGCGAGAGGACGTGCATCGCCGCGAGGCCGATCGCGCCGAAGAGCACGTAGCGCACGAGGAACGCCGTGCCGTTCCCGCCCGCGACGAGCAGGTTGCGCGAGGAGGAGGCCGAGTAGACCATGACCGCGCCGAAGGCGAGCAGGCACAGCGTCGCGGTCATGAGCACCTGGTGCTCGAGCGGCTGGGGGCGGCGGGTCTTCTTCACGCGAGCACGAGCTCCCGAAACCGGTCGCCGCGGTGCTCGAAGTCCGCGAACTGGTCGAAGGAGGCGCAGGCCGGGGAAAGCAGGACGACCTCGCCGGGCCGGGCGCGCTCGCGCAGCGCGGCGACGGCGCGCTCGAGTGTCCCCGCCGGCAGCACCGGCGCCGCGTCGCCCAGCGCCCGGGCGATGCCCGGGGCGTCCTCCCCGATGAGCGCGACCGATGCGCAGCGCTCGGCCACGGGCGCCCGGAGCCCGCCGAAGTCCTGGCCCTTGCCCTGCCCGCCGAGGATGAGGTGGATCGGCGGCGCGAACGCGGCGAGGGCGACCACCGTCGAAGCCACGTTGGTCGCCTTGGAGTCGTTGACCCAGGTGACCCCGTCGCGCTCCGAGACGACCTCCAGCCGGTGGGCGACCCCGGCGAAGGTGGCCAGCGCGTCGCGTACGGCGTCCTCCTCGACCCCGACGGACAGCGCCGCGGCCGCGGCCGCCATCGCGTTGAGGCGGTTGTGGGCGCCGGGGAGCAGGACGTCGGCGTCGGGAAGGGGATCGTCGGGGCCGAAGGTCACGCGCTCGGCCCGGGTCTCCAGCGCGAGCCCCTCGGGGACCACCGCGACGTCATCGGGCGCCTGGCGGGCGAAGATCCGCAGCTTCGCCGCCGTGTAGGCCTCGAGCGTCCCGTGACGGTCGACGTGGTCCTCGCCGAGGTTGAGCAGAACGGCGGCCTCGGGGGCGAACGCCTCCGTGTCCTCGAGCTGGAAGGAGGAGCACTCGGCGACGACCCAGGTGTCGGGCTCGACGCGCCCGGCGAGCGCCGAGAGCGCGCGCCCCACGTTCCCGGCCACCTCCACGGGCCGGTCCGCCGCGCGGAAGACGGCGCCGAGGAGCTCGACCGTCGTCGTCTTGCCGTTCGTCCCCGTCACCGCGACGAACGGGTTGGGCAGGAGCAGCCAACCGAGCTCGAGCTCACCGAGAACGGTGAGGCCGGCGGCGCGAGCGGCGCGGACGGGCGGGGCCTCGGCGGGGACGCCGGGGCTCTTGACGAGCGTGCGGGCCCGGGGTACGAGGTCGACGCCGGGTTCATCCAGGCGCACTTCGACGCCGTGCTCGGCAAGCCTCCCCGCTCCGGCCGGATGCCGGGCGTCGACCGCGATGACCTCCTCCCCCCGCCGCGCGAGCGCCGCGGCCGCCGCCTGCCCCGAGCGCTCTAGCCCGAGCACGAGGAACGGCCCCGGCGGCAGCGGCGGGCGCGGCTTCACCGCCGGGATGCTGACCGGGCTAGGAGACGGACTGCTGGAACAGCGTGAAGCCGATCGCCGAGCAGACCGCGGCGACGATCCAGAAGCGCAGGATGATCTTCGTCTCCGACCACGCCATGAGCTCGAAGTGGTGATGTATCGGCGCCATGAGGAACACGCGCTTGCGGAAGGTCTGGAAGGCGAAGACCTGGATGGCCACCGACAGCGCCTCGACCACGAAGATCCCGCCGATGAGCACGAGGAGGATCTCGGTACGGGTCATCACCGCCAGCCCCGCGACGAGCCCCCCGAGCCCGAGCGACCCGGTGTCCCCCATGAAGATGTTCGCGGGAAACGAGTTGAACCACAGAAAGCCGATGCACGCCCCCACGCCGCACCCCGCGAGCATGGAGAGGTCCTCGTTGCCCGGCCCGGGTGTGATGAACGTGATCCCGATGTAGGCGAGCAGGACGATCGCCGAGCACCCGGCGGCGAGCCCGTCCAACCCGTCGGTGAGGTTCACCGCCGAGCTCGACCCCGCCACCACCAGGTAGATGAACACCGGGTAGAACAGTCCGACCGGGATCGTCACGTCGCCGATCCGCAGGCGGATGGAGTTCGGCAGCCCCGCCTTGTAGTGCGCGATCCACCACAGGGCGAGCGCGATCAGGAAGGTGAGGATGAGCTTCGTCCGGCCGCGGAGCCCGAGCGAGCGCCGCTTGACGATCTTCATGTAGTCGTCGGCGAAGCCCAGCGCGGCCAGCGCCAGAGCGCCCCCGAACACCCCGATCGAGCGCCAGTCGGGCCCCGAGAGGATAAGGAACGGCACGGCGATCGCCAGGAAGATGATCAGCCCGCCCATCGTGGGGGTCCCCGCCTTGGTCTGGTGGCCCTCGGGCCCCTCCTCGCGGATGTTCTGGCCGAACTCACGCCGGCGCAAAAAGGCGATGAACTTCGGCGCGACGAACACGCAGATGAGCAGCGACGCCGTGCCGGCGATGAGGACGCGACCCATGCGCTAGGAGCCCAGCGCTGCGCAGACGACCGACAGCCCGACGCCGTTCGAGGCCTTGACGAGCACGGCCTCCCCGGGGCCAGTCAGGCCGGGGACGAGCTCCGCCGCGGTGGCGGCGTCGGGCACGCGGTGGGCGCCGGCTCCGAACGCCTCGGCCATGTGCGCGGCCCGGGGGCCCACGGCGACGAGGCGGTCGACCCCGCGGGCGCGGGCATGGGCGCCGACCTCGGCGTGGAAGCGGGCCTCGTCGGGGCCGAGCTCGAGCATGTCCCCGAGCACCGCGAGCTTCGGGCCCGGGTGCTCGGCGAGGGCGTCGAGGGCGGCCCGGACGGACATCGGGTTCGCGTTGTAGCAGTCGTCGATGACGACGACCCCCCGGGAGGTGGTGCTGCGCGCCCCCCGGCCCGCCACCGGGGCGAGGTCGACCCGGCCCGACGACTCCACTCCGAGCGCCCGCGCGGCGGCGACCGCCGCGAGAAGGTCGGTGAGGACGTGGGGCGGCGCGTCGGGAAGCTCGAGGTCCAGATCCTCGAGGGTCATGTCACCGCCCGGCCCGAAGGTGACGATCCGGAGGTCGCTGCGGAGATACGGGTCGAGCAGGGGCTCTCCGGCGGGGATCACCGCGGTGGCGCCCGGGCGCAGCCCGGCGATGAGCTCCGCCTTGGCCGCGGCGACGCCCTGGAGCGAGCCGAGCAGCTCGAGGTGCACGGGGCCGACGTTGACGATCACCCCGACGTCGGGCTCCGCGATGGCCGCGAGCTCGGCGATCTGGCCGGCACCACGCATGGCCATCTCCAGCACGAGGACCTCGGTCCCCTCAGGCGCGGCGAGGATCTGCAGCGGCAGACCGATCTCCGTGTTGAGGTTGGCGCGCGAGGCCACCGTGGCGCGGTGCGGCGCGAGGAGCTTGAGCAGGAGCTCCTTCGTGGTCGTCTTGCCCGTGGACCCGGTGACCCCGATCACCTGCGCGCCGAGCTCCCGCCGCCAGGCCCGCGCGAGGCGCCCGAGGGCGGCGAGGGGGTCGTCGGCGGCGAGGACGGCGCCGGAGTCATCCCCACCCACCCCGGCGTCCGCGTGTCCGGGCGCGACCAGGACCCCCCAGGCGTCCGCCCCGAGCACCGAGGAGGCGAAGGAGCCGCCATCGACCCGCGTTCCCGGGAGGCCCACGAACAGCGCCCCCGGTCCTGCCTGCCGGGAGTCGACGACGACCCGCTCCAGCGCGTGACCCGCGGGCGCATCGCGGACGAGCTCCGCGCCCGCCGCCGCGGCCACCCGCGCCGGCGACCACCCCCTCATCGCGCGACCACCCGCGCGAGGGACTCCCGCGCGACCTCGCGGTCGTCGAACGGCACCTTGCGCCCTCCCGCGAGCTCCTGGCCCTGCTCGTGGCCCTTGCCCGCGATGAGCACGAGGTCCCCCGGCCCGGCGCCGTCCAGGGCGCGCTCGATCGCCGCGCGCCGGTCGACGATCGACTCCGTCCCCCGCGCGGCGCCCGCCAGGACCTCGGCGACGATCGCCTCCGGGTCCTCGGAGCGCGGGTTGTCGGAGGTCACGATCGCGCGGTCGGCAAGCCGGGAGGCGACCTCCCCCATGACCGGGCGCTTGACCCGGTCGCGGTCACCGCCCGCGCCGAAGACCACGGTGACCCGGCCCGGGACGAGCTCACGCGCGGCGCGCAGGACGTTCTCCAGCGCGTCGGGCTCGTGGGAGTAGTCCACGATCACCGCGAACTCCTGGCCGGCGTCCACGGGCTCGAAGCGCCCGGGGACGCGCTCGGCGCGCGGGAGGACCGCGGCGATCGTCTCGAGGCCGACGCCCACGGCGCGTACCGCGGCGGCCGCGCCCAGCGCGTTGAGGACGTTGAAGCGACCGGGCAGGGGTACGGTCAGCTCGACCTCGCCCTCGGGCGTCTCCGCGCGGAAGCGAGTGGCGATCTGGCCACCGTCGAGGTGGGTGACTCGCCACTCGGCGTCGCGCTCGAGCGCGATCGTCACCGCGTCGGGGAACTCCTCGGCCAGGCGCCGGCCGGATGGGTCGTCCACGTTGACGACGCGGGTGACGCCGTCGGCGCAGAACAGGCGCCGCTTGGCCTGGAAGTAGGTCTCCAGGTCGCCGTGGAAGTCGAGGTGGTCGTGGCCGAGGTTCGTCCACACGGCGACGTCCCAGTGGATCGCGTCGGCGCGGCCGAGCGCGAGCGCGTGGGAGGAGACCTCCATCGCGCAGGCCGAGTCACCCCCCGCGACCATGGCGCGGAAGTCGCCCTGGAGGTCGATTGCCTCCGGCGTCGTGCGCTCGGCCGTGCGCTCCCGCCCGCCGACGACGGACTTCACGGTGCCCACCAGGCCGCACGCGCGCCCCGCTCCCTCGAGCAGCGAGCGGATGATGAACGCGGTGGTCGTCTTGCCGTTCGTGCCCGTGATGCCGATCATCGTGAGCTCCGCGGTGGGATCGCCGAAGAACCGGGCGGCGGCGGCGGGCATCGCCGCACGGACGGAGGGGACGCAGAGCTCCGGCACCCCGAGCCCCAGCGGCCGCTCGACGACAAGGGCCGCCGCGCCGCGCGCGACCGCATCCGGCGCGAACTCGTGGCCGTCGCGCGTGAACCCCGGTACACAGAAGAACAGGGTGCCCGGTCCCACGCGTCGGGTGTCGAGCGCGAGGGCAGCGATCTCGGGGTCCGGGCGTTGGGGGTGGGAGGTGAAATCCGATCCCCCGGGCATGACCTGGGAGAGGCGCATGCGGCGGCGAGTCTAGGGGTGGTGGGGCCCGATTCAGGGGTACGCACCGGGGATGGAATCCAGCGAAGAGCATTCCGAGAAGCCCACGGGCATCCGTGAGGAAGGCGGGCCGCAGGAGCGCGACACCGGCCGCGACCCCCACCACGCCCTGAACAACCCCGCGGTCGACCCCGACCCGACCGAGTACCCCGACCCCTACGAGAAGCGCCCCGACCCGCGGGACCCGGACAACCCCGACCCCGCCGCGGCCACCCAGCCCTCCACGAGCGAGGAGCCCCCGCCGCGGAACTTCGCAGAGCTCAAGGGCTACTCGGACAAGCACGGGACCTCCGCCCCCTGACCCCGGAGGTCAGGCCTCCGGTCGGACGGTGATGGCCCGCATCCACATCACCCTCGCCGCCGCGGACAGGAGGATCGCGCCGACGATGTAGGCCACGGCGACACCGGCCCGCGCGCCGCCGTCCGAGGTCAGCGCGTTGACGACGGCGTAGACGAGGAACGCCGCGATGGCCACAAAGAGCACGGCGATGACGCGGAGGAGGATTGTCATAGGCCGACCCTCTCACATCCGCCCCAACCCGGGACGCCGGCGCCTCTCCCTAGCGTCCGCGCCCGCCGTGCGCTGGCTCACCGTCCACGACCCCCTCGTGCTCGACGATGACCTCGTCGTCCACGGCGAGAACCTCGCCGTCACCCCGCGCCTGCCGGACGGCGCCTTCGACCTCGTCTACGTCGACCCGCCGTTCAACACCGGGCGTCCCCAGGTCCGCGGCCGGCTCACCTACGCCGACGCGCACGCCGACTACCTCGGCTTCCTCGTCCCGCGCCTGGCCGAGGCGCGGCGCGTGCTCGCCCCCCACGGCACGCTCTACGTCCACCTCGACTTCCGCGAGGCCCACCGCGTCAAGCTCGCCCTCGACGAGCTCTTCGGGCCCGCGGCGTTCCTCAACGAGATCATCTGGGCCTACGACTACGGCGGTCGCCCGCGCGACCGCTGGCCGGCCAAGCACGACACGATCCTCGCCTACGTGCGCACCCCCGGCGCCCACCACTTCGACGCCACCGAGGTCGAGCGCGACCCCTACATGGCTCCGGGCCTCGTGACTCCCGAGAAGCGCGCGCGGGGCAAGCTGCCCACCGACGTCTTCTGGCACACGATCGTCCCCACCAACAGCCGCGAGAAGACGGGGTATCCGACCCAGAAGCCCGAGGGAGTCCTGCGCCGGCTCGTGACCGCCTCATCGCGCCCCGGCGGCTGGTGCGCGGACTTCTTCGCGGGGTCCGGGACGCTTGGCGCGGTGTGCCGCGGGCTCGGCCGCCGCTTCGTCCTCGTGGACGAGAGCGCGGACGCGATCGCGGTCATGCGCCGCCGTCTCATCTAGCCGACGAGGGGGACGAAGCGCACGGGCTCGAGCCGCTCGCGGGCGAGCAACCCGATCCTCATCGGGGCGGAATGCCGAGGTACGGCAGCGCAAACGCCATGAGCTTCTGGAACGCCGGCGCCGCGACCTGGCCGCCGTAGATGGCGCCCTGGGGCTCGTCGACCACGATGGAGACGAGCAGCTGGGGGTCGCGGGCCGGGGCGAAGCCGACGAACGAGGCCACGTAGCGGGTGGACGAGTAGCCGCCGTGGACCGGGTCGGGCTTGTTCGCCGTGCCCGTCTTGCCCGCGAGGGCGTAGCCCGGGATCGCGGCCTCGTGCGCCGTGCCGCCGGGGGCGAGGACGCCCTCGAGCATCGTCCGTACCGAGGCGGCCACGCGCGGGGAGATGATCCGGTGCCCGCGCGGGCGCGGCGCGCGGTGCCCGCCGATCGCGTCGACGATCCGCGCGGGGCGCAGGATCCCGCCGTTGGCGATCGCCGAGTACGCCGTGGCCATCTGCAGCGGCGTGACCGCCTCGCCCTGTCCGATCGGCAGGTTGCCCATCGACGAGCCGGAGTAGGACTTCCGGGGCAGGACGATCCCCCGCTCCTCGCCCGGGAGCCGGACCCCCGTCTGCTGCCCGAAGCCGAAGCGACGAACCCAGCGGTCGAAGCGCGTCGCACCCAGCTTCAGCCCGATGGAGATCGCCCCGACGTTGCTCGACTGGGCGAGGATCTGCGCCACCGAGAGGCGCTCGGGGCCGCGCGCCTCGGCGTCGTGGATCGAGCGGTCGGCGATCTGGAGGTTCACTGGGAGGTCGAACTGGGTCTCCGGGGTCACCAGGCCCTGCTCCAGCGCGCCGGCGACGGTGATCGCCTTGAAGGTCGAGCCCGGCTCGTACGTGAAGCCGACCGCGCGGTTCTGGCGGGCGTAGGCCGGGGCGCCGAGCGGATCGTTCGCGTCGACCCGCGGCCAGTTGGCCATGGCCAGGACGTTGCTCGTGCGCGGGTCCATGACGATCGCGGTCGCGCCCTTGGGCCGGTAGCTCGCTCCCACGCCCTGGAGGACCTCCTCCACCTTGTCCTGGAGCGCGGCGTCGAGGGTCAGGCGCACGGACTGCCCGGGGATCGTCGGCCGCTCGTCGCGGAGCTCGATGGGCTGGCCGAGGGCGTCGTTGACCGCCCGACGCACGCCGTCGCGCCCGCGCAGGACGGGGTCGAGGCCCTGCTCGAGGCCCCAGAGCCCCTGCCCGTCGGTCCCCACCGCACCGATGAGCTGCGAGGCGAGCCAGGAGCGGGGATAGGTGCGCTTCTGGCGCGGGATGAGCTGGATCCCGGGGATCCCGAGGTGGGCGATCCGCGCCGCCCGGACGGAGGGGAGCTCACGCGCGAGATAGACGAAGCCCGTGTCGCGGCGTACGAGCGTGGCGAGGACCTTGGCCTCGGGGCGGCGCAGCAGCGGCGCGAGCCGCCGCGCGGCGCCGAGCGGGCGCTTGACGAGATAGGGGGTGACGGCGACGTCGTCGGCCGCCTCGTCCACGGCGAGCTCGACCCCGCGGCGGTCGACGAGCGTCCCCCGCGGCGCCGGCAGAGGGATCCTCTGCGTCTGCTGGGAGGACGCGACCTGGCGCAGCGTCGAGGCCCGCACCGTCCCGAACCACGCCGCGCGGAAGGCGGCGAGGCCGAGGAGGACGACGAAGACGAGGAAGAGGAGAGAGATCCGGCGCTCGACGAGGCGCACGGACTAGTGACTCACCAGGGGGTTCCGCCCGGAGGCGCCGGAGGTGGAGGGGGCGCCGCCGTAGGGGGTCGTGGTCGTGGTCGCGGTGGATGTCCCCGTGGACGGCGACGTGGTGGTCGGCGTGGCCGGGACCGTCGCCGTCGCCGGCGGGGTCGCGAGGGACGGGGGGGTCGTGACCGTCGGCGTCGAGAGGGTGGTCGCGGTGGGGGTCGCCGTGGCCACGCCGGTGGTCGTGGGGGTCGCCGCCGCGGCGGCGGCAGTCGCCGCCGCGCCCGTGCCCGGCGGCTTGATCGCCCGCACCGCGCGGCGGGCGTCGGCGCCGCCGCGCAGGAAGCGCACGGACCCCGCGAGGGGATCCACCAGCCCGGCGCGCAGCGCGGCCTCACGGACCCGCTCGCCCGAGGACAGGCGGCCGTTGACGGCCCGCAGTGCCGCGTTCTCGCGCTCGAGCACGGCCGCGCGCTCCACGGAGCGCCCGATGCCGGAGTTCAGCCGCAGCAGGCCGACCTGCATGGTCACGATCCCGATGAGCAGCATCCCGACGACCGGGATCCACGCCCGGCCACCCACGAGGCGGTCCGTGAAGCGGTGGTCGGGCAGGCCGCGCAGGCCCTCGAGCACCCGTCCGGGCGCCGGAAGGGCGATACCCGGCCGGGCGGCGGGCGCCGCGGCGGCTCCTCCGCCTCCGAGCCGGGCGCCCGCCGGGGCCGGGCGCAGCGCCCCGGAGGTCCGCCGGGGAGGCAGCGCGGCGCGGCGGGTGCGGCGCCGCCCGACGGCCGTGCGGGGAGCTGAAGTGCTCATCCGCTCACCCGCCCTTCGGCGCCGGCGGTGCCGGGCCATCCACCTTGCGGACGGCGCGTAGGCGCGCGGACTTGGAGCGTGGATTGGACGCGATCTCTCCGGACGTGGGCGCCACGGCCCGCCGGGAGAGAAGCTCTGCCTCCGGCTCCCGGCCGCATCCGCAGACTGGCATGGCGGGCGGACAGATGCACCCACGCGCGCGCTCGGCGAGGAAGCGCTTCACGCGGCGGTCCTCCAGGGAGTGGAAGGAGATCGCGCCGAGGCGGCCACCGCCGCGCAGCACCTCCCACCCGAGGGGGAGGGCGGCGTCGAGCTGATCGAGCTCCTCGTTGACGGCGATCCGCAGGGCCTGGAAGACGCGCTTGGCGGGATGGCCGCCCGCGAAGCGCACGGGCGCGGGGACCGCCGCGGTCACCACGTCGACGAGCTCGCTCGTGGTGGCGATCTCCTCCTTCGCTCGCCGCCGCGCGATGGCCCGCGCGATCGGGGTCGCGTAGCGCTCCTCCCCGAGCTGGCGGAAGAGCCGGGCCAGGCGGCGCTCGTCCCACCCGTTGACGAGGTCGCGCGCGGTGAGCTCGACGTCGGGGCCCATCCGCATGTCGAGCGGCGCGTCGTAGGAGTAGGCGAAGCCGCGCTCACGCGTGTCGACCTGCATGGAGGACACGCCGAGGTCGAAGTACAGGAGGTCGGCCGCGACGCCCTCCTCGCGCAGCTCCTCGAGGCCCTCGGCGAAGGGGGCACGCAGGAAGCGCACGTCGCAGGCGACCTCGGCGGCGAGCTCGGCGAAGCGCTCCTCGGCGACGGGGTCGCGGTCGATGGCGATCAGGGTTCCCGCCGGCCCGATCCGCTCGGCGACGATCCGGGCGTGTCCGCCCCCGCCGAACGTGCAGTCGACCGCGACGTCGCCCGGGCGCGGGTCGAGAAGCTCCACGAGCTCCCCGGCGAGGACGGGGACGTGCAGCGAGGTCATGTCGAGGAGTGTGGTCACGTCAACCTCCGAGTCCTGCGGCGATGTCGGCGATGTTCGCGGTGACCTGGCGGGAGTGCTCGGCCCACCGGGCGCGGTCCCAGATCTCGAGGCACTCGTCGGCGCCGAGGAGCGCGACGTCCCGGCCGAGCCCCGCGTGCGCCATCAGGAAGGGCGGGAGCATCACGCGTCCGGCGCCGTCGAGCTCGAGGGGCTGGGCGTGCGCGGAGAGGTAGCGCTTGAGGTCGCGGTACCGGGGCGAGAGGCGGTTGTGCCCGGCGAGCGCCTGCTCGCGCCACTCGTCGTAGTCCGCGGGGCGCCAGACCGCGACGCAGGGCTCGAGGCCCGCGGCGAGAACCACACCATCAGCGAACGCCGCCCGCAGCTTGGCGGGGATCGTGAGACGGTTCTTCGCGTCGAGCGTGAAGTCGAAGGTTCCCTGGAAGGCCATATGTGCTCATCGCTCGGGGAGGGGTCACGGCGGGCCGGGGTGACTGGGTGGGAGGAGCCCTGCCACCCCGGCTCACTCGCGTTGTGGAGTTCTATCCCACAGCGTCCCACTTTGCAACACACTTGTCGTCAGGGCTCCCACCAGACTTGGACCGCGCCGGTAGCTGCCGTATTTGCAGGCATTTCGTCGAGGGCGATTTTGCACGCAGGCGTGCTTTCGCGCCGTCTGCACGAGGTCGTGCGCGTTCCGCAGCCGTTCCGCCGCCCTGTGTGCAGCTGATGGTGGGACGGAGTGGGGCGCGGAGAGGGCTGGGCGCGTCAGGTCAGCGACGCGAGCATCGCCGCGGCGACCAGCAGCATCGCCGAGGGCACGAGCCCGAGGGCGATCACGAGCTGGATCTTCGGCGCCGCGCGCTCGGCGCGCTCGCGGATGCGGCGCGCCCGTTCGGAGCGCGCGTCGCGGGCCTGGGCAGCGAGCGTGGTGGCAAGCGGCGCCCCGAGGCGCTCGGCCCGCTCGACGGCGGCGACGAGCGCCGGCATCCCCGCCGCAGGACAGCGGAGCGTGAGCGCGCCGAGTGCCCGGGGACGGGGGACCCCGAGCTCGACCTCGCGGGCGGCGCGGTGGAGCTCGGCGGCCAGCGCACCGCCGCGGCGGCGGCCGACCTCGGCCAGCGCGCGGGTGAGCGGCAGGCCGGCCTCGAGCGCCACGCGGACGAGCTCGAGCACGTCGGGCAGCTCGCGCTCCATGCGCCGGCGGCGGTCGTGGATCCGGCGGCGGAGAAGGAGATCGGGGGCCAGGAAGCCGCCGGCGCCGAGCCCGCACGCCAGCAGCGCCGCGGCCCGGACCGGGAGGGCGGTGGCCAGGAGGGCGGCCAGGCCGAGGCCCGCGAGCGCACCACCCGCCTTGATGGCCATCACGTCTGACTCGGCGAGCCCCAGCGGCGTCCCCGCCGCGGCCACCCGGGCGGCGAGGTCGGCGGGCGCCGCTCCCCTCGGCCCGAGGCGGCGACCGAGCGCGGCGAGCAACCCCACGAGCCGCCGCGATCGCCGCCGGGCCCCGCGTCCGGCGGCGGCGAGCTCGGCGAGACCGGCCCCGGCAAGGCCGCCGGCGAGCATCGCGGCAAGGACCGCCCGGCTCACTCCCCCACCTTCCCCAGCCGCCGGATCGCCAGCAGCGATCCGACCTGAAGGCCCGCCGCGAGGACCGTGAGGGTGGCTGGCAGGGGCTCCGAGAGCACCTTGCCCAGCACTCCCGGCGAGGCGAGCTGGGCGAGGGCGGCGCCCCCGAGGGGCAGTCCGCAGACCAGGAGCCCGGTGAAGCGCGCCTGGGCGGTCGCCGCGCGGGCGTCGCGCGTGAGGCGCACCGCCTCCTCCTGGGCCTCGGCCAGCCCCCGGAGCAGGCCCGCCAGGTCTCCGCCCGCCTCGCGCTGCAGGAGGATCGCCGCGGCGAGGGTGTCCCACTCCTGCCCACCGGCACGGACCCGCAGGCGCTCGAGGACGTCCTCCGTCCGCGCACCGAGCTCGAGCTCCCGCGCCGCCCCGCGCAGCTCCGCGCCGACGAGGCCGGGCAGTCCGCGGGCCGCCTCGGAGAGCGCGCCACGCACCGAGTGCCCGGCGCCCACCGCGTCGGCGAGGGCGCGCGCGACGAGGGGCGCGTCCTCGGCGAGCGCGGCGCGCCAGCGCGCCCGACGCATCCGGACGGCCTGGAGCGCGAGGGCCGGGCCCAGCGCGGCGAGCCCCAGCCCCAGCAGCGGCCCGGCGAGCAGCCAGCCCGCCGCGAGCAGCACCCCGGCGGCGACGAGCCCGAGGCGGCGGCGCTCGAGCGCGCTCGGCTCCCGGCCCTCCCGCCCGGCCCGTCGCAGCGGCACGAGCGCCCCGGCCACACGTCCCGGCAACCCCGCCGCGTCCGCCGCCCCGAGCGCCTCCCACGCGCCGAGCACCCCGGCGCCCCCGGCAAACGCCGCGGCGAGGACCGCGCGCGTCACGCGTCGACGGCCCGCGCGGCGGGACCACCGGGCACCGGCGGCCGCCACACCGCCCGGCCTTCCCGCCACGTCCACAGCTCCCGCAGCCCGACGCTCCCGGCCACCCGCACGACCTCCCCCACCGCGGTGACCCGCCGCTCGCCCTCGCGCCCGCGCTCCTGGTGCACGACGAGGTCGATCGCCGCGGCCACGAGCTCCTGAACCGCCGCGTGGGGCAGGGCGACATCGGCCATGAGCGCGAGGGTCTCGACGCGCCGCAGCGCCGCCTCCGCCCCGCTGGCGTGGACCGTGGACAGCGAGCCGTCGTGGCCCGAGCCCATCGCCAGGAGCATGTCGAGAGCCTCGCCCCCGCGGACCTCGCCGACGATGATCCGGTCGGGCCGCATCCGCAGGGCGTTGCGCACGAGCCGGCGGATGGGGACCTCCCCGCGGCCCTCGAGGTTCGGGGGCCGCGCTTCGAGCCGCACCACATGCGGCTGGCGCAGGCGCAGCTCCGCCGCGTCCTCGATGGTGACGATCCGCTCCTCGGCGCCGATCGCCTCCGAGAGCGCGTTGAGCGTCGTGGTCTTCCCCGAGCCCGTGCCGCCGCTGACGAGGATGTTCAGGCGCGCACGCACCGCGCGCGCGAGGAGGTCCGACACCCCCGGTGGCATGGTGCCCAGCCCGACGAGGTCGTCCAGCCCGAACCCCGCCCGCCGGAAGCGGCGGATGGTCAGGACGGGTCCGTCCAGCGACAGGGGCGGGATGACCACGTTCACGCGCGAGCCGTCGGCCAGGCGCGCGTCGGCCAGCGGCGACGCCTCGTCGACCCGCCGGCCCACCGGCGCGAGGATGCGCTCGATGGCGTGGCGCAGCTCCCCCTCCCCGGAGAAGGCGACGTCGGTGCGCTCGATCCGCCCGCGACGCTCGACCCACACCCGGGAGGGGCCGAGGACCATGACCTCGTCGACCTCGGGATCGGCGAGCAGCGGCTCGAGCGGCCCGAGCCCCGCCACGTGGCGCTCGACGCGCCGGGCGAGCTCACCCCGCTCCTCCTCCCCCAGCAGCGCGCACTCCGCCTTGACCAGCCCGGCGATCCGGCCCGGCAGGTCACCGCGATCCTCGGCCCCCGCCTCGGAGACGAGCCGCTCACGCAGCCGCCCGGCCAGCTCGTCGAGTCCGGACTCCACGCCCTCAGCCTCCCAGCCCCGCGCCCGTCCCGATGCCCGCCCCGGTCCGCCCGCGGTCCCCCGGGGCCCGGGGCAGCAGGCGGATCTCGCGGGCGAAGGACTGGGCGGCGGCGAGATAGACGGCCTGGCGGAGGGTCACCCGCACCGACGCGGATACCCGCGGCACGCCGGACGGCGCGTCGGCGTGGTCGTCCGCGGGCGCCGCGCGGGAGTCGAGCACCTCGACGTCCTGGAGCGCGAGCCGCGTGTGGCCGGCCCCGTTGCCGTCACCCTCCCGGGTCACGAGGACGTCGACGTGGGCGCCGGCGACGACGAGTCGGGGATCGCCCGTGGCCACGAGCTCGGCGACCCGCTCGCCGGGCCGGGCGAGGCCGGCGGCGGCGACGTCCGGGTCGCGCACCACGGCGGGCGTGAGGGCGCTGCCCGCGGGCAGCGGCGCCCGCGCCCGGAGGCCGAGCAGCGCGCCCGGGGTCGGGAAGGCCTGCGGCGGGGCGAACTTCGTCGGGACCCGCCGGACCGCCAGCCGCGCCGCGGTGATCGCCTCCCCCTCGCGCAGCGGCGAGCGGACGACGATCACCGGCACGAAGGGTCCGAGTCGGCGGTCGAGCGCGGCCTCGCGCTGGGCGACGTCCGAGGCGGCCAGGCCGCCGAGCGCGAGCGCCAGGCCGAGCAGGAGCGCCGCCCGTCGCCGCCGGCTCACGCGCGGGAGGGGGCGTCCGCGCCGCGGGCGGGACGCTCGGCGGCCGGCAGGTCGAGGACGAGTCGCGCGCCGCGCGCGGACGGGGCCGAGGTCAACGTGCCGGCGTGGCGCCGGGCGACGTCCGCGATCACCGGGAGGCCGTGGCCCCGCGCCTCCACGCGGTGCGGGCCGAGGCGCCGCCGCCGGCGCTCGGCGCCGCGCAGGAGCTCGGCGACCGGCGCGGGCAGCCCCCGCCCGCCGTCCTCCACGCTCACCCGCACCCGCCCGCGCTCGACCCGCACGGTGAGCTCCACGCGCCCGCCGCCGTGCTCGCTCGCGTTGGCCAGCAGGTTGCGCACCGCCTGGCCCATCCGGCGGGCGTCACCGCGCACCCAGGCGGTTCCCGCTCCCACGCACACCGTCGCGCCCTGGCGTCGTGCCACGGGCGCCCAGCCCCGGGCGACCTCCCGGGCGAGCGCGCCGACGTCGAAGACGCCCTCCGCCTCCCCCACGCGCCCGAACTGCAGGTCGTCGAGCGCGAGGACGATCCGCTCGAGCTCCCCCTCCACGGTGGCGAGCGCCGGCGTCCGGCCGTGGCGAGCAAGGTGCAGCCCGAGCCGCGCGGCGGTCATCCCCCCGCGAACCTCGTGGCAGGCGCGGCCGACGAGCTCCCACCGCCGGGCGTGCGCGACGCGGACGGCGAGAAGCCCGGTGAGCGCGCCCACGCACCCGAGCCAGCCGAGGACGCCGAGCGCGCTCACGACGCCACTCCGTCGACCAGCCGGTACCCGACCCCCCACACGTTGACCACGAAGCGCCCGCCCCGGGCCCCGAGCTTCTGGCGCAGCCGGCAGGCGTGGGAGTCGAGCGTCCGGGTGTGGCCCATCGAGCGGAAGCCCCAGACGTCGCGCAGCAGCTCCTCCTTCGTGAAGACCCGCGTGGGCTCCACCGCGAGGGCCTGGAGCAGCGCGAACTCCTTGGCGGCGAGCGCCACGCGCGCGCCCCCGAGCGTCACCACCCGCGCGACGGGGTCGACCTCGAGCGCGCCCACCCGCAGCTTCCCCGAGCCCCGCCGGCCACTCGCCCGCTTGAGCACCGCCGCGATCCGCGCCCGCAGCTCCGGATAGGAGAAGGGCTTCAGGACGTAGTCGTCACAGCCCCTCTCCCAGCCACGCATGCGGTCAAGGTCGCCCGCGCGCCCCGTGAGCAGCACCACCGGCAGGTCACGATCGACGCGCTCGGCGACGCGATCGGCCTCACGGACGCGCCGCAGGACCTCCAGGCCGTCGCCGTCGGGCAGCCCGAGGTCGACCAGAGCGAGGTCGGGCGCCTCGCGCTCGAGCAGGCGCAACCCCTCCCGGGCCGAGCCCGCCACGAGCAGGTCGTAGCCGTCGGCGGTGAGGTTGTCGGCGAGGAACGTGCGCGTGGCGAGGTCGTCCTCGACCACGAGAATCGTGGGAATCGGCGGGTCCATGCCCGCCCTAGGGACCCCCACCGCACGACTCGCCCCTTCCCGCGTGCAAGTCCCCGTGCAACCCCTCAATCCGTGCAGGGTTCGCGCCTAGGATGCCGACGCGCTGGAAGACGATGCTCGCCCGTGGGAACTACAAGTCCGGTGATGATTTCGTCCTCGAGTACGGAGAGCTCCGCTTCACGTTCTCCGAGCGCGACTTCGGCGAGCGCTGCGAGCAGGCGGCCCGGAAGGTCGGCTTCGTCGGAACCGGCCTCGGGCACGAGGAGGGCGAGGATCTCGTCAACCTCGTCGTCAACGGCGAGGTCAACGACCCCGCCTCGGGCCTCGGCGAGCACGTCAACGACTGCTGGCCCGAGCTCGTCGGCCCCGCCGAGCGCTCGCTCGTCCACTGGCTGCGCCGGCTGATCTTCCGCTCGGCCTGGCTCGACCAGCGCGTGAAGGAGGGCGAGCTCGATCTCGCCTACGACCCTGACACGGGAACCTTCGCCTACGTCCAGCCCGACCGCGGGGACGAGCCCATCGAGCTCGCGCCCGAGCCGAGCTGGGGCCGCGTGGCCTACGTGCCGCGCTGAATCAACTCGTCGCGGACTGATCCACCTCGCCGCGCCAGGCGCCGCTCTCGCCCTCCGTGCCGCGCGCCTCGATCATCTCCTTGAAGCGCTCGAGGTCGCCCTTGATCCGCCGCTTGGCCAGGCCGAGCGCATCGCCGACCTTCTCGAGGGCCGAATCGACCGCGTAGTCCATCTGGAGCATGATCTTCGTGCGGCCGTCGTCGAGCCGATGAAAGGTCACGACGCCTGCATGCCCCGGGGAGTCAAGGGTTGACCAGGCGACGCGCTGATCGGGCGTCTGCTCGGTGATCTTCGCGTCGAACTCGCGCTCCACCCCGCCCACGGAGGCCTTCCAGTGCGTGGTGGTGTCGTCGAGCTGACGGATCTCCTTCACGCCCTCCATGAAGCGCGGGAACTCCTCGAACTGCGTCCACTGGTTGTAGGCGGTCCGCACGGGGACCGCAACCTCGATGCTCTCTTCGATATTCGACATACCCGGGGGGTACCCCGCGGACCCGGGGCGACCCTCAGCCTGGCGCGGGCTGATTCCCCGCGTCGGTGCGGGCCTGGGCGATGGCCTGGGCGCCCACGTCGCCGACGAGCCGCTCCGGGCGCAGCGTGCCCGAGGCGAGGAGGTCGAGCGCCGGGAAGGACCCGGCGGCGGCCAGGGTCACGTCGAGGGCGATGACCGTCGTCTCGCCGCCGAACGGCTCGCCCGCCGTGGCGATGACTGTCAGCGACCCTCCGTCGGGAATGTTCCGCGCCGCGGCGAGCGCCTTGCGCGCGGCGCCCGCGGGCACGGCGTCGAGCGTGTCGACGAGGACGACCGCGTCGCCGCCGCGGGCGGCGATCCGCTTGCCCTGCTCCACGCCGCGCTCCAGCGCGGCGCCGAGCGCCTCGGGCGAGATCCCGAAGTGCAGCGCGGCCACGGGCGCGACGGGGCCCTCGGCCCACTCGCCGGTCTCCTCGGGACGCACCCCGCACAGCACGACGATCCGCTCCAGGTCCTCGGCGGGCAGCTCGGCGGCCAGGCGCCGCAGCGCCTCGCTCTTGCCGGCGCGGGCCGCGCCGGTGATGACCACGCGGGAGCCCTTCCCGAACGGCGTGAGCCACTCGATCGCCTTGACGGTCGGATCGTCGGAGCCAAGCTTGAAGCGCTCCTCGGGGAAGGCGGCGGGAAGGTCCTCCCAGCGGGTGCCCTCGGCAACCTCCTCGGCCGGGCGGCCGTTGATGGTCTCCACGCGGATGAGCGACGGGTAGCGCTCCGAGCGCCGGGGCGGCCGCATCGGGCCGGTCACGCGGTCACCCGACACGAGCTCGCAGCGGCGCACCTGTGCGGCGGAGACGTAGATGTCGCCGTCGGAGGCCTCGGTGGAGCCGCCCACGCGCAGGAAGGCGGAGCTGTTCGGAAGCACCTCGACGGTGCCCGCGCCGGTCTCCTCGGCCCGATCGGTCTCGGCCTGGGGCTTGGGCGCCGGGGCGGGCTCGGCCTCCCCGACCGGCGCGGCCGCGTCGGGATCTTCGGACTTGCGGCGGCGGCCGCCGCGCCGACGCCGGGGCTTCTCGGCGGTGGTGTCGGGCTCGGGATCGATCTCGCGCTCGGAGACCTCGGCCTCGGCCTCGGCGTAGTCGGCGACGGGCACTTCGCCACCGCTCTGCCTGGTGACGATCGCGTCCACGAGCTGCTCCTTGCGCAGACGGCGGTAGCCGTCGATGCCGAGCTCGGAGGCGAGGATGTGGAGGTCGGCGAGCGGGCTTTCGGCCAGCGCGTCGCGTTCGAGGACGGACATGCGGTGCTTCCTTTCGGTCGGTGGGCCCCGTGCCGCGTTGGTGATCAGCGGCCGGCGACTGCTTCTCAGAAGGCTAGCGGGCCTCCCGGCGCAGCTCCTCGGGGAGGTTCGCCCCCGACGGCAGCTCCTCCTCCCCGCGCAGGACGGCGCGCACGGCGAGGAAGTCCCGCGCGGCGGCGACATCGTGGACGCGGAGGATCGCGGCCCCGGCGTCCACGCCCGCGGCCAGCGCCGCGAGCGTGCCCGCATCGCGGCCCCGGGGAGGCCGGTCGGTGATCGCGCCCACGAAGTCCTTCCGGGAGACCGCGAGCAGGACCGGAGGGCCGAGGGCCACGACCCGGTCGAGCGCCCGCAGCACCCGCACGGTCTGGTGCGGGGTCTTGCCGAAGTCCGGCCCGGGATCGAGCACGAGGCGTTCGCGGGCCACCCCCCGCGCCTCGGCCATCGCCATGCGCTCGTGCAAGAAGGCGAGGACGTCGTCCACGACGCGCTCGTCCCGCGCCGGATCGAGCACCTTCTCCTTGGGCCGCGCGTAGGTGTGCATGAGCACCAGTCGCGCGCCCGCCGCTGCGCACGCGTCGACCAGGGCGACGTCGCGCAGGCCCGAAGTGTCGTTGACCATGCTCGCCCCGGCCGCCAGCGCCGCGCGGGCCACTCCGGGCTTGTAGGTGTCCACGGAGACCTCGGCGCCGAGCGCCGCGAGCCGCTCCACCACGGGCACCACGCGGGCGATCTCCTCCTCCACGCCGACGGGGGGTCGGTCGGTGCGCGCCGACTCCCCGCCGACGTCGAGCAGGTCCGCGCCCTCGCTCAGCAGCGCCTCCCCCCGCGCCACCGGATCCTCCCTCGCGCCGTCCGAGAACGAGTCGGGCGAGGCGTTGACGATCCCCATCAACGCCAGACGGGCGCCCATCACCCGGGCAGCGCGACACCCTCGGCGACGGCCTCGGCCGCGAAGGCCTCCTCCGCCGCCGCGCGGCGCGCGGGGTCCCAGCCGAGCTCGTCGCCCAGGGCGGCCGCGACCCGCTCCGCCACGCCCTCTCCGCCGACCACTTCACGCGCCGCGAGGATCCCGAGGCGCGTCCGGCGCAGAAGGACGTCGCCGACCGAGCGGGCCTGCTCGGCGCGGGCGGCGTGGACGGCCTCGGCGAGCAGGTCGGGCAGGCCGGGGACGATGGGCTGGGCCAGGGTGCCCCGCTCCGCGGCGACGCGCAGGACGTCGTGGGCGGCGAACCCGTAGCGGCCGGCGAGCGCCGCGTAGGACTCCTCGGGCACCCCCTCGACGCGCTCGAGCTCGTCGGGATCGATCGCCAGCCCGAGCGGCACCTCGTGGGTCCGGCACGCGGCGTCGCGGCCCTCGCGCTCCACGATGCGATCGACCGCGAGCTTGGCCATCCGCCGCCAGGTCGTGAGCTTGCCGCCGGTGATCGTGATCATCCCGTCCGAGGTCTCGTAGAGCTCGGCCTTGCGCGAGATGTCCACGGACTTCTTCGCGTCGGCGGAGGAGATGAGCGGCCGCACGCCCGCGTAGGCCCCGACCAGGTCGGCCACGCCCAGCGTGGTGTGAAAGAACGCGTTGGTCGCCGCGAGCAGGTAGGCGACCTCCTCCTCGCCCGGACGGACCGCGTCGATGTCGCCGTCGTAGTCCTCGTCGGTCGTCCCGATCAGCGAGCGCCCGAGCCAGGGCAGGGCGAAGATCGACCGCGAGCCGCCCGCGGGCACGATCGCGCCGGCCACGAGCGGCAGATCCTCCGAGCGCAGGAGGATGTGCGTGCCCCGGCTCGGGCGGATGACCGGGACCTCGGCGACGTCGTGGAGCTCCTCGGGGCGCAGGCGGTCGGCCCACACCCCGGTCGCGTTCACCACGTTCTGTGCGCGGATGGCGAGCTCCTCGCCCGTCTCGGCCTCGCGGGCGACCACGCCCCCTCCGACGAGCTCGCGTACCTCGACCCCGTTGGCGCACACCGCGCCGAAGCGCTCGGCCTCCCCGAGGACGGTGAGCACGAGCCGCACGTCGTCGGTCTGGCAGTCGTAGAAGAGGTAGCCCGAGGTCGGGTGGCGGGGCGCCAGCGCGGGCAGCAGCTCGGCCACCTCCTCCCCGGAGATCACGCGGTGGCGCTCGGGGCTCCACTCCTCGGAGCCCCGTCCGCGGGATGGGCGGGGTCGCTTCCGGGCCATCACGTCGTACATGTTCAGGCCGAGACCCACGAGGCGGTCGGGCCGCGCGCCCGCGAACGCGGGCACGATCAGCGGCAGCGGCTTGACGAGGTGGGGCGCGAGGTCGACCATGAGCTGGCGCTCGAGCAGCGCCTCGCGCACGAGGCCGAGGTCGAAGTTCTGCAGGTAGCGCAGCCCGCCGTGGACGAGCTTGCTCGAGCGCGACGACGTCCCCGCGGCGAAGTCGCGCTTCTCCACGAGCGCCACCGAGTAGCCCCGCGTCGCGGCGTCGAGCGCGACGCCCGCGCCCGTGATCCCCCCGCCGACCACGAGCACGTCCCACTCCTCGCGCGCGAGCGCCGCGAGCGCCTGGTCGCGGGCGATCATCGGGCCGGATCCGCGAGGGCCGCGGGAAGCTTCGCGATGTCGTCCAAGAGCTCGGAGCGGCGCTCGCGGGCATAGAGCGCGACGGCGGGGTGCAGCAGCGGGAAGTAGCGCCGGCCCTCGTGCTCGACGAGGGTCCCGTGGACCTCGGAGATCTTGAGCCCCGGGACGAAGCGCCCGAGCGCGTGGCGGCCGAGGGGGACGAGCAGCTCGGGTTCGATGACCGCGAGCTGGGCCTCGAGCCACGGCCGCGAGTGCTCGACCTCGGCGGGCTTGGGGTCGCGGTTCTTGGGCGGGCGCGCCTTGAGCACGTTCGTGATGAACACGTCCTCCCGGGCCAGGTCGATCGACCCGAGCAGCTCCGAGAGCAGCTTCCCGGCGCCGCCCACGAACGGCCGGCCCGTCTTGTCCTCCTGCGCGCCCGGCGCCTCGCCCACGAACACGACGCGGGCGTCCGGGCTCCCCTCCCCGGGCACGGGGTTCGCGCAGGTCTCGCACGGCTCGAACCCGCAGCCCCGGTGGGCGCGGATCTCCTCGGCGATGCGCTCGAGCTCGTCGGCCTTGCCGCTCACAGGAGCGTCCCCTGCGCGGGCTCGCGCACGGGCTCGGGACCGGGATTCTGCCCGAGGAGCGCGCGGAACTGCCGCGCCGCTTGGGGCGCGTCGGCGCCGCGGTTGTTGTTGAACATCGTCCGGACGTCCTGCGCCAAGCCCGCCAGATCGCCGACCCGAGCGGCGAGCTCGCGCAGCTCGTGCTCGGAGTAGACCCAGCCGAAGCGCTCGGCGACGGTCTTCCCGTGGACGAACCCGTGCGCGTTGCGCCCGTGGGCGCGCAGGTAGGCGAGGTCGTCGCGGGTCACGGCGTCGACGGCGGGCATCATCATGATGCTGTCGCCCTCGGGGGCGTCCACGCAGACGAAGGCCGCGTGCATGTCCTCCAGCGCCTGAAGGGTCTCCTCCAGGCGCTCGGGCGTGGACGCCCACGCCCGGTGGCGCAGCTCGACCGCGACCGGCCAGGGGTCCAGGCGCTCGACGAGCGGACGGATCTCCACGAGCTCGTGCTCGCCGGGGGCGAACGCGGGCGAGAGCTGGAGCAGGAAGGCGCCGAGCCTGCCCGCCTCGGCCAGAGGGGCGACCTCCTCGAGCAGCCGCTCGCACATCCGCGCCTCGAGCTCGGGGGTGAGGCGCACCCGGCCCCGCGGACCCACGTCGGCGTCCTCGCGCAGGTCGGGCGGAAGCGAGTCCAGCGGCGCCGCGTGGCGGGAGAGCAGCCGGTGGAGCTTGACGTCGAAGGTGAAGCCCGGCGGGGTGACCTCGGCCCAGCGAGCGGCGGCGGCCCGGTTGGGCAGCGCGTAGAAGCTCGAGTTCAGCTCGACGACGTCGAAGCGCTCGGCGTACCAGGCCAGGCGATCGCGCGCCGCCAGGCCCGGCGGGTACCACTCTTCCACGAAGCCGGGGTCGGCCCAGCTCGACGTACCGACGAGGACGCGCGCCATCCGTTCATGGTGCCGCGAAGGCCCGTCGGTTCCACTACAGGTCCTGCACCTCGCCGATGACCTCGCCCACCGACGCCTTCGCGTCGCCGAACAGCAGCGTGGTCTTCGGGTTGTAGAACAGCGGGTTGTCGATCCCGGCGAACCCGCTCGACATCGAGCGCTTGAGGACGATGACCGACTGCGCCTCGTCGACCTGGAGGATCGGCATGCCGTAGATGGGCGAGTCGGGCTGGTCCTTGGCGGCGGGGTTCGTCACGTCGTTGGCGCCGATGACCAGCACGACGTCCGTGCGGGGGAACTCCGGGTTGATCTCGTCCATCTCCTTGAGCTGCTCATAGGGCACGTCGGCCTCGGCCAGCAGGACGTTCATGTGCCCGGGCATCCGTCCCGCCACGGGGTGGATGCCGAACTTCACCTCCACGCCGCGCTTCTCGAGCTCACGGGTGAGCTCGCGCACGGCGTGCTGGGCCTGGGCGACGGCGAGGCCGTAGCCCGGCACGATCACGACCTGACGCGCGTAGGAGAGCTGGATCGCCGCGTCGGCCGCCGAGGTGGAGCGCACGGTGCCGCCGCCGTCGGGTCCTTCAGCCGCTGCCGGCAGGGCGCCGCCGCCGCCGAACCCGCCCGCCACGATCGCCGGGATGGAGCGGTTCATCGCGTCGGCCATCAGGTTCGTGAGGATCGTGCCCGAGGCGCCGACGATCATCCCCGCGACGATGAGCGCGGTGTTGTTGAGCGCCACGCCCGTGGCCGCCGCCGACAGGCCGGTGAACGCGTTGAGCAGCGAGATGACCACCGGCATGTCCGCGCCGCCGATGGGCAGGACCATGAGGTTGCCCAGCGCGCCGGCGGCCACGAGCAGACCGATGATGAGGATCTCGGCGTGCGAGCCCGCGGCGATCGCCGCCCCGAGCCCGACGGCCACGAGGAGCAGCAGCCCGTTGACGATCTGCTGGCCGGGGATCGTGATCGGCTTGCCCGGCAGGATCTCCTGGAGCTTGGCGAAGGCGATGTTCGAGCCCCAGAAGGAGACCGACCCGACGATGGCCGCGAAGAGGGAGAAGACCGCGACGTAGGTGGGCCGGTCGGCGAAGCCGGCGGAGTCCCGGAACTCGACCCAGGCGATGAGCGCCACCGCGCCGCCGCCCACGCCGTTGAACAGGGCGACCATCTGCGGCACCGCGGTCATCCGGACCCGGCGCGCGGCGGGGACCCCGACCGCGGTCCCGATGGCGAGGCCGGCGACGATGAGCCCCCAGTTGCCGACCTTCGGTGTCAGCAGCGCGGCGATGATCGCGACGGCCATGCCCACGGCGGCGATCTGGTTGCCGCGCACCGCGGTGCGCGGCCCGGTGAGCCCGCTCAGGCCGTAGATGAACAACCCGAAGGCGACGATGTAGAGCGCCTGGATGACGTTGGTGTCGACGGCGGCCAGCGGGGTCATCGGTCCGGCGAGCGCTCCTTGAACATCCCGAGCATCCGGTCGGTGACCAGGAAGCCGCCGACGACGTTGATCGTCCCGAAGGCGATCGCGATCACGAGCAGGATCTTGTTGAGGATCCCGTCGCCGGCCACCCCCGCGATGACCAGGCCGCCGAGCAGCACGATCCCGTGGATCGCGTTCGTGCCCGACATGAGCGGCGTGTGCAGGGTGTTCGGGACCTTGGAGATCACCGCGTAGCCGACGAAGCCGGCCAGCACGAGGATCGCGAGGTTCGTGAGGAGCATGGTGGTCAGGCCCTCCTTCAGGCCGGGGTGCCGGCGCGGTCGCGCGTGACGCACGCCCCGGCGATGATCTCGTCGTCGAAGTCGAGGGAGAGCGAGCCGTCCTCGCCCACCATGAGCTCCAGCAGCGACGAGACGTTGCGCGCGTAGAGCTGGGACGCGTGCTCGGCCAGCGTGCTCGGCACGTTGAGCGGGGCGAGGACCTTGACGCCGTGCTCGATCACCGTCTCGCCGGGCTCCGAGAGCTCGCAGTTGCCGCCCGCCTCCCCCGCGAGGTCGACGATCACCGACCCGGGCTTCATCGCGTGCACGGCGGCCGCGGTGACGAGCTTGGGCGCCGGGCGGCCGGGGACCAGCGCCGTGGTGATGACGATGTCGACCTTCCCGATCGCCTCCTGGAGCTGGCGCTGCTGCTCGGCCTGCTGCTCCGCGGTCAGCTCCTTGGCATAGCCGCCCTCCCCCTCCATGTCGCCGCCGAGGTCGAACTCGAGGAACTTCGCGCCGAGGGACTCCACCTGCTCGGAGACGACCGCGCGGACGTCGAAGGCCTGCACGACGGCGCCGAGGCGGCGCGCGGTGGCGATGGCCTGGAGACCGGCCACGCCGGCGCCGAGGACGAGCACGGTGGCGGGGCGGATGGTGCCCGCCGCGGTCATGAGCATCGGCAGGTAGCGGCCGAGCTCCATGGCGCCGATGAGCGCGGCCCGGTAGCCCGCGACGTTGGACTGCGAGGACAGGGCGTCCATGGACTGGGCGCGGGAGATGCGCGGGATGGACTCCATCGCGAACGCCGTGACCCCGCGCTCGGCCAGGGCGCGGATGCCGTCGGGGTTCGTGAGCGGGCCGAGGAAGCCGATGAGCACGGCGTCGGGGCTCAGGCGGCCGGTCTCTTCGGCGTTCGGGGCGGCGACCTTGACCACGACCTGCGCGGCGCCGAAGGACGTCGCGGCGTCGACGAGCTGGGCGCCCGCCTCGGCGTAGGCCTCGTCGGGGATGAGGGCGCCCTCGCCGGCGCCGCGCTCGACCAGGACCGCGTGGTCTGACGCCGTGAGCTTCTTGACGACCTCGGGCACGAGCGCCACGCGCTTCTCGCCCTGCGCGGTCTCCTTGGGCACGCCGATCCGCATCGGGGCCGAGACCCTACAGGGTGCTAATGGAGCACCGGGAGGAGCACGAGGGCGGACACCGCGCCGGCCGAGGCGACGAGCATCGGCAGGCGGAGGCCTCGAGGTTCCGGCTTGCGGTGCGCGAGGCCGGCGTGGGAGTGGGAGCGATGGGGCCGGCGGGCCGCGGGAGCGGGCGTCGCCGGGACCTGCGCGGCCCGCCGGGGGGTCACGGGCTTCGGCGCGGCGCGCCGGGCCACCGGGGCGAGCGGGAACGGACGGCGGGCGAGCGCGAGGGAGGCCTGGGCGGTCACCCAGACGGGGGTCTGTTCCGAGCCCCGGGAGTAGCGCACGGCCCCCCCGCGCGTGGTGACGCTGCGCAGGTAGCCCAGGCCGGAGCGGCCGCGGCGGGTGACCCGGGCCGGGTCTGAGCCGGCGGCCACGAGCCCCTGGACGGCGTAGGCCGTCGACTGCGCGTTCGAGCTGCCGCCCCCCAGCGCCCAGCCCCCGTCGGTGTCCTGATGGCGCGCGAGGTAGCGCGCACCGCGGGCGAGCGCCCCGCGACGGCCGGCGGCGGCGAGGGCCTGCAGTGCAGCGCCGGTGTCGTCGGGCGAGGAGCCCGTGCCGCGCCGGTAGAAGGACCAGCCCCCGTCGCGCTCCTGCTGACGGCCGAGCCAGGCCGCGGCGCGCCGGACCCGGGCGTCGCCGGGCGGGAGGCCGCCGGCGCGCAGGGCGAGGATCCCGAACGAGGTCAGCGTGGCGCCGCCGGGGAAGGAGCCGTCCGGGCGCTGGCGGCGCTCGAGGGCGCCGAGGAGGTCGCGATGGCCGAACGCGCGCGGCGGCTCACCCGCCGCGCCGAGCACGAGCAGCGTGCGCTCGAGGTCGCCGAGATCGGTGAGCCGGGCCGCGCGAGGCCGCAGGAAGTCAAGCGCCGACCGGCCCGAGGCGGCGCGGGCATCGGCGGGGTTGACCCCCTGGGCGGCAAGGCCCAGGGCGGCCCAGCCCGTGAACATCACGCTCGACGCCGCACGCGGCGCGCTGCCCCAGCCGCCGTCGGCGTGCTGGGCGCGGCGCAGGTAGTCCCGCGGGGTCGCGGCGCCGGCCACGACGGGCGCGAGGAGGACCAGGGCGAGGGCGAGCGACGCCACCGGCGCCGCCGCCGGGCGCCAGGTCACCTCGAAGCGCGCGCGGAAGCGGCCGAGCGCGATCAGGAGCGCGGGACCGAAGGCGAGGGCGAAGAGGACGTTGCCCACCGCGTGGGCGATGTTCCACGGCAGCGAGGACCCGGCGAACATCACGAGCCAGCGCGAGCCCACGTCCCGGCCGCCGGCGAGGGTGACCGTGGAGAGGTCGACGAGGGCCCCGTAGAGGAAGGCGGCGCCCGCGCAGATCGCGGCGAGCGCCCAGCGACCGGGGAGCCGCCCTCCGCGCAGGGCGACGAGCCCCGCCCCGAGCAGCCCGCAGAGCCCCCACGCCACCATCTGCCACGGGGTCCACGGCCCCTCCCCGAAGACGACGTTCGAGGCCAGCGCGGCCACCGCGCCCACGGTGAACCCGGCCGAGGGGCCGAGGACGATGCCGGCGATGAGCACGATGTCCGTGGTCGGCTTGATGTTGGGGACGGGCGCGAAGGCGACGCGCCCGAGCGTGGCCAGGGCGGCGAGGGTCGCCACGAGCGCGAGCACCTTCGCCGGGGGCCGCGAGCGCTCGTAGGCGGCGAAGCCGAGCGCGAGGGCGACGGCGAGGATCAGAAAGGCGGCCAGCGGCCAGGTCATGCGATCTCCATCCTGGCGCCCTCCGGCGCCGGGTCCGCGTCTGGTCCGGGCTCGCCCTCACGGCGGCGGAGGAGCTCCGCCCCCTCCTCGGGGCGCAGCGCGCCCCCCGCGCCCCCGAGGATCCGGGCCGTCTCGGTGGCGAAGTACCAGCCGCCGGCGAGGACCTCGGGGGTCGGGGCGTCGGCGAGGACGACGCCGTCACCGAGCAGGACGACCCGCTCGGCCACCTCGGCCGCCCACTCGGCGTCGTGCGTGGCCACGAGGACCGCGGCGCCCTCCGCCGCGAGGCGGCGCAGCGAGACCGCGAGGTCCGCCTTACGAGCGCGGTCCATCCCCCGCGTGGGCTCGTCGAGCAGCAGCGCGGCGGGGACGTCGTTCCCGTCCCCCCGCACGATCGCCAGGGCCAGGCGCTGGCGCTCCCCGCCCGAGAGGTCCTTGGGGTGGCGATCACCGAGGGACTCCAGGCCGGCGGCGGCGAGCGCGGCGGGGGGCGCCTCCTCGTCGACGCGCGCGTGGACGAGGTAGTCGTTCGGGTTCTGGAGCAGGAGGCCGACGCGGCCCGCCGCCCGGACCTTCCCGCGCGAGGCGGGATCGAGACCCGCGGCGACGCGCAGGATGGTCGACTTGCCCGCGCCGTTGCGCCCCATGAGGGCCACGCGCTCCCCGGGCGCGAGGGCGAGGTCGATCCCGCGCAGGAGCACCGGCCCCTCGCGCAGCTCACGCCACACCCCGCGCAGCGCGAGCGCCAGGCCGCCCCGCCGCCGCGCCGAGCGTCGACCCGGTCGGCCAGGAGCCGGCGAACTCGACGCTCGGCCCTGGGGCGGGTCGGGCAGCAGTCCGCGAGCGCGCAGTCCCGCCCGCGCTTCCTTGACCCCCACGGGCAGCGGCGCGAGGCCGGCGCGGGCGAACAGCCGGGCGCCCGGCGTTCCGAGTGCGGGCGCCTCCCTCGCCGCCCACTCCTGAAACGCCCCGGGCGCGGCGTCGCACACCAGCCGGCCGCCATGAAAGGCGAGGACACGGTCCGCCGCGGCGAGACAGCGCTCGAGACGATGCTCGGCGAGCACGATCGCCGTCCCCCACTCCTCGTTGAGCCGCCGCAGCAGCCCGATGAGCTCGTCCCCGGCGACCGGATCGAGCTGGGAGGTCGGCTCGTCGAGCAGCACGAGCTCCGGCCGCCCGGCCAGCGCCGCCCCGAGCGCCACGCGCTGGAGCTCTCCCCCCGAGAGCGCGTGCGTGGCGCGATCGAGCAGGTGGGCGATCCCCAGGGCGAGGGCCGCCTCCTCCACCCCGCGCGCGACCGCCGCCGGCCCCTCCCCCCGGTTCTCCAACCCGAACGCGAGCTCGGCCCGGACCGTGCCCATGACGATCTGGCTCTCGGGGTCCTGGAAGAGCGAGCCCACCCGCGCTCCGAGCTCCCCGGGCCCGTGCTCCCGGGTGTCCAGGCCGGCGACCTCGACCCGACCGGCGAGCTCCCCGCCGTTGAAGTGGGGCACGAGCCCGTTGGCTGCGCGCAGCAGCGTGGACTTCCCGGACCCCGAGTCCCCCGCGACCACCACGAACTCCCCGGGCTCGATCCGCACGGAGACGTCGCGCAGGGCGGGCTCCGGCCGGCCGGGATAGGTGTAGGTCAGCCGCTCGACGGCGAGGGCGGTCATCCGACGCCCCGCCGGTCGAGGTGGGGCAGCGCGGCGACGAGGAGCACCGCGACCGCCAGCAGCCAGGTCCCGGCTCCCGTGTCCGCGACGAAACGCGGGTAGGGCTCGAGTACGGCCAGGCCGGCGATCCGGGCGACGACGAGTCCGGCCGCCAGCGCCGCGGCCGCCACGGCAAAGCCGAGGTCGTGCCGGCTCCAGGCCCGCCGCGACCGCGCCGGGCGGCCGCCCACCCCGTACCCGCGCACCTCGAGCGCCGCTGCCACATCCACCGCGCGGTCCAGCGCCCCGCCCGCCACCGCCCGCACGAGCGCGAGCCGCCCGGCTGGCGCCCCCGGCCGGCAGCGCTGCGCGTCGGACAACCGGGTCGCGTCGCGCGCGAGGATCGGGACCATTCGCGTGGCCAGCGTCGCCGTCAGCGCGGAGCGGAAGGAGACCCGCCGGAACGCCCGCAGCACCTCGTCGGGATCCACCGCGGCGACGTAGAGCGCCGCGGCGAGGACGAGCACGATCACCCGCAGCCCCGAGACCAGCCCGTAGGCCAGCGCCTCGAGCGTGATGTCGATCCGCCCGAGGACGGGCACCGTGCCCAGGCGCGCCACCACCGTCAGGCCCTCCCGGGAGACCAGCGCGTTGACCGCGGCGATGAGCACGAGCAGCCCGAGCCCGAGGCGGACCGTCGCCGCGAGCCGCCGCCCCACGCCCGAGGCGACGCCCGCCCCCAGCGCCGCGAGGCCGAGCGCGCCGAGCACCGCGGGATGGTCGAAGAGCATCGCACCCAGGGCGAGGGCGCCGCAGTACGCCGCGCCCGCCCCGGCCCGGGCAATGTGCAGCGGCGTCGATCGGCGCTCGTAGGCGATCATGGCGCGGCGGTCACCTTGTCGCCGGAGACGAGCGCCGCCCACTTGCCGTGGAGGTCGTCGACGCTCAGGTGCTCGGCCGCCGCCCGCACGCCGGTCTCGTCGGTGCCCGTGACGAGCCACAGAGGCGCGGAGCCCTCGAAGCGCACCGCGGCGATGAGCCCCGTACCCGGTCCCCGCTCGTCCACGGTCTGCCCGCGGGCGTCGAGGACCCCGAACGAGGTGCCGCTCGGCGACGGCTTCACGTAGACCCCCGAGACCCGCACGCCGCGCTCGAGCTGGCGCGCGGCGGTGGAGGCCCGGACGTCACGCCACGTCCCCACGAGGATCCGCAGCGTCGCCTTCCCCGCTGCCGTCCCGAACGCGGACCGGGCGAAGAGCGCTCCGGCCTCCCCCAGCCGGCGGTCGGCGCGCGCGCACGCGAGCACGGCGTCGGGCGCGCACTCCAGCCGGGTCGGGTAGCGCTTGCCGTCCACCCCGTGCAGGAACGGCTCGGGGAAGTCCGCGACGATCGCCGGCGCGTCCATCGCCGCGCCCCAGTCGTGGAGGTCCCACCGGATGCGATCGCCGGCGCGGGCCGGGGTGGCGGCCGAGCCGACCGGCGCCTCGACCCCGTTGACGTAGTAGAACCAGTCGAACGGGCGCCCCGCGCGCCTCCCGCCCGCACGACCGTCGATCGCGTCCACGAACCCACCGTGCTGCTTGACCCGGAAGGAGCGCTGGAGGAGGCGGAGGACCGTGTCGGCGCCGGGGGTGTCGCGCTTCGCGGTGCCGAGCTCCCCGGCCCCGAAGTCCTGCGACACGGTCACGCGGACGTCCTGCGCCCCCCGGCCCGGCCCGAGGCCGCAGCCGCCGACGAGGACCGCGGCGGCCACAAGCCCGAGCGCGGCGATCCTTCGTCTCACCCCACCGTCACCCGCTCCGGGAAGGCGGGCACGAGACCGGCGCGTTCGGCGCGGAGGACCGCGGTGCCCAGGTGCGCCGGCGCGTGGAGCACGGCGCGTCCGTGGGCGTCGGTCCGCGCGCGGGCCGCGCCGAGGCGGACCGCGGCGCCGGCGATGCGCCGGCCCCGCCCCCTGTCGTCGTAGCCGGTGACGGTGACGGTCAGCGACGCGCCGGGCTTCACCCGCGACGCCGCGGGCTGTACCGCGAGTGTCCGCTGGCAGCTCGCGGCGCGGAAGCGGCACCAGAACCAGAGCACGCGCACGCCGGGACGGATCGAGCGCAGGACGGCGCCGGATCCGATCGTCGGCGCGCGCTGCCCGACCTTGTAGTACCAGCCGTCGGGACCGCGCGCCGCGAAGCGCCCGACGGCCCGCACGTACGGGGCGCCGCAGTCCCCGGTGACCCCGAAGCGTGGCCCTCCCCGGCGCCGCGCCGACGCCAGCGTCGCCAGCCCGCTGCCCCCGCGCACGCGGCAGGAGCGCCCGCCGACCCGGACCCGCGTGGCGCCGGCGGTCACGAAGTGCGCGTCGAAGAGCACCGCGCGCGGGCCGACCACCATGGTCTGCACCCGCGGAGCGACGGCCTGGGCCGAGCCCGCCAGCAGGGCCGCGAGCCCGGCGCCCAGGGCCGCCGCGCGTCTCACCGCGACACGTCGCCCTGCCGCACCCTCACCGTGTCGGTCTCCGAGCGCACGAGCCCGGGCGCCGTCGCGCGAAGCCGCAGGACCGGTCGCGCGCTGGTGATGCGGGCGAAGCCCCGCGCGTTGGTCCGGACGGGCACGCCGGCGCCGCTTACCGTCGCCCCGGCGACCCGCGAGGGAACGCCCTTCGCGTTCCACTTGCGCACGACCACCGTGAAGGTCCGCCGCGCCCGCACGGTCTTCGGCGCCCGCAGCTCCAGGGGCTCGATGGGCTTCTTCGACGGGAACCGGCTCACGAAGAACAGGATCTGCGCGCCGTCGCGGGGGTGGTAGCCGCAGACTCCGACGCTCGCCTCCCGCAGGTTGGTCCAGAAGGAGTAGAAGTCCGGCGAGCCGCCGTGCTTCTCGCCGGTGATGGTGTCGACGAGATAGCCCATGAAGCCCTGGGAGTAGGTCCCGGACCAGTTGCCGTGGGTGGCGGCGTCGAGAGCGCCGAGGCCGGTGGCCCCGGGGCAGGTGGGCTTGCCGGGCAGCCCAACGGGGTTCGCCGGCGTGGTGATCGTGGTGGCGGGGACGAGCGTCTTCGTCGCCCCCTCCACCCGGACGGTGACCCGGGCGGCGTCGGCCGCGGCGGGGATGACGAGGAGGAGCGCGCCGAGCGCGACGGGCGCCGCCGCTCGAAGAGCGGTGGTCGGAGCCGCCAACCGGCGACCGAGGGACTTCTGCATGGAGCCTGTCCTTTCCGCGAGGAACGTCGATGGCTGTCCGACCGAGGCAGGTCTCCTGGCTCCCGGGCCCACCCCCTCGCGCCTTCCCGGGCTTGGAAGCCCAGTGGCTGTCTGACGACTTGCGAGGCGGCATCCCCGGTCACAGTGGCGGGACCGCGCCGGACTCTCACCGGACTTCCCTTGACCACGGCCGTTCGTACTGGCGCCATGGTAGCTTCGACCGCGGGATGACGGTCAACCTCACCCGCATCTACACGAAGCTCGGCGACGCGGGTGAGACGCACCTCGGCGACATGAGCCGGGTGGCCAAGACCCACCCGCGGATCGAGGCCTACGGCACCGTCGACGAGCTCAACGCCCACCTCGGCGTCGCCCTCACCGTCCCCGGGCTGCCGGGCGCCTACGCGGAGTGGCTCGCCCGGGTACAGAACGACCTGTTCGACGTGGGGGCCGACACGTCCGTCCCGCACGGCGGAGACCGCGATCGGTTGCGGGTGCGCCCCGAGCAGACCGAGTGGCTCGAGGCTCGCTGCGACGAGGTCAACGCCACGCTCGAGCCGCTCAAGTCCTTCGTGCTGCCGGGCGGGACGGCGGCCGCGGCCCAGCTCCACGTCTGCCGGACGGTGTGCCGGCGGGCCGAGCGCCTTGCCGTGAACTGCGGCGACGAGCTCAACCCCGAGGTCGTCCGCTACCTCAATCGCCTGTCGGACCTGCTGTTCATCCTCGCGCGCGGGGCCAACGGCGGCGAGGAGCCGCTGTGGGACCCGGGGCGCTTCCGGTAGCCGGCGCGCTTCCGGTCGCCGGCGCCCGCCGCGTCGCGGTCATCGCCGCCGAGAGGCCGCCCGCCAGGGCGATCGCGAAGAGGGCGAGCAGCGCCGCCCCGATGACGAAGGTCGTGTGGGCGCGCGCGTACTCCTCCACCGCGGCCGGCCGGGCGAGGGCGGCGAGGACGGCGAGCACCACGCCGGCCAGGGCGACGAGCCCCGCTGGCGCCACGGCGCGGCGCACGTCGGTCTCCGGCCCGCGGGCCCCGGCGCGACCGCGGGCGTCGCGCGCCCACATCACCGCGACGACGAGCGAGGTCCACGTGCCGGCCATGAGATAGCCCGCCACGACGTCGGACGGGAAGTGCCACGCGCCCACGAGGAGCGCGAACGTGACCATGAGCGAGTAGGCCGCCCCGAGCCCCGCCACCAGGGGGCGGCGCCGGGGCGGGGCGACGAGCACGGCGGCGAGGCAGAGCGCCATGGACGCGGTGGCGTGACCGCTCGGCCACAGGGAGACGTGGCTCGGCGCGGCCAGGCCCGTGAACCGGTGCACCGCCAGCGCGGGCTGGAGCCACTGGGTGCAGAGGTTCGCTCCCACGAACACGCCCGCCGCGGCCAGCGCGAGCCGGGGCCGGTGGCGAGCCAGGGCGACACCGACGATGAGCAGGGAGAACAGCGTGAACGGCGGCGGGTCCGAGAGGTGGGGCACGACGTCGGCGACCCGCCCGATGCGCCCGGCGTGCAGGCCCGCGAAGCCCTCCAGGACCCGCCGGTCCACCGTGCCGGTGAAGCCCACGTGGAACGCGAGCGCCCAGTCGAGGAGGAGCGCGAGCGCGCCGAGGCCGGCGGCCGCGACGGCGATGCGCGGTCGGCGTGACATGGGAGAAGACAGAGATTACGCGCGCCCCGATCCCGGACCGGACCGATGACGACGTCCGGGCGCCGGCCCCGCCGGGTGCTCGACGACGTGCTGTGCGCGCTGATCGGTCAGGAGCGGCCGCGCGCGTCGACGTCGCGCGCGTCGGCGGCGACCCGCGCCGCGGCGCGATCCTCGGCGGCCGCGCGGCGGTGTCGCGCGGCGTCCTCCGTCCGACCCCGTCGCTCGTCCTGCTCGGCGGTCACGTCGTGCTGCCGAGCTGCGGCCTCATGGCCCTCGCGCGCACGCTCGTGACCGGTCGCAGCGCTCTCCATGGCCTCGGCCGCGCGGCGGACCGCCCCCTCCGCGCGCTCGCGTTCGGTCTCGGTGCGGTGTAGCTCGGGGCCGGCCCCGAGCTCCGCGGCGCGCTCGCCCGCCTCCCGCGCGCGCTCGTGCGCCGCCGCGGCGCGCTCTGCCGCCGCCTCCCGCGCCTCGTCGGCCTGCCGATTCACGCGCTCGTACCGGTCGTCCATGTGAGCCATCCTGCCCGCGCCCGAGCGCTCACGCAACCCGGCTAGCGTGAGGGGGGTGGAAGGCAATGTGACCGACCCGCGGGCCTACCTGGAGGACCGGGCCACCGGCGACGCCGAGGCCTTGATGAGCGCACGCCGGCCCGCCGGCGACGAGCTCGCCCAGCCGGCCAGCGCCATCGAGCCCCCCTCCGTGCCCGACGGGACGTTCGTGAAGGTCGCCCCCGAGGACCACCCCCTCCCCCGCGCCTGCGAGGTCACGGTCTACTTCCAGGACTACCACCGCTCGAGCTCGAAGCTCGGCCGCTTCGGGAAGATCGTGGGGATCGACCTCGTCGGCGGCGAGTACCTCGTGATGCTCGACAACTTCGAGTGCCTCGCCGTCCCCATGCGTCGCGTGGAGTGGAGCAAGGTCGCGACCTGAGCACGGCGCTCGCCGCGCTGGGCGTCGCGCTCGCCCTCTAGCGCTCTTCGTCCTCGCCCTCGTCCTCGCGGGACGCCGGAGCGACGCCCGCGCCGGTGCCCGGCTTCATCCCCGTCGCCGGCCAGCTCGACGACGCGATCGTCCTCGCGCTCGTGCTGCACGCGGTGCTGCGGGGCGGCGGCCCGGAGCTCGTGCGCGAGCACTGGCCCGGCCCGGAGCGCTCGCTGGCGGTGGTGCTGCGCCTCGCGGGTGCCTCGTAGCCGCCCGAACTACTGGCGACGGTTCGGCTGCACCGCGCCCGGTCGTAGAGGACCGACCCTCAACCGGCAGACCGCCAGACGGGCACGGCGGACAAGTGGGCGGCGTTCATCGGGAGGGAAGACGCGCACGAACCGGCTCACGCGAAGCGGGTACAGCGCGCGGTTCCGATCGCCGGTAGCAGTGAGCTGGCGCGCGCGGCGGGGCGCAGTCTCACCCCCTCCACCCGGCGCGTGATGCGGCGCGCCGCCCGCCCGATCTGGTGATGCCGCCGGTCGAGCCCGGAGACGCCGGGGTACCCACGCACACTGCAGGTCGCCTGCGAGTGGTTGCGCAGCACGACGAGGTAGAACTCGGTACCCCCGCCGCCGCCGTAGGACCGCACGGTCAGCCCGAGGTCCTGGGTATGGCACCGTCTCGGACTGCTGCTCGACGCCCTCGAAGCATTCTCGTAAGAGCCGCTGGCAGTGGAGGCGGCGGTCGTCCGGGTCGTCCCCCCCTCCGACGGCAACGCGGGCTTTACGGGCCGCCGAGCCGGTGCCTTCGCAGCCGCGAGCGTGCCCGCCTCGAAGCTTCCCCCGTACCCGCGAGGACCACGAGGAAGCCAATCAGTGCGACGGCGGCAGGCATCGACGATCTTCTGCCCGGCGGTGCATCGCCCCACACGTCTTCCCAGCACCGACCCGTTGCCCCCTGGACCCGCCGCTATTGCAACGTCTTCCAAGCGAGACGTTGCGATACACGTAGCCACGGACCCGCCGAACGAGGAAACCCCCATGATTACGAGGGCTTCGGGAGTACCGCCACGGGGATTCGAACCCCGGTTTCCGCCGTGAGAGGGCGGCGTCCTAGTCCCCTGGACGATGGCGGCAAGACCGTCCGAAGTGTCGAGCGCGCAGCCACGCGCCCACCTCGGCCGATCTAGGGAGTGTAGCCCCGGGGCCGGGGCCGGGAGCGGACCGCCGGCGTCAGCGTCGGCGGCTCCTCCTCGCTCGGCGGGAGCCGAACAGCGCGCCGCCGAGCGGCAGGAGCAGGAGCGGCAGGAAGAGGACGTGGCCGCCGGAGACGACGTAGACGAGTGCGGCCACCGCGAGGCCGAGGAGGAGGAGGCGCACGGCTCAGTACCCCGCGTTCCAGCGCGAGCGCCGCCGCCCGCGCAGGGCGAACCAGGCGAAGAGCCCGAGCAGGAGCAAGCCGAACACCGGGAAGCCGCCGCCGCCGAACCAATGCCCGAGCAGGAAGCCCCAGAAGAGGCCGTGGAAGAAGCCATGGCCACGCCGACCGAAGCCGAACCCGCCGCCTCCGTAGCCGCGGCGCCCGTAGCTGTAGCGCCCGGAGCCGTAATGGCGACCGAAGCCGATCCGCGCCGTCGGAAGCGCGCCGGGGAGGCCGGCGGCCGCGACGAGCACGCGAGGCAGAGGACGGACTGGGGTGGCTGCTCCGGCCTCCGGGGCGGCGACACCGGCGCCGAGGATTGTCAGGAGCACGATGAGGCGTGACATGGCGAAGTTCCTTGAGTTGGGCAGCTGGCGAAGCACGAAGACGCAGGAGCCCGCGTCTCTCGAACGCCTGTTCCCTTCGTATACCCCTCGGACGGGGTGTTCATTCCGCGTCGCGACGGGGCCTTGGGGGCTCCGGCAGCCCCGCGGGTTTCGTGGTCAGCTGGGTGCACAGGGGTGCCATCCATCCCCTCGTGCTGCTTGCCAATTCCGTCCTCCGCGAGGAGTACAGTGCGTGGTTGGCGGCTGTGGCGGAACGGTCTACGCGCACGGTTCAGGTCCGTGTGGGCGCAAGCCCTTGGAGGTTCGAATCCTCTCAGCCGCACTTCTCTGACCGCGTCGCCTGAGACCATGACGAGGTGCATAGGGTCGATCGTGTCGACGAGGTCCTTGGTCTCGCCGCCTCGGGTCTGACGCAGTCCGAGGTCGCCAGGGCGACCGCACTGCCCCGCTCGACGGTGCGCGACTGGTGCGCCGGTCGCACACCTCAGCGCAAGACGAGGCGCTGCGGCGGAGGCGCGGCTCCCGTGCACCAGTTCACCCTGTTCCTACCGGACTGATGCGTATCCGGTTCGCTCCATCCGAGGGGTGACGTAGCTTCGGCGGGGTGGCGCGGCCGGCGTACCCTCGGACGATCTTGGAGTTCGGGGAGCGCTTCGCGACCGAGGAGGCGTGCCGCGACTTCCTGTTCGCGTCGCGGTGGCCGGAGGGGTTCGTCTGCCCGGGCTGCGGTGGCGGCCGCGCGGGCGGTGAGACGCGCCGGCATCTGTGGGTGTGCACGGCGTGCGGGCAGCAGACGTCCGTGACGGCGGGGACGGTGATGCACGGCACCCGCACGTCGCTGCGCGCGTGGTTCTGGGCGGCGTACCTCGTCGCTACCCACCACCCGGGGGTCTCGGCCAAGCAGCTTCAGCGCCAGCTCGGCCTCTCGCGCTACGAGACGGCGTGGCTGATCTTGCAGAAGCTGCGCCGGGCGATGGTCGCGCCCGAGCGCACTCCGCTCACCGAGGAGGTCGAGATCGACGAGTTCTTCCTTGGCGGTCACGAGGAAGGGCTCAAGGGCGGGCGCCAGCGCGGCAAGAAGGCGCTCGTCGGTGTCGCGATCGAGGTTCGCGGTCACGGCTCCGGGCGGCTGCGCCTCGCGGTCCTGCCCGACGCCTCAGGACCCGCGCTGCTGGCCTTCACCCAGGCCACCACGACTCTCGGCGCGATCGTGCACACCGACGGGCTTCAGTCCTACAAGACGATCGCCAAGCACGGCTACGAGCACCGGCGGCGGCCACAGACCGCCGCCGAGCCGGGCGAGCAACTACTTCCGCGCGCGCACCGCGCGATTTCCAACCTCAAGGCGTGGATGGACGGCACCCACCGCGGCGTCTCCGACCGGCACCTTCCCGTCTACCTCGACGAGTACGTCTTCCGCCACAACCGCCGCCTCACTCCGATGGCCGCCTTCCAGACGCTCCTCGGGCTCGGCGCCGTCCACGAACCCACGACCTACGGCCAGATGACCCGCCGAACCGCCGCCTGACCCGGCTTGGAGCGAACCGGATACGCACCAGCGGACTACGTCTATCTCCTCGGTCTCTACCTTGGCGACGGCTCGATCAGCACGCACGCTCGCGGGGTCTTCCGACTCAGGGTCACCCTCGACCAGCGGTATCCGGGCATCATCCAGGAGTGCGCGCGAGCGATGCGCACCGTCACCGACAAGGACGTCGTGGGGTCAACTCCGCGCACTGACAGCGCGTGCGTTGACGTCTCCTGCTACTGGAAGTGCTGGCCCTGCCTGTTTCCTCAACACGGGCCGGGCCGGAAGCACCACCGCCGAATCGTCCTGACCGACTGGCAGGAGACCCTGGTCGAGCGCTGGCCCGAGATGCTGCTCCGCGGCCTCGTGCATTCGGACGGCTGCCGCTTCATCAACACCGGCCGGGATTGGCGGCATCCGCGCTATGGCTTCTCCAACCGGTCCGAGGACATCCGGGGCGTCTTCTGCGCCACGCTGGACTGGCTCGGCGTGCACTGGACGGCCGCGCCGCACACGATCTACGTCTCGCGTAAGGCCGATGTTGCGCGGCTCGACCTGTTCATCGGCCCGAAGAGCTGAGCGCTCAGACCGACGGCATGGGGTCCCGCGTACTCGGCGCCGCGGCGGCCGACCACTAGCGTCGGTTGCCGATGCAACGACGTTGGATTCTCTTCCTCTGCTGCCTCGCGCAGTTCATGGTCATCCTCGACGTCTCCGTCGTGAACGTCGCGCTGCCGTCCATCCGGCACGACCTCGGCTTCAGCGGCGCCGACCTCCAGTGGGTGGTCAACGCCTACACGCTCACGTTCGCCGGGCTCCTGCTCCTGGGCGGCCGTGCCGCCGACCTGCTCGGCGCCCGGCCGGTGTTCATCGGTGGCCTGCTGCTGTTCGCCCTGGCGTCCCTCGCCGGCGCGCTCTCCACCTCGTCGGAGATGCTCGTGGTCGCCCGCGGGGTGCAGGGCATCGGCGGCGCGGTCGTCGCGCCCGTGACGCTGGCGATCCTCGCCATGACCTTCACCGAGGGCGCCGAGCGCAACCGGGCGCTGGGGATCTGGGGCGCGATGGGCGGGGCGGGCGGCGCGGCCGGGGTCCTGCTCGGCGGGATCCTCACCCAGGTGCTCGGCTGGCAGTGGATCCTGCTCATCAACATCCCGATCGGGATCGGCGCCGCGCTCGGTGGATACCGCTTCGTGCCCCGCGCCGAGCCCGGCGCGGGCGGGGAGCGCCACTACGACGCGCTCGGCGCCCTCACGGTCACCGCCGGGCTCATCATCCTCACGTTCGCGATCGTCCGCACGGACGTCAACGGCTGGGGATCGGCGGCCACGCTCGGCGTGGGCGCGGTCGGCTTCGCGCTCCTCGGCGTGTTCTTCGCGATCGAGAGCCGCTTCGCCCGCCGCCCGCTCGTTCCCCTGCGGATCTTCGCCTCACGGACGCTGTCGGCCGCGAACCTCGTGGTCTTCTTCCTCGGGTCCTCGGTGTTCGCGATGTGGTACTTCGTCTCGCTCTACCTCCAGGGGGTGCTGGGCTACAGCGCGATCGAGGCCGGCCTCTCCTTCCTGCCCATGACCGCGGCGATCATCCTCGCCTCGACCGCCGCGGGACGGCTCGTCCAGCGCTTCGGGCCGCGGCCGATCCTCATCGTCGGCATGGCCCTGATCGGGCTGGGGATGCTCGGGTTCTCGACCCTGGCCGCCGACGGGACCTACTTCCCCCACGTGCTCGTGCCCGGGCTGCTGTGCTCCGTGGGGATCGGGTTCTCCTTCGTGCCGGGGACCATCGCCGCGGTCACCGGGGTGCGCTCCGAGGAGTCCGGGCTGGCCTCCGGCCTGGTGAACACGTCGCGCCAGCTCGGCGGGTCGCTCGGGCTCGCCGTGCTGGCCACGCTCGCCGCCCAGCACGCCGGCGGTACCGGACCCGCCGAGGTCACCTCCGGCTTCGACCTCGCCTTCCGGATCGGCGCATGCTTCGGCTTCGCCGGCGCCCTGACCGCGGCGCTCGCCCTCCCGCGGGTCAGGCGGCCACGGGCTGAGCCGCTCGCTCACCCGAGCTCTTGACGAGCCCCGGATCCTTCCGCTTCCGCGGCATCCCCGGTCCCGTCACCAAGAACTGAGAGCTCGCATGGACTTCGCTCCCTCCCCCCGCGCCGTCGGGCTCGCCGAGCGCCTCCAAGCGTTCATGGACGAGCGTGTGCTGCCCGCCGAGTCGGTCTACGTCGAGCAGCTCCGGGCGTCGGGGAAAAAGCACGCCTACCCGCCCGTGATGGACGAGCTGAAAGGTGAGGCCCGGCGGCGCGGGCTGTGGAACCTCTTCCTGCCCGATCCTGACCACGCCCCGGGCCTGACGAGCTCCGAGTACGCGCCGCTGGCCGAGATCATGGGCCGGAGCGCGATCGCCCCCGAGGCGTGCAACTGCAACGCGCCGGACACGGGGAACATGGAGGTGCTCCACCAGTTCGGCTCGGACGAGCAGAAGGAGCGCTGGCTCCTACCCCTGCTCGACGGGGAGATCCGCTCCGGATTCGCCATGACCGAGCCCGACGTCGCGAGCTCGGACGCCACGCAGATCGCCATGCGGATCGAGCGCGACGGAGACTTCTACGTGCTCAGCGGTCGCAAGTGGTGGACGACGGGCGCCCTGCACCCCCACTGCCGGATCCTCATCGTCATGGGCAAGACGGACCCCGAGGCACCGACCTACTCACAGCAGTCGATGGTGCTCGTGCCGCTCGACGCCCCGGGCGTGACCGTCGTGCGCTCCCTGCCGGTCTTCGGCTACCACGACCCCGAGGGCCACGCCGAGCTGCTCTTCGAGGACGTCCGCGTGCCCGCTCAAGCCCTCATCGCCGGCGAGGGCGCCGGGTTCCTCATCGCCCAGGCGCGCCTCGGCCCGGGGCGGATCCACCACTGCATGCGGGCGATCGGGGCGGCGGAGCGCGCGCTCGAGCTGATGTGCCGCCGGGCGGATGCCCGGTCCACATTCGGCCAGCCCATCTCCTCGCGCGGGAACATCCGCGACTGGATCGCCGAGGCACGGGTGGAGATCGAGATGGTGCGGCTGCTGACGCTGAAGACCGCGTGGCTCATGGACACGGTCGGCAACCGCCACGCGCGGACGGAGATCGCCGCGATCAAGATCGCCGCGCCCAACGTCGCACTGAAGATCATCGACCGCGCGATCCAGGTCCACGGCGGCGCCGGCGTCTCCGACGACACGCCCCTGGCCGCGATGTACGCCCACATGCGCACGCTGCGCCTCGCAGACGGCCCCGACGAGGTACACAAGCTCTCGATCGCCCGGGCCGAGCTGCGCAAGTACCGAGAGGACCGCGCGTAGCCTTCCGTCCCGCCGCTCTTCGCCTACGCGGCGGCGGGCGCGGGCGCCGCGCGGGGGGCGCGGGCCTCGGCGAACGTCACCATCCGCCCCGAGTCCTCGTCCCAGAGCTTCAGCCGGACCGCCTGGATCCCGTCCCAGAGCGTCAGGGTCGGCACGTCGTGGAAGATCGGGTTGTCGTCGTGGGCGCGCTGGAGGTTGTAGTTGGGGATGCGCGCCTGGAGGTGGTGGACGTGGTGCAGCCCGATGTTCCCCGTGAAGAACTGCAGGGGCTGCGGGAGGTTCAGGTAGGAGCAGCCGCGCAGGGCGGCGTCGGCGTAGGTCCAGTTCGCCGAGCTCTCCCAGTAGACGTCCTCGAACTGGTGCTGGACGTAGAAGAGCCAGACGCCGGCCGAGCCGGCCATGAGGACGGTGGGGAGCTGGACGAGCAGGTAGTCCTGCCAGCCCACGACCCACACGAGGGCGCCCACGAGCACGACGAGGGCGACGTTCGTGCCCATGACGTTGCGCTTGATGCGCGTCCGGGCGGAGCGTGACCAGAGCCGGGGCTGGATCACCAGCGACCAGATGGGCCCCAGCCCGAACATCAGGAGGGGCTGGCGGTAGAGCCAGTAGGCCATCCGCCAGTACCAGGGCTTCGAGCGGTACTCGGCCACGGTCCAGAGGGGCACGTCACCGGTCCCGCGGCGCTCGAGGTCGCCCGACGTCGCGTGGTGGACCTGGTGGGCGTGTCGCCAGGCGAGGAAGTTCGAGTAGACGAACAGGCCCGAGAACATCCCGACCCAGGAGTTGGCCTTCTTCGTGGGCAGGAACGACCCGTGCGTGCAGTCGTGGAAGACGATGTAGGTGCGCAGGAGGAAGCCGCTGGTGGGCACCGCGAGAAGCAGGACGAGCCAGTAGGAGACGTCCACGAGGAGGTACATCGCGACCGACAGCACGACGTAGGGGACGATGGAGGTGGCGACGTCGAGGAGGCTGCGTCGCAGGTCGGGCTGGGCGTAGGGCGCCAGGGTCTTGCGCCAATGGGGGCCCTCGGCCCGGGTCGTGCTCGCGCTCATCTCGTCCCGTCGTCGTTGGATGTCCGCGCGATGACCCGCGCGCCCTGCGAGGTAGCAATGTAACCCGGTCCGCGGGAGAAGTGATCCGCAACGAGGCCCGGGGCGCATTCTCTCCTATGCCCAACATCGGTCCCATGGAGATCATCCTCGTCCTCGCAATCGCCCTGCTCGTGCTCGGGCCGAAGAAGCTGCCCGAGGCCGGGCGCTCCATCGGGCGCGGGATGCGCGAGTTCAAGGAGTCCCTGACCGGCGGCGACGACGACCGCGAGCTCCTGCCCGTCGAGTCCGCCAAGCCCGCCCGGCCCACCTCCTAGCGCCGCCGTCACGCCTCGCCGGCCAGCAGCTCCATGAGCAGGCCGTCGTGCCACTCGTCCCCGTCGACGTCGCGCTCGTAGCGCCGCATGACGCCGACGCGGCGGAAGCCGACCTTCTCGTAGGCGCGGACGGCGGCGGCGTTCGCCACCGCCGGGTCGATCGTGATCCGGTGGTGCCCGCGCTCCTCGATGAGGTGGCGCACGACGCGCCGGACGGCTTCCGAGCCCAGGCCGCGGTTGTGGAGAGCGGGGTCCAGGAACACGTCGATGCCGGCGTGGCGGTAGCGCGGCTCGGGCTCCTCGGAGAACTGGATCAGCCCCGCGACCGCACCGTCGACCGCCATGGTCAGCCGCGTCGCCTCCGGATCGTCGCCGCCCGGGAAGTCGTCCTCGGGCAGCCCCCACCACCGCGCGACTCCGGGCGTCGCGCGGATGCGGCGTAGCGCCTCGGCGTCGCCCGCGGCCAGGGCGCGGAGGATCATGCCCGGCGCGGGACTCGCCTCATCGGTTGCCGGGGGGAGTGGTTGCATCGGAAATGCGCGAGAATCGTGACCGAGGTCGACCCGAGAGGCGGCGACGCGGGCGGCGAACCTATACAGGCTCCGCTTGTCGGGCGGCGATCCGGCGAGAGCTGCGTTGGTCGAGCAGCTCGATGATGAGGACCTGGACCGATCCAGCCACCGGGATCGCCGCCAGCGCGCCGAGGATGCCGGCGACCTCTGCCCCCAGGAGGATGGCGATCAGCACGGCCAGGGGTGAGAGCTGGAGCGCGCGGCCGTAGATGAGCGGCCTGAGGCTGTGGCCCTCGATGGCGTGATAGAGGAGCATGAGGAGGAAGACCACGAGACCGGCGACCGGCCCGACGGTGAGCGCGACCAGGGTGAGCAACACGGTCACGACCGCGGGCCCGATGTAGGGGACGAGCTCGATGATCGCGGTGAACAAACCGAGCGGGATCGCGTACGGCACTCCGACCGCGAGCAGGATGACGGTGGCGACGATGCCGGCGAGGAAGCTGGCGAGGAGGTTCCCGGTGACGAAGCCGCTGACCGACTTGTACAGGCCGGCCCCGACACGCTCGGCGGTCGCCCGGTGGCGATCGGAGATCAGAGCGACGGTGCGCCGCCGCCATTCGGGGCCTTCGAGCAGCATGAACAGCGTCAGGAAACCGATGATGACGATCCCGCCCAGGGTGGTCGCGATGCCCACCGCGAAGCCGAGCGCCGGAGTCGCCACCCCGGTCAGGCCATTGGGGCCCTGCTTGGAGGTCGCCTTGCGGACCTCCTCCACGACGTGGTACTTGCGCTCGAGAAAGCCGAGCGGCCCCTGGCCCTTCGTCAGGTCGCGCACCAGCCCGGGAAGGGCGTCGACGAAATTGCCGATCTGCGTCACCAGCGGCGGAATGAGCACCAGGGCCAGCAGCGCGAAGACGACCACTGCCGCCGCGTACACCGCCCCGACCGCCCGCCCGCGCCGCAGCCCCCGGCGCTGGAAGAACTCCACGGCGGGGTTCAGCGCGAGCGCCAGAAACAGCGCGATCGCGATCAGCGTGAGCCCCGACTGCGCCAGCAGCACAAACCCCAGCGCGGCACCCACGCCGAGCACGATCCCCAGCCCCGCGAGGACCGTCCGGGCGCGGAACACGACCACCCGCTCCTGCCCGTCCCGGCGCCCGCCGTCGCGGTCTCCGCCCGATGGGCGGTCCTGAGAGGCGGAAGGAGTGGCTGTCGGAACGGACAAGATCCGGGCCTACCGTCGAAGCGCGCCGCCCGCTTGGTTCGCCACCATACGCCGAACGCTACCGACGGACCGGCGGCCTACGTGTCGGCGAGGATGCTGTCGATGAGCCCGGGGAAGCGGGCTTCGAGGTCGGCGCGCCGCAAGGGCACGGCACGGTTACGATGAAGACGCTGGAACGCGAAGGCGCGCTGGCCGCCACAGACGACGCCGCGAGCTTCTACGTCCTTCCGTTGGCAGTCGCGCCGGACCTGACCGACGAGCTCACCTGCCACTGGCGCGACGGCGACCTCTGGTGATGCTCCCAGGGGCAGGCCGATCTGCGCGATCAGCCGTCGTCGGGGAGACGTCGTCCCGGAGCTTGTCGCTGGCGTGATAGCGGATGTTGCGGCCACGGCCTCGTTGCGCGATCAGTCCGGCATCGAGGAGGCGGCGGAAGTCCGCGCTGGCCGTTGCGGGAGAGACGTCAGCTTCCTTGCCATGAGACCGCCGATCGGATCCGCCCATCAGGCTCTGCTCGAGGGCGATGACGAAGCGGTCCGGCCAGGAGCGCGCCTCCACGAGGCTCTCGAGGAAGGACCACCGCGCGCCGGCTGCCTCAATCTGGGCGAGTCGCTGCCGGGCTTGGTCGAGGTGTGCCTGGACGCAGAAGTTGATCCAGCGCGAGGCATCCCGCCCCGGTTGGTAGCTCCCACCCTGCGCTTCCATCAGGGCTGCGTAGTACGCTGGCGTGTACCGGCCGAGGTACTCCTCGATGGAACCGAACTCCGGCGAGACGAGTCCCTCGCGTGCGAGGGCGAGTGACTGGACGATTCGGGAGATCCGGCCGTTGCCATCGCGGAACGGGTGCACCGAGACGACATGGAGAAGCGCCATGGCGGCGCGGACCACGGCGTGGACGTCGAGGTCCCCGTGCTCGAGCCAGTCCGCGACTTCACCCATCAGGACCGGGACGTCGTCGCTGTCCGGCCCGACGTAAGCGATCCCGCCTCCCGGGGCAGTGACGCTGACGGGACCGCTGCGCCAGAGACCCGGGCTCTTGTCGGGCTGGAAGCAGCAGGCGTCGAAGTGCAGGTCGAGGATGACCCGGTCGAGCCACTGGAATGCCGGGTCGCTCGCCATGACGCCCACGTGGTCCATGGCGCGGGAGTACCAGGCGACCGCCATCCGGCTCTGGTCTTCGGGGTCCGCCTGCTCCTCGCCACTGACAAGAGCGAGCGCCTCCTGGGGTGAGACGTGGAAGCCCTCGATGGACGTCGAGCTCTCCACGGACGTAGCGCGGACGCGCCGGCGCAGCGTGCCCATCCACGGGGAAGGGCGCGCCGACTCTTGACCGAGTTGGCGACGAAGGTCGTCGAGCTCGTCCAGGCGATCCCGAAGCTCGGGCGTCGTGAGCGAAGAGCATTAGCGTCAGCCTAGTTGATTGGACGCATCGGCGTTTAGTCGTATGATCGGCTAGTCGCCGGTTGGGCCGGCTTCGGCGAACGCGCGCCAACATGCTGCTTGCAGCGGTCAACGAGGCCGCCCTGCTGATCGCCCGCGCCCAGGATCCGCGCGACGCGCTGGTGCGGCGCGTGGCGGCCGTCGGCACCCTGCTGGACCGGCTCGTCCCCGACCACGCGACGAAGACAGGGTGTACGGGTCGGCGGTCCGGTTGAACGAAAGCCAGTAGCGAAACCCTCGCTCCGCTTCGCGTGGAAGCGAACCCCGTGGCACCAGGGCAGCCCCTTGTCGATCAGCCCCGTTTGACATGGCGCCGCGTCGGATTGGACGATGCCGCGCATGGCCTACGACGAGGATCTCGCCAACCGCATCCGCGAGGTGACCGCGGGCGACCCGGGCGTCACCGAGAAGAGGATGTTCGGAGGCTTGGCGTTCCTCGTCGGCGGCAACATCTCCGTCGCGGCCAGCGGGCAGGGCGGCCTGACGGTGCGCGTCGACCCCGAGGCCACCGAAGCCCTCCTCACCAAGCCGCATGCTCGGTCGATGGAGATGCGCGGCCGGGGAGGACGGCGATCGCCGACCCGCACGCGCGTGCCGCGCGAGCGCTACGGGTTCGAGCGGTCCGCCTCCGGGACGTAGCGCCGCTCGCCGTCGCCGGGCACGACCCAGACCCGGATGACCCGTCCCGTGCTCGGGTCCACGAAGCGCTCGGTTGTGGGAATCCAGCCCGCCTCGGGCGTCGTCGCCTCGCCGTGGCGGCCACGGCGCCGCCGGCGCCGCGCTACGGGCGATGCGAGCGGCGGCAGGTCGGCGAGCGCCGTCGCCGCCTCGGCACGCTGCTCGGCCCGAAGGACGACGTCGAGGCGCTCATCCAGTGCGTCGGCATCGAGTCGCCCGTCCGCGTAGTGGCGCCCGAGCGCGCGGGCCAGCTCTTCGCGGTCGGCGTCCGCGAGCCGCAGCGGTGGCGCCTGGCGATCGTCCGCGTTCTCAGGTAGCACGGCCGGTGACGACGGCGGTCCCGTAGGCGACGATCTCCGTGAGCTGCTGGCCCATCTCGGAGGAGTCGAACCGCATCGCCACGATCGCGTCGGCGCCGAGCAGCTTGGCGTTGTCGATCATGCGGTCGACCGCGTGTCGCCGGCTGTCCTCGAGCAGCTCGGTGTACTGGGAAACCTCTCCCTGCCGGAGCGCCGAGAAGCTCGCGGTGAAGCTCTTGGTGAAGCCCATGCTCCGGACCACGAGGCCGAAGCAGACGCCCAGGTTCTCCTGCACGACCAGGCCCGGGAGCTCGAAACCGGTGGTGATGGGAAGCTCGAAGGCGGGGGAGTTCGCGCTGATGGCCCAGAGCGTACCCCGATCCGATGCGCTCACGATCGAGGCTGTACGCCCGCGGCCACGGACGGGCGCGGCACCCGCGGGCTAGTACGTCACCCGGAAGTTGCCGATCAGCGTGATCGCGTTTCCGTCTGGGTCGGCCGCCGCCGACAGCTCGACCCCCTTGTTCACGGGCTGGATCGCGCCGGTGCTCACTCCTCGGGCCGCGAGCTCGTCCTTGGTCGCCGCCAGATCGTCGACGGCCAGGTTCAGCAGGCCGGACCCTGCGCGCTCGGCATCGACGGTGACCTGCACCCAGCCCGCGTCGGTCACCTGCCATTCCACGAGGGTCGCCATCGGCCGGTTATCCGCGGGGCGTCCGAAGAGCGCCTCGTACCACGCGTCGGCCCGCTCGATGTCGGAGACGGGAACTACGGCCAGGACGTGTTCGATGGACATGCGTCGTACTCACTGTTCGTTTGATGATCGCCGCACAGTAGGGAGCTGACAGTTCGGCTATCGGACCTCGGCCGGCTTGACGCCGACGAGGAGCGCCATCTCGAGCCACTTCCAGTAGCAATCGACGTCATCGAATCCCACTGCGCGCAGCCATCCGAGCTGACTCTCCACGTCGAGCAGGCGATCAGAGGGATCCTCATCCTCGAGCGGCTCGCCGATCGCCGCGAAGAAGGCCAGATGCAGGCGACGGGTCGGCGACGCCACGTGCTCGAAGTTCGCGAACACCCCGCCGGGTTCGAGCAGGTCGAAGACCTCCCCGTACAGCGAGCGCTTCCGCTCGTGCTCGAGATGGTGGATGGCCAACGACGAGACGACAGCGTCAAAGCGCCCGAGCGCGGGCAGCGGCTCGGCGAGGTCATGCTCCACGAGCTCGATGCGCTCGTCGCCGGCGAAGCGCTCGCGTGCCGCCTCGAGCATGAGCTCGGAGAAGTCCAGGCCCATACCAAGCATCTCGCGGTGATCGATCCGCAGCAGGGCGAGCACGCGCCCGTCGCCCGTCCCGAGGTCGAGAATGCGACGAGCGTCGCGAGGCACATGCTCGAGCAGGACGCTCTCGCCCTCGCCGCGGCGCGGATACTCATCCGCCCGGCCGAGATAGCGACGGACATGCTCGGCGGTCGTCCATTCCTCGGCGGGCATGCCTTCATTATCCGGCTGGTTCCCACGGAGGCGGAGGCCCGGCGCCCGTCCGGTAGTCGAACCCGCGGCGGAGCGGTGCGCCAAGCAAGTTCCGGGTCCCTGCCGAAGCCCCGCTACTGACCCGGCAGGAGCGGCCGACGGGACGCCGATCGAAGCCCCGGCACGGCAGGGATAGCCGCGGGATGCGCCGGCAGCCGAGCGCAGACGGATCGCTTCCGCCGCGTTGGGAACGATTACTTGGATCCCGTTTGGACCCCGTCGGCCCGTCCCCGAGACCCCGAGTCCCCGAGACCCCGAGACCCCGAGACCCCGAGACCCCGAGACCCCGAGACTCCGAGACTCCGAGACCCCGAGCGATTAGCAGGTGCTTACTTCGATCGGGGAGACAGGATTTGAACCTGCGACCGCCCGGCCCCCAGCCGGGTGCGCTACCAGACTGCGCCACTCCCCGTGACCCGGGCGAGTCTAGCCCGCCGGGCGGGTCACGGTTCGATGCCGGCGATCCGCATGAAGGGGTCGGAGAGCTGGCGGCGCTGGCGGCCGCACTCGCCCATCAGGAGCTGGTGGGCGGCCGTCTCCGCCGCGGCGGGCCAGAGCGTCCGGAGGCGGTACAGCGAGGAGATCCACTCCTCGGGAGCGGGTGCGACGGGGAGCGAGGACGAGGTGCCGGAGGCGTGGACGCGGTAGGTCATGCCTCCATCGTGGTGACTCCCGGAGCCGGATCCTTCGGCCCGTCGTCCAGGATTCGGCCCTACGATCCGACACCGCGGCTACTCTCCGCGGTGCGCGGGTGAGGTGTTAACGGCTGCATGCGACCCTTCCAAGGTTGAGGAACGAGTTCAACTCTCGTCACCCGCTTCCCCGATCACTCCGGCCTTGCCGAGGAGGGCTCGGAGCGTGCCGCGGCGGAGAGCGGTTCTGCGCCGGTGGCAGTTCGCGCAGACGACTTCGCACTTCTCGATCTCCTCGAGAATGGTCTTCCAGACCCTCTCGGCGAAGCCCTCGCCGATGTTGAAGGCCTTATTGCGAAGGTGATCGAACTCGAGGACGAGGGGTCGCGCACTCCGCAGTCGGTGCACGGATGCTCCTCAAATTCGCAGGCAGGGCGGACGGCTTCAGCCGAACTCGATCACCGAGCGGATCCCGTCCTGGCGCTCCATCAGCTTGAAGCCGCGGTTGACCTCGTCGAGCGTGAGCGAGTGCGAGAGGAAGGCCTCGACGTCGATGTCGCCCGCCAGCCAGCGGTCGACGAACTCGGGGACCTGGTCGCGGCCCTTCACGCCGCCGAATGACGAGCCCGCCACGCGCCGCCCGGTGATCAGGAAGCGCGGGATCACCTCCAGCACCTCCCCCTTGCCGGCGACACCGCACATGGTCGCCAGCCCCCACCCCATCCGGGCCGACTCCACCGCCTGGCGCATGACCGACACGAGCCCGGTCGCCTCGATCGTGTAGTCCGCGCCGAAGCCGTCGGTCATCTCCAGCACCCGGTCGACGACGTCCGGCCCGCCGTGCATCACCTCGGTCGCTCCCTGGCCGCGGGCGAGCTCGAGCCGCTCGTCGCTCATGTCGACGCAGACGATGCGCTCCGCCCCCTGCAGCCGGCAGCCCGCCACGGCGCCGAGCCCGACCATCCCCGCGCCGAACACCACGCACGTCGACCCCTCGCGCACCTGCGCGGTGTTCATCGCCGCGCCGAGGCCCGTCGAGAGCCCGCAGGCGAAGAGTGCGGCGCCGTTCAGGGGCGCCTCCGGGTTCACCTTGGCCAGGGCGATCTCCGGCATCACCGTGTACTCCGCGAAGGTCGAGGTGCCCATGAAGTGGCGGATGGGCTCACCGCCGCGGGACAGACGGGTCGAGCCGTCGGGCAGATACCCGCGGTTCTGCTGCTCGCGGATCGCCAGGCAGAGGTTCGTCCGGTCGTCGCGGCAGTGGATGCACTCGCGGCACTGGGGGGAGAACAGCGAGACGACGTGATCGCCCTCGCGCAGCGAGGAGACCCCCTCCCCCACGCGCTCCACGACGCCCGCGCCCTCGTGGCCGAGCACCGTCGGCGCGTAGCCGGAGGGGTCGGCGCCCGAGGCGGTGTACATGTCCGTGTGGCAGACCCCGCAGGCCACGAGGCGCACGAGCACCTCTCCCGCCCGGGGCTCGGCCAGGTCGACCTCCTGCACCTCGAGCGGCTTGCCGAACTCCTCGAGCACCGCGGCCCGGATCTTCATCGTGCTCGTCTCTCCTCGGTGGGCGCGAGCACCGTGCTCTCCGTCACTCGCCCATCACCTTGATGATGAGCCGCTTGGGCCGACCCCCGTCGAACTCCGCGTAGAACACGGCCTGCCACGGGCCGAGGTCCAGCTTCCCCTCGGTCACGGGCAGGACGACCTGGTGGTGGACGAGCAGGTTCTTCCAGTGCGCGTCGCCGTTGTCCTCGCCGCCCCGGTGGTGGCGGAAGTCGCCCGGGTCCGGGCCGAGCTCGCGCGCGGTCTCGTTCGCGGCGGGCTTCCAGGAGGGCGGCGCGAGCTTGTCGAGCCACTCCAGGGTGTCCTCGAGGATCCCCGGCTCGTCGTCGTTGACCCAGACACCCGCCGTGATGTGCATGGCGCTCACGAGCACCATCCCCTCCGCGATCCCCGCCTCGCGCACGGCCTCCTCGACGTCATCGGTGATGCGCACCCACTCCCGCCGCTCGCGGGTGGTGAAGGTCTCATAGACGGTGTGCACGCGCATGGCGAAGGGAAGGGTGACACGAGATGCGGCAGCTCACGAGCCTCGACCACCAGTTCCTCGCGATGGAGACCGCGACGACGTACGGGCACGTGTCGGGGCTGGCGGTCTACGACCCCTCCACCCGCCCGGACGGCCGCCTGACCCGCGCGGACGTCTGCCGGCTCGTGGGCGAGCGCATCCACCTGCTGCCGCCCTTCCGGTGGAAGCTGACCGAGGTCCCGTTCGGGCTCGATCAGCCCTACTGGATCCAGGACCCCGACTTCGATCTCGACTTCCACATCCGCGAGACGGCCGTCCCGCCGCCCGGCGGCCCCGAGCAGCTCGCCACGCAGGTCGCGCGCATCTTCTCCCGGCCTCTGGACCGGGGGCATCCGCTGTGGGAGCTGTACCTAATCCACGGGATCGACGGCGACAGGGTCGGGCTGATGACGAAGATCCACCACTCCGCGGTCGACGGGGTGTCGGGGGCGGAGGTCCTCTCCGTGCTGCTCGACGACTCCGCCGACGGGCGGGAGGTGGAGCCGCCCGAGCCCGACTCCGACGTGGACGAGCGGCGTCCGGCGGACCTCGAGATGCTCGCGCGGGGGCTGGCCGGGGTGCCGCGCCAGCCGCTGCGCGCCCTGCGCGCCCTGCCGGGGACGGTGGCCAACCTCGATTCCGCGACGTTGCGCTGGGCACCGGGGGCGGGAACGCTGGCCCGGGCCGCGCGGGAGATCGCGCGCTTCGTGCCGGGGGCGGACGCGGGCGACGGGAGCGTGCTCGACATGCCCTCCGTCCAGGCGCCGCGGACGCGCTTCAACGGCCCGATCTCGCCGCACCGTCGCTTCGCGATGGGTCAGATCCCGCTGGGGACGGTCAAGGCGATGAAGAACGCGGCGGGCGCGAGCGTCAACGACGTCGTGGTGACGATCTGCGCGACGGCCGTGCGCGAGTGGCTGCTCGAGCGCGACGAGCTGCCCGAGGAGCCGCTCGTGGCGATGGTCCCGGTGTCCGTCCGCGGGCCCGAGGAGCGCGGCACGTTCGGCAACCGGGTCTCGGTGATGATCGCGCCGGTGCCGACGCACCTCGCCGATCCGGTCGAGCGACTGCGCTTCGCCCACGAGACGCTGGGCGCGGCGAAAGAGCGCCATCGGGCGACGCCGGCGACGCTGCTGCAGGACGCCACGCAGTTCATCCCGCCGACGCTGATGTCCCGCGCGGCGCGGGCCACCGTGCGCGCCGTGGCGGCGGGCCCGCTGCGCCCGCCGCTGAACCTCATCATCTCCAACGTCCCGGGTCCGCGGGAGCCGCTCTACCTCGCCGGCGCCCGGCTCGAGGCGCACTACCCGGTCTCGGTGATCACCGACGGGGTCGGCCTGAACATCACGTGCATGTCCTACCTCGACCAGATCGACTTCGGCGTGGTCTGCGACCGCGACCAGGTCGACGACGCCTGGCCGTTCATCGCGGCGATCGAGCGGGCCTGCCGGGAGCTCGACGCGGCGGTGTGCGGGACAAGGGCGGAGGCGGAGGCGCCTGCCTCGGCCTGAACCACGCCCGAGTCACGTCGCGTCGCCTGGTCGCACGAGTACGCCCGGAACCGAACCGGTCAGGATGGCCCGGATCGACCCTTGACGACGCGCGGTACGGCGCCGGTGGCAGTTCGCGCAGACGACTTCGCACTTTGCCATCTCCTCGAGGATGCTCTCCCAGCTCCGGTACGCGAGCTGGTCCCCGATGTTGAAGCTCTTGTCGCGCAGATGGTCCAGATCGAGGACGACCGGGTCGGTCTCACCGCAGTCGCGGCACGGGTTCGAGGCGAAGTGCTCGAAGAGGAGCAGCGTCCGCTCATGGCGCCAGCGCCGCTTCTGCGCCGTCGCCCGCTCCTTGTAGAGCTCGCGGTTAGCCGCATAGTGAGCCTTTCCGTAGGCGGCGCGGCAAGCGCGGCAATGTGAGCCCCACGTCCCGCGACTCCGCCGCCAGACGAACTCGCGAGCGTCGTACTCGAGCCCGCAGCGGCTGCAACGCTTCGTCTCATCGCCGTCCTGCTCCACGAACACATGTTCGCAGCGCAGGCGGACGGATTCACGGGGCAGCCAGGGATCGAACCTGGAACCTCCGGTTTTGGAGACCGGCGCTCTGCCTGATTGAGCTACTGCCCCTCAAGAGAATCGTAGGCCCTGTCCGAACCCGAGTCGATGCGGGCGGAGGGACTTGAACCCCCACGGGCCGTGAGGCCCACCGGGACCTAAACCCGGCGCGTCTGCCGATTCCGCCACGCCCGCGCGTGGTGTCGCCCCCATCTCAGCTCCAGGGTAACTTTCCCGCGTGCCGCACAAGAGCAGGGTCGCGCCGCGGGAGTACACCATCGACCGGCCCAACCGCCGGAAGGCGTCGTCCAAGACCACGAAGGCGGTGGTGATCCTGCTGCTGTTGGTCTCCATCGCCCTGATGGTCGTCGTGGGCATCGGCGGTTGGAGCAAGCTCGTCGGCGCCCACGCCGTGCTGATCGCCTACGTCCTGGTCTACCTGGTCATGGCCTTCTACGTCGCCCGCTGGAACCGCGGCGTCCTGCCGCTCGCCGCCGCGCTGGCGATCGTCCTCGGCATCTTCGCCGCGGTCGCGGGGCCGGCGTGGTTCCAGCGCGACAGGGTCGGCTTCGCCTCCCCCGAGTCGCTCCTGGGTGGTCCCGGGCTCGACGCCGACCTGCTGGGGCTGCTCACCCTCGTGATCGTCCCCGTCCAGGTCCTGCTCCTGGCCTTCTCCATGCAGGGCTTCCGCCAGTCCTGGAACGTCGAGGTCGAGGTCTACGCGGACGAGGCACACGGCGGCGTGGACGACGGCGGGCGGCGCGGCGCCGTGGCCGCGTCCTCGGCCTGAGCTGCCGGCCCGATCATGCGGCGGGCGGGATTCGAACCCGCAAGCCCTCGCGGGCAATGGATTTTGAGTCCATCGTGTATACCGTTCCACCACCGCCGCGCTCTGAGATTGTCGCAGCCGGCATTGGCCCCGACTGCTCGCTCGGGCCGAGCTTGGCCTCGGCGCACCTCCCGGGTGGCCTCCTCGCGCTCCTCCGTCTCCTGCTTGGCCTTCGCGGCCGCCGACTGCTCCTCCTCGCGCTTCATGGTCCCCTCTCCTCGTACGGACCGACCTCCGCGGCGGCCTACCCGGAGGGTCAGGCCGAGGAACTGCGCACGAGGGGCGCGGGCCGCCGGCCGCAGGCGAGGCCGCGTCTTACCCGGGCAACCTATCTTGATGCCATGCCCGCGCTCGATGCTCCCGCCCGCGCCCTCCTGGAGGGCAAGAACTTCTGCACGATCTCCACGCTGCGCCCCGACGGCTCGGTCCAGGCCAACGTCGTGTGGGTCGACACCGACGGCGAGCACGTCGTCGTCAACTCGGCCGAGGGCCGCAACTGGCCCGCGAACCTCGACCGCGACCCGCGCTGCACGTGCACGGTTCCCGCGGCGGACAACCCCTACGAGTACGTCTCGATCCGCGGGGTGGTCGACGAGCGCTCCACCTACGACGCCGACGAGCACATCGACAAGCTGGCCCAGAAGTACATCGGGCAGGACACGTACCCCTTCCGCCAGCCCGGCGAGACGCGGGTCATCATCCGCATCCGACCCGAGGACGTCTTCTACCAGAAGCAGGGCTAGATCAGGCCCGCGAGCTCGTCCACGAGCGCGGGCGGGGCGACGAGGATCCCCGCGCCCTGGGGTGGGGCCGCCGCGAGCTCCCGCACCGCGAGCCCCGCGCGGACGCAGATCAACCGCCCGGCGGCGACGTCCCACGGCTGCACGCCGCGCTCGAAGTACGCGTCGTAGCGACCGGCCGCCGTCCACGCGAGATCGAGCGCGGCCGAGCCGAGCCGGCGCACGTCGCGCACGCGCGGCAACAGTCGCGCCACGATGGGCCCCTGCATGGCCCGGACCTCCGGAACGTACCCGAAGCCGGTCGCCACCAGCGCGTGGGCGAGCGGGATGGGCGGGGTCGGCTCCGGCCGGTGCAGCGCGTCCTCACCCAGCCGGGCCGGCCCGTCGCGCGTCGCCGTCCACTCCTCCCCCCGGACGGGGTCGAGGACCACGGCGGCCAGCGCGCCCGCGTCGTCCTCGCAGGCGACGGACACCGCCCACTGCGGGATCCCGAACAGGTAGTTGACCGTCCCGTCCAGCGGGTCGACCACCCAGCGCAGGCCCGACGCGCCGGCGGCCCCGCCGCCGCCCTCCTCTCCGAGCACCGCGTCCCCCGGGCGGCGCCTGGCGAGCACGCCGCGGATCACCTCCTCGGCGGCGAGGTCGGCCTCCCCCACCGGATCGGTCGGCGTGGTCTTCGCACTCAGGGCGGCCTGGCGCCCGCCGAAGCGCGCGAGCAGCTCGGCGCCGCCGGCCGCGGCCGCCTCCCGCGCGACGTCGAGGAGCTCTTGGGCAGAGGGTGACATCCCTATAGGTTGACGCAGTGCGCCCGCCCGAGCCGCTGTGGACGCCTTCGCCCGAGGCGGTGGAGCGCGCGGTGCTGACGCGGTACATGCGCGAGCAGGGCCACGCGGACTATCGGGCGCTGTGGGCCTGGTCGGTGTCCGACCTCGAGGGCTTCTGGCGCTCGATCTGGGACTTCTTCTCGGTCGAGGCGGCCACGGAGCCCTCCGGAGTGCTCGGATCGCGCGACATGCCCGGGGCCGAGTGGTTCCCGGGGGCGGAGCTCTCCTACGCCCGCCACGTCTTCCGCGGCCGCAACCCCGAGGACGTCGCCATCCGCCACGCCGCCGAGCACCGCGAGCTGGCGGAGATGACCTGGGGTGAGCTCGAGACGCTGACCGCCCGGATCGCCGCCGGGCTCCGGGACCGGGGCGTGGAGCGCGGAGACCGGGTCGCCGCGTACCTGCCGAACATCCCCGAGACCGTCGCCGCGTTCCTCGCCTGCGCGTCCATCGGCGCGATCTGGTCGTCGGCCGCGCCGGAGTTCGGCGCCCGCTCGGTCGTGGACCGCTTCGCGCAGATCGAGCCCAAGGTGCTGCTGGCGGTGGACGGCTACCGCTACGGCGGGAGGGCGTTCGACCGCCGGGAGGTCGTGCGGGGGATCGCGCAGGAGACCGGCGGTGAGCTCGTCGAGCTCGGCTACCTCGAGGACAGCGGCTGGGCCGAGGGCTTTCTCGGTGGCCCGGACACGACCCTCGAGTTCACCGAGCTCCCCTTCGCGCACCCGCTCTGGGTCCTCTACTCGAGCGGAACGACCGGGCCGCCCAAGGCGATCGTCCACTCCCAGGGCGGGATCCTCCTCGAGCACCTCAAGAAGATGCACCTCCACCTCGACGCGCAGGCGGGCGACCGCATCTTCTGGTTCACCACCACGGGCTGGATGATGTGGAACTTCCTCGTGGGGTGCCTGCTCACGCCGGCGTCCGTCGTGCTCTACGACGGCAGTCCCGGGCATCCTGATCCCGGGTCGCTGTGGGACCTCGCCGCGGCGTCTCGCACGACGTGCTTCGGCACGAGCGCGAGCTACATCGCCTCCTGCATGAAGCAGGACGTGAAGCCCTCCGAGGGTCGCGATCTGTCCGCGCTGCGCTCCGTGGGCTCGACCGGCTCCCCGCTGCCGCCCGAGGGCTTCGAGTGGGTCTACGACCAGCTCGGCCGCGACACCTGGCTCTTCTCCACGAGCGGCGGCACCGATGTCTGCACGGCGTTCGTGGGCGGCGTCCCCACGCTCCCGGTCTACCGGGGGGAGCTCCAGGGCCGGGCGCTGGGCGCCGCGGTCGCGGCCTGGGACGAGGACGGCAACCCGGTGCTCGACGAGGTCGGCGAGCTCGTGATCACCGAGCCCATGCCCTCCATGCCGGTGTTCCTCTGGGACGACCCCGGCGGCGAGCGCCTGCGCGAGTCCTACTTCGACATGTACCCGGGGATCTGGCGCCACGGGGACTGGATCGAGATCACCTCACGCGGCACGGCGATCATCACCGGTCGGTCGGACTCGACCATCAACCGCGGTGGGATCCGGATGGGCACGAGCGAGATCTACCGCGCGGTGCTCGCCCTCGACGAGATCACCGACGCCCTCGTGGTCGACGTGGACGGCTGGATGCCGCTCTTCGTCGTCCTGCGCGAGGGGGCGGAGCTCGACGACGGGCTCAGGGCGAAGATCGCCGAGCGCGTACGCGAGGACTGCTCCCCGCGCCACGTGCCCAACGACACCTTCGCGGTGGCCGGTGTGCCCCGGACCCTGAGCGGCAAGCTCCTCGAGGTGCCGGTGAAGAGGATCCTCGCGGGCGCCCCGGCCGACCAGGCCGCCTCGCGCGAGTCCCTGGCGAACCCCGAGGCGCTCGACGCCTTCACGGAGCTCGCCGCCGCGCGGCGCTCCTGAACCGCGTTTGCACGCGCCCGGCCAGGGGTATCGATAAAAGCGTCGTCGTGCACATCGAGGCGCGACGTCTTCGGCTGCACCAGAGTGGATCTGACCGAGTCGCAATTCCGGCTTGTCGAGGCGCTCGACCTCTTCACCACACAAAGGAGCAGCACTCATGAGTGCCACTGGCGCGACTTCCGGCCGTGATCGCGACGTCACCACCGGATCCCATACCGTCGATGACAACCGACGCCTGTCCACCGAGACCAAGGCGTCGTACAAGACGACGGAGTTCATCGCCTACGTCGCCGTCCTGGCGGGGATCCTCATCGCGGGCGCGGTGATCAGCGGCGACGGAGGCGGCGGCGACAACGCGGACTTCTTCCGCGCGGGCCGTGTCTGGCTCTACGCGACGATCCTCACCGTCGGCTACATGATCTCCCGCGGCCTGGCCAAGGCCGGCAGCCGCGACCCCTACGACGCCGGCTAACGGCCGCCTTGGAGCTACTCGGGCGCGTCGCTGCGCCCGGGTGGCTCGTCGAGGATGAAGATCTCGATGACGTGGGGCGGATCGAGGATCATCTGGCTGTGGTACCCGACGACCGCCCGACCCGTGATGTCTGCCACCGCGCGGGTGATCACGGGAGTGATGGCCGCCTCGAACCGCAGGCGGTAGCTGCGGACGAGCTCCTCCTCGTTGGCGGAGAGCAGCGTCTCGTCGCCCCGGGTCAGGCCGCCCTCCATCACGCAGAAGACATAGCGCTCGTTGAAGAACGTCCGCGCGTTCGTCGGTCCCTTGCCGAGGTACTGCTTCATGATGCTCACCATCGCGCTGGAGATCTCCCCGCGCATCCCGCCGCCGGGCGACTGATCGTCCTCCTGCGGCGTCTCGGGCTCGGTGAGCTTGCGGGCGTCAGCCATGTCCGCGAGCCTACGCGTCGGAGCCCGGCGGGGAGACCGGCGCGCCCGCCGTCCCGACCGGAGGCGCCGGGCCGGGGCGAGCGGGGACGCCGGCGTCCGGTGGCCCGGGCCGCAGCAGTCGGGCCGCGAGCCCGGCGATCCCGACCACGGCGAGCACCACGGGCCACCAGAGCAGGCTCGCGTTGTCCTCCAACCCGGCCTCGAGGAGGAACAGCCCGAGGACGCCGACCCCGAGGAAGCCCGGGCCGGGCTCGCGCGCAAGGGCGGCGAAGACGATCAGGGCGCTCCCTCCCAGCAACAGGACGAGCTCCCATCCCGCCGGCCCGCCCACGCTAGACGCTGTCGGCCGCGCGGAGAAGGGAGAGACGAACGAGTTGAACAGCGTGGCGGCAAGGGTGAAGCCGAGCGCGAGCAGGGCGACCCCGCCGGCATCGATGAGCAGGACCCCGACCCGAGGCCGGGTGCGGTGCAACACGACCCCGCCGGCCCCGAAGACGACGGCGAGGAAGAGCAGCAGCCCGCGGAGGGTGTCGAGGCCCGGGTCCGCGATCCAGGAGACGAAGGCGAGCACCGCGACGATCGCCGCCAGGGCGGCGACGAGCACGAGCACGTCGATCCCGGTACGCCGCCACAGGGCGATGCTCAGGGCGCAGAAGAGCGCGACGGTCCAGAACGTCGAGCCGGGGCCGCCGTCGCCACCGAGCGCGTCGGCCAGGGCCGTGAGCGCCCCGAGGACGAGGAGCATCCCCGCCAGCACCGGCACGGCGAGCCAGCCCGTCGCCGGGAGCGCCCCGAGCCCCACGAAGAGCAGCGCGGCCGCCCCGAGGGCGAAGAACACCCCCGCGTCCCAGTCGCCGCCGAAGCGCTGACGGACGAGCCCGAGCGACAGGGCGAGGGCGAGAGCCCCGAGCGCGACGGGCTCGGGGCGGAAGGTGAGCGGACGGGTCGGCATGGAGGCTCCTACGCCGGAAGGCTGATGTGGGCGTTCGGGACCGGGGTGTCGCCCGAGTAGTCGTAGAAGCCCATCCCCGACTTGCGGCCGTACCAGCCGGCCATGAGCATCTTGCGCAGGAGCGGCGGGCGGGCGAAGCGCTTCTCGCGGAACTCCTCGAACATGATGTCGGAGATCGCGCCCAGGGTGTCCAGCCCGACGAAGTCTGACAGCGTGAGCGGGCCCATCGGGTGCCCCGCGCCGGCCTTCATCGCGTTGTCGATCTCCGCGATGGTCCCCACGTTCTCCTCGTAGGCGCGCATGCCGTCGAGCAGGTAGGGGACGAGCAGCCGGTTGACGATGAAGCCCGCGTTGTCCTGGGTGACCACGGTGACCTTGCCGAGCTTGTGGCCCCACTCCACCCCGGTGGCGACCGTCTCCGCGGACGTGGTCACGCAGCGCACGACCTCGAGCAGCTTCATCACCTGGGCGGGGTTGAAGAAGTGCAGGCCGAGGAAGCGGTCGGGGCGCTTGGTCGCCGCCGCCTGGGCGATCACGGGCAGCGAGGACGTGTTCGTGGCGAAGATCGCGCCGGCCTTGACGATGCCGTCGACCTCGCGCCACATCGCGAGCTTGCCCTCGAGATCCTCGGTCGCGGCCTCGATCACGAGGTCGCAGTCGGCCAGCGCGCCGTAGTCCACACTCCCGTCGATCCGGCCCCGGACCGCATCGGCGTCCTGCTGGGAGGAGCGGCCCTTCTCAACGGCCCGCGCGAGCTGCTTCTCGATCAGTCCGATGGCCTTGCCGAGCGTGGGCTCGTCGACCTCGCGCAGCACCACCTCGCAGCCCGACTGCGCCGAGACCTGGGCGATGCCATGGCCCATGAGCCCGCCCCCGACGACGCCCACCGCGTTGATCTCCGCCATGGCGCCGACCTTATCCTGCGCCGCCATGACCCTCGTGCTGACCGAGGACCGCGGGCCGGTCCGCCACGTCGTCCTCAACCGACCCGAGAAGCGCAACGCCATGCACCCAGAGCTCGTGCTCGCCATCGGGGCGGCGTTCTCGGAGGCGGCGGCCGACCCCGACGTGCACTGCGTGGTCCTGCGCGGCGAGGGGCCCATGTTCTCCTCGGGGATGGACCTCGGGGCGCTCGGCGCCCTGGCGCGCGCCCCCGAGCACCTGCGAGCGTTCCGCAAGGAGTGCATCGACGCCTGGAACGCCGCGGAGGAGATGACCAAGCCGGTCGTCTGCCAGATCCACGGCGCGTGCCTCGGGGGGGCGCTGGAGCTCGCGCTCGCGTGCGACCTGCGGGTCATGGCCGACGACGCGGTGATGGGGCTCGTGGAGACGCGGATCGGCCTCATCCCCGACATCGGCGGGTGCTCGCGCCTGCCGGCGATCGTGGGGCTGGGCCGGGCGAAGGAGCTCGTGCTGGCCTCGCGGGTCATCGGGGCCGCCGAGGCCGAGCGGATCGGGCTCGTGAACCGCGTCGCGCCGGCGGCTGACCTCGATGCCGCCACGGACACGCTCGTCGGTGAGCTGCTGGCGTGCGCGCCGATCGCGGTCGGCCTGTCCAAGCGCGTCCTCGACGCCGCCGCGAAGCCCGCGCTGGCGGCGACCCTCGAGCTGGAGGTCCTCGCCCAGAACGTCTGCGCGCTCTCCGCGGACTTCGCCGAGGGCGCCCGCGCCCTGGCCGAGAAGCGCCAGCCGGCCTTCTCGGGGCGCTAGGACGGGCGGTCGCCTCTCAGGCTCGCCTTCGCCACGACTCCGGGTGCCACTCCACCGGGCCGGCCGTGAGCACGTGCGAGCCGAGCGGGCGGCCGAGGACCTCCCGGGCGGCGCGGGCGGCGGCCAGGAGGGCGGGTAGGTCGACGCCGGTGGCGATCCCCATCTCCTCGAGCATGGAGACGAGGTCCTCCGTGGCGATGTTCCCCGTCGCCCCGGGCGGGACCGGGCAGCCCCCGAGCTCGCCGAAGGAGGACTCGAAGGACCCGATCCCCGCCTCCAGCGCGGCGAGGACGTTGGCCAGGCCGGTCCCGCGGGTGTTGTGGAAGTGGGCGGTGAGCTCGATCCCGGGCAGCGCGTCGCGCCAGTGGGCGAACACCTCGCCCACCTGCCGCGGGTTGGCCATCCCCGTGGTGTCGCCGAAGCCGATCTCCTGCGCCCCGGCGGCCACGAGCCGCTGCGCGATCTCCGCGACGCGCTCCGGCGCGACGTGCCCCTCGTAGGGGCAGCCGAAGGCGACCGAGATGACGCCCTCGCAGCGCAGCCCGGCTTCCCGCGCGGCCGTCAGGACCCGCTCGAGCCCCGCGAGGGACTCCTCGACCGAGCGGTTCAGGTTCCTGCGGTTGTGGGTCTCGCTCGCCGAGAGGAAGACGTTGATCTCCCCGAAGCGCTCGCGCTGGGCCAGCGCGTGCTCGAGCCCGCGCTCGTTGGGAACGAGGACGGAGAGCGTCACGTCCTCGGGGACGTCGATCCGCGCGAGCACCTCGGGCCCGTCGGCGAGCTGGGGGATCACGTCGGCGCGGACGAAGCTTGTGACCTCGAGGCGCTTCAGGCCCGTCCGGGCCAGGAGCCCGATGAGCCGGACCTTGTCGTCGGTGGAGACGATCTCCGGCTCGTTCTGGAAGCCGTCACGCGGGCCGACCTCGCGGATGCGGACCGAGCTCGTCACTCCCGCGAACTCTATGCTCCGCCGCCGTGCCAGGACCCGTGGGCATCGTCGGGGGAACGGGGGCGCTCGGGTTCGGGCTCGCCCTGCGCCTGGCCCGTGCGGGGGTTCCGGTGACCATCGGCTCCCGCGACGCCGGGCGCGCCCAGCGCGCCGCGGCGGAGATCGGCGAGGGGGTGACCGGCGCCGAGAACTCGAAGTGCGTGGTCGCGGCCGACCTCGTCGTCCTCTGCGTCCCGTTCGCCTCCCAGGCCTCCACGCTCGAGGGGCTGAAGGACGCGCTGCGCCCCGATCAGCTCCTCGTCGACACCACCGTCCCGCTCGCCGCCGCGGTGGGCGGTCGCCCGACCCGCCTGCTCGGCGTACCCCAGGGCTCCGCCGCCGAGCAGGCCCAGGAGCTCGTGCCCGAGGGGGTCCGCGTCGTCTCCGCCCTGCACACCGTCTCCGCCGACCTCCTGCGCGACCTCGGCCACCAGCTCGACGAGGACGTCCTCGTGTGCGCCGACCGCGCGGAGGACTCGGCGCGCGTGGTCGAGCTCGTCGAGCACATCCCCGGCCTGCGGGGCGTCGAGGCGGGCCGCCTGGAAACGGCACGGATCGTCGAGGGGCTGACGCCGCTCATGATCTCCATCAACATCCGCCACAAGGTCAGGGCGGGCATACGGATCACGGGCCTGTCGTAGTCCTGGCGGGCGGGACGGGGGGCGCGAAGCTCGCCCGCGGCCTGCTCGACCTCGTGGGCGCCGACCTCGTCGTCGTGGCCAACCCCGGCGACGACGTCGAGCTCTACGGCGCCCACGTCGCCCCCGACGCCGACCTCTGCTCCTTCTGGCTCGCGGACCGCATCGACGCGCGCGGGTGGGGCCTGGAGGGCGACACCTTCCACGTCATGGACGGCCTGCGGGAGCTGGGCGGGGACGTGTGGTTCAACCTCGGCGACCGTGACCTCGCGGTCGGCCTGGACCGGGCCGCCCGCCTCGCGCGCGGCGAGCGGCTCACCGACGCCCTGCTGGCGTTGGGGGCGAGCCTCGGGCTCTCCGCGCGGGTCCTCCCCCCCTGCGACGAGCCCCTCCGCACCCGGGTGCGTGCGCGCGACCGCGACCGACCGCTGCAGGAGTGGTTGATCCTCGCTCGCGGCGAGGGGCCCGTGCAGGACGTCGCGTTCCCCGGCGCCGAGCGCGCCCGCCTCACCGCGGAGGTGGCCGACGCGATCACCTCCGCCCGCGCGATCGTCATCGGTCCGTCGAACCCGGTCATCTCCATCGGCCCGATCCTCGCCGTGCCCGGGCTGCGCGAGGCGCTGGCCGCCGCTTCCGCGCCCGTCGTCGCGGTCTCGCCGCTCGTGCGGGGCCGCGCGGTCAAGGGCCCGACGGAGGCGTGCCTGGCCTGGGCCGGGTGGCCGCTCTCCTCGGGGGGTATCGCCGCGGAGTACGCGGGGGTCATCGACGGCCTGGTCGCCGACGAGCCCGCCCCCGGGCTCCCCACCCGCGTCGCCGACGTGCTGATGGACGGCCCGGAGGGGCGCCGGCGCGTCGCGGCCGAGGCGCTCGCACTGGCCTCCGAGCTCTCGTAAGTACGCTCGCCCGGTCCGTGGCCACCCTCGCCGTCCTGCCCGTCAAGTCCTTCGAGCGCTCCAAGCAGCGCCTCGGCGACGGCCTCCCCGGCGGCCCGCGACGGGCGCTCGCCGAGGCGATGTTCACCGACGTCCTCACCGCCCTGCGCCGGACGGAGGGCCTCGACGGGATCATCGTGGTGACCGGCGACATCACCGCGCAGCAGGTGGCCGGCGGTCACGGCGCCGACGTCGTGGAGGACAAGATCGAGCGCGGCCAGAGCTTCGCCGCCGACGTCGGCGTGCGCCGCGCCCGCGACCGCGGGGCGCGCCGGGCGCTGCTCGTCCCCGCCGATTGCCCCGCCCTCGATCCCCTCGAGCTCGCCCGGTTCCTCGGCCGGGCGCCGGGTGCCGTGCCCGACGCCATCATCGTCCCCGACCGCCACGGCACGGGCACGAACGCCCTGCTGCTCACCCCCCCCGACGCCCTGGCGCCCGCCTTCGGTCCCGACTCGCTCAACCGCCACGTCGAGCGCGCGCGCTCCACCCAGGTGAGCCACGAGGTCGTCCCCCTCCCCTCCCTCGGCCTCGACGTCGACACCCTCGAGGATCTCGCCGCCCTGCGCGAGCACCTCGACACCACCCGCGGCGGCGCCGCCCACACCCGCGGATTGCTCAACCAGCTCGCGCGCGCCGCCGGCCCCGCGGGCTGACGGCATCGTGGGCCGGCTCGAGGCGGTCGCGGTCGACGGCCTGCCCGAGATCACCGCCGGCGCGGACCTGGCCGCCCTCATCGCCGGCGCGGGCGAGTCGATCGGTGCGCACGACGTCGTGGTCGTCGCGCACAAGGCGGTCTCCAAGGCGGAGGGCCGCGTCCGCCTTCTCGCCGACGTGCAGCCGGGCCCGCGGGCACGGGAGCTCGCCGGGACCCTGGGCAAGGAGCCGGGCGCGGTCCAGGTCATCCTCGACGAGAGCGCCGAGGTGCTGCGGGCCGAGCGCGGCGTGCTCATCTGCGTGACGCCCCACGGCTTCGTGTGCGCCAACGCCGGCGTCGACGCCTCGAACGCGCCGGAGGGCGCGCTCGTACTCCTCCCCGAGGACCCGGACGCCTCCGCCCGTGCGCTCCGGGACGGCCTGCGGGCGCGCCTCGGAGTCGCCCCGGCCGTCCTCGTGACCGACTCCTTCGGGCGGGCGTGGCGTCACGGGCAGTGCGACGTCGCGCTGGGCTGCGCGGGCCTGCGCCCGCTCGAGGACTGGCGCGGACGGACCGATGCGCACGGGCGGGAGCTGCGCGCGACGTGGATCGCGGTGGCCGACCAGGTCGCCGCGGCGGCCGATCTCGTGCGCGGAAAGGACGAGCGCCTTCCGGTCGTCGTGGTGCGGGGCCTGGGCGGGCACGTGGGCCCCGAGGACGGTCCCGGCGCGCGCGCACTCGTCCGACCGGCTCGGGAGGATCTGTTCCGCTCGACTAGCCGGAGGGCGCGCCCATCGCGTGGAAGCCGCCGTCCACATGGAGGATCTCACCGGTGATCCCCCGGGAGGCGTCGGAGAGGAAGAAGGCGATCGCGTCGGCGACGGGCGTGGGGTCGCCGAGGTCCCACCCCAGGGGAGCCATCTCCTCCCAGCGGGAGGCGAGCTCGGAGACCCCGGGGATGGAGCCCGCGGCCAGCGTCTTCAGCGGCCCGGCGGCCACGAGGTTCACGCGGATCCCGCGCGGGCCGAGGTCGCGCGCGCAGTAGCGCGCCACGGACTCGAGCGCGGCCTTGGCCACCCCCATCCAGTCGTAGACGGGCCAGGCGCGCTGCCCGTCGAAGTCGAGCCCGACGATGCTGCCCCCGCGCGGCATGAGCGGGCCGAGCGCGGCGGCCAGCGCGGCGAGCGACCACGCCGAGACCCGGAAGGCGTGCTCGGCGCTCTCGGGCGGCGTGGAGAGGAAGCGCCCGCCCAGGGCGTCCTCCGGCGCGAAGGCGATCGCGTGCAGTACTCCGTCGACCCCGTCCCAGCGCTCGCGCAGCGTCGCCGCCAGCGCGGTGAAGTCGTCCGGCTTGGAGGCGTCGAGCTCGAGCACGTCGGGCGGGCTGGGCAGCGACTCCGCCGCCCTGGCCGTCAATCGGGCCACGCGCCCGAAGGAGGTGAGCACGACCTCCGCCCCGGCCTCCTGGAGGGCGGCGGCGGCGGCGTGGGCGATCGAGTCCCGCGTGATGACCCCGGTGACGACGATGCGCTTCCCCGCGAGGCTCATCCCGCGCCCACCGTCCCGGTCCGCGATCCCCTCACCGCGCGAGCATGTCAAACGCGAGGGCCAGGCGCGCGCGGGTCTCCCCCGGCTCCACCACCTCATCGACCCAGCCGCCACGCCCCGCGGCGTCGGCGCTGAGGTGCTCGGCGGCGTACTCGAGGGTACGCTCGGCCCGGACCTCCTCCGACTCGCGCCGGAAGATCACATCGACGGCCGCCTTCGGGCCCATGACGCCGATCTGCGCGCTGGGCCAGGCGAGGGCGAGGTCGGCCCCGAGGCCCCGGGAGTTCATGGTGATGAAGGCCCCGCCGTAGGCCTTGCGCAGCACGACGGTCACCTTGGGCACCGTGGCCTCCGCGAAGGCGCGCAGGAGGCCCGCGCCGAGGCGGATCACGCCCGCCGCCTCCTCGCGCGGCCCCGGCATGAAGCCGGGGGTGTCGACGAGGACGAGCAGCGGCACCCCCGCGGCGTTGCAGCGGGTCACGAAGCCGGCGCCCTTCTGCGCGGTCTCGGCGTCGAGCACCCCCCCGCGGTAGCGGGGCTGGTTGGCGATGACGCCCACCGAGCGACCCTCGAGCCGGACCCAGCCGCACATGAGGCTCCGGGCCCAGCGCGGGCACCACTCGAGCAGGGAGTCCCGGTCGGCGATGCCGGCGAGCGCGTCGCGCACGTCGTAGACGCGCCGGGGATCGGCGGGGACCGCGGCCGACGGATCCTCGAGGAGGGGGGCGCGGGGCGGGATCGGGTCGGGCGCGAGGCGGCCCAGGAGATCGCGGGCGACCGCCGCGGCGCCGGGCGCGTCGTCGGCGAGGAGGTGCGCGACGCCGTTGGCCCCCTGCACGCGCGGGCCGCCGAGGGTCGCCGGGTCGACGTCCTCGCCGAGGACCTCGCGGACGACCCCGGGGCCCGTGAGGAACATCCGGGCATCCTCGGTCATCACGACCCAATCGCCGAGGGCGGGTCCGTAGCACGCGCCCCCGGCGCTCGTTCCGCACACGAGCGCGATCTGCGGCACGCGGCCGGTCAGGGCGACGGTGGCCCGGAAGACGCGCGCGTAGCCGTCGAGTGCCGCGGTGCCCTCCCCGATCCGCGCGCCCCCGGAGGCGACCCAGCCCACGACGGGCGCCTCGGCGCGGGCGGCGAGCTCGAGGGCGCGCACGAGGGTGTTGGCGTGCGCGACGCCGAGAGACCCGCCGAGCCATCCCGGGTCCTGGGCGTAGGTGACCACCGGGCGGCCGTCGATGCGGCAAAGGCCGGCGACGACCCCGTCGCCGGAGCGCCCGGCCGGGCCCTCGGCGGCCGAGCGGATCGGCGCGAAGGAGCCCGGGTCGCAGAGCAGTTCGATCCGCTCGCGCGGAGTCGTGGCGGGGGCGGAGCGGGGAATGGCGGCGACGGCCATCAGCGCGCGCCCCGGAACGCGAGCACGACGTTGTGCCCCCCGAACCCGAAGGAGTTCGAGAGAGCGAGGGGAGCCTTGCCGTTGGGGTTCTCCAGCACGCGCGCCCGCTCGGGCACGTAGTCGAGGTCCAGCTCCGGGTCCGGTTCTTCGAGGCCGAGCGTCGGCGGGATCACCCCGCGCCGCATGGCGAGCAGGGTGGCCACCGCCTCGACGGCCCCGGAGGCGCCGAGCAGGTGCCCGATCGCCGACTTCGTCGAGGAGATCGGGACGCGGTGCGCGTCCTCCCCGAGCGCGCGCTTCAGGGCGACGGTCTCCGCCGCGTCGTTGAGCGGTGTCGAGGTCCCGTGGGCGTTGACGTAGGCGACGTCGGCGGGGGTCGCGTCGGCGTCCTTGAGCGCGAGCGTGATCGCGCGTGCCGCCGCCTCCCCCTCGGGCTCGGGGGCCGTGAGGTGGAAGGCGTCCGCCGTGGACGCGAAGCCCACGAGCTCGCCGAGGATCCGGGCGCCACGGGCGCGGGCCGCCTCGGCCTCCTCGAGGACGAGGATGCCCGCCCCCTCCCCCATGACGAAGCCGTCGCGACGGGCGTCGAAGGGCCGGGAGATCCCCGAGGTCGAGAGCGCCTGCATCGCGGCGAAGGAGCCGCGGGCGAAGGGCGTGAGCGTCGCCTCCGCTCCTCCCGCCACGACGGCGTCGGCGTCCCCGTAGCGGATCATCCGCGCGGCGTCGCCGAGTGCCTGCGCTCCCGCCGCGCAGGCGGAGACCGTCGCGTAGACGGGCCCGCGCAGGCCGTGGCGCATCGCGATGCCCGCCGCGGCGGCGTTGCCCATGAGCATGGGGATCCCCAGCGGCGAGAGCGGCTTGGGCCCGCGCGCCACGAGCACGGCCGCCTGGTCCTCGAAGACCGCCAAGCCGCCGATCCCGCTCGCCACCACGCAGCCGATCCGCTCGGACGGGTAGGGGACCTCCTCCGCCCAGCCCGCGGACGCGACGGCCTCGCTGCCTGCCGCGAGGGCGAGCTGGGCGAAGCGGTCAGAGCGCCGGATCTCCTTCTTGGCGAGGTGCTCGCCGGGCTCGAACTCCCGGCACGTCCCCTCCCCGTCGACGATCCCGACCTCCCCGGCCGCCCAGCGGTCGATGAGGGCGTCGGCCCCGATCCCGAGCGGCGTGACCGCCCCGACCCCGGTGACGACGACCCTGCGGCGCATCAGGCCGCGCGCGCGACGATGAGGTCGATGACGTCGCCGACGGTGGAGAGCTCCTTCATGTCCTCGGACTTGATCTCCACGCCGTAGTCCTCCTCGGCGATCTGGGCGAGCTCGACGAGGTCGAGCGAGTCGACGTCGAGTGCCTCGAACGAGGCCTCGCGCGTGACCTTGCCCTCGGGGCCGAAGGACTCGATGGCCCCGACCACCCGCTTCTCGACGGTTTCGGCGGTGACTGATGTGCTCATTCGCTTCACTCCTTGATCAGGCGGACAGGCCGCCATCGACGGTGAGGACCGACCCGGTGACATAGCTCGCACCCTCGGAGACGAGGAAGGCGACGCATGCCGCCACCTCCTCGGGGGTGCCCATCCGGCGTGCGGGCACGAGATCCGCGAGCGAGCCATCGAGGCCTTCGGTCATGTCGGTGGCCACGAGGCCGGGGGCGACGGCGTTCACGGTAACGCCGCGCCGGGCGACCTCGGCGGCCACCGTCTTCGTGAAGCCGACGAGCCCGGCCTTGGCCGCGGCGTAGTTGGCCTGCCCCGGGTTCGCGCGTTGTCCGACGATCGACGCCATGTTCACGATGCGCCCGAACCGGGCGCGGAGCATGGGCCGCAGCGCGCGTCGCGTGGCGCGGAAGGCGGCGGTGAGGTTCGTGTCCACGACGGTCGTCCACTCGTCGTCGGTGAGGGCGGGCGCGAGGTTGTCGGCGCTCACCCCGGCGTTGTTGACGAGGACGAGGATGGGGCCGAAGCGCTCCTCCAGGGCGGCGAACGCCGCCTCGAGCTGCTCAGGATCGCGCACGTCGCCACCGAGCGCGACGCCGCCGAGCTCGTCGGCGAGCGCCTCCGCGGGGGCGGCCTGGGTCCGGTACCCGACGCCGACGGGCCAGCCCTCGGCGGCCAGCGCGCGCGCGACCGCCGCGCCGATCCCCCGGCTCCCGCCCGTCACGAGCGCGCACCCCTCATGGCTCAACCCCATCTCAGGACCGCCCCACCCCACGTGAAGCCGGCTCCGAAGGCCGCCAGGGCCACCGTGCTGCCGGTCTGCAACCGGCCGTCCGCGCGTGCCGCGTCGAGCGCGAGGGGCAGGGTCGCCGCGGAGTTGTTACCGAGGGTCGCGATGGACTCGACGACGCGGTCGGGCGGCAGGTCGAGCTTCGTGGCGACCGCCCGGAGGATCCGCGCGTTGGCCTGGTGGAGGACCCAGAGATCGATGTCGTCAGGTTGGCAGCCGGCCTGGGCCACGGCCTCGAGGAGCACCTCGCCCATCCGCGCCACCGCATGCTTGAACACCTCGGGGCCGTCCATGCGCAGGACCCCCTCCTCCCGCCGCCCGATGAGCTTCTCGGCGTGGGCGCCGTCGGCGCGCAGGAGGACCGGACCCACGCGGTCGGTCCCCTCCGTGGCGCCGAGGACGATCGCCCCCGCCCCGTCGGAGAACAGCGCGGCGGTGGCGCGGTCCTTCCAGTCCGTCCAGCGCGAGAGGAAGTCCACCCCGATCACGAGGACGTGCTCGGCCCGGCCGGACTCGATGGCGGCCGTGCCGGTGCTCAGGGCGGCGAGGAAGGCGGAGCAGGCCGCGCCCACGTCCCACGCCCCGGCGCGGGTGGCGCCGAGCGCGTGGGCGACCAGGGGCGCGGCGTTCGGGGTGATCTCGTCCGCGGCGACGGTGCCCACGAGGACGAGATCGAGGTCCGCGGGCGAGACCCCGGCCCGCTCCAGCGCCTGGCGCCCCGCGGCGGTGGCGAGGTCGGAGAGGCGCTCGTCGGGCCGCGCGTGGCGGCGCTCGCGGATGCCCGTGCGCGAGAGCATCCACTCCGGGTCGACGCCCGCGCACGCGGCGACCTCCTCGGTGGACACCACGCGATCGGGCAGGGCGATACCCACCGCGAGGGGGGCGGCTCCGACCGTGGTGAGGGAGGCCCCGGGGGCCAGGGGTGCGACGGTGAGCGCCTCAGACACGGATGGCCTCCCGCGGAAGCGTGCGCTTCACGAGCCCGGTGAGCACCCGGCCGGGACCCACCTCGGCGAAGGTGCGTGCGCCCGCGGCGTGGAGGGCGAGCAGCACCTCGCGCCAGCGCACGGGGCGGACCATCCCCTCGGCGAGGTTCCAGCGCGGATCCTCGACCGGCGCCGCGCTCACCCCCGAGATCACGGGAAAGCGCGGCGGGGAGAACGACACCCGGTCGAGCGCCGCACGGAAGGGAGCGACGGCCGGGGCCATGAGCGGGGAATGGAAGGCCCCGGCGACGGGGAGGTCCGTGGCCCGCAGCCCGGTCTCCCTGACCGCCACGGCGGCGGTCGGCAACGCGTCACGGGGACCCGACAGGACGACCTGCTCCGGCGAGTTGTCGTTGGCCACCACGAGGCCGTGGGCCTCGGCGAGCGCCGGCGCGAGCTCGGCCGCGCCCGGCCCCATCACCGCGAGCATCCCGCCCTCGCGCGCTTGGCCCATGAGCTGCCCGCGCAGGACGACGAGGTCGAGGGCCGAGGGCTCGGACACCGCGCCCGCGACCACGAGCGCGGTGATCTCCCCCAGGGAGTGACCGGCGGCCCAGCCCGGGGGCTCGAGGTCGTCGCGTTCCGCCCACGCGGCCAGGGAGGCGGCGAAGATCGCCGGCTGGGCCCACTCCGTCCCCTCGTCGGTCCGGGCGAAGCACTCCTCCCCCACCGCCTGCAGGAGGTCGGGCCGCACGCGCTCGACGCGCTCACGCATATTAGGCTCCTGGGAGCCCTGGCCGGGGAAGAGGACGGCGAGGTCGGACATCGTCTACCACCTCTACCGCCCGTGCGCATGGGCGGCACACCGGATGGCGCGTCAACCCCCCGGATGGGGGGTCCGGCGGGTCAGCTCATTCCCAGGCGCTGCGCACGCTGGACCGCCTCGGCGCGGTTGCGCGCCCCGAGCTTCCGGTAGAGCGTGCTCGTGTGCTCCTTGACGGTGTGGTGCGAGAGGTGCAGGGCGGCGGCGATCTCCCGGTTCGTCCGACCCTGGGCGATCCCCTCGAGGACCTCCTGCTCGCGCTCGGACAACGGCGGCGCGGGGCCCTCCTCGGGTGCGGCGAACAGCGTCCCGCCCTCCCCCACCGCCCGCACGGCGGCCACGAGCACGCCCGCGCCCCGCTCCTTGCCCACGAAGCCGCTGGCGCCCGCCGCGCGCGCGGCGACCGCGGAGAGGCGACCCGCTCCGGAGATGAACAGCACCCGGGTGCCCGGGGAGAGCGCGCGGATCTGCTCGCAGATCTCCGCGCCCGACTCGTGACCGACGAAGAGGTCGACGAGGGCGATGTCCGGCCTCCAGCGTTCGGTGAGGGCGAGCGCCTCGGCCCCGTCGTGCGCCGCGAGGCAGCGCTCCACCCACGGCTGCTCGCCGAGGAGGGTGCGCAGGCCCCAGTGGACGACGTCGTGATCGTCGACCACGAGGACGCGCAGGCTCACGGCGCCCCGGGCAGGACGAGGCGCACCCGCCACTCCCCCCTCCGATGGGGACCGAACTCCACCACCCCGCCGTGCTCGAGCGCGTCGAAGGCGGCGAGGCGCAGGCCCATCGCCGCCCCCCGGGTCCCCTCCCGCGCGCCGTCGTTGCGGACCTCGATGAACCAGGCGCCGTCCCGGGCCCCCACCTCGACCTCGACCCGCGTCGGCGCGGCGTGCTTGCGGACGTTGCGCAGCGCCTCGGCCAGCACGGTCTGGGCCAGCGCCTCGGCGTGCGGGGGTACGTCGGCGCCGTCGGCCCACGTCACCGAGACGGGAAGCGGGGGCCGGTGGGAGGGCAGCCGGTCGAGCTCCTCGCGCAGGGTGCGCCCCGTGGCGCGCGGCGGCTGGGGCGGGCGCTGGAGGGTCGTGCGCAGCTCGGTCGTGGCCTCGGCGATCTCCTCGGCGCAGCGCTGCCGGGCGTCCGCGCTCAGCTCTCCCCCGCTGCCGAGCACGAGCGAGACCCCGAACAGCCGCTGGAGGACGCGCTCGTGGAGCTCTCGCGAGAGGTTCAGACGGTCGGAGAGCCGGCGGGCGCGCTCGGTCTGGCGCACGGCGATCCGGGTCGACGCGGCGAGGCCGAGCACCTTCCCGCTCAGGTGCAGGAGGTGGCGCTCGGTGTCGGTGAGCGCGAACCTGGCGCCGTTGCGATCGGCCACCAGCACCCCGTACCACTGCCCGGCGGCGGAGAGCGGCGTGCAGGTCAGCGTCGTGAGCCCGAGGGCACCCGCCAGGCCGACCGGCACCTCCTGGTCCAGGTTCTCCGAGGACTCGATCACGCGGTCCTCCTCGAGCGCGCGGCGGGCGATCGGGGTCGTCTCGACCGTCAGGTCGTAGGCGCCGAGCTCCTCGGCGTCGAGGCCATGGGCACCGACGAGGGACACCTCGTGACGGCCGGCGTCGTAGAGCCAGATGCCCGCCCGGTCCATGCGGCTGAAGCGGCACACCGCGGAGCACAGCCGGCCGTAGTACTCCTGCTTCGGCGCGCCGCTCGCGATCTCCCCGAGCAGGGAGACGGCGAGGTCGAGCGCCTGCTCGAGGGGGACGACCGGGCGGTCGGTGTCGATCACGCCGCCGCGGCGGCGGGCAGCGGATAGGCGCGCCGGCGGTCGTAGAGCGTCGTGCGCTCCGCCGCCGGGCGCCCGGCGCGGTGGGCCGCGGCCACCAGGTCGTGGGGGTCGAGCCGCACGCCGTGCCGGGCGCCCGCCAGCCGGGAGATGCTCTCCTCCATGAGGGTCCCCCCGAGGTCGTTGACCCCCCAGCGCAGGGCCTCCGTCGCGGCGTCGAGGCCCATCTTCACCCAGCTCGCCTGGAGGCTCGGCACCGTCCGGCCCAGGGCGAGGCGGAACACCGCGGTGTGCTTGAGGTTCTCCTCGGAGGAGATCTCGGCGATCCCGTGCGTGCGCCCCAGCAGCGTCTGGAACGGGATGAAGGAGAGCGGCACAAACTCGGTGATCCCGCCGGTGCGCTCCTGCAGCGCGCGGATGACGCGCATGTGCTCGGCGAGCTCCCACGGCTCCTCCACGTGGCCGAACATCACGGTCGCCGTGGAGCGCAGGCCGCTCTCGTGCGCGGCGGTGACGATCTCCACCCAGCGCCCCGCGGGAAGCTTGTTGGGGGAGATCCGCTCGCGGACCCCGTCGTGGAGCACCTCAGCCGCGGTGCCGGGAACGGAGCCCAGGCCGGCGGTGCGCAGCCGGGCGAAGACCTCGCTCACGCCCAGCCCCGACGCCGTGCACATGTGGTCGACCTCCATGGGCGAGTAGGCGTGGAGGTGGATCTCCGGCGCCTCGGAGTGGACGACCCGCAGCCAGCGCTCGTAGTGCCCGAGGCCCCAGTCGGGGTGGATGCCCGACTGCATGCACACCTCGGTCGCGCCGTAGGCCACCGCCTCTCTGACCCGGTGACGGAGCTCGTCCTCGTCGTGGGTGTAGGCGCCGGGCGAGCGCTTGCCCTGCCCGAAGCCGCAGAACGCGCAACCGACGATGCAGACGTTCGAGACGTTGACGTTGCGATTGACGACGAACGTGACCTCGTCGCCCGCGAGCTCGGCGCGGAGCTCGTCGGCGGCCTGGCGCAGGTCCTCGATCGCCTCGGGCCGGTCCTCCGCGAAGAGCGCGGTGAGCTCCTCCGGGGTGAGCGCGGCGCCCGCGCGGCCGCGGGCGATCGCGGCCGGCACGAGATCGCGGCGCACCGCCCGCTCCTCGCGTCGCCCGCTCCCGCGGCGGGGGATGAACGACCAGAACCGCTCGCGGACGACGTCGAACACCCCCTGGGCCATCCACTCCGGCGCGAGGTACTGCGGGTAGACGCACAGGCGCTCGGTGAGGGCGACACCCTCGAACTCGAGCCGGCGCCGGACCTGCGTCGGGCTCGGGAAGGGGTGCTCGGGGGAGATGTGGTCGCCGTTGGCGCTCAGGCCGCCGAGGTCCGTCGCGCCGGCGCGCACGAGCTCGGGCCAGAAGTCCGAGAGGTTCGGGGGGATCTGGATCCCGACGCCGGGCAGGCGCTCGCGCGCGGCGCGCACGAGGTCCTCCATGTCCGCGATGGTCACCGGGGTGGCCCAGGCCGGGAGCGGCAGGTCCGGCCCGTCGGACACCCCCGTGCGCCAGAAGTTCTCGGCCGCTTCCGTCGCGATCTCGGCGGGCTCCTCGCCGTGGAAGCGGCGGTGGGGGACGAAGTTCTGGAGGATGACCTCCTGCAGGTGGCCGAGCTCGGCGTGGACGGCGGCGAGCGCGTCGAGCGCCATCAGGCGATCCTCCGGGGTCTCCCCGATGCCCACGAGGATCCCGCTCGTGAACGGGATGCGCAGCTCGCCGGCGGCGCGGATCGTCGCCAGCCGGGCGGCGGGCTGCTTCGTGGGCGAGCCGCGGTGGGCGTCGAGGTCGATGCGCGTGGACTCGAGCATGAGCCCCTGGGAGGCCGTGACCTCGCGGAGCCTGATGAGGTCGTTGCCGTCCAGGACCCCGAGGTTCGTGTGCGGGAGCAGACCGCGCTCGAGCGCGCGCTCGCACGCCCAGACCACGTAGGCGGTGAAGTCCGCGAAGCCGAGCTCGTCGAGCCGCGCGCGCACGCCGGGATGCTCGTCGGGCCCCTCGCCGGTGAGGACGAGGAGCTCCTTGACCCGGCGCGCCGCCGCCCGGTCGAGCAGCGCGATGACCTCGTCGGGGGCGTGTAGGTGCGGCTGGTGGGTCGCGAACGCGCAGTAGGAGCAGTAGCACCGGCACGTCCGCGAGAGCGACAGCGTCACGTTGCGGGAGAACGTCACGCGGCGCATCGCGCCGGAGGCTAGCGGCGGCGGCCGGGCGCCGCCGGGCGGGTCAGCCGGTGACCCCGGCGGGCTCGTCGGCCCGCACGTCGCGCTCGTTGGGCACGCAGTGCGTCATGACGTCGCCGACGGTGCGCCGCCCGTTGCGGCCCAGGTTGGCGCGCCGCTGCTGCTCGGCGTCGGTGAGGCGCTGCGTCTCGAGCGGGGGCAGGTGGCGGACGTCGTCGGCGGTGATACCCACGGCCTCGGAGACGGCGTGTCCGAGCTCGTCCTCGATCATGTACAGGTGCCACATCATCCGCTCCTGGATGTGGCGCGGGCACTGGCCGAGCGCGTCGGCGAGGTTGGCGACGAGCTCGTCCTTCTCCCAGTCCTCGGAGAGGAGGTAGCGCTCGGCGGGCTGGGTGTAGTCATCGGTCCGGGGGATGGGCGCCCGGGTGAGGCGCCCCTGGAGGACCGGGCCCACCTCGTCTTGCGCCGCGCCCCCCGCCTCCGCCAGCCCGCCCTGCACGGAGGGCTCGTAGTTGACGTGGGCGTTCTCCCCCGTCGCGTCGACCGCGTAGGTCATCTGGCCGTCGCGCTGGTTCGTGGCGACGCCCGCCCGTGCCGCCTGGGCCTGGTTGACCGGGAGCTGGAGGTAGTTCGGGCCGACCCGGTGGCGCTGGGTGTCGGAGTAGGAGAACGTGCGCCCGACGAGCATCTTGTCGTCGGAGAAGTCCAGCCCGTCGACGAGCACGCCGGTCCCGAACGCGATCTGCTCGTTCTCGGCGAAGACGTTCTCCACGTTGCGGTTCAGGACCATCCGGCCCACCGGCCGCGGCGGGAAGAGGTTCTCGGGCCACACCTTCGTGTCGTCGAGCGGGTCGAACGGCAGCTCGGGGTGCTCGTCGTCGCTCATCATCTGGACCTGGAGCTCCCACTCGGGGTACTCGCCGCGCTCGATCGCCTCGTGGAGATCCTTGGAGTGGGGACCGAGGTCCTCGGCCTGCACGGCGGCGGCGTCGGCGGAGCTCCAGCTCCGGACGCCCTGCTTCGGGATCCAGTGGTACTTGACGAGGACGGTCTCCCCGGCCTCGTTGACCCACTTGTAGGTGTTGACCCCGAAGCCCTGCATATAGCGGTAGGAGGCGGGGATGCCGCGCGGGGAGTACAGGAGCATCGCCATGTGCAGCGACTCGGGCGTCTGGGAGATGAAGTCGAGCTGGCGCCACGGCTCCTGGCGGAAGGTGACCGGGTCGGGCTTCTGGGAGTGGATGAAGTCGGGGAACTTGATGGCGTCCCGGATGAAGAAGACGCCGAGGTTGTTGCCCACGAGGTCCCAGTTGCCGTCCTCGGTGTAGAACTTCACCGCGAACCCGCGGGGGTCGCGCGCGGCCTCCGAGGAGTCGCGGCCGCCGGCGACGGTCGAGAAGCGCACGGCGACGGGGGTCTTGCTCCCCCGCTCGGCGAGCAGCTGCGCGCGGGTGAACCTCGCGATGGGCTCGTCCCCCCAGGCGCCGTAGGCCTCGAACTCTCCGTAGGACGTGAACCCGCGCGCATGGACGACGCGCTCGGGGATGCGCTCGCGGTCGAAGTGGGAGATCTTCTCCAGGAACTGGTAGTTCTCGAGCGTCGCGGGGCCGCGGGCTCCCACCGTGCGTTGGTTCTGGTTGTCGTGGACGGGATGGCCCTGACGGTTGGTCAGGGTGCGGTGGTCGTCGATGCTCATGCGCTCGCCCTCGTCGTCGTGCAGGTCTCTCCTGACCACCGTACCCTCGCCGCGGATGCGACGGCGTGTGGCGGCCCTCCTCCTCGCGGCGATCGTGGTCGTGGTGGGCGGGTGCGGCGCCCAGGCGTCCGTGTCCGGGAGCGAGGACGTCCGGGCTCCTCCTCGACTTCACCCCGAACGCGGTCCACGCCGGCATCTACACCGCGCGCGCCCGGGGCTTCGACGGCGACGAGGGCGTCCGCCTGCACATCCGGGTGCCCGGACAGAGCACGGATGCGGTCCGGCTCCTGGCCGCGGGCCGGGTCGATCTCGCGGTCCTCGACATCCATGACCTCGCGCTCGCGCGCCGGCGCGGCGTGGACATCGTGGGGGTGATGCCCCTCGTCCAGCGGCCGCTGGCCGCGGTGATCGCCGCCCCGGGGGTGCGCTCGCCCCGGGCGCTGGCCGGGCGTCGGGTCGGGGTGACGGGCCTGCCGAGCGACGAAGCCGTGCTGCGCTCGATCGTGCGGGGCGCGGGCGGCGATCCGGCACGGGTGCGGATCACCCAGATCGGCTTCGGGGCGGTCGGCGCGCTGCTGGCCCGGCGGGTGGACGGGGCCACCGCGTTCTGGAACGTGGAGGGGGTCGTCGTGCACCGCCGGCGCCCGGGGTTCCGGGTCTTCCGGGTCGACGACTTCGGTGCGCCGCCCTACCCCGAGCTCGTGCTCTGCGCCACGCGGCGGACCCTGCGCGAACGTCCCGAGGCGGTCCGCGGCACGGTGCGCGCGCTGCGACGCGGCTACGAGCAGGTCCTCACCGACCCGGAGTCCTCGCTGGCCGACCTCGAGCAGGGGACGCGGGGGCTGGATCGGACGCTGCTGGCCGCCGAGCTCGACGCGGTCACCCCCGCGTTCTTCGACGCGCACGACCGGGCCGGCGTGTTCGACCGGAGGCGCCTGCAGGCGTGGGCGCGCTGGGAGGCGGAGTTCGGAATCGTGCCCTCGCCGCCCGACGTCGCGCGCGCGTTCGCGTTCTCGCTGTGAACGTCGATCGCGCGGAGCTGCTCGTGGCCGCGGGGAACGCGTTCCTCGTGGGGGCGCTGACCGAGCGCCAGGCGCGGCGGGCGTGCGCGCTGAAGTTCGACCGGCACGCGCCGGAGCTCGTCACCCTCCTGGGCGGTGTCGACCTCCTCCGCGTCGCCGGCCCGGAGCGCGCGGCCGTGCGGAGGGAAGGGGCTTGGAGGACGCTGGTCCCGGAGGCCGCGTTCTCCGCGGGGAAGTGGCGGGTGACGTGGCGGGAGTCCGATGGAGAGCAGCCGGCGGCGCCCCCGTCGGTCGAGGTGGCGGCGGAGGCGCTGGGGCGCGAGCTCGACGAGGCGCTGGCCGCCCTTCCCGCCGCCGGGCGTGAGGCGCGGGTCCTGCTGACGGCGCGCGCGACGCTGCGCGGCGAGCCCTCGCCCACCGCGAGCCCGATCCGCCGCCTGCGCACACGCCTCGGCCAGGGGCCGCCCCCCGCGCCGCGCGCGAGCGCGATCGCCGGGGGCGAGCTTCCCGCCGCCTACCCCGAGCCCGCCCGCCGCCTGTTCCGCGCCGCGATCGAGTCCGAGCGCGACACCCCGGCCGCCCGCGCCGCCCGCGCCGCCGCCCTGGCCACCCTTCCCTGACCCCCCACGCGCTATCCAGCGAGGAGCGCGGCCACCAACTGAGGGCCCTCGCGAGCCATCCGGGAGCGCGGGACCACGCGGTCGAGCCCGGCGGCCTCCGCCTTCGTGCGCACGTCGGCCTCGACGTGTGAGTAGAAGGCGAGGGTCTTCGCGCCGGCGAGGTCGAGTCCCGTCACCGCGGCGAGCCGCTCGTCCGCGTCGGCGGTGAGGTCGACGATCACCGCAGCGGATCCCGGCCCCTCCCGCTCGAGCGCCTCCGTCGAGCTCGCGAGCACCGCCTCGTGTCCCGCCGCCCGGAGCATCCCGAGCACGTTGGACCCGAAGAGCAGGTCAGGCACCCAGGCGACGACGCGCGCCATCACTGCGCGCGCAGGCGCCGGAACTCGCGGCGCGCGGACTCGGGGCGGCCCCACATCTGGGTCACCTCGACCCGGCCCGAGCGCACCTGACGCACCGCGAGCTCCCCGTCGATCCGCGCCTCGTCGAGGAGGCGCAGGGCGGCGTGGGTCGCGGGGGCCGACGCGGCATGGCCGAAGCGATGGGCGACGGGGATCCGCCAGTGCCAGTCGTGGCGCGAGTAGGGCTGGGAGTTGCACGTCACCAGGTACACCGCCGCGTCGACGTACCGCGTCTCGTCGAAGATGCGCACGTCGAGCTCGAGGTCCGTCCAGTCGTCGGGCAGCGAGTCGAGCACGGCCTGGAAGTCGTCGGCGAGGGCCATCGGCCGACCACGCTAGCCGACGAAGGTGTCGACGAGCAGGAAGAGGTTCAGGGCGATGATGAGCCCGGCGACGGCGAACGCCACGAGGGTGGTGCCCCGGCCGTTGACCAGCGAGCCCATGACGTCCCGGCGCCGCGTGAGCAGGACGAGCGGAACGAGGGCGAAGGGGATTCCGAAGGACAGGACGACCTGCGAGATGACGAGCGTGCGGCTGGGCTCCAGGCCGACCGCGAGCACGGTGAGCGCGGGCGCCATCGTCACCATCCGGCGCAGGACCAGGGGGATCGTCCGCGCGATGAAGCCCTGCATGACGACCTGCCCGGCGTACGTGCCGACGCTGGAGGCCGCGGCTCCCGACGCCAGCAGGGCGAGGGCGAAGGCGAGCGCCGTCCCCTTCCCGGCCAGCGATCCGAACGCGGCGTGAGCGCCCTCGATGGTGTCGACGCCACTCGCGCCCGTCCCGAAGAGGAGGGTTCCCGCAGCGGCGAGCATTGCGAGGTTGATGACCCCGGCGACGGTCAGGGCGATGATCACGTCGACCCGCAGGAAGCGCGCGATGTGACGGCGCTCGGCGTCGTCGTGGGCGGGGATCCGCCCGGCGGTCAGCGCCGAATGGAGGTAGACGACGTGGGGCATGACGGTGGCCCCGATGATGCCGGTGGCCAGCAGGACCGCGCCCGTGCCCGAGAAGCCCGGGATGAACCCGGCGGCGATCTCGCCCGCGTTCCCGCCGATCTGGAGGGTGTCGTAGAGGAAGCCGAGCAGGATGACCCCCAGCAGGCCGGCGATCGCGAGCTCGAAGCGCCGGTGCCCGCGGGCCTGGAGGGCGAGCAGCCCGAAGGCGACGACCGCCGTGATGAGCCCGGCCGGGAAGAGCGGGATGTCGAAGAGCAGGTTGAGCGCGATGGCCGCGCCGATGAACTCGGCCAGGTCGGTGGCCATCGCCATGAGCTCGGCCTGGATCCACAGCCCGACGGTGACGGGGCGGGGGAAGTGCTCACGGCAGAGCTCGGGGAGGTTCTGGCCCGTCGCCACCCCGATCTTGGCCGACAGGTGCTGGATGAGCATCGCCATGAGGTTCGCCGCGAGGACGACCCAGAGCAGGGCGTAGCCGTATCTCGCGCCGCCCGCGACGTTCGTGGCGAAGTTGCCGGGGTCGACGTAGGCGATCGCCGCCACGAAGGCCGGGCCGAGCAGGGGCAGGACACCGCGCACCCGCCCGCGGGCGCGCAGGCGCTCCAGCGGGGTGGGAGGCGGGGGCGGGGGCGCGACCGGTGCGTCGACCGCGCTCATGAGACCACCTGCATCGCCTGGGCGAGAGCGCCGCCGAGCACGTGCACCTTGTCGCCGAAGCGCACGAAGAGCGGGCCGCCGAAGGGCTGGCGATCCTCGACGGCGAAGGCATCACCCGGGAAGATCCCGCGCTCGCCGAGGTAGCGGAGCATCTCGGGGTCCGAGTCCGTGATGCGCACGAAGCACGCCGTCTCCCCGGGCTCGAGCGCGTCGAGCGTCCGCGTGCGCGGCTCCTCGATCTCCAGGTCGCGCGTGGGGATCGGGTCGCCGTGAGGGTCGTGGGTCGGGTCACCGAGCTTCGCGGAGATCGCCTCCTCGAGCGCCTCGGAGATGTGGTGCTCGAGGACCTCGGCCTCGTCGTGGACGCGGTCCCAGGGGACCTCGAGGGTCTCGGCGAGGTAGAGCTCGAGCAGCCGGTGGTGGCGCAGGACCTCGAGCGCTACGCGCCGGCCCTCGCCCGTGAGCCGTACGCCCCGGTAGGGCACGTGGGAGACCAGCCCGAGCTCGCCGAGCTTCTTCGTCATCCCCGACGCCGAGGCGGCGGTCACGCCGAGGCGCTCGGCGAGGGCGTTGTTGGAGACCGCGCCGCCGGCGTGGCGCTCGAGCGCGTAGATCGCCTTGGCGTAGTCTTCGACAGCAGATGAGACCGCTTCCATGAACCCAACTTACGGCATGCCTGAAATCCTTTCAAGTCAGAACGAGATACTCGTCGGCGCCTGCGGCCTGCTCGACCGCTCGGAGTCGGGCAAGCTCGCCCTCACCGGCTCCGATGCCCGCGGCGTACTCCAGGGCCAGGTCACCAACGATGTCGAGGCCCTCACGCCCGGCACGGGCTGCTATGCCGCCCTGCTCACCAACAAGGGCAAGATGCTGTGCGACCTGCGCGTCCTCGACGCCGGCGAGGAGGTCCTGCTGCTGTGCGAGCGCTCCGGACTGCAGGAGCTCTTCAACGCGCTGCGGCGCGGGCTCGTGGGCTTCGACGCGGAGCTGCACAAACGCACCGTGCAGCGCGGGCTGCTCTCGCTCATCGGTCCCGGGGCGCGCGCCGTGGTCGGGGCGGAGGACCTCCCCGGCGAGGAGCACGCCCACCGCGCAGGGGAGCTGGCCGGGGTCCCCGTCCGGTTCGTCGTGACGGATCTCGGCATAGACGTGCTCTGCCGCGCCGAGGACACCGAGGCGGTCACCGCGGGCATGGTCGACCGCGGCGCCAAGCCCGTCGACGAGGACGCCGCCGAGATCGTCCGCGTGGAGTCGGGCCGCCCGCGCTTCGGCCCCGACCTCGGCCCCACCGTGATCCCCGAGGAGGCCGGCCTCAACGAGCGCGCGGTCTCCTACACGAAGGGGTGCTACGTCGGGCAGGAGACCGTCGCGCGCCTGCACTGGCGCGGGAAGCCCAACCGCCACCTGCGCGGCCTGCGCCTGTCTGCCCCGGCCGAGCCGGGCGCCGCGCTGCGCCTCGGCGAGAAGGAGGTCGGCCGGGTGGCGTCGACGGTCGTCTCCCCCCGGTTCGGCCCGATCGCCCTCGCGCTCGTGCGCCGGCAGGCGGAGCCGGGGACGCAGCTGGCGGTCGGCGAGGCCGGCGTCAGCGCCGAGGTGGTCACGCTGCCGTTCGCCGGCTGACCCAGCTCGTCACCACCTCGGGCGCCGGCGCCGGGCGCAGCGCCAGCGCCGGGGTCTCGGGGTGGGCGGCCACCCACCCGGCCACGATCCGCAGCTCGTCGACCTCCGCGGGCGGGACGTGCGGCACCCCGCGCTCCGCGGCCACCCGCACCGCGCGCTCCGTGCGCGCGAGCACACCGTCGCCGGGCAGCGGTCCCCAGTCCACCACCCGCCCGCCCGCGAGCCAGAACGCGTCCCACCGCGGCTTGACCGGATGTGCCGCGACCACCAGCCGCGCGTCCGCATGTGCGGCGCGCAGCGGCCCGCCGAGGCGCCCGAGGATGGTTTCCAGGCGCCCCAGGCGCCGGCGCAGCCACGCCGCGCGCTCGAAGCGCTCGGCCGCTGCCGCCGCGCGCATCTCCGCCTCGACGTGGGCGAGCAGCGCCCGCGCGCCGTCCCCCTGCCCGGCGACCACCGCGAGCGCGGCGTCCAGGCGCCGGCGGTAGAGGTTCGGGTCCAGGTCCCCGAGGCACGGCGCCAGGCAGCGGTCCATCTGCCCGTAGGCCGAGGCGTGCTCGCGCAACCGCAGCCGCCGCCCGCAGTGACGCAGCCCGAAGAGCGAGGCGAGCTGCTCGCAGAGCTCGACCGCCGCGGCGCGACCCCGGAGCGGCCCGACGTTCACCGCCCGCCCCGGGGCGGGGGACGCCTCGACCTCGAGCACCGGGAAGGGCTCGTCCAGGCGGCAGGTCACGTAGACGAGCCGGCCGTCGGGCTTGCCCCGCACGTTGCCCGGCGGCCGCAGCTCCTTGATGAGCCGGTCCTCGAGCACCAGCGCCCCGAGCTCGGAGTGGGTCGCGCGGTAGTCGACGACCGTGGCCTGCGCGGTCCACGCCGCGCCGCCGCCTCCCGACGCGAAATGGGCCCTCGCGCGCGAACGCACGGACACCGACTTGCCCACGTAGAGCACCTTCCCGGAGTCGTCGCGGAAGAGGTAGACACCGGGATCCCCGGGTAGCTCGCGGAGGTCGAGCTCCGGCCGCGCGCGCCGTGCGCCCGCCGGGCGACCCCGCGCGGGACGGCGCACCCGGCGGTTGCGTGGTCTTCCCCCGGTTTCGTGGACACCTGATGGCTGAGCCGTTTGGCCAGCCCGAGAGGATGTCCTCATATGCCGAAGATCCCGCCGTACTCGTTGGAGTTCCGCCAAGAGGCTGTGCGGCTGCT